>Ga0008837_100716_pt1 | contig 18061 bp, 18 predicted proteins | sample HotLakConsUCCSLE_FD_65500 | JGI IMG/M metagenome (GOLD analysis project Ga0008837, IMG submission 65500) | Hypersaline microbial mat communities from Hot Lake, Washington, USA - Hot Lake Consortium UCC-SLE | ecosystem: Environmental > Aquatic > Non-marine Saline and Alkaline > Hypersaline >...
TCGGGGCGCGTCGTGCGCAGCGGAGAGTAGACGTCCTGCCGGTAGGCGACGGGCGTGCCGACGGCAAGGCTCAGCGCGACGCCCTCCCAGTCGAGCCCGGTGGTGTTCTCGAGCGTCGCCCAGCCCTGAAGGTCCACACTGCCGTCCGCGCCGACGATGGCGCGGTAGGACGGGCGCCAGACGGTGGTGGGGACGACGAACGAGAACCCGGCCTCAGCGGCCTCGGCGAGGCGGATGGAGAGCTCGCGGCGCCCGTCGTCGACGCTCTCGCCGAGCGCCGGGACGAGGTTCTGCATGCGCTCGGCCACCGCGGGGCCGCCGATGGCGAGGCTGTCGAGGGAGGGGAACGTGGCGAAGGAGACGCCGCCGTCCTCGCCGGTGACGGCGACGCGCACGCCCGGCCGGCCCGGTGTCTCGTCGGTGCCGGGGATCGTCACCACCGAGAAGGCGAGGAGGCGGCCCGAGACGGCGTTCGGCCCGCCCGACAGCTCGACGGGCTCGCCGACGAGGGAGCGCAGCACGGTCGCCGGATCGGCGAGGTCGCCCGCGAGGAGGCGGCCCGTCTCGGAGCGCTCGCCGACGGGCTCGGCCGCCTCGAGGTCCACCGAGACCACCGGCGCGGATCCGCTCACGAGAAGCGTCCTCAGGACGTCCGCCACCTGCGGGCGCTCGATGGCGAGGCGCATCGTCTCGCCGGGCGCCGTCATCGTTCCCTCCACGTGGGCGAGGCCGCCCGTCGCGAGTGTGACGGCAGTGACTCGCACGTTCGCGTCGTCGGGTCCGGGCATCGCGTCCTGCGCTTCGATGGGTGAGATGATTGCCGTGGAGAGGAGGAGAGCGGCGGCGAGCGGCCCCCCGAGGCGTCGAAATCGCATGAAGGCCTCCTGATGCGGGCTGCCGCCGCGTCGTCCGCGCCGGGTCCGGGTCCATCTGTGTGAGGCATGGACGCCCGAGAGGGGCTTGCGCAAGCCGCGCGGCCCGCCCCGTTCCCGGCCGCGCGCCTCGATGGCCTCACGGCCCGGCGTGGCGCGCCGGCGCACTGGCGGGACACCTCCGGCGTCAGGCCGCGAGGGTGGGGCGGGGCATTGCGTCCGCGCGGCTCGTCGTCTCCGGGTCGAGCGCCCGCATCGCCTGGTGCTGCGTGAGGAAGACGCGGCCGGTGAGGTGGTGCAGGAAGTCGCTGTTCTTCTCGAGCCTGTCCATGACGGGGCCCTTCACCTCGGAGAGGTGGAGTGCGATGTCGGCGGCCTCGAGGCGGTGCATGGTGAGCTCGAGGCTCTCGAGGGCGGAGGCGTCGATGGCGTTCACCGCCGTGCACTGGAGGATTACGTGGCGCACCTCGGGCCGCGCCGCCACCTCCGTCTGGATCACGTCCTCGATGGCGCGGGCGTTCGCGAAGTAGAGGCTCTCGTCGATGCGCAGGGTGAGGACGCGCGGGCTCGTCACGACGTCGTGGCGCTTCACGTTGCGGTAGTGCTCTGTTCCCGGCACCTGGCCCACCACGGCGACGTGCGGGCGCGACGTGTGCCACAGGTGGAGCGCGATGGACAGGCCGACGCCCGCGACGACGCCCGCCTCGACGCCGACGACGAGCGTGACGGCGATGGTCGCGGCCATCGCCGCGAAGTCGGTCTTCGACCAGGCCCACGTCCGCTTCAGGGCGCCGAGGTCCACGAGGGAGAGGACGGCCACGATGATGGTGGCCGCGAGCACCGCGATGGGCAGGTGGTAGAGGAGCGGGGTCAGGAACATCGAGGCGAGCGCGATGCCGACGGCCGTGTAGGCGCCCGCCGCGGGCGTCTCCGCGCCGGCGTCGAAGTTCACGACGGAGCGCGCGAAGCCGCCGGTCACGGGGTATCCGCCCGAGAAGGCGGAGGCCACGTTGGCGGCGCCGAGGCCGACGAGCTCCTGGTTCGGCACGATGGACTGGCGCTTCCTGGCGGCGAGCGTCTGCGCCACCGAGACCGATTCCACGAAGCCGATGATGGAGATGAGGAAGGCCGCCGGAAGGAGCGCGAGCCACAGGCCCGGGTCGAGCACGGGGACGACGATCTCGGGCAGCCCCTGCGGGATCTCGCCCACCACCTCGACGCCGACCGCCTCGAGGTCGAACGCGACGACGGCGAGGATCGCGAGGGCGACGGCGACCACCGGCCCGCCGCGCGCGACGAGGCCGGCCGCATAGTCGGAGAGGCCGGTGCGCTTCAGGAGCGGCTTGAGGCCCTTGCGGACCCAGAACAGGAAGAGCGTGGCGAGGACGCCGATCACGAGCGTCGGAAGGTTCGTCTGAGGCAGCGCCGCCACGAGCGCGGCGGAGATGTCGACGAGGTTGTCGCCCCCCGCGGAAACACCGAGGAGGTGCTGTGCCTGGCTCAGCGCGATGATGATGCCCGACGCCGTGATGAAGCCGGAGACCACGGGGTGGGAGAGGAGGTTCGCCACGAAGCCGAGCCGCAGGAGGCCCATGGCGAGAAGGATCGCGCCGGACAGGAATGCGAGGACGACCGCGGCGGCGATGTACTCGGCCGAGCCTGCCGCGGCCACCTCCCCGACGGCGGCCGCGGTCAGGAGCGAGACCACGGCGACGGGGCCGACGGCGAGCGCGCGGCTCGTCCCGAAGAGGGCGTAGGCGACGAGCGGCAGGATGGAGGCGTAGAGCCCCACCACCGGCGGCAGCCCCGCGAGGAGCGCGTAGGCGAGCGACTGCGGGATCAGCATGATCGTCACGATGACGGCGGCGACGAGGTCGCTCGTCAGCTCGTGCCGGCCATAGGTGCGGCCCCACGCGAGGATGGGCAGGTACCGGGCGGCGCCGCGTTGCGCTCCGGTGCTCTTCGGCCGTGTCTTCTCGGCGCTCACGTTGGTCTCCGCTCGGCGGACAGTGTCGGGCCCGTGAGGCGGGGCCGACAGGTGAAGGGTTCGTGCCCGCCGGCCGTTCCGTCAAGGAGCGCCGGCGGGCACGGCGTCAGGAGGCGCGTGCGGTCTTGCCGATGCCGGCCCGCGCGGCCAGCGGACGGGCCCAGGACCCGGCGAGGAGGCCGAGGACGAGGGCGGGGACGAACACGAGCGTCCCCGGTGCCGCGAGCGGCAGCGCCGTCCAGGCGGGGCCGGGGCAGTAGCCGCCGATCCCCCAGCCGATCCCGAAGAGCGCGGCACCCGTCAGCAGGGGCGCGTCGACGTTGTGCTGCTGCGGCAGCTGGAAGGAAGGCATCGCGAACGGCGCCTCCCTCTGCCACACGAGCCGGTAGCCGAGGAACGTGGTGACGAGCGCCCCCCCCATGACGAAGGCGAGCGAGGGATCCCACGTTCCCGCGACGTCGAGGAAGTTGAGGACCTTCGCGGGGTCGGTCATGCCGGCGACGACGAGGCCGACGCCGAACAGGAGTCCCGCGGCGAAACCGAGAAGAGGACGCATGGTTCAGCCTCCGATGACGTGACGGATGACGAAGACGGTCAGGGCGCCCGTCCCCATGAAGGTGAGGACGGCGGCGAGCGAGCGGGTCCTGATCCGCGCGAGGCCGCACACGCCGTGCCCCGACGTGCAGCCTCCTCCGAGCGCGGTGCCGAAGCCGACGAGGAGCCCCGCGAGCGCCATCAACGGCAGTTCGTCAGGCACCGTCTGGACGACCGGGGTCCCGGTGACGACCTCCACCAGGAGGGGAGCGGCCATTAGGCCCGCGACGAAGGCGAGGCGCCAGGACCAGTCGGACGCTGTCCCGCCGGGTGTCGGCGCCACGGGGCTGATCGCGCCGCCGATAATGCCGGTGATCCCGGCGATGCGGCCGAAGGCGGCCATGACGAGTGTGGCGGAAAGGCCAATGAGCACACCGCCCACGAGCGATGTCCAGGGCGTGAACGCCGTCGGCATTGCGTCGATCATCAAATCGCGCTCCTTTGCAGATCAACTGCCGGACATATATTAGGGCAGCCTGTATCAGGCAAGGCTTATGAACTGACGGAGTGCGGATGGACGCCATCGCCGAGCTCGAGGAAAAGGCCGACTATGTCGCCGGGAGGCTGGCGCTGCTCGCGAACCCGAAGCGGCTCCTCATCCTGTGTTTCCTGACGCAGGGAGAGGCGTCCGTGGGCCAGATCCAGCGAGCGGTCGGCATGGGCCAGTCTGCGCTGTCGCAGCATCTGGCGCGCATGCGCGACGCCGGCATCGTCGCGACGCGGCGCGACGCGCAGACCATCTACTACCGCCTTGACGATCCCGAGACGGCCGCGCTCCTCGGCGCGCTCTACGACACATTCTGCGCCCACGCCTACGAGCGGACCGAGCCGGCGTCCACGAGCGGCTGAGGCGCGCCGCCGACCAGCCGCGACGGCGCCTTCCAGGCGCGACGCCGCCCGCTTCCGTCGCTTCCCGCAAGGCGCCCGGGACATTTCCGCGCGCCGGCACGTCCTTCGATGACGGCCCGACCGGCCGCCGCGCGATCACGAGTCGAGGGCGAGCTGGACCTTGACGGCGCGGCTGCGGTCGCCTGCGAGGGCGAATGCGGCGTCGGCGTCAGCGAGCGGCATCGTCGCCGTCAGGATCGGCGTCACGTCGATCCGGCCGCAGTCGATCATCCGGGCGGCGAGGGCGAACTCCTCGAAGAAGCGGAACGAGCCGAGAAGGGCGATCTCCTTCGCGACGATGGACCCGATGCCGACGGGGAGCTCGCCCGCGGTTCCCACCTGCACGATGGTTCCCGTCGGCACCACGCAGCGCACGGCGCTCGCGAGCCCCGCCGCAGCACCCGAGCACTCGAACGCGACGTCGAACGTGCCCTTGTCCCTCCCGTAGGGGGAGAGGGCGGCGGGGTCCGAGACGTCGAGGGCGAGATCTGCGCCCATGGCGGACGCGACGGCGAGCGGCGCCGCGGCGACGTCCGTCGCCACCACCTCGGCCGCGCCCGCCGCCCTCGCGACCGCGCAGGCGAGCGCGCCGATGGGGCCAGCGCCTGTGACGAGGACGCGGGCGCCCACCAGCGACGGCGCGCGGCGGGCGGCGTGAAGGCAGACGGCCAGCGGCTCGACGCAGGCCGCCTCCTCGGCGCTCGCCACGGCCATCGGGACGCAGCGCGACGCGGCGAGTGTCATGCGTGTGCGAAATGCTCCATCCTCGTGAGGGTGGAACATGGCAGAGCCGAGGAACTTCATCCTGAGGCACTGGTTCGGCAGGCCGCGCACGCACCAGCGGCAGGCGCCGCACGGAACCGACGGGTCGAGCGCCACACGGTCCCCGACGGCAAGGCCCGCGACGCCCTCGCCCAGCGCCTCGATGCGCCCCGACGCCTCGTGGCCGAGCACCATCGGCGCCCGCAGCACCGACGCCCCGGCCTGCCCGCGGTGGAAATAGTGGAGGTCGGACCCGCAGATGCCGCCCCGCTCCATGGCGACGCGCACCTCTCCCGGCCCCGGGTCGGGCGCGTCGGCCTCCTCGACGCGAAGGTCGTGGACGGCGTGGATCCTGAGGACCCTGTCGGCTGGCATGATGACGATGCGCCCCGTCTCGTCTTGCGATCATTGAGCAGGGCTGCGGGCGCGGTGGCAAGCGGCTTCTTGATCCCGTTTCGATGACCTGCGTTTCGCGCCGCTATCGAGCCGCCTCGTGGGTCGCGCTCGTCAAGGCTCGCGCCCTTTCGGAGAGGGTGAGGCCGAGGCCGGGGCGGGCCGGCACCCACATGCGCCCGTCCCGGATCTCGAGGCGCTCCTCGAACAGCGGCTCCAGCCACTCGAAATGCTCCACCCACGGCTCGAACGGATAGGCGGCCGAGAGATGGACGTGGATCTCCATCGCGAAGTGGGGCGCGAGGAGGAGGCGCCTGTGCTCTGCGAGCGCGCAGATCTTCAGGAACGGCGTGATGCCGCCGACGCGCGGGGCGTCGGGCTGGATGAAGTCCACAGCGTCGTGGCGGATGAGCTCTGCGTGCTCGGCGACGCTCGTCAGCATCTCGCCCGTCGCGATGGGCGTGGCGAGCTCGCGGGCGAGCGCGGCGTGGCCCTTTGCGTCCATGGCGTCGAGGGGCTCCTCGATCCAGGTGAGGTTGAGCGGCTCGACGATGCGGCCGAAGCGCAGCGCCGTCGGCCGGTCCCACTGCTGGTTGGCGTCGATCATGAGGGGGAGGGAGCCGCCGGCGTGGCTGCGGACGGCCTCGATGCGGGCGATGTCCGCCATCGGGTCCGGCTGGCCGACCTTCAGCTTGATGCCGCCGATGCCGCGCGCCATCAGCGCGTCGATCCGCTCGCACATCTCGGGGATGGACGCCTGAAGGAAGCCCGCGGAGGTGTTGTAGCAGCGCACCCCGTCCCTGTGGGCGCCGAGGAGCTTTGCGAGCGGCAGCCCGGCGCGGCGGGCCTTGAGGTCCCAGAGCGCGACGTCGAAGGCGGCGATCGCCTGCGTCGCGAGGCCTGAGCGTCCGACGGAGGCGCCCGCCCACTGGAGCTTGCCCCAGAGGCGCGCGATGTCGGACGGGTCCTCGCCGACCAGCTCGTGGGCGATCTCCCGCCCGTGGGCGAAGAGGCCCGGCCCGCCGGCGCGCTTGGCGTAGGAGAAGCCGAGACCCTGGTGGCCGCCGTCGGTCTCGATCTCGGCGAAGAGCATCGCGACCTCGGTGAGGGGCCGCTGGCGGCCGGTCGCCACCTTGGCGTCGCTGACGGGAACGTCGAGCGGGAGGGCCGCCGCCGACACCGTCACGCGGGCGATCCGGTCGAGCGTGGCGGGACCCGTGGCGAGGCCCGCCTGGAGCGGATTCGCGGGGATGAGGCGCTCGCGGCCGGGGTCTTGCGTCCCGGCGTCCAACTTCCCGGCGTCCATCTTTTCTCCGGCGTCCTTCTTGATGACGGTCATCGCCCCGCCTCGTCCCTGCCCCGCATGGCTTCTTCCCTCGCGCAGCGTCAGGGCGTGATCGCGATCTTGAGGACGCCGTCGCGCTGGTGGGAGAAGAGGTCGTAGGCCTCCTCGATCCGGTCGAGCCTGTAGCGGTGCGTCACCAGCGGGCCGAGGTCCACGCGCCCGCCCTCGATCACGTTCATGAGGCGGCGCATCCGCTCCTTGCCGCCGGGGCAGAGGGAGGTGACGATCCTGTTGTCGCCGAGCCCCGCGCGGAAGGCGCCGAGCGGGATCGTGAGGTCGCCGGAGTAGACGCCGAGGCTCGACAGGGTGCCGCCGGGCTTCAGGACGCGCAGGCACGCCTCGAAGGTGGACTGCAGGCCGAGCGCCTCGATGGCGACATCGACGCCGCGGCCGCCTGTGATCCTCATGATCTCGTCCACAGGGTCGACCTTGTCGAAGTCGACCACGATGTCGGCGCCCATCCGGCGCGCCATCTCGAGGCGGGCGGGCACCGTGTCGACGGCGATGATGGTGGTCGCGCCCTTCAGCTTCGCCCCGGCGGTGGCGCACAGCCCGATCGGCCCCTGCGCGAACACGGCCACCGTGTCGCCGATCCGGATGCCCGCCGCTTCGGCGCCCGCGAAGCCTGTGGACATGATGTCGGGGCACATGAGGACCTGTTCGTCCGTCAGCCCGTCGGGCACGGGAGCAAGGTTTGCCATGGCGTCGGGCACCAGCACGAACTCGGCCTGCGTGCCGTCGATGGTGTTGCCGAAGCGCCAGCCGCCGAGGGGCTTGAGGCCGTGCGGTCCGCTCTGTCCGTCCTGGGAGTGGAGCCCGTCGAGGCAGGCGTTGGAATAGCCGCTCGGGCAGATGGCGCCGGCGATCACCCTCTGGCCCTCCGCGTAGCCCGAGACGTTGCGGCCGAGCTTCTCGATGACGCCGACCGGCTCGTGGCCGATGGTGAGGCCCCTCGCGACCGGGTACTCGCCCTTCAGGATGTGGACGTCGGTGCCGCAGATCGTCGTCGTCGTGATGCGGACCAGCGCGTCGTTCGGTCCGACGTCCGGCACGGGCTTGTCGTCGAGCGCGATCCGTCCCGGCTCCACGAAGATCGTCGCCTTCATCATTTCGGCCATCGCTTCACTCGCTGTCGTATCGGTCTTCAGGGATCAGAAGATCACCGGCTCCTCGACCTTCTCGCCGAACTCTGTCCGCAGGAAGTCGAAGTCGCAGCCCTTGTCGGCCTGCTCGATGTGCTTCGAGAACATCCAGCCGTAGCCGCGGTGATAGCGCGGCCGCGGCGCCGTCCAGGCGGTGCGGCGCGCGGCGAGCTCCTCGTCGGTGAGGCGGACGGCGAGGCGGCGGTTCGGCACGTCGAGCTCCACGATGTCGCCGTCGCGGATGAGGGCGAGCGGGCCGCCGACGAAGGCCTCGGGTGCCACATGGAGGATGCAGGCGCCGAACGAGGTGCCGGACATCCTCGCGTCGGACATCCTCACCATGTCCCGATGGCCCTGCTTCAGGAGCGCCTTCGGCATGGGGATCATGCCCCACTCGGGCATTCCGGGCCCGCCCTGCGGCCCGGCATTGCGCAGCACGAGGACGGTGTCCGGCGTCATCGGGTGGTCCTCGTCGTCGATGATGCGCTTCAGCTCCGGGTAGGAGTCGGCGACGAGGGCGGGGCCGGCGTGGACGTGGAACTTCGGATCGCAGGCCGCCGGCTTGATGATGGCGCCGTCGGGGGCGAGGTTGCCGCGAAGGACGGCGAGCGAGCCCTCGTGGTAGACCGGGTCGTCGAGTGTACGGATGACGTCGGGGTTGAACACCTTCGCGTCCGCGATCCCCTCGCCGAGCGTCCTGCCGGTGACCGTCGTCGCGCCGAGGTGGAGCCTGGCCGCGAGGTTCTTCATCAGCGCGCGGATGCCGCCGGCGTAGTAGAAGTCCTCCATGAGGTAGGTCTTGCCGGACGGGCGGACGTTGGCGATCACCGGGACGCCGCGGCCGATCCTGTCGAGCTCGTCGAGGTCGATGGGTGCGTCGGCCCGGCGCGACATGGCGATGAGGTGGATGACGGCGTTGGTCGAGCAGCCCATCGCCATCGCCACCGTGGCGGCGTTGCGCACCGCCGCGGGAGTCACGATGCGGCCCGGCGTCAGGTCCTCCCAGACCATGTCCACGATGCGGCGCCCTGCTGCGGCGCACATGCGCGGGTGGTTGGCGTCCGCGGCGGGGATGGACGAGGCGCCCGGCAGCGACAGGCCGAGCGCCTCGGCGATCGCCGTCATGGTGGAGGCCGTGCCCATGGTCATGCAGTGCCCGTAGGAGCGGGCGATGCCGGCCTCGATCTCGCGCCACTCCTCCTCGCTGATGGTGCCCGCCCGCCGCTCGTCCCAAAACTTGAAGCCGTCCGTGCCGGAGCCGAGCACCTTGCCCGCCCAGTTGCCCCGCAGCATCGGCCCGGCGGGCACGAAGATGCACGGCAGCCCCATGGAGATGGCGCCCATCACGAGCCCCGGCGTGGTCTTGTCGCAGCCGCCCATCAGGACCGCGCCGTCCACCGGGTGCGAGCGCAGGAGCTCCTCCGCCTCCATGGCGAGCATGTTGCGGTAGAGCATCGTCGTCGGCTTCACGAAGTTTTCCGACAGCGACAGGCAGGGAAGCTCGATGGGCAGCCCGCCCGCCTGGAGGATGCCGCGCTTCACCCACTCGACCCTGTCCTTGAAGTGGGCATGGCAGGGCTGGATGTCCGACCAGGTGTTGAGGATCGCTATGGCCGGGCGCCCCTGCCAGTCCTCGGGCGCATAGCCCATCTGCATGATGCGCGAGCGGTGCCCGAAGGAGCGGAAGTCGTCCGGCGCCATCCAGCGGGCGGAGCGGAGGTCGGAATAGGTCTTGCGGCTCATGGGTCCGTCCTGGCCCTCGCGGCGCGTGACGCACCCTGCGACAGGCTGTGCTCGTCGGATGCGCAGCCTGCGGACCTGACACCCGTTCCGTCAAGAGGCGCTGACGGCGTCTCCGTCGGTCGCACGTCGCGAGCCCCTCTTGAACGGTGCGCGGACGACTATAGGTGCCATGCCACTGAATTTTTCCAAGGTGCTGGACGATGACCGCTAAGCTCTTCACGCCCCTCGACGTCGGCGCGCTGACGCTGCCGAACCGCGTCGTGATGGCGCCGATGACGCGCAACAGGGCAAGTGCGGACGGCGACGTCCCCGGCGAACTCGCGCCCCTGTACTACAGGCAGCGCGCATCGGCGGGGCTCATCATCACCGAGGCGACGCAGGTCTCGCCGTACGGCAAGGGCTACGACCTGACGCCGGGGATCCACTCGGCCGCGCAGGTCGCCGGATGGCGGCGGGTGACGGACGCCGTCCACGAGGCGGGCGGGCTGATCGCCGCGCAGCTGTGGCACGTGGGGCGCATCAGCCACGTGGACCATCTCGGCGGCCGCGCGCCGCTCGCACCGTCGGCGATCCGGGCGGATAGCCAGACCTTCGTGAACGGCACCTTCGCCCCCGTGTCCGAGCCCCGCGCGCTGACGACGGACGAGGTGCGGGGGGTGGTCGAGGAGTTCCGCCGCGCCGCCGTCAACGCCAGGGACGCGGGGTTCGACATGGTCGAGCTCCACGGCGCGAACGGCTACCTCATCGACCAGTTCCTGCGGGACGGTTCCAACCGGCGCGAGGACGCCTATGGCGGCTCCCTCGAGAACCGCGTGCGTTTCGTCACGGAGGTGGCGGAGGCCGTGGCGGACGTTCTCGGCGCGGACCGCGTCGGCATCCGCTTCTCACCCTTCTCCGGCTTCAACGACATGGCCGACAGCGACCCGCCCGCGACGTTCGGGACGGCGATCGAGCGGATGAGCGCGCTCGGCCTCGCCTATCTCCACCTCGTGGGGGGCGGCGAGGAGACCCGCGCCGGCGTTGCCGAGCTGAGGGGGCGCTTTGCCGGCGTCTGCATCCTGAACGGCGGCTACGACAGGGAGAGGGCGATCGCCGACGTCGAGTCGGGGCTGGCGGATGCCGTCGCGTTCGGGGTCGCGTTTCTCGCGAACCCCGACCTGCCGGAGCGGCTCGAGAAGGGCGCGCCGCTCAACGAGCCCGACCGCGCCACATTCTACGGCGGCGACGCGCGAGGCTACACCGACTACCCCTCCCTCGGCGCGCCTGCCGCCGCGGCTTGACCGCGGCGGCCCTTGCAGGACGTGGCCGCGGCTTGACCGCGGCGGCCCTTGCAGGACGTGGCCGCGGCGGCCCTTGCAGGACGCGGCCCGACCGCGGCGGCCCTCTGAGGACGCGGGCGGGTCAGGCCGCCTGCCGCATCCGCCAGTTCCCCTCCACGGCCTCGATGATCTTCGCCGAGAAGTCCTCGAGGTCGCCGGGATTGCGCGAGGTGATGAGGGCGCCGTCCACCACCACCGGGGCGTCCTTCCATCGGCCGCCGGCGTTCACGACGTCGGTCCTGATGGAATGATACGAGGTGACCTCGCGGCCCTCGATCACGCCCGCCTCGATCAGCATCCAGGGTCCGTGGCAGATGGCGGCGACCGGCTTGCCGCTCTCGAAGAAGCGGCGCACGAAGGCGACGGCCTTCTCGTCGGTCCTCAGCTTGTCGGGGTTGATCTGTCCGCCGGGGAGGACGAGGGCGTCGAACGCGCCGGGGTCAGCGGCCTCCACGGGCAGGTCGACGGGAACGAGGTCGCCCCAGTCCGTCTCCGCCCAGGCGCGGATCGTTCCCTCCTTCGGCGAGAGGACCGACACGTGGGCGCCGGCCTCGGTGAGCCTGCGCTTCGGGACCTGAAGCTCCGATTCCTCGAAGCCGTCGGTGGCGAGGATCGCGATCCTCGCGTCCTTGATGGCCGTCATGGGATCTCCGTCGGTTGTGCGCGCATGCGGGTCCGGAGCCCGGCGCGCATGCGCCCCGGCCATGCAGCGGTGCGAGGGCGGCATTCGTTCCAGGCGGTGTGCGCCCGTCTCCCGAGGGACTGCGCCGGGCGAAACTCTCCCGCGGCGCAGTCCGTTGATTCCGCCAACCGGCGTCGGCCGGTCCACGATCTCAGGAGGACAACGACAATGGCGCCACCCATCGAGGTGTCCTATCATCGCTTCGATCCGCCCGATCACATCCGGGAGAGGATCGCCGAGCTCCTGTCGCAGTTCGACAAGTACGAGAACGACATCACCGACGGGCGCGTGGTGGTCGAGGCAGCCAACCGCCGCGGCAACCAGGTCGTGCTCGAGATTCACGTGGAGCTGAACCTCAAGGGTCGGCGCGTGGTGGGCAAGCGGACGGGGGAATATCCCGAGCCCGCGGGGCAGCGCACGTTCGACCGCGCCGCGACCGAAGCCTTCCGCGTCGTCCAGCGGCAGATCAAGCAGCATGCGGAGAAGCTGCAGCCACACGAGACGAAGCAGCTCGCCCACCAGCGCCAGCGCGGGCGGATCGAGAGCCTCGACCTCATCGACGAGACGGGGTTCGTGGAGATGCCCGACGGTGTCAGCCTGTTCTTCTCCAAGAAGGTGCTGAAGGACACCGAGTTCCGCGCGCTGCTGGAGGGCGACACGGTGCTCGTGACCGTCGCCGACTCCATGAGCCCCTACGGCCCGCAGGCCTCCTCGGTGGAGCTCGAGAGCCCGGACGTGCGCTCGCGCTGACGGGCGGGGAGGGGCCGTCCGGTCGAGGCCCGCCGGCCGGCCGCCCAGCCGTCGGAAGGCCGCGCGTCGGGGGCCTCGCGTCGGGGGGCCTCGCGCGGGTGTCAGCCCTTCCCATTGCTCAAGTCCATTGCCCAATTCCATTTCCCGGGTCCCTTGCCCCGGTGCCTCTTCTGCTTCAGGCAGCCGATGCCGAGGGTGCCCCGGGAGGCGGGCTTCTTCCTGCCGCAGCGCCAGGAGAGCCCCGCCGTTTCCATGCCCTCCACGGGGGCGAGTGCGGCGGGCGTGGCGGCAGATGGAGCGCTTCGCCGGCGGAACGGGGCGCGGCGGGCGCGATGGCGGCAGGGGCGATGATGCGTTTCATGGCTGTCGTCTTCTTCGGGTTCGTCGGCGAGGGCGGGTTCGTCGGCGAGGAGGGAGCGTCGTCCGTCGCCGGATGAGCGGACGGGTCGCCGCCTCCAAGCCCGATGCCGGCGGGGGCGCTTGCGCGGCTGGAGCGCGTATATTATTACATCCGCCATTCCGCGAGGATCGACCCGATGACCGAGCCCAGCCTCAACCCCGCGCAGACCGAGACGCTGGCCGCGCTTCGCGCCGCAGCCCGGCCGATGACGGCCTACGAGATCCTCGACGTCCTGCGCGAGGCGGGCCGCAAGGCCGCGCCGCCGACGGCCTATCGCGCCCTCGCCCGCCTCATCGAGCTCGGCCTCGTCCATCGCCTCGAGAGCCTCAACGCCTACGTCGCCTGCTGCGCCGAGCACGAGGCGGCGGCCCCCGCATTCTCCATCTGCGACGACTGCGGAACGGTGGCCGAGTTCACCGACGCCGACGCCCTCGACGGTGTCGCGGCGGTGGCCCGCCGCGCCGGGTTCGAGCCGGTGCGCCCCGTCATCGAGCTTCACGGTCGCTGCGCCGGTTGCCGGGGAGAGGCCTGATGCGCGTTCCCTCGCCCATCCTCGCGGGCATCGGCGCCCGCCTCGTGGTCGCCGCCATCGCGGCGGGCGTCCTGTGGCTCCTCTTCCTCTGGGCGGTCTCGTGAGCGCTGCGCTTCGCCTCGAGAACGTGACGCTCGGCTACGACGAGCACCCGGCCGTCCACCACCTCACGGCCACCTTCGAGGCCGGCTCGCTGACGGCGATCGTGGGGCCGAACGGTGCGGGAAAGTCGACTCTCCTCAAGGGGATCGTCGGCGAACTGCGCCTCAGGACGGGCCGGATCGAGGGGGCGGGCCGTGGCGCCGCGATGGCCTATCTCCCCCAGCTCGCCGACATCGACCGCAGCTTTCCCGTCAGCGGCGAGGCCGTTGTCGCCATGGGGCTGTGGCGCGAGATCGGCGCCTTCGGCAGCGTGCGCCCCGCCCACCGCGAGCGCATCCGCGCCGCGATCCGCACCGTCGGGATGGAGGGGTTCGAGCGGCGGCCCATCGGCGCGCTGTCGGGCGGGCAGATGCAGCGCGTCCTCTTCGCGCGCCTCCTCCTCCAGGACGCGCGGCTCATCCTCCTCGACGAGCCGTTCACCGCCATCGACAGGCGCACGGTCGACGATCTCCTCGGCGTGATCCTCTCCTGGCACCGTGAGGGGCGGACGGTGCTCGCCGTCCTCCACGATCTCGACGAGGTGCGCCGCCACTTCCCGCGCACGCTCCTGATGGCGCGCGAGCTGATCGCCCACGGGCCGACCCACGAGGCGCTGACGGCCGAGAACCTCTTCCGCGCGCGGACCACGTCGGAGGCGTTCGACGACGCCGCCGCCATCTGCCGGCGCGCCGCGTGAGCGACCTCCTCGTCGTTCCCTTCCTCGATTTCGCCTTCATGCGCCGCGCGCTCGTCGGCTGCATCGCCATCGCCATGGGCGCGACGCCCGTCGGCGTGTTCCTGATGCTGCGCCGCATGAGCCTCACCGGCGACGCCATGTCCCACGCCATCCTGCCGGGCGCGGCGGTGGGCTTCCTGTTCGCGGGGCTCTCCCTCTCCGCGATGACCATCGGAGGGCTCGTCGCGGGGATGGCCGTGGCGCTCGCGGCGGGCTTCGTCACGCGCATGACGGCGCTCAAGGAGGACGCGAGCCTTGCGGCCTTCTATCTGATCTCACTCGCGCTCGGCGTCGCCATCGTCTCGATCCACGGCTCGAACGTCGACCTCATGCACGTCCTCTTCGGCACCGTGCTCGCGCTCAACGACGACGCGCTGATCCTCCTGTGCTCGATCACCACGATCACCCTCGCGACGCTCGCGATCCTCTTCCGGCCGCTGGTGATGGAGTGCCTCGACCCCGCCTTCCTGCGCACAGTGAGCCGCTTGTCGGCGACCGCGCACTTCGCGTTCCTGTCCCTTGCCGTCCTCAACCTCGTCGCGGGCTTCCACGCGCTCGGCACGCTGATGGCCGTCGGCATGATGATCCTCCCCGCGGCGGGCGCGCGCTTCTGGGTGAGGGACATCGGCCCGCTGATGGCGGTCGCCTTCGCCTTCGCCGTGGTGGGGAGCGTCGTGGGGCTGCTCCTGTCGTTCCACTTCGGCCTGCCGTCGGGTCCGGGAATCGTCCTGTCCCTCGGCGGACTCTACGCCGTGTCCGTCATCTTCGGGCGCGAGGGCAGCCTCGTCGCCCGCAACTGGCCCCGTTCAAGACATCTGGAGGCATGATGCGTTCCCTGATTCTCGCCCTTCTCGCCTCGACGGCGCTCGCCGTTCCGCCCGCCGCTGCCGACGAGCTCGACGTCGTCGCGACGTTCACCATCCTCGGTGACATGGTGGAGGAAGTCGGCGGCGATCGCGTCGCCGTCACATCGCTCGTCGGTGCCGACGGCGACGCCCACGTCTTCCAGCCGACGCCGCAGGACGCGCGCGCCGTTGCTGCGGCCGACGTCATGTTCGTCAACGGGCTCGGCTTCGAGGGCTGGATCGAGCGGCTGATCGAGGCGTCCGGCTACACCGGCCCCGTCGTCGTCGCGACACGCCACGTCCCGGCACTCCGCTACGGCGACGACGAGGATCACGATCACGCCGGGGAGGCCCACGGGCACGACCATTCCCACGAGGAGGCGCACGCCCACGGGCACGACCATTCCCACGAGGAAGAGCACGCCCACGGGCACGATCACGCCCACGAGGAGGAGCACGCCCACGGGCACGATCACGCCCACGAGGAAGAGCACGCCCACGGGCACGATCACGCCCACGAGGAGGAGCACGCCCACGGGCACGACCACGACCACGAGGAAGAGCATGCCCACGGGCACGACCATGCCCACGAGGAAGAGCACGATCACGGGCACGATCACGCCCACGATCACGGGCATGGCCATGCGCAAGCTCACGGCGAGTACGACCCTCACGCCTGGATGAGCCTGACTGCCGCCAAGGACTACGTGCGGGCGATCGCCGAGGGGCTGTCCGAGGCCGATCCCGAGGGCGCCGAACTCTACGCGGCCAACGCCGCGGCCTACACGGCAGAGCTCGCCGCCGTCGACGAGAAGCTGCGTGCCAACCTCGCCGCCCTCCCCGAAGGGCAGCGCACGGTGGTCGTCCCCCACGCGGCCTTCCGCTACTTCGAGAAGGACTACGGCGTCCGCTTCCTCTCGCCGCAGGGCGTGAGCACGGAGGCGGAGGCCTCGGCCCGCGACGTGGCGCGGCTCATCGAGCAGATCCGCGCCGAGGGGATCAACGCGGTCTTCCTCGAGAACATCACCGACAACCGCCTCGTGGAGCGGATCGCCGAGGAGACCGGCGCGGTCGTGGGCGGCAAGCTCTATTCGGGCTCGCTCTCCGGCCCGGACGGCCCCGCGCCCAGCTACATCGAGCTGATGCGCTACAACATCCGCACGCTCACCTCGGCCCTCGGCTCCTGAACGGGGCGCTGCCGAGAGGATCATCCCCGAGTTGAAGGGTGCGCCCGCCGCCGGGCGCACCCATTTTTTCCTTCGCGCGTTGACACGGCCGCAGCGGACAGGCAGGCGAGGGCGCATGAGTTCGGTTCCGACGATCCCGCGTGCCGAGCGCACGCAGCGGCCGAGGCGCACCATCGGCGCCATCGTGCTCGCGGTGATCGGCTTCACGGCCACCGCGGCCATCCTGTCGTCAGGCCTCGGCCTCGTCGACATGGCGCGATGGGCCGCCGAGCAGCAGCGCGCGTTCCACACCATGGTCTCGAAGCTCCTCGCCCTCGAGGGCGGCGGGATCATGGCGGCGTCCGGGCTCATCGCCGCCTGCCTCGCCTACGGCTTCGTCCACGCGGCGATTCCGGGACACGGCAAGTTCCTGATCGCGGGGGCGGGGATCGCGAGCCGCATCTCGGCGCTCCGCCTCGTCGGCATCTCCGCGGCCGCCGCCATGGCGCAGGCCGTCACCGCCATCGTCCTCGTCTACGGCAGCTTCGCCCTCCTCGACATCACGGCGGGCTGGGCGATGACCGCGACGGACAGGGTGCTGATCCCGCTCTCCTACGTCGCGATCCTCGTCATCGGTGTCATCCTCGTGCGCCGCGCGCTGAAGGGCTTTGCCGCTGCCTTTCGCCGCGCCGGCCTGCCGGAGGTGCACGACCACGACCACGACCACGACCATGACCACGGCGGCGTCTGCCATGCCGGCTGCGCCCACCGCCACATGCCGACGCCCGAGGAGGCGGACGCCATCCGCAACTGGCGGGACGCTCTCATGCTGATCGCTGGCATCGGCCTCAGGCCATGCACGGGGGCCGTCTTCGTGCTGGTGGCGGCCTGGCGGATGGACCTTCTCGCCGTCGGCGTGGCCTCGGCCGTCGCGATGGCCGTCGGCACGGGGGCTTTCATCTCGATGGTCGCGATCTCGGCCACGACAGCCCGCAGCGCGACGCTGGTCGCGGCGGGGGTGCGCAACGCCGGGATTGCCGTCCCGATCCTTCAGCTCGTCGCCGGCGTCGCGATCCTCCTCATCGCGGTCGCCTTCCTCGTCGCGAGCCTTTTCCCCGGCGTCTAGCACCCGGTGCGCCAGCGCGTCGCCCGCGGCCCTTCCACGGCCGCGGATGTGCTATCACCGTCCCGTCGGCACGAAGGAGGGGAGGGCGTCATGGATCTTTCGATGCTGTCGAGGATCGAGCGGAAGGTGCTGTGGCTCTCCTGCTGGATGATCCACAACGCCAACCACGTCCGCGAGCCCGACGAGATCAAGGTCGGCGGCCACCAGGCGTCCTCCGCCTCCATGGTGCAGATCATGACGGCGCTCTACTTCCGCATCCTGCGGCGGGAGGACCGCGTCGCGGTGAAGCCGCACGCCTCGCCCGTGTTCCACGCCATCCAGTACCTCGCCGGCCGGCAGAGCGTCGAGAAGATGAAGGCGTTCCGCGGATGGGGCGGCGTCCAGTCCTACCCGTCCCGCACCAAGGACGGGCCGATGGTGGACTTCTCCACGGGCTCCGTCGGCCTCGGCGTCGCGATGACGGCGTTCGCCTCCATGGTGCAGGACTACATCACCGAGAAGGGATGGAGCGGCGACCGGCGGGAGGGGCGGATGATCGCCCTCGTCGGCGACGCCGAGCTCGACGAGGGCAACGTCTACGAATGCCTCCAGGAGGGCTGGAAGCACGGCCTTCGCAACACCTGGTGGATCATCGACTA
>Ga0008837_100746_pt1 | contig 17018 bp, 13 predicted proteins | sample HotLakConsUCCSLE_FD_65500 | JGI IMG/M metagenome (GOLD analysis project Ga0008837, IMG submission 65500) | Hypersaline microbial mat communities from Hot Lake, Washington, USA - Hot Lake Consortium UCC-SLE | ecosystem: Environmental > Aquatic > Non-marine Saline and Alkaline > Hypersaline >...
ATTATTCCAGCCCTCGCAGTATAGATCGTATTTTTCCCTGCTGCTGTCGCTGCATTGGTTCGGGAAACGTTAACTCCAGCCGCAGTTTAGATTGCTCTGGGGACCGGGTTGGCAAATCGATAGCTTGGGTAACCTGAGCTACAAGGCTCTGGATGTGGGGCTGACGAGCACTGGTCGGAAATAACAATCCCACCATCGGGCGGGTTTCGAGTAGAGTGATACGGTCCAGTTCATGCAGATCGCCCAGCTCCAGGCTGAGGTCGTGGATGCCCATTTCTATCACTTTGGCGGGGTATTCTTCCTGCCATCCTTCCCAGGTCAGGTAGACCAGTTTGCCGGCCTGTTTGCGCATCTTGACCCCGATTTCGGGCTGAAAGTCGGTAAAAACTCGCCCTAAACTGCTGGCAATAAACCGCAGCGATCGCAAGGGCATATCCACTTGGGTGCGGGTCTGGCCGTACCATTCCTTCACGTCAGAGTACAGCACCAGGGCCAGGTCGTCGGCCTGGCTGCGGCTGACATTAACGAAGTTCATCGTGATTTGGGTTTCTAGACGGTTGGTGGCGTTGGCCCGCACCACTTGAGCTTCGAGCAGAACCCGGCCATCGTAATCTCCCACTAGCTCAACCCAGATTTGGTCAGGAATGTTAGGCCATTCCTCCATCTGCACCAAAGCTCCGCTCTCGCTGACGTTGAGGGTATGCCCGGGCCACTGCTGCCCCTCGTGGTGAATGATGGCGGTCAGTTGGCGAGTTAGGCGATGGGCGCGGCGGAGTTGTGGTTGTTCCAGAGCTACCAGGCAGGCGGCGGATACCAGCAGCAGGTTAAAGCCGCACCAGAGGGTGTTGATGATCACCGCCTGGGTATCTTCGGGGTTGAGCAAGAGCCAGAACGGCACCGTCAGTAGGGAAGCTGCGGTTAAAATTCCCAGAATCAATAAATATCGGACGCTGTTGATGTCGAAGTTGCGCTGTTTAACAGTCAGCCCCTTGGCGGTGACATTAAAGGAGCCCAACCGGGGATTGATTAACGCTAGCAGGGTGACAATACCCGCCTGAAACGACATAGCAAATTCGTAGATTTCATTCCAAAAGGAGAACCGCACCCGCTTGTAGGGGATGTGGTTGGTTTGCATTGACAGCACGATGTGGGGCAGGGCGTAGAGCAGGGTTTCAAATCCCAACCCCCTCACCGGGTTAATGCTAAACAGCAGAAACATGACGGGCGAAATCGCATACATCAACCGGGGAAACCCAAAGAAGAAGTGGGATGTGGCGCTGAAGTAGCAGAGCCGCTGGGGCAGGGTAAGGTTGATTTTGCGGTTCAGCAGCGGATTTTCGATGCGCAAAATCTGGGCCATGCCCCTGGCCCATCGCACCTGCTGACCCACGTAGGCGGCAAACTTTTCGGGGGCCAACCCCGCTACCATAATTTTGTCGTAATAGAGGCTGCGGTACCCCTGTGCGTGCAGCCGCAGGGAAGTGTGGCAATCCTCAGTGACCGTTTCGGTGGCGATGCCCCCCACCTCCAGCAGGGCACTACGGCGCACCACCGCCGCCGACCCGCAAAAAAAGGCCGCATTCCAGGCATCGTTGCCCCTCTGCAGCACCTTATAGAACAGCTCGTTGCCGACGGGCACCTGGCCCCGGGTCAACAAATTGCGCTCAAACGGGTCTGGATTGTAGAACCAGTGGGGGGTCTGCACCAGGGCAACGGAGGCGTCGAAGAAAAATCCCACGGTATCTTGCAAAAACCCTTTAACGGGAATGTGGTCGCAGTCGAGAATCAGCACCAGATCTCCCTCGGTGCGGTGCAGGGCGGTGTTGATATTACCGGCCTTAGCGTGGTCGTTGGTGTCGCGGGTCAGCATCACGGCCCCCAGTTCCTCACACATATTCTTCAGATCGGCCCGCCGATCGGGATCCTTGCGGCCATCATCCAGCACATAGACCGTCTTCTTGTCGCGGGCGTATTCCATCGCCACCGCCGCCAAAACGGTTTTTCGCACAATTTCCACATCCTCGTCATAGGTGGGGATGTAGACATCCATCGTGGGCCACGCCTGTTGGGGAGCCTGGGCCAGCGCCACCGGACGACGATGCTTCAGCCGCAGAGTCTGAAAGTAGGCCAGAAATAGAGTGCCAATGGCATACAGCTCCGCCACATACAGCATCACTGAAAACAGGGTATCCAGGGGGGTTTCAAGGTTGAGGGTATAGCGAGTGCGGTAGTAGAAATAGCGCAGGGTGGTTAACCCACTCAGCACCACCATGAACAGATGCAGTAACTCCTGCTTGCGCCCCTGCTCTGCGTAGTTCTCCTCCAGCCGCAGCACCGTCGTACCAACTGCAATCAGCAGCACCGCGACAATGCCCTGCTGCCAGGTGGTGGGATGGGCCGAAATTAAGGGCTTCGCCAGCAACCCCAGGCAAACCAGCAGCACCATCAGCTGAGGTCGGCTGAGGGGATTGGTGATGGCGTCAGTCCAGCCGGGGAGGGTTTCGGTCAGCCAACGGTAGATGCGGGGGGGGGAGGCGGGGGGGTGAAGCATGGGTGGATGGGTGGATGGGTGGATGGGTGGATGGGTGGGTGAGGTGGGTGAGGTAGGTGAGGTAGGTGGGTGGGTGAGGTAGGTGGGTGAGGTAGGTGGGTGGGTGAGGTAGGTGGGTGGGTGAGGTAGGTGGGTGTCGGGTTTCAGGTATCAGGTGTCGGGTATCGGGTTTGGGGATTCGATTTTGGGTATCGATTTTGGGTTTGAGGTTTAGGGTTTGGGGTCTGAAATCTGGGGTGGGGGATTGGATTTAGGTTGGGGATTAAGGGTTGAGGTCTGGGAATTAGGGGCTAGAGGTTAAGGACTGAGAATTGGGGCCTGGGATATTCGGTAAGGTCTGAGATGCTGGATAGGGTTTTGGGGATAGAGTTCAGCCTTCGTTCAGCATGGCGGCTGAAAAACCTGATACCCGAAACCCGTTACCCGTTACCCCCCACCCCCTCACCCCACCCCACCTACCTCACCTACCTCACCTACCCCACCTACCCCACCTACCCCACCCACCCCACCTACCCCACCTACCCTCCAATCCCTCACGCTCTCTCACTCCGTCGTAAAAACGCCTGGGCTGCCCCGTAAATCACCAGCGACAGGGCTACGGTAGCGGGGACGAGGAGTAGCCAGCTATTGCGGGTGAGCTGCCAGAGGAAGGGGGTTTCGGTGGCGGTGGCGAGTTGTACCTGGGGAGATTCCTGGAGAAATTCCAGGTGGTAGTGGGTGCTGTCGTAGGGGTCGGGGTCTTCGGCCTGGGCGCTGACGAGGACGGTGTCGCCTCTGAGCTGGTAGAAGAGGGGGTCGTGGCGGAGCAGGTCGGTGACCTGGGCCAGGCTGGTGCTGATGCGTCCGCTCAGGGCCAGAACGACTCGCTGGTCATTCCAGGGGGAGATGGCGGATTTCATCAGGCCTTCGGTATCGGGCAGGGTTTGTACCTGGCTCTGGCCCCACTGGCGACCCTGGTTGGTTTGCAGGGCAAAGCCTGAGTCTGTCAGCAGATCGGGAAAGGGAAAGCGATCTTCTGTGCCAATGGCAATCAGGTGCTGATTGTTCCGCTCGCTGTCTGGGAGTTGGTCGATGGGGTAGACGGTGAGCTGAATGGAGTCGGCGACGCTTAGGCGGCCCAGGCGTTCCACCAGCTCCAGCATGAGTTCGATGTCTTCTGCGGTGGGAGCTTCCGGCATGACAACGACGGTGGAGGAGAGGTCCTGGGGGGCGGTGAAGGGGTAGCCGGTCTTAAACAAATCCAGGTCGGGGAGTTTGGTGACGGCTTCCCGGTCGAGGGCGAAGGTGGTGTCGTTGTGGATGGTGCCCCACAGCTGCTGGTCGGTGACCCGGCTGCAGGAGCGGCGCTCGCGGGGGTCGAGGCGGAAGTTGACCTGGAGTTTAGAGGTGGGGGTGATGAGATCGCGGGGCAGGTCGACCATCATGATTTTGCGGTCGGCCCCTTCTACCGAGGTGAGCCGCTCCCCCTGAATGGAAACGCCGTCCAGCTCCACATCCACCAGGGAGGTGAGGGGGTTAATCTGGGGGCCATAGCTGTAGACCAGCTTCATTTTTGCCCCGTCCAGAAACTGGTCATCGGGCAGGGCCTTAAAGTCCACGGTCAGGGCAGGCGCGTGGGAGCCTCGCACGGTCAGGTCTTCCAGGGGCGGCTGGTGGGGGGCGTGGAGATCTTTGAGCTGAAATTCCGGCTCCTCCGGCAGGTATCCCGGCCAGTGGCGGGGGGAGGGGGATGGCAGGGCAGCCACCTGGTTCACGACGAGGGCATGGCCTGTGGCGATCTGCTGATCCTGGGGCTGCACCAGATACTGGGCGGCTTTGGTCAACCCTTCAGGGCCATTGGCAGAGACCACCAGAATGGGGGAACGCCCGTCTTCACTGGTGGTCCACATCAGCAGGCCCGATTCTGGGGCAAGGGGACTGCCGGAGCCATCCACCCATGCATCTCCTTCCAGGGCAAAGGGCAGGTCCAGTTCTGCGAGAATGGGCTGCTGGGCGGGAGTGCCCACAATTACCAGCCGCTCATCCGGTTCCACCGCCTCCAGGCTGTCGACCAGCCGGTTATCCAGGGGGCGGTAGTGGACGGTACGGCCCAAAAAGCTTTGCAGTCGGGCGGTGGCCGTCAGCCAGTCGCCATCGGCGGTGTCTTCGGGCTGCAGGTAGGCGATGCGGTTGGCCTGCAGACTCAGCATATCCACCAGGGGATAGGGAAATTGCCCAAAGTCTGGTGACACTGCCTGGGGGGTAAAGTCGAACACCAGCTTCGAGTCGGGCATGACCTCCGTCCACAGGGAGGGGTCGTAGGGGTCCTGGGTACAGGTGGGGGAGTTGTTCTGCAGGGCGGTGATCAGCAGCTCGTTATAGTCCTGCAGCAGGTCGTTGGGCACTTCGAAGATGGCATCGCCAATTTCCCCCTGGGGCTGGTTCAGGGGCACGCTGCCGATGCTGGTGCCGTTAATCAGCACCGTCAGGTTTGAGCGGGTGGCATACAGGGCGGCGGAATGGCGATAGCGCAGCAGCACCTGCACCGAATCTGTATTCCAGTGGCGGGGGCGGGTGAACTGCAGCCGCTTTTCGTCGTAAATGCCGGAGAACCGCAGACGATTTCCCACCACCGGGCTGCGGTTAAACTCCAGCACGTACTGGCCACTATCCCCTGGCTGGATGACCGGCGCTTCGGGGAGATCCTCTGGCAAGGTGACGTTGGCGAATTGGCCAGGAGGGGCGTCGGATGCTGTGGCCTCCGGTGTTGTCTCCGGTGTCGGTGACTCCTGGGCCAGGAGGGGTTGCACCCAGGTCAGGGTCAGGGTTAGGAGGATGAGGGCAAGGAAGCGGCGGGTTTTGGAGGGGAGCATGGTGGTGGATGGGTGGGGTAGGTGGGGTGGGTGGGGTAGGTGGGTGGGTGGGGTAGGTGGGTGGGTGGGGTAGGTGAGTAGGTGGGGTGACGGAGTGATGGGGAGGTGAGGTGAGGGAGGTGAGGTGAGGGAGGTGAGGGGGTTCCTGTAGGGTGGGCATTGCCCACCATTCCATCAGGGCTTCAAGCCGAAGTTTTTAGTTCCTGTAGAGTGCGCATGGCCCGCCATTCCATCAGGATTTCAATCTGAGATGTTTGGGGATGTTGCCCCACATTCCGTGGCGGGTAAAGGGCCTGGGTCAGGGGGGGTTTTGGGTATTGATGGTTAAAGTCCGCATGGTGCCCCCGCTGTTTTCAACTGTTCCGGCGACACTTCCAGGGGCAGGAGGCCGAACCAGGCCAGGTTTTGGGTGTAGTAGGCGGTGTCGTTGTCCCAGAAGCCGTCGCGGTAGGCGGGCTGGAGCTTTTGCCGATATATTTCTTCGGCGGTTTCCGGCGCTATCTGCAAAAGGGCGGGGTAGAGCATGGCGTAGTGGCTGGTAGCTTCGTAGGTGGAAAGGGCTTCCCCCTCCAGGCTGAGGCGGGCGGGCAGGCGACCTTCCTGTTCCCAGATTTCTATCAAGACGGGCAGGTGGGTCTTCAGGTAGGCTTCAGCACGAGGGGCGTTGAACCAGGCGGCATCCAGGGCCAGACGCCACCAGACGCGAATCGCGTCGAAGCTGTAGCGGCTCTGGAGGGAGTGCATTCTGGGCATGGGCCGGTAGGTGTCGGCAGTGGGGTCGTAGGCGATCCAGTCGGGGGGTAGGCCCGTGGTGGAGAGGTTGGAGACCTGGTCCAGCATGGTGTAGCCGCTGTCGATCAGGCTTTCCCAGTCCCGTTCAGGGTCAATTTGGGCAAACAGGCGAAAGCTGTAGGGGGCGAAATAGGAGGGGTTGAGAATCATTACATCGGGCTCGGCCCAAAAGGAGGCAGCCGGGCCGGGCAGCAGCTGTCGGGAACCGTTGGGCAGTTCAACGGTGCTGTGTTCCCAAATGTCCGCCAGTTTGACCCGGGCGGCTTCCAAATACTGGGGGCAGTTCCAGCGCTGGGCCGCCAAAATCAGGGCGGTGGCGGCGTCGATATCGGCATCGGTGGCAAAGTTAGGGTCGATGGTGGCCCAGCGGCCATCGTCGCGCTGTCCCCATTTCCAGGCCCAGAGTCGGTCGATGGGTTGGCCTTCCTCATCTCGCCGGATGAGGTTGTTTTCAGCCCAGGCATAGGTGCGTTCGAAGGTGTCGCGGTCGTTGATGGCCACCGCCCGCAGCATGGCGTAGGCCTGCCCTTCCGATACGGTGCGGTCCTGATCCTCTCGATCAATCACCCTGCCGTCGTCCTGAATAAACCGCCGCCGGTAGGCTTCCCAGCTTTCCGTCAGCAGGGGGGCCAGGTCGGTTTCGGTAGGCAGGGCCAGGGCCAGGGCTTCGGGGGGTTGATCGCAGGTGCAGGCGACCTGCCTGGCGCAGCTCGGCCCCGTCAGCAGCAGGGTCATGGCCAGGGGGAGAGACGCCTGCAGCAGGAATTTTTTTGATAGGTTTTGCGATGCCTTTAGAGCAACCATAGGGGTTTTGATCTCAATTTTGGATTTTCGAATGGGGACTGAATCATTCCTGCCTGTAAACGTTGCAGCGTTTTGATCTGTGGCCTCATCTGGAAGCATCGGTATAAGTCAGATACAGGGACAATCCGGGAATCAAAATCGCTCCCAGGGGGGCTGAAAACCGCGACGACGCAGCAGGTCAAATTCCACGTCCTGCACCCGTTGGAGAATTTCGGGCCGATCGACCCCCTCGCCATGGAGTTCCTGCAGCTGCTCCAGGGCGGTGAGGCGGTAGTCTTCTGCGGCATTCAGCTCGGCCAGAGCATAGCGGGCTTCTGGGTGGTCAGGTTCCAGGAGCAGAACCTGCTGGTAAAGCTCCCTTGCCGCCGCCAGATCCTGCTGCTGAAACCGTACTCCCGCCAGGGCTGCCAGGGCCCCGACGTTGTCTGGCTCCTGGGTGAGAATGTGGTCGTAGGACGCTGCCGCCAGGGGCAGATCGCCCTGCTGCTGGGCCAGTTCTCCCCGAAAGAAGTAGAGGGTGAGGTCGTCGGGATGGTCGGCCATCAGGCCCTCTAACCGGGCTATTGCCTGGCTAGGATCGCTCGCTGCCAGCAGCTGAATGGAGCGCCACTGCAGCCAGATATGCTCGGGCCACTGCTCCAGCAGGGTGGTGTACAGGTCGGCTCGGTCAGACCTGGCAGGCAGGGTCCCCGCCAGGTCGAAGAGTTCTGAGGGGGGATTGGTGACCTCATGGGTGGCCAGCCACGCATCCAGAATTCCACTGGCCTGGCTTTCCGATAGCTGACCGGTGCGGTAGCCCAGCAGCCCATAGCCCAGTTGGTAGTTGAGATTCTGGGGATGGGCGGCAATCACCTGCTGGTAAACCGTCAGAGTCGCCTCAGGCTGACCTTCCAGGGTGCGCACAAAGGTGAGGCCCCGCAGGGCATCCACGGTGAACTGCGGCGGGGGAGAACCGGCAATGATGTCTTCGTACCGTTTGGCACTGGCGGCCAGCTTACCCTCCCGCCGTTCGATGTCGGCAATCAGCAGCTCTGCGCCGATGTCTTCCCGCCCTACGGAGGTTGAGCGATAGCGGGAGAGGGATTGCCGCGCCGCCGTGAGGTCTCCCTGGATGAGGTGAATTTGGGCGATGCGGTAGGTCAGCAGGGGGGCATCTACGGCTGCCGCAGCGATTTCATACACCGGCAGCAGGGCCGGGTCAGGGCGGTCGATGCGGGTCAGGGCAGTGGCAATGGCCCGTTGCTCTGGGGGGCTGCTGGGGAAGGGGTTCAGCAGGGATTGTAGTTGGTCAGCGGTTGTTTCGGGGCTTTCCAGGTCCAGATCGTAGGCCAGGAGATGCGATCGCACCCCCAGACTCACCCCCTCGGGATTTTCCGCCGCCAGCTGCCGAAACATCGCCAGGGCAGTCTCCTGGGTATCGGGCCACTCGCTCAGCACATCGGCCACTTCTTCCCGCAGCCCGTAGCTGGGGGCGGTGGTCTCGGCCAAGGCCGCCTGGTAGAGGCGGGTGGCTTCCCCAAACAGGGAGGGATCTAAGCGGCGGCGACCGATGGCGCTGTAGGCTCGGGCCAGGGCCAGACGGGCTTCTGATTTGCCCTGCAGGGGGGCTAACAGTTCCAGGGCGGCTGCCGTGTCTCCGCTGGCGTCGGTGGCGTCGGCCAGGGCAGTGCGAATTTGTAGGGACAGGTCATCGGTCTGGTCTGGCCCCCGCAACAGGGGTTGCAGCAGGAAGACCGCCGCCTGAGGACTGCCGGTTTTTTGCAGGGTCAGGGCATAGACCGGCAGCACCCGGTCAGGATAGGGAGCGGTCTGCCGGTAGCGGTTGAACAGGGCCAGGGCACCGTCAAAATCGCCGCTGAAGGCATAGACCTGGGCCGCTTCCAGCAGGACATCCGGCTCTGGATTATTCCCCAGCAGCACCGCATAATCGGCCAGGGCGGGGGTGAATCGGCCCTGGTAGCCGTACAGCAGGGCGCGCTGCTGACGGGCGGTTTGGTTGTCGGGGTTTTGCCCCAGTAGTTGAGTCAGGGCCTCGATGCCGGTGGCCTGCCATTCAGGACGGTAGCTGCCCATGTCGCCGATGGCCGCCAGGGCGGTGGGGTTGTCGCTATCCACGGTGAGGACGGCCTGGTAGGCGGCCCAGGCGTCGGCGTCCCGCCCTGCCCGCTGGTAGGCTATGGCCAGCCCCAGGCGGGCCTTGGGGGAGTTGGGGTAGGTCCCCAGGGCGGCCTGGAAGGTGGCGATGGCATCATCCACCCAGCCCCGCTCCAGCAGGGCGTACCCCTGGCGAATGGGGGGTGGAGTTTGGGCCTGGGCGATGGAGCCCAAATGGCCCTCAATGCCAATCACCAGGGCCAGCACCATGAAGGACCGCAAAGCGGCTAGTTTCCTGATCATGACTCTCCTTCCTGAATTAAGTTGGTCCAGCGCAGGTCGTAGCGCACCCGAAAACCCAGGTAGGTTTCCGTCCAGGCGTTGCGCTGTTGCACACTGAATCCAGCCCGCAGGTGGTCGATGACTTCGGCGTCGTAAAACAGCTCCCACACGTCGGGTACGGGGTTGTCCAGGTTCTGGCGGAGGTCGTCGTTCGACAGCTGGCGACCGTAGCCCAGCCCCAGCCGGTCATTGGGCAGAAAGACATCCAGGGCGTTTACCCCCAGGCTGTAGGTCTGGCCACTGACGCCCAGGTCGGTGTTGGTATACCAGCCGTAGCGGCCAAACAGGCCCAGGTTAATGTCGGGGATGAAAACCTCCCCATTCAGGCCAAAGCTTTCCTCTCGGTCTCCCGGCAGGGGGCCGAACTGGCCGTTACCCCGGTCAATGCTAAAAATCTCCTCAAAGCCGTCTTCCTGGCCTCCGTCCCGGGAGGTGACGTAGGTGCCCCGGAGAATGGCATTGCCAAACCGCAGCCCCACCTCTCCGGCAAAGGAATCCAGGGAAAAATCCCCCAGCCCCTTGCGGGAGGAGTAGGTCGCCGCCGTCAGAGAGAGTTCATCTACCGGGGTGTAGTTCACCAAAGCTCCCGGTCGGGAGGCCACATTGACGGTGCTCAGGGCCGGGTTGGTTTGAAAAACCGGGTTAAAGAACTGGGTCAGAGAATCCTTAGCAAAGCTGTTGCGGTCCAGGTAGGAGGTTAGATCCAGCAGGCCTACGGAAAATCGCAGTTGCGACAGGTTGGCGGGGGAGGCGGTCAGATACAGTTCGTTGAGGCTGAGGCCGGTTTCGTCAGTATCCGAAAAGGCTTCACCGGTGCTGAGGTCTACCGTAGCCCCGGCAAATACCGACGGGCTGAGCACATAGGTGCCCCCAGTCCGCAGCCGGGCCGAGGTCTCGTCTCCCTGCTGTAGAAAGGCCGCCTGAGTAAAAACTTCCGACCGTTCTGCTGGGGTGAGCCGATCGTCCTCATGGGCGGTTTGCTGACTCAGCTGGTTTTGCTCCCAAGAGGATGGGCTGTGTATATCGCCCGGTGCCATTGCCCCATCTTCCTCAACCCTGGTTTCAGAAAGCCCAGGTAAGGCAGAGAACAAGGCTAAATCGTGGCAGGGTTTAGCCAGGGATTCTAAATCTTGAGGCTTAGGAAGTTGAGCCAGCTGGGGTAAGTCCTTCTCCAGCAATGGCTGAGACGAATCCCCGGCATTGGGCATGGGCGTAGCAGCAAGATCAGCATGACAAGTTGACCCCAAACTTGCTGCTGCATTCGCCCCCATCAATGGGACGGTGCCCAAAAATCCCAGGCACAGCAAGCAATGCAGAGCCGCATAATACGACATTAAGGAAGCTCCATCAGGAATAAATAATAAAAGGATTTTCCAGGAAGTTCTGGTTACACAGGATGTCCAAAAAATAAGACAACGTATTTTTGAACGACGTAGCCTAATTCGAAAGCAAAGACAAAATTTAGTCAGATATAGCAGTTCTCGCCCGAGTCAGATACAGCTTAATTCTGCAATCCTCATGCAGCAAGAATCTCGATGCGCTTCATCTAGTCAAGAACTGCTATTAAAGACCTGAACCTCAAGCTGAAATAAAACCATAATTTAAAGGATGACGACAACGCACCCCACTTCTACCATCCTGAACAAAACGGAGCTTAGTGAAGGATCTCTGGCAAAAATCCTGCACTAACATTATTCGCTTCGCTCAGAATGACATTCCCTTTAAAGGGGTATTTATAAAAGTGGGATGCACTCGATGAAGTAGGCCGGGCTTGAAATAATCATGTATGTTTCAATTCGTAAACAGCACCAAAGCTTTTGCACGGCAAGGGCCTGGGCTACATTTATATTCTGTTACATAGTTTGGTTTACCTACGTCTGTCTACTTACTGGACTAATTTGAGCACCTGTCCTGATGGTATGAACTGACTGTGACGACTAGAATGAGCTGACTGTGACGATTTCAGAGAAACTAGCGAAAAACCAGAGCGTGAAAGACTAGCGGCAATTCAAAGTCATGGAAAGCCCAAGAAATACCGGCACTACGACTCTGTTTGTTTCCGCCGTCTGGGGAGAAGGTGTTATGCGTTATCTCAATTTACGAGGTTATTTTTAGTCGTCAGGACAAAAATCTTGGAAATGAGATTTTTTTGTTTGATTACTAAAATCATCAGAAACCGGGTCTTCGAGTTCCACCAATAATATTTTCATCGATGTAAAGTCATATGAGATGAGGTGAATACCCTTAAAATCTGTCGGTGAAGATAACTTCAATTCGGCAGCAATTAATAAAATTTCTGTAAAGAATAGCTCGTTATGACAAACTTGCTTGACTAAATCTATCTCACTTCTCTAATTCCCCGCTACGTACCAATTAGTTTCCAGCCCATCCTATGCCCCAAAGAACTACCGATTTCTACTTCCGTACCGCAACCCTGGTTGGTCTATTGTTGCTAATTTGCAGCGGTTGTCAGCCAGGGGCAAGCGTTTCCCGACCGCTACTTCGTCGCGAACCTCAATCGGTTACCCTCACTATCGAAGCTGAGGCTATGGTTGAGGGAAGCGTAGCGATCTCGGGCCGTACCAACCTGTCGGACAACACCCAGCTTACGGCCCTGGCCCTGCGCTATCTGGAACCGGCCCAACCCCTAACAAACTCTGCCAAATCCACCTTTTCCATCCTCGACTATCAGACAATCCCGGTGCAGCAGGGACAGTGGGAAGCTGAGCTTGACCTTTGGCAGGTTGCAGAGGATGGCCGTTATCAAGAAGCCTGGCAAGATCAGGCCAACCAGCTTAATCTGCAGGTCAAGCCCCAGGATACGGTGCATTTCATCATTACCCTCGCCCCAGAACAGTTTTTAGACGCGCTAAGTCGCAACCTGGGGCAAAATCGCATGCAGTTATCATCCGATCTACTGCGCACCAACGATAGCGGTGAGCTCCTGCTATGGGCCGAAGATTCACGATTGGTAAATTTACCCGAGGGGCGTACCAGCCCTTCCCATAACCTTGCCCAACAGGCTAACGGTGGATGGGGAGAGCGATATCGTCTAGTGCCCGAACCTCCTTTGCCTTACCGCTTGACGCCAGAAGACATCCGTAAAACGACGGCTCCGGCTGCTGCTGCAGAATTTTTGCAGTAATTTATGCCGGGCAAACTGAAGTACGCAGACCTTTGCCAGGGCCGTAGAGCTGTATCCTTACCCTAGGATGACCGCCAAAAGGTGACCTAATTTTCCTGGAATGCTATGGTCGGCTCTGCGAAAGTTAGCTCTGAGTCAGCCAACAATGTGGCCCCTGGCTGATGCACCCAGAGCACCAATTCCCCTTCGTCAAGAGTAGCCACCGTTAACTGACCGGAGCGGTACAGATCCTGGGCTGTTTGCTGCATTTCTTTCTGGGTTAGGAAACGGTGATAAAAGCAATAGAACTCTCCGTCAACACGAATCGCGGTTAACTGCTGACCGGCAGGAGTTTGTATGGAATGGGTCGGTTGAGGAGACTCTAGAACAGAGCAGGAAAACGCCAAAAACTTTACTTCGGCGATAGCTATATTCCCTGCCTGAAGCGCATCCCAGTCGAGCCAGGGCTGGTGAATGGGTTCTTCCTCATTTGCCAGTAGGGTTGTCTGCCAGGTCTGCTCCAGAGAAACTCCAGGAAAAGGGGGTTGGGAACCCAGCAAAAAATCGTCTGCTGCAGAGGGCAAAGGAACAGCCTCACTGTCTAAAGCCTGTTTCAACAGAGCTTGATGGCGCTGGTGCTTTGCCCCTTTCGACCGTAAGACTTCTGCGGTGCCAACACCTATCGCTGTGCTCGATAAAATGGCTAACCCAATGTAGCGAATCGAAAAATTCTGCGGCTGGTCAACGGGTAGGGCAAACCAGCGCTGCACGGCTACCGGCAACTTTCCTGCCAGACTGTAAGTTCGAGGAGATGCTACCGGAAGCGTCAGAATGACAAAGGTGGTACTGGAAGCAAGCAGGGCAGGCAGAATAATATTCCGAAAGGGAGAATGGGGCATAGCTTAAACAGAGGCTTGATTAGGGCAATGGGGTAAAGCACCATAGACGACCTCAAGGCTGATTAAGTGGGGATGGTTCGACTTGTCTCTTTAGTGAGTCCCGCTCATGTGGAGGGATGCCGCCTTGTAAACCTATCTACGTAAACCTATCGACTTTAGCGAACGCTCGCTTTGCTATTAACCTTTATTGTCCGTGTAATGGCTATGTCTCAGCGAAGGGGGCTGAGATCTTTAGCAAAGGTCAATGCTGCCCCGATACTGTGTAAAGCTTTGGTAAAACCACCGGCTTAGCTGCCCTACGCTTTTTACCCTTTACAAAAAGTCTAAAGACCATCGCCGAAGCTTAATGGCTTTTCTCCGAATAAATACGCTTGGCCCAGAAAGTAGAAATAAAGAGGTCGGCAGAGCGGCAGGGTAATGCAACCAGGCCATAGTCTCCGCAGACCAGAATTAGCCTACCTTCCAGGAGATACCCCTGATGCGATGGAACCTTATCATTACCCTACTGATTTTAGCCGCGGCGATGACCCCTGCCGCGCTACGGATGTCTCAAACCCAGCGCAACCGCTACCGTCAAGCTACAGATGCCAATCAGCCGCAAATGTCATCCGCAGCGATCCGGCAGGCCCCTAGACTGCCCCCCTGCCAGAACTGCGACTACGCCGAAGCCAATCTGCAAGGTAAAGACTTTAGCCGAAAAAACTTTAGGGCTGCCAACATGGAGCAGGCCAATCTAGCCAACACTGAAATGATTAACACCATACTGCACCAGGCTAATCTGCAGGGGGCTTCGCTGTATCAATCGCGGCTGCAGGGGGCCGACCTATCGGAGGCAAATCTGCGCCAAGCCAATTTACAACAGGCTCAAATGCTTCAAGCTAACCTGGTTCAGTCCGATTTAGAGGAAGCCGTCATGAGTCAGGCAGAACTACGGGATGCAGCCCTTTGCTCGGCCCGGTTAGTCCATGCCGACCTGTCTGAAGCCAGCCTATACGGTGCAATTTTGCTTCGGGCAGATTTATCTGGTGCAGATCTGCGGGGAGCCGATTTGCGCTATGCCGATCTGTATCAAGCCAACCTGACGGATGCTGACTTGACCGGAGCACGGCTGGAATTTGCCACTCTACCCGACGGCACGACTGAAAACCCCGGAGCCTTAAAACCTGAAAATCTATCCTGGGGATGCGAGCCAAGGGAGACTAGTCTAAAGTCTGATGAGAGCATGTAAGAGAAAACCGTACGAACTGAATGACGAGGTTTTTACTTCTGAGTGTTCAGGGCTAGCTGCGCGCCCTGCAGCTATCCAACAGAAGAATGAGGGCTTCAGTCTCTGAAACCGACAAAAACAGCCGGTGTACTACCCATTTTCAAAGAAATTCAGTCCATTTTTAGCCCAGGCGGTGTACTACTCGAATTCCCCATAAGACCTGGTCAACCACCATCAGCTATCTAGAGGGCTCCGCACTCCACGACCACCGCGATTCAGCACGTGGGTATAAATCATCGTAGTCTTGACATCTTTATGACCGAGCAGCTCTTGTACCGTTCGAATGTCATAACCATCCTCTAACAGATGAGTCGCAAAGCTATGCCGAAACGTATGGCATCCCCCATGCTTATGGATATTCGCTTGTCGAATGGCCGTTTTGACGGCTCGCTGTAGTCCACGTTCGTGAATATGGTGCCGTCGGATGCCTTTGGACCGTGGATCAACAGACCGTTTCCAGGAGGGAAAAGCATACTGCCATCCCCATTCTCGATTTGCATTTGGATACTTGCGCTCCAGGGTGCATATTTTCGTAACTTCGGGCTCTTGGCCACTTTTGGTGATCTATCTCGAGAGAGCTATAGACAATAGGAGGATCCACTCTTGCATTGGCTAACCTTATGGACCTCATCTCGTATCTACTCCCCAGCCAGACTGGATTGAGCTTACAGCGCTGGAATTTGGACACCACCACCCAGCAAGTCATGGTTTACCTCGCCTCCACGCAGACCTTGGCCCGTTGTCCCCTCTGCCATAGCCCCAGTCACCGGATTCATAGCCACTACGAAAGAACCCTGAAAGACTTACCTGTTGTTCAGTTCAGCTTAACGATAGTGCTGAGCGTCAGTAAATTTTTCTGCCTGAATGACGCCTGCCCTCAACGGATTTTTACCGAACGTTTACCCGAAATCGCCGTCCCTTGGGCTAGACGTACCGTTCGGTATGCGAACCATCTCACAGCCATGGCCCTGGCGCTGGGCGGTGCCGCCGGGCTCGTTTGAGTGAGCAGATGGGGTATGACCACAGTCGAAATTCGATGTTACGGGTGATTGAAGCCGTTCCACTACCCGCTGTAAGCACCCCTAGAATATTAGGGGTGGATGATTTTGCGCTGCGTCAAGGTCATCACTATGGCACGATTCTGGTGGATCTTGAGCAGCGCCAGCCCATTGCGCTATTGCCAGACCACACGGCAGAAACCCTGGAAACCTGGCTTAAGGACCATCCGGGGGTCGAAATCTGATCCCGTGACCGCTCCAAGACCTACAAACGAGGGATGAGTCAAGGCGCACCGGATGCGATTCAAGTGGCGGACCGCTTTCATCTCTTACACAATCTCGAAGAGACGTTGGAAACGGTGTTTAAGGGACATAACCTAGTCCTCAAACAGGTTGAAAAAGACCACCTTCAAGCTGATGGTCTCGTCGTTCTGCCGTCTGTGGATTTGCCCGAGGATTCACAGTCTCCCAAAGCCCTCAACCGGGCTCGTCGCTTAGAACAGTATGACCAAACCCATGCCTTACGGCAGCAAGGATACGCCATCAAAGACATTGCTCACCATCTGGGAATCGGCAAACGGACAGTCTATAAGTATTTGGAAGTATTTGGTCGCGACAACCTTTCCTGAGCGACAACCTACAATCCGCCAGCACGGCAGTGGGTTGGATGCCTATAAACCTTATATCCAGGATTAATGGAACCGGGGACAGCAGCAGACCAAAGCGCTCTTTCATGAGATCCAACAGCACGGCTATCGGGGAAGTTACTCGACCCTGGCACGCTACACCCATCAACTGCGTCAATTACCGACTTCAGACAAGCCTGATTCGGAATCGCTCAATGCATTACCTGGACGAGGACCGGCCCCCACCCTCCCCACGTCTCCTCAAAAGCCGTTAACGGCAAGACGAGCCGCCTGGTTGATCTTGCAACGAGCCGAAACCCGGACGACCGACGAGGATTTGTTAATAGCTCGCCTCGCTCAACAGCCCGAATTATCGGGAGCTATCACCCTGGCCCAGGACTTTATTGATTTGGTTCGGCTGCGCCTTCCCAGTCAGCTGGATGATTGGCTGCAAGCCGCTAAAGCTAGCTCAGTCAAAGCATTTCAAAGTTTCGCCAAAGGGCTTAAGGAGGATTATGATGCCGTTAAAGCTGGGATGACGTTAGACACGAGCAATGGACCAGTTGAAGGACAAAACAATCGGCTCAAGATGCTGAAACGGCAGATGTTTGGGCGAGCCAATTTGGAGTTGTTGGAAAAGCGGTTCATTTTGACCAGCTAAACGATTGC
>Ga0008837_100750_pt1 | contig 16962 bp, 15 predicted proteins | sample HotLakConsUCCSLE_FD_65500 | JGI IMG/M metagenome (GOLD analysis project Ga0008837, IMG submission 65500) | Hypersaline microbial mat communities from Hot Lake, Washington, USA - Hot Lake Consortium UCC-SLE | ecosystem: Environmental > Aquatic > Non-marine Saline and Alkaline > Hypersaline >...
TTACAATGCGCCGCAATCGACCTGTTCCCAGCGGGTCCGCTTCGCGTTGCATGCCAAGGGCCTGGCCTTCGACGAGGTCAAGCTGGACCTGTTCTCGGGCGACCAGTTGCAACCCGGTTACCTCGCGCTCAATCCCAATGGCGTGGTGCCGACCCTGGTGGCGGGCGATGACGTGGTGATCGACAGCGCGGTGATCCTGGAATACCTCGAAGACACCCGGCCCGACCTGCGCCCGCTGCGCCCGGCCGCCGCGGTCGACATCGCCCGGATGCGGTCGATGGTGCGCTTCGTCGACGAGGTGCCGGGCGCAGCGATCCGCATCCCGACCTACAACCTGGCCTTCGTGCCGCATTTCCGGTCGATGACCGACGCGGCGTTCGAGGCGCTTTGCGACAGCAAGCCCCTGCGCCGCGAATTCCTGCGCCGGATGGGCCGCACCGGGTTCAGCCAGGCCGACATGGACGAGGCCCTGGGGCGTCTGCAACGCGGGATCGACCGGATGGCCGACTGGCTGGCCGCCTCGGGCGGGCCTTTCGTGATGGGCGCCGATCCGACCCATGCCGACCTGTGCCTGTTGCCGATCGTCGTCCGGATGGACGATCTCGGGCTGGGCTCGGCCTGGGACGCCCAGCCGCAGGTTCCCGCCTGGCGCGACACCATGCGCGCCCTGCCGGAATATGCGGCAACCTATTACCACGGTTCGCTTCTGACCCAGAAATACCCGCACCTTGCCCGCGCCATGGGGGCGGCATGACCTCGCTGCCCTATATCGCGGCGGCCTTTGTCGTCGGCATGCTGGTTTCGACCCAGCCGGCGCTCAATGCGATCCTGGCCCGGGCCATCGCCAGCCCCTATGCGGCGACCTCGATCTCGATCCTGGTGGCTTTCGTCTGTTCGCTTGTCGTGCTGGCGCTGACCGGGCGGGGCGAGCTCAGCGCCCAGACCCTCGGCTCGGTGCCGCTGTGGGTGTTCCTGGCCGGGGTGGTGGGCATGCTTTTCGTCGGCGGCGGCATCGTCATCGCCCCGGTGATCGGGGCGCTGGCGTTTTTCATCTGCGTGGTCGCCGGGCAGCTGGTCGGGGCCGCGCTGGCGGATCATTTCGGCGCCTTCGGCCTGGTCGAACGGGCGCTGACCCCGCAGCGCGGGCTGGGGATCGTGATGGTCGTCGCCGGCGCCTGGATCGTCAGCCGCGGCTAGGCGCGGACAGGACAGGTCGGTCCGCCGCTCCCGTTGCGGTCCGGCTTGGGCGGCGGTGCCCCCCGGCCCGCCGCCACCAACAACGGCCCGGATGCGGGCGAGGAAAGGACAGGGACCCGATGACACAGGGCGCAAGACAGGACGATACCGGGGTGGATCCGCGGATCGCCTCCGCGGCCGCCCATTGGTCGCATCGCTTCGTCACCAACGGCATCCCGCTGGCCGATTTCCAGGACGTCACCGGCACCATCACCCGGTGGGAGGATTGGTGCGCCGCCTGGGTCGCGCGCGGTGAGGTGCACCGGGCGATGGGCGATGCGGCCCTGGCCGAGGGGCATGGCCTCAGCGCCGGCCAGCACCTGACCACCGCCGCGGTCTGCTACCATTTCGCCAAGTTCCTCTTCGTCCACGACATCGCGCAGATGCGCGCCGCCCATGACAAGGCGATCGCGGCCCGCCGGGACGCCCTGCCGCATCTCGATCCGCCCGGGCAGCGGGTGGAAATCCCCTGGAACGGCACCCGCCTGGCCGGCATCCTGCGGCGGCCGCGCGGCATCGACCGGCCCCCGGTGGTGATCATGGCCATGGGCCTCGACAGCACCAAGGAAGAGATGCACAGCAACGAACAGGTCTTTCTCGACCGCGGCATGGCGACGCTCGCCTTCGACGGGCCGGGCCAGGGCGAGGCGGAGTACGATCACCCGATCCTGCCCGAATACGAGGGCCCGGTCGGGGCGGTGCTCGATCACCTGGAAACCCGCGACGATGTCGATGCGGACCGCGCCGCGATCTGGGGCGTCAGCCTGGGCGGCTATTACGCGCCGCGCGCGGCGGCCTTCGAGCCGCGGCTGAAGGCCTGCGTCTCGCTCACCGGGCCGTTCGACTTCGCCGAGGCCTTCGACCGCGCGCCGCCGCTGACCCGGGCCGCCTTTGTCGCCCGCTGCCATGCCGCCGATGACGCCGCCGCCCGCGCCGTGGCCGAACGCATGTGCCTTGAGGGGATTGCCGACCGCATCCGTTGCCCGACCTATGTGGTCGGCGGCGCGCTCGACCGCGTCCTGCCGCCCGATCATGCCGATCGCCTGGCGGCCGCCGTCTCGGGGCCGGTGACCTTCACCATGATCGCCGACGGCACCCATGTGGTGAACAACCGGCCCTATTCCTACCGCCCCCAGACCGGCGATTGGCTCGCCGCGATCCTGGGCGCCTGACCAGACACAAGGAGACCACTGATGTCACGTGCATTGATGCCGAATTTGCTGACGCCTCAGGATCTTGAGCCGAACTGGCGTTGGGAGGGTCGTTTGCCGGCCTGGGGCCATACCTCGGTTGATTTCGAGCGTCGGATCGACCACGACCGTTTGCGTCGGTATCGTCTGGCGCGGACGCGCCAGGCGTTGCAGGCGTCGCAGGCCGGGACGTTGCTGTTGTTCGACGTGAACAACATCCGGTATGTGTCGGCGACCAAGATCGGGGAGTGGGAGCGGGACAAGATGTGCCGGTTCTGTCTTCTGACCGGGGACGACAGCCCGTATGTGTGGGATTTCGGCTCGGCTGCGGTGCATCACCAGAAGTACAGCGACTGGCTTGAGCCGGATCATTGCCTGGCCGGTGTTGTCGGGATGCGCGGGACGATCCCGCCCGAGTTCGGTCTGATGCGGAAATACGCGCGCCAGATCGCGGGTCTGATCCGGGATGCGGGGATGGGCGACATGCCCGTGGGCGTGGATTATGCCGAGACGGCGATGTTCCACGCGCTGCAGGAGGAGGGTCTGCATGTGGTCGACGGCCAGCAGATCATGCTGGCGGCGCGCGAGATCAAGAACTGGGACGAGATCCAGTTGCTGACCCAGGCGGCGTCGATGGTGGATGGTGTCTATCACATGATCTACGAGGAGCTGAAGCCGGGGGTGCGCGAGAACGACATCGTGGCGCTGAGCAACAAGATGCTTTACGAGATGGGGTCGGACGACGTCGAGGCGATCAACGCGATCTCGGGCGAGCGGTGCAACCCGCATCCGCACAACTTCACGGACCGGTATTTCCGTCCCGGGGACCAGGCGTTCTTCGACATCCTGCAAAGCTACCAGGGCTACCGGACCTGTTATTACCGGACCTTCAACATCGGCCGGGCGACGCCGGCGCAGAACGATGCCTATGTGAAGGCGCGCGAATGGATCGACGCCTCGATCGCGATGATCAGGCCGGGGGTGAGCACCGACAAGGTGGCCGAGGTCTGGCCGAAGGCGGAGGAGTTCGGCTTTCCGAACGAGGACGCGGCCTTCGGGTTGCAGTTCGGGCACGGTCTGGGTCTGGCGCTGCACGAGCGGCCGATCATCTCCCGGGCGGTGAGCCTGGATCACCCGATGGAGATCCGGACCGGGATGGTGTTCGCGCTGGAGACCTATTGCCCGGCGGCGGATGGCTATTCGGCGGCGCGGATCGAGGAAGAGGTGGTGGTGACCGAGACCGGCTGCGAGGTGATCTCGTTGTTCCCGGCCGAGGAATTGCCGATCGCGAACCGGTACTGAGCCGGGGCCGGCCGGGAAGGACAGCCCGGCCGGCCGAATGTTCCGCCGGCCGGGCTTCGGCCCGGCCCCCCGTTCCGGAGGACAGCCGACATGGCCAAGACCCAGACCCAGCCGAAGACCGAGACGACCAGGACCAACACCGAGGATTACCTGCGGATGTATGCCCAGATGGTGCGGATCCGCACCTTCGAGGATCATGCCAACCGTCTGTATCTGGAGGCGAAGATGCCGGGGCTGACGCATATGTACAGCGGCGAGGAGGCGGTTGCGGTGGGGATCTGCGAGGCGCTGACGGATGATGACCGGATCACCTCGACCCATCGCGGGCACGGCCATTGCGTGGCCAAGGGGGCGGCGTTCAAGCAGATGTTCTGCGAATTGCTGGGCCGGGCCGAGGGCTATTGCCGTGGCAAGGGGGGCTCGATGCATATCGCCGACCAGGGCCATGGCAATCTGGGCGCCAACGCGATCGTCGGCGGCTCGATGGGGATCGCGACGGGGTCGGCCTTGCGGGCGAAGATGCAGGGGTCCGACGATGTGACGGTGTGCTTCTTCGGCGACGGGGCGACGGCGCAGGGGTTGTGGTACGAGGTGATGAACATGGCGGCCTTGTGGAAGCTGCCGGTGATCTATGCCTGCGAGAACAACGGCTACAGCGAATATACCCGGACCGCCGAGATCGCGGCGGGGTCGATCACGGCGCGGGCCGAGGCCTTCGGGATCGAGGCGCACCAGGTCGATGGCCAGGATGTTCTGGCGGTGAACGCGCTGACGCAGAAGCTGGTGGCGCGGGCGCGCCGGGGCGAGGGTCCGTTCTTTGTCGAACTGATGACCTATCGCTATCACGGGCACCATGTGGGCGACATCAACCGGGCCTATTACCGCAGCAAGGCCGAAGAGGCCGAGTGGAAGCAGGACCGCGACCCGATCACCCGGTTCCGCGGCTGGCTGGTATCCGAGGGGATCGCGTCCGAGGCCGAGATCGAGGCGATGAATGCCGAGATCGCGCAGGATGCCGAGGCGGCGGTGGCCTATGCGCTTGCGGCGCCCTATCCGGAGGCCTCCGAGGTGGACATGCATGTCTTTGCCGGGGTGGATCATGCCCTGGACTATCTGAAGGGAGGCGCGTGATGAGCCGCGAGATAACCCTGAGCCAGGCGGTGAACGAGGCGCTGGCCGAAGAGATGCGGCGCGACGAGCGGGTGTTCATCCTGGGCGAGGACGTGGCCGAGGCGGGCACGCCGTTCAAGGTGCTGTCGGGGCTGGTGGAGGCGTTCGGCCCCGAGCGGGTGCTGGACACGCCGATCAGCGAGCCGGGCTTCATGGGGATCGCGGTCGGGGCGGCGATGACGGGGATGCGTCCGGTTGTGGACCTGATGTTCGGGGATTTCCTGTTCCTGATCATGGACCAGCTGTGCAACCAGGCGGCCAAGACGCATTACATGTCGGGCGGCAAGCTGAGCGTGCCGCTGGTGGTGCGGACCAATCTGGGGGCGACGCGGCGCTCGGCGGCGCAGCACAGCCAGTCGCTGCAGGCGCTGGTGGCGCATATCCCGGGGCTGAAGGTGGCGCTGCCGTCTTCGGCCTACGAGGCCAAGGGGCTGCTGAAGACCGCGATCCGGGACGACAACCCGGTGGTGATCTTCGAGGACAAGCTGATGTACCAGGACAAGGCGCCGGTGCCCGAAGAGGAATATCTGATCCCGTTCGGGCAGGCCCATGTGCTGCGCGAAGGGTCGGACATCACGCTGATCGGGACCTCGTCGATGCGCCAGGTCTGCGAACGGGCGGCCGAGGAACTGGCGGCCGAGGGGATCTCGGCCGAGGTGATCGACCCGCGCACGATCGTGCCGCTGGACACGGGCACGCTGGTGGCGAGCGTGAAGAAGACCTCGCGGGCGATCGTGGTGGACGAGGGGCATGAAAGCTACGGGGTGACGGCCGAGATCGCGAGCCGTCTGAACACGGCGGCCTTCTATCACCTGGACGCGCCGGTTCTGCGGATGGGGGCGATGGATGTGCCGGTGCCGTTCTCCCCGGCGCTGGAGGATCTGACGGTGCCGACGGCCGGCGGGGTCGCGGCGGCGGCGCGGCGGCTTGTGGCCGGGGAGGCGATCGATGCCGCATGAGGTGACGATGCCGCAGCTGGGGATGGTGCAGGATGCCGGGGTTCTGGTGTCCTGGCTGAAGGAACCCGGGGCGGCGGTGTCGAAGGGCGAGGCGCTGTTCGAGGTCGAGACCGACAAGGCGGTGATGGAGATCGAGGCCCAGGCCTCGGGCTATCTGACCGACGTGGCGGTGGCGGCCGGGGCGGAGGTTCCGGTGGGGGCGGTGATCGCGCGGATCTCCGACAGCCCCGAGGGGGCGGGCGCGGCGCCCGACGCGGGGGGCCCTGCGGCGCCCGACGCGGCGGCCCCTGCGGCGCCCGCGCCCGACGCGGCCCCTGCGGCGCTGCCCGAGGGCCACGCGGTGCGGATGCCGCAGCTGGGCATGGCCCAGGACGCGGGGATCCTGGTCGGCTGGTCGGTGGCCCCCGGGGCGGCGGTGACGCAGGGCGCGGCGCTCTTCGAGGTCGAGACCGACAAGGCCACGCAGGAGGTCGAGGCGCCGGCGGGCGGTTATCTGGCGGCGGTTCTGGCGGCGCCGGGCGACGAGGTGCCGGTGGGCGCGGTGATCGCGGTGATCAGCGCGGCGGCGCCCGAGGCGCCGCTGGAACGCCGCTTCGCGGATACCGCCGCTGCCGCCGCACCGGCCGCTGCCGGCGCACCGGCCGCTGCCGGCGCCCCGGCCGCTGCCGGCGCCCCGGCTCCGGCGCCGAAGACGGGGGCGGGCGCCGCAGGCGGCCCGGGCGCGGATGAGGCGGCCCCCGCCCGTCCCGCCAATCCCGCCCGTCCCGCCAATCCCGCCCGTCCTGCCCGTCCTGCCGCGGCGGCTCCGGCCGGCGGGCGGATCCTGGCCTCGCCCAAGGCGCGGCGGCTGGCGGCCGAGCGCGGCCTCGACCTGGCCCGGCTGGTCGACGCGGGCCATCCGCAGCCCTATCATGTGAAGGACCTGGAGGTGCTTGCCGCGCTTCCGGCGCCGCAGGCCGATCCGGCCCCGTCCGGGGCCGCCGCGCCCTGGCACCTGGAGGCGGTGCTCGCGACCGAGGGCTTTGCCGCCTTCGCCGCCGGCCCGGCCGCGGCGGCGGGTCTGGGTGATCCGCGGGCGCTGCTGGCGGGCTTTGCCGCCGCCAGCCTGGGCCGCGATTGCGTGGTGGCGGTGGAGGATCTGTCGGGCATGCGGGTCTATGCCGGCACGCGGCGGCTCTCGGCGGTGGCCGAGACCGGCCCCGAGACCGGCACCGCGCCGGAGCTGCGGCTGCGCGACCTGCGCGCCACCCCGATCGCCCTGGCGCGGCTGGGGGCCGGGGAGGCGCCGGTGCTGACCCTGACCCGGGACGGGGCGGGGCTGCGGATCACGCTGGATTGCGCGCCGGACGCGCTGGCCCCCGCGGCGGCGCTGGCGCTGCTGTCGGGCTTTGCCGACCGGCTGCAGGACCCGCTGCGGCACCTGCTGTAAAGGATCAGGAGAGACAGGATGACGATGCAGACCGACCTCTATATCGACGGCGCCTGGCGCCCCGCGACGGAGCGCTTCGCGGTGCTGAACCCGGCCACCGAAGAGGTCCTGGCCGAGGTCGCCTCGGCCGATATCGCCGATGCCGACGCGGCGCTGGACGCGGCCGGGCGGGCGATGGCCGACTGGGCGGCGCGGACCCCGCGGGCGCGCTCCGAGGTGCTGCGCCGGGCCTTCGAGCTGATGCGCGACGCGCAGGAGGACATCGCCCGGCTGATCACGCTGGAGAACGGCAAGGCCCGGGTCGACGCGATGGGCGAGGCGGCCTATGCGACCGAGTTCTTCCGCTGGTTCGCCGAAGAGGCGGTGCGCGCCGACGGGCTGATCACCCATGCCCCGGCTTCGGGCGCGCGGATCGTGGTGCAGCACAAGCCGGCGGGCCTGGCGGTGCTGGTCACGCCCTGGAACTACCCGGCGGCGATGGGCACGCGCAAGATCGCCCCGGCCCTGGCGGCGGGCTGCGGGGTGATCATCAAGCCGGCCTCGGAGACGCCGCTGACCATGCTGGCGCTGATGCCGATCCTGGAGGCGGCCGGCGTGCCGCCGGGGCTGGTCAACGTGCTGCCGTCGCGGCGCACCGGCAAGCTGGTCGATCACCTGCTGCATGACCCGCGGGTGCGGGTGGTCTCCTTCACCGGCTCGACCGGGGTCGGCCGGACGCTGTTGAAATCCGCCGCCGACCAGGTGCTGAAACCGGCGATGGAACTGGGCGGCAACGCGCCCTGCATCATCTTCGAGGATGCCGACCTGGAGGCCGCGGTCGAGGGCACGATGCTGGCCAAGATGCGCAACCTGGGCGAGGCCTGCACCGCGGCCAACCGGATCTACGTGCACGAGGACATCGCCGAGGCCTTTACCGCGCGGCTGAGCGCCCGGATGGCGGCGCTGAAGATGGGCAACGGGCTTGACCCGGATGTCGATGTCGGCCCGCTGGTCAATGCCGAGACCCGCGACAAGGTGGCGGCCTTCGTCGCCGATGCGGTGGCCCGCGGCGCCCGCGTCGAAACCGGCGGCACCACGCCGAACGGGCCGGGCTTCTTCTATCCGCCGACGGTGCTGTCGGGGGTTCCCGAGGACGCGGAATGTGTCCATGACGAGATCTTCGGGCCGGTGGCCGCCTTGCAGACCTTCAAGAGCCAGGACGAGGTGATCGCCCGGGCCAACGCCACCGAATACGGGCTGGTGGCCTATGTCTTCTCGGGCGACTTCAAGCGCGCGCTGCAGGTCTGCGAGCGGCTGGATTACGGCATGGTCGGGCTCAACCGCGGGCTGGTCAGCGACCCGGCGGCGCCCTTCGGCGGCACCAAGCAATCCGGGCTGGGCCGCGAGGGCGGCCACGAGGGCATGCTCGAGTTCATGGAAACCCAGTATATCTCGGCGGAGTGGTAGGATGTCCGATGACGTGATCGCCGCGCCGTCGGTGCGCGTGCTGGCCCAGGCCCGCGGCATCGACCTGGAGGCCCTGGCCGCCCGGCTGGGCCGCACCACCCTCGCCCGCGAGGATCTCGACGCCGCCGGATCCGCGGGGCAGGGGACCGGTGCCGCCACCCCGGCCGGTGCCGCCGCCCCGGCCACCGCCGCCCCGGCCGACCCGGCGCGCTACTGGGACGTGGACCATGCCGCATACGGCCCGGTCAGCACCGAACCGCGCGACCGCTTCGCCCGGGCCGCCGCCGCCAATCTCGGCGCCGCCAATGCGCTGATCCCCCAGGTCACCCATCACGACGAGGCCCGTGTCGACGCGCTCGAGGCGTTCCGCGCCAGCCTCAAACCGCAGGCCGAGGCCCGCGGCATCAGGCTCACCTCGCTGGCCGTCCACGTCATGGCCCTGGCCTGCACCCTGCGCGATCTGCCCGATCTCAACGTCGCGCTCTCGGCCGACGGCGCCAGCCTGGTGCGCAAGCATCACGTCCATATCGGCATCGCCGTCGACACCCCCCATGGCCTGGCCGTGCCGGTGATCCGCGATGCCGACACCCGGGGCCTGTGGGACATCGCCGCAAAGATCGCCAGCCTCGCCGCCCAGGCCCGCGCCCGCAAGCTGCCGCAACAGGCGACCGGCGGCGCCTGCATGACGATCTCGTCGCTCGGGCCCGACGGCGGCACCGGCTTCACCCCGATCGTCAACCCCCCCGAACCCGCCATCCTCGGCCTCGCCGCAACCCGGATCACCCCCTCCTGGACCGGCGACGGCTGGACCCCCGCAAAAACCCTCCCCATCGCCCTCTCCTACGACCACCGCATCCTCAACGGCGCCCAGGCCGCAATCGCCCTTACAGCCTTCAAAAACAACCTCGAAGAACCCATGAGGATGATGATAGGGTAATGGGCAATGACGGGACCTGAGATTGATCTGAGCGGCCGCACGGCGCTGGTCACCGGCGCCAGCCGGGGCATCGGGCAAGCGATCGCCGCATGCCTTGCCACATGCGGCGCGCAGGTGATCGGCCTCGGCACCGCCATCGAAAGCCGCGACAGCCGCGACAATGGCCCGATCCGGCCGATGAATTGCGACCTGTCGGACCGAGCCGCGATCAAGGCGCTGCTGGATCGGCTGCAGGCCGAGGCGCCGCCGATCGACATCCTGGTCAACAACGCCGGCATCATCCGCCGGGCCGAGGCGGCGGATCACGCGACCGAGGATTGGGACGCGGTGATGGCGGTGAACCTGGACGCGGCCTTTGTGCTGACCCGCGACCTGGGCCGCGCCATGGTCGCGCGCGGGCGGGGCAAGGTGGTCAACGTCGCCTCGGTGCTGTCGTTCCAGGGCGGGATCCTGGTGCCCTCCTATGCCGCGGCCAAGGGCGCGATCGCGCAGCTGACCCGGGCCTTCGCCAATGAATGGGCCCCCCATGGCGTGAACGTGAATGCCGTGGCCCCGGGCTATGTCGCCACCGACAATACCGCGGCCCTGCAGGCCGATCCGGACCGCGAGGCGGCGCTGCTGGCGCGGGTGCCCGCCGGGCGCTGGGGCCGGCCCGAAGAGATCGCCTGGCCGGTCGCCTTCCTGGCCAGCGACCTGGCCGGGTTCATGCATGGCGCTGTGGTGCCGGTGGATGGCGGCTGGCTGGCGCGGTAGGGGCGGTTCGCAAACTGCCCGAATTTTACCATTTGATAAAATTTCGGATTGTGGCAGGCTGGGGCAAATCTCTGCAGGAGAGAGCCCATGACCAGCCCGCTTACGCCCGGTATCGTGCCGGGTCGCTTGCCAGCCGACCGACTGACCGAGAATTTCGACGACCTGCACGCGCCCTATGACGGGCACGAGGCCGCGGTGGCCGCGGATCGCTGCTATTTCTGCCATGACGCGCCCTGCATCACCGCCTGTCCGACGGCGATCGACATCCCGCTGTTCATCCGCCAGATCGCCAGCGGCCAGCCCGAGGCGGCCGGCCACACGATCCTGGAGCAGAACATCCTGGGCGGCATGTGCGCCCGGGTCTGCCCGACCGAGACGCTGTGCGAAGAGGCCTGCGTGCGCGAGGCCGCCGAAGGCGCCCCGGTCGAGATCGGGCGGCTGCAGCGCCATGCCACCGATGCGGTGATGGCGCGCCAGGTCCACCCGTTCACCCGCGCCGCGCCGACCGGCAAGCGCGTCGCCGTTGTCGGGGCGGGGCCGGCCGGGCTGGCCTGTGCGCACCGGCTGGCGATGCAGGGCCATGACGTGGTGATCCACGAAGCCCGACCCAAACCCGGGGGCCTGAACGAATACGGCATCGCCGCCTACAAGAGCACCGACGATTTCGCCGCCCGCGAGGTCGACTGGCTGCTGGGGATCGGCGGGATCACCATCGCCTATGGTTCGGCCCTGGGCCGCGACGTGACGCTGGAAGGGCTGCGCGACACCCATGACGCGGTCTTCCTTGGCATCGGGCTGGGCGCGGTCAACGCGCTCGGGGCGCCGGGCGACGACAAGGACGGCGTGTCGGATGCGGTCAATTTCATCGCCGAGCTGCGCCAGGCGTCGGACCTGGCCGCATTGCCCGTGGGCCGCAACGTGGTGGTGATCGGTGGCGGCATGACGGCGGTGGATGCCGCGGTGCAGTCCAAGCTGCTGGGGGCCGAGAATGTCACCATCGCCTATCGCCGCGGCCGTGACCGGATGGGGGCGAGCGGGTTCGAACAGGACCTCGCGGCGTCCAAAGGCGTGCGGATCCTGACCAATGTGCGGCCCGTGGCGGTGCATGGCAACGGTGCGGCCGCCGAGATCGAGCTGGAATACACCACGGACGCGGGCGGCACCCTGACGGGCACGGGGGAAACGATCCGCCTGGCCGCCGACCAGGTGTTCCGCGCCATCGGCCAGGCGCTGTTGCCGCCCGAAGGGCTGGCGCTGGACGGCCGCAAGATCAGGGTCGACGGGGCCGGGCGCACCAGTCTGGACCGGGTCTGGGCCGGCGGCGATTGCACCACGGGCGAGGATCTGACGGTGGTGGCCGTCGCCGAAGGGCGTGACGCCGCCGAGGATATCCACAAGGCGTTGATGGCGTGACCCCGTCCCGGGCTTGACCCGGGACCTCTGCCGATGAGGCCCCGGGTCAGGCCCGGGGCGCGATGGAAAGGATGACGAAGCGATGGCTGATCTGACGACGACCTTCCTCGGGATCACATCCCCCAACCCGTTCTGGCTGGCCAGCGCGCCGCCTACCGACAAGGAATACAACGTCCGCCGCGCCTTCGATGCAGGCTGGGGCGGCGTGGTCTGGAAGACCCTGGGCGAGGCCGGCCCGCCGGTGGTGAATGTCAACGGGCCGCGCTACGGGGTGATCCACGGCCCCGACCGGCGGGTGATGGGGATCAACAATATCGAACTGATCACCGACCGCCCGCTCGAGGTGAACCTCGAAGAGATCACCCGGGTCAAGCGCGACTATCCCGACCGGGCGATGATCGTGTCGATCATGGTGCCCTGCGACGAACGCAGCTGGAAAGAGATCCTTCCGCGGGTGGCCGATACCGGGGCCGATGGCATCGAGCTCAATTTCGGCTGCCCGCACGGGATGAGCGAACGCGGCATGGGCTCGGCCGTGGGCCAGGTGCCGGAATACATCGAAATGGTCGCCCGCTGGTGCAAGGAGAACTACGACAAGCCGGTGATCGTGAAGCTGACGCCGAACATCACCGATATCCGCTATCCGGCGCGGGCGGCCAGGGCCGGCGGGGCCGATGCAGTCAGCCTGATCAACACGATTTCGTCGATCACCAGCGTCAACCTCGACACCTTCAGCCCCGAGCCGATGATCGACGGCAAGGGCAGCCATGGCGGCTATTGCGGCCCCGCGGTCAAGCCGATCGCGCTGAACATGGTGGCCGAGATCGCCCGCGATCCCGAAACCGCCGGGCTGCCGATTTCCGGCATCGGCGGCGTCACCACCTGGCGCGACGCGGTGGAATTCATGGCCCTTGGCGCCGGCAACGTGCAGGTCTGCACCGCCGCCATGACCTATGGGTTCAAGATCGTCGAGGACCTGATCCGCGGCATGTCGCACTGGATGGACGAAAAGGGCTATCGCTCGACCGCAGATTTCATCGGCCGCGCGGTGCCCAATGTCACCGACTGGCAATACCTCAACCTCAATTACGTCACCAAGGCCCGGATCGACCAGGACGCCTGCATCAAGTGCGGCCGCTGCTATGCCGCCTGCGAGGACACCAGCCACCAGGCGATCTGGATGCACGAGGGCCGGGTGTTCGAGGTCAACGACGCCGAATGCGTGGCCTGCAACCTGTGCGTCGACGTCTGCCCGGTCGAGGCGTGCATCACCATGGAACGCCTGCCCGCCGGAACCGTCGATCCGCGCACCGGGCGCATCGTGTCGGACGATTACGCGAACTGGACCACCCATCCCAACAACCCGGCGGCGCGGGCGGCGGAATAGACAGCGCCTCACCACTGCGCGAGGGGGGCTTGCCCGGCCCCGGCCCACGTCGCATCCTCGGGCCGGGAGGGCGCGCCATGGCCGTGTTCGACATCACCCGCTGGCCGGCTTTCGCCGTCTTCGTGATGGCCGGAACGGCTGCCGCCCTGTTCGCCTTCATCTCGGTCAACCTGTTTTCCCGGGCCATGGCCAGCGTCCGGTTCCTGGGCGATTTCGGCTGGACCGCGATCCGCCACGGCGCGCTCTGGCAGGTCGGCGAATTGCTGCTTTGGGGCGGGTTGACGCTGATCTGCTGGCTGGCCTTCAAGATCGGCGAGACCGAGTTGTCGGGCCGTTACCGCGCCTGGGCGGACCGCCTGCGCAAAACCCGCCGGTCGGGCTAGGGCGACAGAAGCCGCCGGTACAATCCGTCCAGGAACGCCTCGGCCCCCGGATAGGGATCGGCCGCGTCCAGCACGGCGCGGACCTGGACGTCGAAATCGGCATAATGCTGGGTCAGGGCCCAGATCGAGAAGATCAGGTGATAGGGGTCCACCGGCGCGATCCGCCCGGCGGCGATCCAGTCGCGGATCACCTTCGACTTGGTATCGACCAGGGATTTCAAGTCGCCCTTCAGGACCGGTTCGATCCGCGGCGCGCCGCGCAGGATCTCGTTGGCGAACAGCCTGCTTTCGCGCGGAAAATCGCGGCTCATGTCCAGCTTGCGGCCGACATAGGCGAGGATTTCCTCGACCGGGTCGCCGGCCGGGTCAAGGGCGCGCAGCGGGTCCAGCCAGGTGGCCAGCAACCGCTCCAGCAAGGTCTCGTGGATCGCCTCCTTGGAAGGGTAGTAATACAGCAGGTTCGGTTTCGACAGCCCGGCCTCGGCCGCGATCCGGTCCAGCGTGGCGCCGCGGAACCCCTCGGCGGCAAAGACGGTCAGCCCGGCCTGCAGGATCTCTTCGCGTTTCTCGCGCTGGATACGGGTGCGCGGGGCCGACTTTTCGGCCCGTGCCGGTTTTTTCGTCATCTGTCCGCCTTTCCGCCGGTTCGATGCGCAACTGACTGCGGATCGGGCATCTCGCTTGACTGATCGTCTGCCTCTGGTAGCGTCACTTTGACCGATTGGTCAAATCACGAGCAAGAGTCCATCACCGAATTGGACCATGAAACGGGGAATTCAGCCATGGCCGCACCAGCCGCAAACCTGACGATCAACGGCGACAGGCTCTGGGACAGCCTGATGGAGATGGCGCGGATCGGCCCCGGCATCGCCGGCGGCAACAATCGCCAGACCCTGACCGACGAAGATGCCGAGGGCCGCGCCCTGTTCCAGCGCTGGTGCGAAGCGGCCGGGCTGAGCATGGGCGTGGACGAGATGGGCAACATGTTCGCCCGCCGCGACGGCACCGACCCGGACGCGCTGCCGGTCTATGTCGGCTCGCACCTCGATACCCAGCCCACGGGCGGCAAGTATGACGGCGTGCTGGGTGTGCTGGGGGGGCTCGAGATCATCCGCACGCTGAACGATCTGAACATCAAGACCAGACATCCGATCGTGGTGACCAACTGGACCAACGAGGAAGGCACGCGCTTCGCCCCGGCCATGCTGGCCTCGGGTGTCTTTGCCGGGGTGCATGACCTGGACTGGGCCTATGGGCGCACCGACGCGGCCGGCAAGCGCTTTGGCGACGAGCTGGAGCGGATCGGCTGGAAGGGTGACGAAAAGGTCGGCGCCCGCAAGATGCATGCCTTCTTCGAGCTGCATATCGAACAGGGCCCGATCCTCGAGGCCGAGGGGGTCGATATCGGCGTCGTCACCCATGGCCAGGGCCTGCGCTGGATCGAATGCACGGTGACCGGCAAGGAAAGCCATACCGGATCGACCCCGATGCACATGCGCCGCAATGCCGGGCGCGGGCTGGCGCGGGTGACCGAGCTGGTCCACGAGATCGCGATGAAGAACCAGCCCAATGCGGTGGGCGCGATCGGCCATGTCGACGTCTATCCCAACAGCCGCAACATCATCCCCGGCAAGGTGGTGTTCACCGTCGACATGCGCACCCATATCCTGGACAAGCTGAACGCCATGGTGGCCGAGCTGATGGAGCGCGCGCCGAAGCTGTGCGAGGAGATCGGCGTGGGCTTCGAGGCCCAGATCGTCGGCCAGTTCGACCCGCCCGCCTTCGACGAAGCCTGCGTCGCCGCCGTGCGCGGCGCGGCCGAGCGGCTGGGATACAGTCACAAGGACATCGTCTCGGGCGCCGGCCACGATGCCTGCTGGATCAACGACGTGGCGCCAACGGCGATGGTCATGTGCCCCTGTGTCGACGGGCTGAGCCATAACGAGGCCGAAGAGATTTCGCCGGACTGGGCCAAGGCCGGGGCGGATGTGCTGTTCCACGCGGTGGTGGAGACGGCGGAGATCGTGGGGTGAACAGTCGGTCCCGAACCCCACCCGCCCCGGGCTTGACCCGGGGCCTCGACGTGGAGGCCCCGGCTCGGGGGCCGGGGCGGGACTCACCTTTTGTTAACCGGTTTGCGGCGACCCTGAGCTGTGGCTCATTTCGTCTACATGATGGCCTCCCGTCCTGGCGGTGCCCTTTACGTCGGGCGCACCCGCAATCTGCGCGGGCGGGTCGATGCGCATCGCGCGGGCCTCGGCACGCATACGGCGAAATACAAGATCAAGACTCTGGTCTGGTTCGAAGCGCACGACGATTTCGACGCCTCCCTGCGCCGCGAACGGGCCATCAAGCGGTGGCGCAGATCGTGGAAAGAACAGTTGATCATGGCCGCCAATCCGAATTGGCAGGATATCACTGCGCAAATCCCGGATTGACCGAACCTCGGGGATCGACGTCCCCAACGCAACCACCAGCAACTCCCGTCCCGGGCTTGACCCGGGACCTCCACCATGAGGCCCCGGGTCAAGCCCGGGGCGGGTAGAGGAGACCCCCACCATGACCACCACGATCATCAAGAACGGCACCATCGTCACCGCCGACCTGACCTACAAGGCCGATGTCCTGATCGAGAACGGCCAGATCATCGAGATCGGGCAGGGGCTCAAGGGCGACGAAACCCTTGATGCGTCGGGCTGTTACGTCATGCCCGGCGGGATCGACCCGCATACCCATCTGGAAATGCCCTTCATGGGCACCTATTCCTCGGACGATTTCGAAAGCGGCACCCGCGCCGCCCTGGCCGGCGGCACCACCATGGTGGTCGATTTCGCCCTGCCGAACCCCGGCGAAAGCCTTCTCGACGCGCTCAAGCGCTGGGACAACAAGTCGACCCGCGCCAATTGCGACTATTCCTTCCACATGGCCGTGACCTGGTGGGGCGAGCAGGTCTTCGACGACATGGCCGAGGTCGTGAACGAACGCGGCATCAACACCTTCAAGCATTTCATGGCCTACAAGGGCGCGCTGATGGTGAACGATGACGAGATGTTCGCCAGCTTCAAGCGTCTGTCCGAACTCGGCGCCATCGCCATGGTCCATGCGGAGAACGGCGACGTGGTGGCCGAATTGCAGGCCAAGCTGATGGCCGAGGGCAATACCGGCCCCGAGGCCCATGCCTATTCCCGCCCGTCCCAGGTCGAGGGCGAGGCGACGAACCGCGCGATCATGATCGCCGACATGGCCGGCGTGCCGCTTTATGTGGTGCATACAAGCTGCGAAGAGGCGCATGAGGCGATCCGGCGCGCCAAGCAACAGGGCAAGCGGGTCTGGGGCGAGCCGCTGATCCAGCACCTG
>Ga0008837_100775_pt1 | contig 16358 bp, 18 predicted proteins | sample HotLakConsUCCSLE_FD_65500 | JGI IMG/M metagenome (GOLD analysis project Ga0008837, IMG submission 65500) | Hypersaline microbial mat communities from Hot Lake, Washington, USA - Hot Lake Consortium UCC-SLE | ecosystem: Environmental > Aquatic > Non-marine Saline and Alkaline > Hypersaline >...
CCACCCCTTCCCCTCCTCGGAGGGGTGCCCGCAGGGCGGGGTGGGTTGGCCTGGCAACGAGAAACTTATCTCAATGAATGAAGTGCTTTCTGGCTGAGCCTAACCCACCCCTTCCCCTCCCAGGAGGGGTGCCCGCAGGGCGGGGTGGGTTGGCCTGGCAACGAGAAACTTATCTCAATGATGAAGTGCTTTCTGGCTGAGCCTAACCCACCCCTGCCCCTCCCAGGAGGGGATGGCGGCAAAGGGCTTGTTCTCTGCAAACACAAAAGGAAACAGAACCGATGACATATCTTGAAACTAAAGGGTCCGAGTACCTGCCTGGGGTGGCCCCAACTGGGGCTGAAGACCCCGGCCCCCGGTACCTGGAACCGAAGGCCCCCGGTCCCTTAAAAGCCCCCCATCAAGAGCGAGTGCGCCATTTGCTCTACGGCAGCCTGGCGGGGATTGATCGCACGATTAAAATTCTGCATACCCTCGGCTATGCTGACCCGAATGATTGGTCTGAACCGATGCCCACGGGGCGACCCAATGAGTGGATGGTGATTATGACTAAGATCTTGCTGCTGGAGTAGGACGGGAGGAAGGCAGTAGGCAGAAGGAGGAAGGCAGAAGGGGGGTGGGCTTTGTTGGCTCTGTTGAGGGGGTCTGAGATGGGGGTTTTTTGTTCCATCGAACTCACCAGAACCTTGACTATGGGTGGGGGGTGTTCTCGGCCTCAGGCCCATCTGGCGATCGGCAAAGCCCTTTGCTCTGGCCGGAAAGCACCGTTTACGTAAACGAGGTTCTCGGTACCGTAAGCGGTGCATTAACCTTCCTCCCAGGGGTAAGTTTCTGCTCTTTGCAGAAATGACAGTCAATTTCTCTCGACCTGCATAGCCATCGCTTTAACTCCTAATCGCTCCAGAATAGCCAGAGTCGGTTGGGCCTGGTTCAGGATGTAGAAGTGGAAGCCGGGAGCCCCTAATGCAATGAGTTTTTCACAGAGTTGAACCACTACGTCTGTGCCGAAGGACCTTAAGCTGGCGGGGTCGTGGCGGTAATCGAGCAGGCGTTGCTCAATCCAGCGGGGAATTTCTGCACCACAGCGCTGGCTGAAGCGGAGCAGACGATCGTGGTTGGTGATGGGCATGATGCCGGGATAGATGGGAATGGAAATGCCATGCTGGTGGCAGCGGTTGAGAAAGTCTGCATAGGCGTCGGAATTAAAGAAGTATTGAGTAATAGCTGCGGTGGCACCAGCGTCAACTTTGCGTTTGAAATTAATCAGGTCCTGGCGGGCGCAGCCCGCTTCAGGGTGAACTTCGGGATAGGCGGCAACGATGATTTTGAAGCTGTCTCCGTAGTGGGTTTTGATAAATGCCACCAGTTCATTTGCATAGTGGAACTCGTGGGCAACATCCTCAACATTCTGGGGCAGGTCGCCGCGCAGGGCGACGATGCGATCGATGCCCGCTGCCTGATAGCTATCGAGCAGGGCTTTGAGGGAGGGGGCGGTGTCACCGATGCAGGAAAGGTGAGGGACGGCGGAAATACCAGCTTTGTTGTGGAATTGCAGGACGAGTTGATGGGTGCGATCGCGGGTTGTCCCCCCAGCCCCGTAGGTAATAGAGAAGAAACGGGGTTGGTAGGGAGCAAGGAGGGCATGTTGTACCGCGAGTTGCTCCAAACCATCTGCCGTTTTTGGCGGGAAGAACTCGAAGCTCAGGGGAAGATTTTTAATCATGGTTTCAGGGAACAGAATTCAAAGTTCCCCCGGATGGGGGGATTTGGGGGGCCAGTGCAGTAACTTTTTGCTTTTTCAGATTTATTCCTTAAATTTGCAACGCCTGGGGGTTGGTGCATTAGCTGCGCTGAATGCACCCTACGGGAAGGTCTAATATTTGTAGCTTTCGGGTTTAAAGGGACCTTTGAGCGGCACGTTAATGTACTTGGCCTGCTGTTCCGTGAGCTGGGTGATGACGCCGCCGAAGCCCTGCACCATATAGCGGGCGACTTCTTCGTCCAGGTGCTTGGGTAGGACTTGAACGGTGAGGGCGGCAGCTTGTTCGGCGGGTGGGAGGTCGGCGAATTTGCGTTCGTAGAGAAACATCTGGGCCAGCACCTGGTTGGCGAAGGAGCCGTCCATGATGCGGGAGGGGTGGCCGGTGGCGTTGCCGAGGTTAACCAGTCGCCCTTCGGAGAGCAGAATCAGGTAATCTTGCGGGTCGTCGCTGCGGTACACCTGGTGGACCTGGGGTTTGACGGGTTCCCAGCGCCACTGCTGGCGCATGTAGGCGGTGTCAATTTCGTTGTCGAAGTGGCCGATGTTGCAGACGACGGCACCGCGTTTGAGGGCCTGGAGCATGGCGGCGTCGCAGACGTTGACGTTGCCGGTAGCGGTGACGAGCAGGTCTGTGGTAGCCAGCAGGTCGGTGTTGATGCAGTCGGGGGTGCCGTCGTTAATGCCGTTGCGGTAGGGGGAGACGACTTCGTAGCCATCCATGCAGGCCTGCATGGCGCAGATGGGATCAACTTCGGCGATTTTAACGATCATGCCCTCCTGGCGCAGGGAGGCGGCGGAGCCTTTACCCACGTCGCCGTAGCCAAGGACGAGGGCTTTTTTCCCGGCCATCAGGTGATCGACACCGCGTTTGATAGCGTCGTTGAGGCTATGGCGGCAGCCGTATTTGTTATCGTTTTTGGCTTTGGTAATGGAGTCGTTGACGTTGATGGCGGGGACTTTCAGGGTGCCAGCAGCCAGCATTTCCAGCAGGCGATGAACCCCAGTGGTGGTTTCTTCGGTAATGCCGTGGATACGGCTGAGCATCTCGGGATACTGGTCGTGGATGTAGCCGGTAAGGTCGCCGCCGTCGTCCAGAATCATGTTGGCCTCCCAGAGGGAACCGTTGGGCAGGCGGCAGGTTTGTTCGAGGCACCACCAGTATTCCTCTTCGGTTTCCCCTTTCCAGGCGAAGACGGGGGTGCCCGCAGCGGCAATGGCGGCGGCGGCGTGGTCCTGGGTGGAAAAGATGTTGCAAGAGGACCACCGCACTTCGGCCCCCAGGGCTTGCAGGGTTTCGATCAGGACGGCGGTCTGGATGGTCATGTGAATGCAGCCGAGAATTTTGGCCCCCTGCAGGGGCTTGCTTTCCCGATACTGTTCGCGGATGGCCATGAGGGCGGGCATTTCGCTCTCGGCAATGGCGATTTCTTTACGGCCCCAGTCGGCGAGGGTGATGTCGGCAACTTTGTAGTCTTGGGTGAGTAGGGTGGTTGTCATGGGTTTTGGGTTTACGGTTCAGGGTTTAGGGTTTACGGTTCAGGGTTTACGGTTTAGGGTGCCGGGTGTCGGGTGATAGGTCGTCGGTTGCAAGTGGTTAAATCTTGTTCCAATGCTCTGCGTTGGAATAGGGCCAGGAGGCTCTGCCTCCAAAATTAGGCGGCGGAGCCGCAAAACTAGGGACCCAGGCAGAGCCAGGGCACCAGATGAACCCACCACCCCACCACCCCACCACCCCACTACCCCTCCTTCAGCGCTTCCGCTTTATTCGTTTTCTCCCAGGTCAACTCGGGCAATTCGCGGCCAAAGTGGCCATAGGCGGCGGTCTGGCGGTAGATGGGGCGGCGCAGGTCGAGCATGTCAATCAGGCCCTGGGGGCGCAGGTCGAAGTGCTCGCGAATGAGGGTGGCGATGCGGTCGTCGGGGAGTTGGCCGGTGCCGAAGGTGTTGACAGCGATGGAGGTGGGTTCGGCGACGCCGATGGCGTAGGAAACCTGGATTTCGCAGCGCTGGGCGAGGCCAGCGGCGACGATGTTTTTGGCGACGTAGCGACCGGCGTAGGCGGCGGAGCGATCGACTTTGGAGGGGTCTTTGCCGGAGAAGGCACCACCGCCGTGGCGAGCCATGCCGCCGTAGGTATCGACGATGATTTTGCGTCCGGTGAGGCCGCAGTCGCCGACGGGGCCGCCGATGACAAACTGGCCGGTGGGGTTGATGTGGTACTGGGTGTTGGCGTGGAACCAGTCGTTGGGCAGCACGGGTTTGATAATTTCTTCCATGACGGCTTCGCGGATGTCGGCCTGGGAGATGTCAGGATCGTGCTGGGTGGAGAGGACGACGGCGTCAATGGCGACGGGCTGTTTGTCTTCGTAGCGCAGGGTCACCTGGCTTTTGGCATCGGGGCGGAGCCAGGGGAGAACTTTGTGTTTGCGGAGGTAGGCTTGCCGTTCGACGAGGCGGTGGGCGTAGTAGATGGGGGCAGGCATGAGGGTGTCGGTTTCGCTGGTGGCGTAGCCGAACATAAGGCCCTGGTCGCCAGCGCCGAGGTCTTTGTTGGCGGCTTCGTCTACGCCCATGGCGATGTCGGCGGATTGTTTGCCGATGGCGTTTAGAACGGCGCAGGAGGCCCCATCGAAGCCGACGTCGGAGCTGTTGTAGCCGATGGCGAGGATGACGTCGCGAACGATGTCTTCGAGGCTGACGTAGGTGTGGGTGCGGACTTCGCCAGCGATGATGGCCATGCCGGTTTTGACGAGGGTTTCGACGGCGATGCGGGCGTGGGGGTCTTCGGTGAGGATGGCGTCGAGGATGGCGTCGGAGATCTGATCGGCCATTTTGTCGGGGTGGCCTTCAGAGACAGATTCGGAGGTGAAGGTGGTGTATTGGGTCATGGGGGCTGGGTTCTGGGTGTTGGGTTTTAGGTTCAAGGTTTAAGGGGGGAAAGAGGGTTTTGGGCCTTGCTCGACGTCAATCTCTACCGTGGGGTGGGCACCGCCAGCCCTGTCAAGATGGGTCGAAAAGGGTGGTCGTAGTCCAATGAATCCTCCCAAAGCGGCATTACGTGTAGGGTGTGTTCTCGGCCTTAGACCAACCCTGCGATAGTACACAGACTCTGCCCTGGCCGAAACGCACCGTTTGCGTAAAACGAGATTCTCGATGCCGTCCCAGAAGGGGATAGATGTAGCAAAATCTTAGCGGTCTTACCTTGGCGACCTGAGGTTAAAAAAGGGTTTTCAGACCCTGCTCGACGGTAAAGGGGGGCCGCCAGTGAAGTTGGGTTTGCAGGTGGCTGATATCTACGCTGAGGGAACCGGTGAGGCGATCAAGGGTGTCGGTGTTGAGGGGCAGGGTGCGGTGGGTGATTTGCTGCATGCTGTCGCCGAGTTTGCCGCTGAGGCGGAGCAGGGGCAGGGGTACGGGCACAAGGCGACAGGGCTGTTGGGCGCAGTGGGCGATCAGGCGGATTAGTTCGGGGGTGGAGAGGTCTTGCCCGTCGCTGCAGATGAAGGTCTGATTGCGGGCGTTGGGGTGGGTGAGGGTGGTGAGAATGATATCAACCAGGTTGCCGACGTAGAGGAAGCTGCGGCGGTTTTGGATGGCCCCAAAGGGCAGGGGTAGCCCGGTTTGGATGAGTTTGAGCAGGCGTTCCATGTTGCCGGGGTTGCCGGGACCGTAAACCAGGGTGGGGCGCAGGATGGTGTAGGTCATGCCGCTGTCTTTGGCCAGGTCGATGAGGGCCTGTTCGGCGGCGAGTTTGCTGCGGCCATAGGGGGTGTCGGGGCTGCAGGGGGTGGTTTCGGTTAGCACCTCGGGGCTGAGGGTGGCCATGGCACCGATGGAGCTAATGAAGATGAAGTGTTTAACTCCGGCGGCGATACTTTGTTTGACCAGATTGGTGGTGCCTGCGGTGTTGACTTCGTAGAAGGCTTTTTCGGGGTCTGGAGCGGTGTCGTTGAGCTGGTGGGCGCGGGCGGCGAGGTGGATAACGGTGTGGATGTTTTGCAGGGCGGGTTGCCAGTTGGTGGTGGCATGAATGTCGCCGACTTGTAGGGTTTGAATGTTAGTGGTAATTGCTTCGGGCTGTTGGTAGCGCAGAGCAAGGGCGATGGGGTTACCAGTTTGCCCAAGAGATGGAAGAAGATTGCTACCGATAAAGCCAGTGGCACCAGTAACCAAAACATTTAGCATATAAATCTCACTAATAGCAGTTAAATTCAGAATACAAATTTGATAGATACTTAAATATTTTTATAAGAAGGCTTTCCTCTTTAAGAGACACAATTCAAGAGATGCAATGCTTTTAGTCAATACCTTTACACAAATAAAATTTGGTTATTTTACCTAAAATCAAAAGTAGTTCTTATGCTAAAAGGTAATTTTTCTTTTGCATAAGCAACCAAACATTGTATTTCGATACTTTTCCCAAACTCTGGGTGATAAGTTGACTTTTCGCAAACAAATAAAGCACCATCCACCTTAACTTTACCGATACTGACATTTGAAGAATTATAAATAGTTGCAGCTGATTTATTTGGCCAAATGCTAATCCTATAAGCCGGTCCTAAATGAAACCTGGCTTGCAGTCTGTGGTACCCATGGCCCGTAATTTGATCGAGGACGGTAAGTTTATCAACGCTTAGCTCAAATTGCCGTTGGTGAATCCCTAAGGACGGTATATAGGCATATCCATCGTGACAACAAATAGCCTTAATTTTTCCATGATCTATTTGACAGTCATAGTTATAAGTCTTGGCCCTACGAGCAACCCGGAAGCTAGACCAAATTTCAGAAGAATTGAGATCATCCACACTTAGAGTATTATGAGCTTTTGTAGAGCGCTCAAATAACCGTTGTGGGCAAACTTCATAAGTAGATATTCCTGTATCTACGATGAGTTTTTGCTGATCGAGGGAAAGCTCGAATCCAAGAGTACCAGCATGAGAATGACCCGGTTGATAACTCGGTGCTGGACCTCCTATATCCCAGAAAAGACAAATTTGACCATTCCCCAGCCGAGCAAATTGAGAATTTTGGCCAAACCATATTTGGGGGTCAGAGGAATGTTTAAAGCTGCTAACAGTTAATTTGAGACGTTCAGCATAATCTTGTATTTTCTCAAATTCTGGAGCTACACCATAAGCTGAGTCATTAAATAGAGGAAATTCTCCACTAGGGTGTTGCATTGCTGTGTACCAGTTCCAGAGCGAATCCCACTTTTGAATAATTAGACTTTCAAGGTTTTCAATGTCTTCTTTGGTTTTACGTGACAAATTTGCCAGGGAAACAACACTACCTCGGATTAAATTCAATAGATCTAGTAAGTCTTCCAGCAAGATACCTTGATACATTGGACATCTTTCAAAATGTCCACCATCATCCATAAATTGCTCTGGAATTTGCTCTAACAGAATCTTTAACCCCTTTCTCAGCCAGCTCAAAGCTTCATCGCCAGAAAAGGCTAGGCCAGCAAACACCAGCGCTTTTGCATTAGTAAAGAGATGATTAGCAAGTAAGTGGTGTTCAAGGTTAGCAGAAAGCCAGCGTGCTTGCAGACCTAAGCTATTGACCTGAGCTAGAGTCAAAGGATACTGTTGCCATGAAAACTTAAGCCAGTTGACAATTCGTAGCGATGTGGGATAAGGATCCCATCCCATTCCTTTGAAGTAGGGATTCTCTTGAATCCAGCGATCAAGCCACTGGCTGACCGATTCTGGATGATCATATCCGATAGGACTCAGCAAAAAATCAAAATAGTGAAGATTATAATGCCAAAGATAAGAACTTGCCCCAACGTTCCAGAATTCTGAACCAGTAACTTGATGGGTCTCATTCAAAAAACAGAATTGATCTGGTAATTGCAAAGAGTTCCGCTTAGTTGCAGACGGCAACCAACCCGATGGAGCAGAACCCAAAACGGGAAGATTAGTATATCTTATCCTAACGTCAGGAAAAAATCTTTGAGAGATTAGAGCGATTCCTTGTCTGGGCTTTAGATGTCTTAAAGTGTGAAATAAGTAACTAAGCCGAGTAATCACGTTGTATTGACCTAGATTGATTGTTTAGCAATAACATCCTTAAAGACTTTTTCGAGTTGTTGCGCCAGAAGGTCTCGATCGAAGGTTTTCTCCGCTAAATTTCGAGATCGGAGCCCAAAATCTTTGAGTAACTCATGATTATTGTGCATGAAGATAACTTTATCGGCAAAGTCTTTGGGATTATCTGGCTCAACTAAAACACCTGTCCCTTCTTTCTCAGCCAAATCTCCAAGCCAACCGGGCATGTTCGTTAGTACTGGCTTACCAGCTGCGAAGGAGTCAAACATCTTATTGGGTGAGCAAGTACGTAAAACTGGTACGTTCTTATAAATGGTCATACAAACATCTACAGCGGCCACCAGTTCAGCAATTTTCTTTTTTTCAGGGATGGGATCAGAAAAAATTACATTAGAGAGATGTTCTGATTTTGCTCGAGTTTCAAGAGTCGAGCGCTCCATGCCGTCACCATGAAGAAGAAAGACAACATCTTCAATATTCCGGCGCTTCAACTCGGCGGCTGCATCAAGAATGAAATTCAGGCCATTGGCTAACCCCATAGTACCAAAATAGCCTAGAGAGAATTTTCCATTAAGGAAGAACTTCTGTCTAAATTCAGAACCGTCAACATCAGGAGAAAACAGATCTAAATCAGAGGCGTTAGGGATAACCGTAACCTTAGTTTCATCAATATTAGCATTAAGAATACCTGCCTTCATACCCGGAGAGAGCGCAACTATGTGCGTTGAACGATGATAAGTAAAGTACTCTAACTGACGAGCTAGGAATTGCAAAAGCCGGTTTCTTAATACACCTAGCTGGATGGCTCCCTCAGGCCATAAATCTCTTACTTCAAATACCAAGGGAATTTGCTTTCGCCAAGAAGCCCAAAGAGCTGGTATGGCAATCGTAAGAGGCCCACTAGTAGCGAAAACCAAATCTGCATCTAATGATGCTGCTTTACGAGAAGCTAAAAACGCAAAGCGAACAAAAGCCACAATGCGCTTTCTAAAATTCATCTTGTTGGAGTAGGGAACAGGTAACCAATGCACCAAAATTCCTTCCTCATTTGTTTCAAACCAATGAGATGGCTCATCTGGTTTAGCATGGGTATAGGAAGTGACCATTTGTACCTCATGTCCCATTGCAACTAATCGCCTAGCATTTTCATAGGAACGATTCCCAGCATTACTGACCATATCGCGAGTATAAAAATATTGGTGTATATATATAATTCGCACTTTATTCACCAAACAAACTGCATAAAGTTTTAAAGTCAAACAAAGTTTAAAGATCGAATGAAACTATAAGCAAAGCACATTAGCTAGCCTCTATGAGAAAATAGAGCGGTTTTCACTCGAATAAGGTGCATAGTAGAACCTGTAACTCTTATGTAGCAGGATTTTCGATGTACTGCATCCGACCAAGAACCGTTATATTAATATCAATTAAAGTTAAAGGTTTTTAAATCATGGATCGAATTTAAGATACTCATAACCCAGAAGCTCTATGTCTTGCTTAAATCGCTCCCCCACCAAATTCCAAAGGTGTCTATCGTAGTATTGTCGGTAAGGTAAGCGAGAAAGGCTTTTGCTCCCCATTTTCGTCTTCCTAATACAAGGAACAGGGGCAATACTTTCTGAAATATTAGCCAAGTTGACAATCTTCCCAAAGTCCTCATTAAAAAATTCAACTTTCCCGATAAAATCAACTAAAAGATTTCCAGAATCATCAGTTATGTACTTGCTTTGTGATGTAAGATGCTTGTCCAAGTAAGGATCGGGGGTTGCTGAGATAGCTTCAATAAATTCAGCAAAAGTCATATTGGGATTCATGACTGGATACTTTCTATTTAGCCGAGGTACTTGAGCCTTCCTATAGAGCGGTACATTAAGATCAACATAAGGCAATTTAGTTTCGAAGGAAGAAACCAACCTTGACCAAGGATTTCTAACAAATGTGAATTTAAAGTATTCATGATATTTGGGTTGAGAAACCAAATCTACGGGCTGAATAAAATTAAAAAAAGCAGAATGGGGTGACGCAGATTTTATGCCCATAAGAGATTTAAAGTAAGTTTTAAGAGCTTGAGTAGCAGCCTTAGGGATAGGAAAATATACCAATTTATAATCATCCAATAAAATTGGAGTGGTGCTAGTATATCCATGAAGACGCAATTTAAGCTTCTCTATATTGCTGATGCGAAAAAATTGCAGGGATTTAAGATAAATTATTTGAGAACGGCTTAATTTTTTTTTCATTTTTAACTCTCAATGCTTTTATTTTTCGCTAAATAGATTTAATTGGCATTCAAGGCTTGTTTTTTTAAAATGCCAATTGTTTTACCATTTTCTATTAATCTATTCTCCTTATTGCATTACTTTTTAGATCGTGCAGGGTAAAAAGTGAGGTGATATGCACGGGAGAAGGGAACATTAAACAATAGAAAAAATTGCGAGATTATATCGCCGGGATAATGTGCCTGTCAAATCCATAACCTTAACACCATTTTTCATATAGTTCTGAAGGCATTCTTCAGAAACTGGATGCCCTATAAGTACCACCTCGCAATCCAATAGTCTATCAATCTGTTCAGTTAAAAAAACAGCTAGATGAGGAAACACCTGCTCAACATATGATTTATTCCCCCCTATTAGTCGAGCAATTTGAACTTTTTCATCAAAAATAACTAATTTCTTTCCTTTGCCTAGAAGCCTTTCAGCCAATTCTACTAAGGGGCTTTCTCTAAGATCATCGGTGCCCGGCTTAAAAGCAATGCCATGAAAACCAATTCTGCTAGCATTAGTAGAAAGAACTAGGTCTAGAGACCGCTCAATTTGTTTTTGATTACTGACAATAACATTTTCAAGCATTGGTAACTTAAGATTTTGCATACGAGCTACTGATAGAAAGGCTCGCAAATCTTTTGGGAGGCAAGAACCGCCAAAAGCAAAGCCAGGCTCGAGATATTTAGCTGAAAGATTTAATTTAGTGTCTTGACAAAAGATACTCATAACTTCTTGACTATCAATTCCATGGCAATGGCAGAATTGGCCGACCTCATTAGCGAAGGTAATTTTTAGGGCATGGAATAAGTTGTCGCAATACTTAAGCATTTCTGCAACTTCAATAGAGCAGATGATACGCGGCGCTTCAATTTTTGCGGAATAAAGATCAAGAATCTTTTGGCTACTACCAGGGCTTGCTTCACCAACAACAATTTTTGGGGGATTGTAGAAGTCGGAAACAGAGGTGCCTTCACGTAAAAATTCTGGATGGAAAGTAACTTCATAACCATCCCCTAATGCACGACCGCATGATTGCTCAAGGGTAGGGATAACCAAGTCTCGAAGAGTGCCAGGCAGCACAGTGCTCCTAATAACGATGTGGAAAGGATTTTCCTTTTCTCGTAATGCACTGCCAATTTGAGATATAACTTGGGTTACATAGCGATTATCGAGAGAACCATCTTGTTTAGATGGAGTACCAACACAAATAATTGCTAGATCTGTAGACTTAACAGCTATATCACTATCTAATGTAGCCTTTAGAGAACCATTAGATACAGCCTCAAAAACAAGTTTGTCAATATGCTTTTCAATAATTGGCGATTGGCCAGAATTGATCATGTCAACTTTGATGGGTTGGACATCTACACCAATTATTTTGTGGCCTTCGCGAGCAAGGCAAGCCGCAGTCACTACTCCTACATAGCCAAGGCCAAATACGCTGATTTTCATACAACTCAATATCCTTTTCGAGAAATCAAAAAATATAGTTACCTAATAGTCAAGTGTTTGTTACTTATCACACGCATAGCTAATTGCGCTTACGAAACCATTAATCATAGCTTCTAATGACATATCTTCCTTAAATGTCTGTAGGGCTCCTCGAGAAAAAAAAGACTTATTTTTAATGACTTCGATGATGGCATTAGCAAGAGATTCAGCATTTTCCGGTTCATAGTAAAGCCCATTAAAGCCGTTTTTGAAGTATTCAATTTCAGGTGGATGATTAGTGCAGCTATCGTTAGGAGATTCTGTTATAACTGGCAGCCCATAACTAAAGGCATGATTTATGGCAAGTCCTAACCATCCAGGAATTACCACAAGGTCGGCTAGTTTCAAATCCTCTTCAGCCTGAGCAAAGTTGAGCTCACCTCTCCATTTTATATTTTGAATGTCTTGCTGAATTGACAGCTTTTTCAGTTCATTTTGCTCATCTCCATCTCCAATTATGACAACTCTAAGAGCTTCATAACCATTTTTTTGTAAAAAGTCAACAGCCTGAAGAAGAAGATGGACTTTTTTTCTTTTTTGTAGACGACCAATAAATACAATAGTAGATGAATTAGGGTTACTAAATTGTTTATCGTAATGTGAGTTTTGCGATTTAATATTAATAGTATTATTTGCCACAAAAAGTCTATCACTAGGCACCCACTTACTTAAAGACTTTTTAGTTCCTTCGGAGTAGACAATGTAAGCAGAACACAAATGATTTTTAGCTAGATGAAGAACATCGATTGGATTTTTTCTGGGATTGAAGATACGCTTTCTACTAAAGCCTTGGCCCCATAGGAGAATCGGAATTTTTTTGAATCTACAATAAAAGATAAATGGAAGCAGTAAAACAGAACGCACTGAATCACGAATAATTAGCCCATCAATTTTATCTTTTTCAAGTACCTTGAGGTAGTTCATCCATAAAATCTTGTTATTCAGTAGCCATTTAGATTTCAAATATTTATGCTGAAATATCATGTCCTTCGGATCACCTTCTATCAGGTTTGAATCTGGCGGGCATTTGCCTGAATAAACAACAAGTCTGCCATCTAATGCTTGATTTAAGGCATTGAGAGTTCCCACACGATAATGGGGAATCTCTTGCTCAACAAAAACTAACATGTCCTTAATAGCTCTTAAAGAAATTTGCCTACTTTATATTTGATGAAATAAAGCAATGACTGCATAGGAATTCTTAAGTAAGGGAGTACCCAATAGAGCGGCCATAGAAATCCTGCATGCCTTCGATAATAGACAGCGCGCTCATAAGGTGGTTGTTTTTTTACACCCAATAATTTATTCCATCTGTCTCTTAGCGAAACATCTGAAATATTTGCATCGAGATCCTCGAAATTTCGTTTGCATTCACCTGCATAGCCTGGCATTATAACCACCTTTCCACCAGCAGCACGTAGGCGTAAACCATAATCAAAATCACTTTTTGCATGTTGGAAAGAGGGAGATAAGAAACCAATTTTGGATAAAGCATACTTGTTTATAAGTGCAAAATTCATATTGAATGTTAAACATTCAATCGGATCGTCAGATGGCTCTACTTGAGTAAACCTCAGCGGATGCCACCAACTGCTATTATTTACACCTCCATAAGTTACATTACCTGTCGTAGGATCCTTAAATGAACCGACTAAAACAAGCCCTCTCTTTTGTTCGCCATCCGAGGATTCAGCAAGTGAAACTAGCTTATTCAAAACCCCTGAATATAAGACAATATCATCATTAAATACTAGTAAATAATCAAAATATTGATTTTTGACATATTGATTCCAACCAAAACGCATTCCTCCTGCCCAAAAAAGATTGCCAGAACCTTGTAGAATAAGCACATTTGGGAATTTTTCTCTCACTAAAGAGCTAGTACCATCGATTGAACCATCATCAACCAAACAAACATCCATTTCTATGTCTTTAGATAAGAATTGCTGGTTTAAGATAGAATCCAAAGCCTGTAGAGTCATATTCGCTCTATTATGGCATGTCGCTAAAGCAATGATTTTCACATCAAATACGTAATCTTATTCAAAGAAATTAGAGTATGAATGTAGGGCTTTCTGACTGACTGAATAGAGCGCATCAGGAGATTAGTCACAGCAGAATTTTAGGATGCATAATTTAATTCTCATAACAGCAAAAACCTGAATTGTTGCAATACCTCAATCAAGCAAACTCTAGTTTTCTTGATACATACTTTAAATTTGAGCTATTTTGATTCTGTCTATACTTTCAAGTAGTTTTATGTAACCAAGGATTAGCCAAAAACTACGAAGTAATAAAGGCTGAAAAATCCCAAATATCCCTAAGTAGACTAAAGAAAAAAGAATTGCTAGTGTAAAAGGGTTCGACTTAAGAAGAGAGGTTAAAGTCAAATTAGGCAAGCAAAAACCGTAAACTGCAGAGGCAAATATAATTAAAGGAACTTTACCATCGAGATATATGGAGTACAAAATCGTTCCAAAAGCATTAGCATAAATTGGCTTTCCCAGATAATCATAGCCAACTAGGTTCCGCTCATCTAAATATATTGCTACTTGATGCGGGATCGATACCACACTAGAGTCGATCCTTTTCAAGAAAAATACTATAGCTCTTTCTACATGACCTAGGCTTGCTCGGCCAAATGTATCATATTGATTCAGTAAAGATGATGCATCATTTAGATGTAAGTCAAAGATAGTAAACCCAAGGGTATGGTACCTAATTAAGTATCTATTTGCAATCTCTCCTAAGCCTGTATCTGTTCCACCTCTTTGCAGGGATATCCAAATAGTTAATACAACGAGTACACCGATAAATATCCCAAATTTATATATTTCAAATGATTTAAATATTGAAAGCAACGAGAAGTAATTATCATAAATAATACCTGTTAAGATAACTAAAACTATGATATAAAACTCAAATCTTCCTGCCATCATTATGCCTTGCATAATCATATTTATACATGCTAACACCATTAATTTTTGGTGTCTGTAAATAAAATAAATGGCACAGCCGAGGAATAGTGAGACAAATTGAAGAGGCTCGATAAATAAAAGTCGAAAGACCGTCAGCAGGGGGATTGGAGGAAATAATAAATTATCGGAAAATACTGAACTTCTGTAGCCCATAGAAAGAATGTCTGGACTTTGAACAAATATCATTATTGCCTTAACAAAAAAGAATAATGAAAAAGGAAAAATAATATACTTATTGATCCATATAATATATCTTATTGATCTATTTTTAATGATATTATGTTTTCCTCTGTTTGTTCTTAAGCCAATTCTTTTTCTTCTTGATTTTTCTTTAAGAACTATTTTCCTGCTAAAAAATACAGAATACCATCCTCGAAAAATACTGCTACCTAAGGTTGCAGAACAAAGCATTAACATGAATATTTGAACAGTGTTAAGTTCAGGTGGTTTTAGGCTACTTAAAGAAGTTGTTGCTATAAAAAGCCAGGATAGCCACCAAAATGAGACTATAAATAAGTAAAGGTTGAACTTGCTATTAATGCGTAAGATGCATAAGTTTAGTGTCCCTGCTATAAGAACTAACCAAGTTGAAATATTCATTATTATGGCTTTTGTATATAGACTCAATTGGCGACATCAGTTCATCTAGCAAAAGGTAAACCTCACAGGTGCATAGACCAACTATTTTTGAATCTAGGCCGGGAGGATACTGGAAGACCTTAGCGTTCCCTGAGACAAACTGAGCTAGCTCCTCGCATGTATATAAGCCTAGACATTTTCAGCCAATGCTTCATGAATGTTGACTTTTTCCACAAGTGGAATTGCACAACAAGTCAAGTGTGAATGTCATTCCCTGATAAATATAGCGTCTACTTGCAGCATACGCCCGTTTTTTGGATCTGAAAAACCTTTATGAAAAGCCCAAAGAGAAAAGCCCTCTTTTTCAAGCCAATCAACTATGTCTAGCCATAAATGTTGTCCCTCGTATAGAGGAACAAAAGATATTTCACATTGTACTCCCTTGACTAATTTAAGAAATTTTGGAGCACCATTTAACACTTTCCATTCGTATCCTTGAGTATCAATTTTCAAGAATGGAACACTTGATGGTGACAAATAATCATGAGCTACGATGTCTAAGGTTGTAATTGGAGTATCTGTAATCCCTATATATTTTGATTGGGCGGCTACAGCAGAATGTAGATCTTTCATAGGGAGAACAGAAGAAGAGGCAGAGTTTCCTGCAACGTTAATCTGTATATTGCCCTCGAAATCTCCAATTGCAGTCCGTGAATGAATTGTCCAGTTGTTATCATCTTTCGAAGACATTAAAAGGCTTTGATAAGCATCTTCAAGGGGCTCGAAACTAACGATTGACCCTTTATAATCAAATCTTCTAAGTTCCCTTGCATATCCACCCGAGTTTGCTCCAACATCAAATACAAGGTTTACACCAAAATAATCTAATATAACTTTGGTATGAAATCCTGAGTTTGAACGAATTGTTAGTCTGTGAAAGTCCCATCCGAAACTATTTAGTCGCTTTTTAATATGATACTTAACTCTGTCTAAAGACAACATAGATTAAATCTCAACCTTGGTTCTTCTACTTAATATGGATTTTCAATTAAACTGCTTTCAGCATTTTGTAAAGACTATTATGTTTACACCGAGACCAGCGAATTCATGATTTGTAGAGACACTCATTCATTTCATGTTAAAGCATATAGCGGTTCTTGTTCGGATGAGGTATATCGATATCTTTACTACACAAGGATTACAGGATTTACGCCGTACCTCACCCGGGTGA
>Ga0008837_100804_pt1 | contig 15748 bp, 17 predicted proteins | sample HotLakConsUCCSLE_FD_65500 | JGI IMG/M metagenome (GOLD analysis project Ga0008837, IMG submission 65500) | Hypersaline microbial mat communities from Hot Lake, Washington, USA - Hot Lake Consortium UCC-SLE | ecosystem: Environmental > Aquatic > Non-marine Saline and Alkaline > Hypersaline >...
TAGCTGAACAGCGACCCGCTGATCTTGTCCGTCCCGCGCATCGACTTCCTCTCCCTCGCCGCAACGAGGAGGAATCATGTTCTTCAAGCCGCGTCGAGGCCCATGTTTTTCAGCACCCTGTTAGAGCACCATCCGGGCGATCTGATCGAGCGGATGAAGACGTGATCGCATCATGGACTGGCGCGCTTTCCGGTCGATCAGCCTGACCCGGCCCGATCGCAGAGCGCTGTAGCACGATCCGCTCGATCTGGACCGGGTGGCGTGACCGCGCTCGCCATCCCGTCCGGTGCGGTCCCGGCCCGATCGGGGCGGTCCGGCCTGACCGGAACGCCCGGCGGTTTCAGCGAAGCGTTAACCCCTTGCGGTTGCGCTTTCTTGAGGCGGCGCGCGCAGTGTGGAGTCCATGCCCGAAGGGACCAGCGCCACACCGCATCTTCTTCCCGCCGCCCCCGACGTCGTCGCTGCGCGGGCGGCGTGGCTGGAAGCGCTCGCTGTGGAGAAGGGCCGCTCGGCCCACACTGTCGCCGCCTACGAGAGGGACACGCGGCAATTCCTGGTCTTCCTCGCCCGCCATCTCGGCGGGCCGCCGGACCTTGCGGCGCTCGGAGCGCTCCGCCCGGCGGACGTGCGCGCCTTCCTCGCGGAGCGCCGGCGGGAGGGGGCCGGCGCGCGATCCCTCGGCCGCACCCTTGCGGGCGTCCGCGCACTCTTCCACCACCTCGCGAAGCACCACGGGATCGACGCCGGGCCGGCGCGGGCCGTCCGCGCCCCGGCGAAGGAACCGCGCCTGCCGCGCCCGGTCCCCGCCGAGGCGGCAAGGGCCATGCTGGCGCCGGCCGAAGGCTGGGTGGAGGCGCGCGACGCAGCCGTCCTCGCCCTCCTCTACGGGGCGGGCCTTCGCGTCGGCGAGGCGACGGGGCTCGACTGCGCGGCCATGACGCCGCCTCTGGAGCGGCTCCTCGTGCGCGGCAAGGGCGGACGGGAGCGCATCGTTCCGATGCTGCCGGCCGTCGCCGCCCTCGTCGAGCGCTACCGCGCCGCAGCCCCCTTCGCGCTCGACACGGGACCCTTCTTCCGGGGCGAGAAGGGCGGCCGCCTGTCGCCGCGCATCGTCCAGCGCACCGTGGAGCGGTGGCGCCACGCCCTCGGCCTGCCGGAGACGGCGACGCCGCACGCCCTTCGCCACGCGTTCGCCTCCCATATCCTCGCCAACGGGGGCGACCTGCGCGCCATCCAGGAGCTTCTCGGCCATGCGCGCCTTTCGACGACGCAGATCTATACCGCCGTCGACGGCGGCCGCCTCCTCGACGCCTGGCGCGACTGCCACCCCCGTGCCGCGCGCTGAGCCGATGCGTCCTCCGGCCTTCGTCCGCCGCCTGCCCCTCCTCAGAGAGCCACTGCGGCGCCTGTCGAAACGCCATGCGCCGGAAGGACCCATCGTCGAGAACGTCGGCGGCCACCTGTGGCGCCTGTCCCCGCGGGACAACAAGGTCGACTTCGACATCTGGTACAAGCGCCGCCTCGACGAGGCGGAGGAGCGTGCCTTCCTCGCGAGCCACCTGTCCGCCGGAGACCTCTTCGTCGACATCGGGGCGAACATCGGCGCCTACACGATCCCGCTCCTCGCCGCTGTGCCGGGCCTCTACGCGGTCGCCTTCGAGCCGCTCGAGCGGCTGCGCCTGCGGCTTCATCACAACCTCGCCCTCAACGGTCTCGCCGGGAGGGCGGAGGTGCGGGCGGAGGCGGTCGGCCCCCACGGCACGCTCACGCTCTACGAGAGCCGCAATGCAGGGCGGTCCTCGCTCCTGCCGTTCGAGGGCGCCCGCGTCGGCCAGAGCGTTCCCGTGCGTCCCCTCGCCGCGCTGCTGAAGGCGGCGCCGGCCGCGCTCAAGATCGACGTGGAGGGCTTCGAGGATCGCGCCCTGCTCCCCTTCTTCGAGGAGGCACCGCCGTCCCGCTGGCCGCGCGCCATCGTCGTCGAGACGCTCCACAGCGCGGCATGGCATCGCGACTGCCTTCAAGAACTGTTCGAAAGAGGCTATGTGCTGGCTGGACGAACGGAGGAGAACGCCCTCCTCCACCTTTCATCGACCCCACGAGATTGACCGATGGTTCAGCTGACGCTTCCGAAAAATTCGCGCATCGAGACGGGCACGACCTGGCCGAAGCCGGAGGGTGCCACGCGCCTGCGCGAGTTCCGCGTCTACCGCTGGCAGGAGGAGGACGGGCGGAACCCGCGGATCGACACCTACTTCGTCGACCTCGACGACTGCGGGCCGATGATCCTCGACGGACTGTTCTACATCAAGAACAAGATCGACCCGACGCTGTCCTTCCGCCGCTCCTGCCGCGAGGGCATCTGCGGCTCCTGCGCCATGAACCTCAACGGCCTCAACGGCCTCGCCTGCACCAAGGGGATGGACGAGGTGGAGGGGCCGGTGACCGTCTACCCGCTCCCGCACATGCCTGTGGTGCGCGATCTCGTGCCGGACCTGTCGACCTTCTACGCGCAGCTGCGCGAGATCGAGCCGTGGCTGAAGACCGACACGCCGACGCCGCAGAAGGAGTGGAAGCAGAGCCGCGACGACCGGGAGAAGCTCAACGGCCTCTACGAGTGCATCCTGTGCGCCTGCTGCACCACGAGCTGCCCGAGCTACTGGTGGAACGGCGATCGCTATCTCGGCCCGGCGGCGCTCCTCCAGGCTCATCGGTGGATCGTGGACAGCCGGGACGAGCGCACAGGCGACAGGCTCGATTCCCTCGAGGACCCGTTCCGCCTCTACCGCTGCCACACCATCATGAACTGCGCCAACGCCTGCCCGAAGGGGCTGAACCCGGCGAAGGCCATCGCCGAGATCAAGGCGCTGATGGTCGAGCGGCGCGTCTGACGCGACCGTTCCTGCCGGCGGGCCACGCGGGGCCACGCCGGCCGGTCTGTCCGGCAGGGAAGGAGACGGCGCGCGGGCCAGGCGCGAGCGCCGATCCACCCGCTGCTGCGCGCAGCTGCCATACCTTCGCGCGCCGAACCCGCCGGGGTGTTCCCGACGCCGAGACCAAATCAGCCATGCGCGGCGGCGCGCTTCCCTCGCGCAGGGAGTGCGCTTGCCTCCACGCCCCTCTCCGGCGCCGTGCCGGCCTCGCCCGCTTCTCCTCTGTGGGGCAGGGGAAAATCCGTGTCCCCCCGTCGCTCATGATCGAGACCCTGCACGCCTGACGGGTGGAGATGCCCCGAAAGCGCGTGCGCGTCCTCCGCGACGCCGGGTCTCGCGGACATCATGGCTTCCTCGAAAGGCGGCGCGGGGGTAACTTCAGGATAGCCTTATCGGAGGCGGCCACGGCCGCGGGAAGCCATGTACGCGCGCACCAGCGTCGAGAATGCCTGGATCGACCGGGCGCGACCGTCCGAGCGGCGGGCGGTGCTCGCCTGAGCCGGAAGGCTCGCGAGCCCCGATCCGCCGCCACGCGGCGGCCCTTCCCAAAGACGCATCCGTCGAGCGCTGCGGCCGTCCCCTCGTGCCGCAACCAGCGACACGCGTCCCGCGCAAGGCCGTCCCACCATGAACGCGCGCATCGACACACAATTCTTCTGGTCCACCGAGGCGGCCGGCCGCGAGGGGCTGACCTCCGCGGACACCGTGGCGACCCTCTCCGGCCTCCTGGACGCTGCCCCGGGCGGCGAGGCCGACGCGCCGCCCGCTGCCGGTCCCGCACAGCTCCCCGCGCGCGCCGCACCGGATCGGCGGACCGACGACGAAGCCGCCGCCCGCACCGACGATGGACGACGCCGCCATCACGGCCCGCGCCCCGCGACGATCGTGGACATGGATCCCGACGGCGCCATCGTGTCCGTGCGCCGCGCTGCCGACGGCCTCGTCCTCGGCGTCCTCATCGAGACGCCGCGGGACGGCGCGGGCATGTGCTTCCAGCCCGTGAGGAGCCCGCGTATCATCCGCGAGCTCATCGACGACGGGATCGTCGGCTGACGACGGCGCCGGGACCGGCCGGCGCCGAGAGGTCAGGTCCCGTAGATCATCCTCGGCAGCCACGTAGCGAGCTGCGGCGCATACCACAGAGCCACCAGCATCAGGAGCTGGATCATCACGAACGGGATGATGCCGCGGTATATGGCGGTGGTCTTCAACTGAGGCGGAGCCACGCCCCGCAGGTAGAACAGGGCGAACCCGAACGGCGGCGTCAGGAACGACGTCTGGAGGTTCACCGCCATCATCACGCCGAGCCAGACGGGATTCATGGCGCTCCCGTCGGGCATCTCGAGCATCAGGAGGACCGGCGCGACGAGGGGCACCACCACGAAGACGATCTCGAGGAAGTCGAGGAAGAAGCCGAGGATGAACATCATCAGCATGACCACGACGATCGCCCCGAGCGCGCCGCCCGGAAGCCCCGAGAGGAGCTCGTGGACGAGCTCCTCGCCGCCGAGCCCGCGGAAGACGAGGCTGAACAGCGCCGCGCCGATGAGGATGACGAAGACCATGCAGGTGATCTGCGTCGTGGAGCGCACCACCGAGCCCAGCACCTTCTCCCGCGCGACGCGGTAGAGCGAGACGACGAGGCCGAGGGCGACGCCCACGGTCAGCGCCGTCGCGGCATAGATGCCGTAAAGGTCGCCCTCCGGGATGACCGAGCGGGTGACGCGAAGGTCCATGGTGCTCGTCAGCACGATGAGACCGACGAGCGAGGCTGCGCCGAGATAGATGAAGAAGGGCCGCCTCTCGTCGAGGCGGTAGCCCGCGAGGAAGATCGCGCCGATGCCGCCGACGGCCGCGGCCTCCGTCGGCGTCGCGACGCCAGCGAGGATCGAGCCGAGCACCGACACGATGAGGACGATGGGCGGCACCAGCGCATGGAGGATGCGGGTCGCCGTCATCGGCTTCGCCTCGTCACGCGGCACGGGCGGCGCCGCGGATGGCTTCACGAACGCCACCACGAGGACGAGGAGGATGTAGGCGCCGACCAGGAGGAGGCCCGGGATGAGCGCCCCCGCGAAGAGGTCGCCCACCGAGACCGGAGGGCCGGGAACGAACGAGAAGTCACCCTCCGCCCATGCCTGTTCCTGAAGGACGCGCTGGGACTCCTGGTATGCGTTGGAGATCTGGTCACCGAGGACGACGAGCACGATGGACGGCGGGATGATCTGCCCGAGTGTCCCCGATGCCGCGATGATCCCCGCCGCGAGCGACGGCGCGTAGCCGTAGCGCAGCATCGTCGGCAGGGAGAGGAGCCCCATGGTCACGACCGTCGCGCCGACGATGCCTGTGGAGGCCGCGAGGAGGGCGCCGACGACGCAGACCGAGATGCCGATGCCACCGCGCAAGGGGCCGAAGAGCTGGCCCATGGTCTCGAGCAACTCCTCCGCGACCCGGCTTCGCTCCAGCATCACCCCCATGAAGACGAACAGGGGCACCGCGATCAGCACCTCGTTCGACATGGTGCCGTAGATGCGCTGGGGCAGCGAGTTCACGAAGGCGAAGTCGAACACACCGAAGAGGACGCCGAGCCCCGCGAAGATGAGGCCGACCCCGGCGAGGGTGAAGGCGACCGGAAAGCCCGTCATCAACAGGATGATCGCCGCAACGAACATCAGGATGTCGAGGATGGCGGCGATCTCAGGCACGGGTGGCGCCCTCCGGGAGGCGGGACGAGGCCGTCACGCCGTAGGCGAGCGCCGCGACGACGAGGACGGCACCTGCGATGGGGAAGAAGACGAGGCAGACGTCGGCGGCGAGACGCGCCACGTACTCGCCCCCCGAGACCGCGGCGGCGGCAGCGTCCGGCGAGAGCCGCCCGAGGAGGCGCCCGGCCGCGTCGAACCCCTCGTCGACGGTCAGCCACACGATGAGGAGGCCGAGGGGAAGGACCAGCAGGGCCGCGCCGACGAGCTCGGCCACCGGCTTGCGGAACAGGACCGCGAGCGAGCGCAGCGCCATCACGAGCCCCTGCGCGCCCATCAGCATCCCGAACACGGGGATCGCCGTCTTGAGCAGGAAGACGCCGGGGATGCCCGAGACCTCCATGGAGGACTCGAGGATGCGCCACGAATTGGCGACGTAAGGCCAGCTCGCCGAGATGATGACGGCGGAGACGGGGATGAGGAGAAAGACGGACCCCAGAAGATCGACCCACGCCTTGTACCGCGGCGAGGCCGACCGGTAGAAGATGTCAACCCGGACGTGCCCTTCCTCGGACAGCGTGTAGGCGGACGCCAGCATGAACAGGAACGCGTGCATGTAGACGATCGATTCCTGCGCGTAGAGGCTGCCGACGCCGAAGACGTACCGAGCCACCACCACTGCGAACTGGATGGTCACCATGAAGAGGACCAGCCAGGCGAGCAGCCTGCCGATAAAGCGCGTCGTGTTGTCGATGGCCGTTGCGAGGAGGCTCATCAGGCAATGTCCGGAAACAAGGAGTGAGGCCAACGTCGTCGATAGAGGAGGCGCCGCAATGGATCGGCTGCGGCAGGGACCTGCCGCAGCCGTTTCTTTTGGCAAGGCGCGTCAGAGACCGAGTGCGCGGTTTCGCTCGATCGCGTAGGCCTGCTCGGACACCTCGGTCCATGCACTGTAGCTCTTACGTGCCTCGATATAACTGTCGTAGATCCGCCGGGAGAGGTTATCGTGATCTGCCGCTTCTTGCGCCGTCTCCTCGGAGGCCTGCGCAAAAGCGTCGAAGACTTCCGCCGGAAAAGGCTTCAGCTGCACGCCGTGCTGCGTGACGAGCGTGTCGAGCGCCTGACCGTTCTTCGCCATGAACTCTGCGTAGTTGTAAGAGTTTTCTGCGAGCGCTGCGTTCTCGATCACGGCTTTGTCAGCGGGGGAAAGCTGCTCATACGCCTCACGGTTCACACCGAGCGAAAGCGTCGGTCCCGGCTCGTGGAAGCCTGGATAATAGTAATTCTTCGCGATGCGGTAGAAGCCGAAGGCGAGATCGTTCCAGGGGCCAACCCACTCGGTGCCGTCGATGGCGCCGGACTGAAGGGCCTGGAAGATCTCGCCACCGGGCAGCGCGATGACATTGACGCCAAGCTTGCGAAGTGCCTCGCCTCCGAAGCCGGGCATGCGGAACTTAAGGCCCTGAAGGTCGTCCACCGAGTTGATTTCGTTGCGGAACCAGCCGCCCATCTGAACCCCGGTATTGCCGCAGGGGAAGCACTTGACGCCGAAGTCGGCAGTCAGCTCGTCCCAGAGCCGCTGGCCGCCGCCATGCATCAGCCAGGCGTTCATCTCCGGTGCGAGCAGGCCCAGGGGCACCGCGCCGTAGAAACCAAAAGCGGGATGCTTGCCCGTCCAGTAGTAATCGACAGCGTGATAGAGTTCTGCGTTGCCGGAGGCCACGGCGTCGAAGGACTCGAACGCCGGCACAAGCTCGTTCGCGGCGAACACGGTCACCTTGATCCGGCCGTCGGACATGGCGGTGATCCGGTCGGCGGCGCGCTGGGCGCCGGTCCCGAGCCCGGGGAAATTCTTCGGCCACGTGGTGACCATGCGCCACTCGCGGCGCCCCTGCGCGATCGCTGGGGCCGCGAGCGCAGAGGCGCCGGCCACCCCGGCAGCGGCGCCGGCCGAGGTCTTCAGAAACGAACGACGATCCATGGAACCCTCCCACGATGCCCGGCCGGGCTCCTCCGGCCGATTCTGAAGGCAATGTGTTATCCGGGGGCAAGGCAGGCCACAAGTGTCATGTCCCGGCGGGGCGAAATTTGGGCAGAGGGACATCGAACCTCTGCAAGACGACGCACCGCGCGAGAGGGGTGCGGCACGGGGCACTCCCACGCGCCGGGAATCGCTCCTATCTCGCTCGCAAGGTTGCAGTATGTGGCGCGCCATGGTGTCGACCGGCGCGAACCCGCGGAGGTTGAAATGCCCTGTTCTCTCCGGTTCCCGATCGATTCCGGCCGATTCGCCGGGCTCGCCGCGGCGGGCGTTCTCGCGCTGTCGGCGGCCGCCTGCGTCGCCCCGTCCTCGGGCCCGCCCGCCCCGTCCGGCGTCGCCACCGCACCGGCCACTGGCGTCGGCAACCCGGCCCTGCACCGCTGTGAGCAGATCAACGTCGGGACGGCAGAGGACCCGCGCTTCGTACCCGACCCGGCGTGCGGCAGCGGCCGATAGGACCACCCGGCTTCCGGTGACGCGCGCAGGGCGCTAGTCTCCGCCCGCCGCCGGAGAGCATGCCGACGTGCGAGGAGATCTTTCCATGCAGCCGATGGTGATCGTCACGACCGACCGGATCGAGCACAACGCCCTTGCGTGGTCGGCGACGCCAGCGCCCTACCTGGAGGCGGTCGCGACGGTCGGCTGCCTTCCCGTGCAGCTCCCGACGCTCGAAGCCCCGATCGGACCGGCGGCCCTCCTCGCCGCCGCGTCCGGCGTCGTCCTCACCGGCGCCCGCTCCAACGTCCATCCGGACGAGTACGGCGGCGGCGACGAGGAGGCGACCGCACCCTTCGACAGGGCGCGCGACCGCACGACGATCCCGCTCATCCGCGCGGCGCTCGCGGCGGGCGTCCCGCTCCTCGCCATCTGCCGCGGCTTCCAGGAGCTCAACGTCGCCCTCGGCGGCACGCTCCACGCCGCCATCCACGAGCTGCCCGGCCGGCACGATCATCGCGGGACCTCCGACGTGCCGGACGAGCGCTTCGCACTCGCCCACGAGGTCCATCTCGAGCCGTCGGGAATGCTCGCCGGCATCCTCGGCCCCGGACCCGTCACCGTGAATTCGGTCCACCGCCAGGGCATCGACCGCCTCGCCGACGGCCTCGACGTGGAGGCGCGTGCGGCGGACGGCACCATCGAGGCCGTCAGCGTGCGCGGCGCCCGCGCATTCGCCCTCGGCGTCCAGTGGCATCCCGAGTATCTCGTGCGGAGCGACCGTCCGTCCCGCGCCATCCTCGACGCGTTCGCGACAGCCGCCCGCGCCCACGCCGAGCTTCGCAGGAGGGCCGCCGCTTGAACGACCACCCGCACGACCACCCGCACGACACCCCCCATGGCCATCATGACCACGGCGACCACAGCCACCTCTCCGAGATGGAGGTGCGGGTGCGCGCCCTTTCCTCCCTTCTCGAGGCGCAGGGACTGGTCGACCCCGCCGCCCTCGACGAGCTCGTCTCGCTCTACGAGAACGAGGTCGGCCCGAAGAACGGCGCCCGCGTCGTCGCCCGCGCCTGGGTGGATCCACACTACCGCGCCCGCCTCCTCGAGGACGCCACCGCGGCCATCGCCGAGCTCGGCTTCGGCGGAAGGCAGGGTGAGCACATGGTGGCCGTCGAGAACACGCCGGACGTGCACAACATGGTCGTGTGCACGCTCTGCTCCTGCTATCCTTGGCCGGTGCTGGGCCTCCCGCCCGTCTGGTACAAGTCGCCGGCCTACAGGGCGAAGGCCGTGGCCGACCCGCGCGGCGTCCTCGCCGACTTCGGCGTCACACTTCCCGAGGAGACGGCGATCCGCGTCTGGGACTCCACCGCGGAGATCCGCTATCTCGTCGTCCCCCTCCGCCCCGAGGGCACGCAGGGGTGGAGCGAGGACCGCCTCGCCGCCATCGTGACCCGCGACTCCATGATCGGCACGGGGATCGTCCAGGCGTGAACGGCCCCGCGGATATCGGCGGCGCGCACTTCGGCCCCGTGGTGCCGGAGGCGGACGAGCCGGTCTTCCACGCCGAGTGGGAGAAGGCCGCCTTCGCGCTCACCCTCGCCATGGGCGCGACGGGCCTTTGGACCCTCGACCGCTCCCGCCTCATGCGCGAGACGCTGCCGCATGCGCAGTATTATGCGTCGAGCTATTACGAGATCTGGTTCGCCGCCCTCGAGCGTCTCGTCGCCGAGACGGGCGCCGCGGAGGGCCGCGCGACGCCGACGCGGGTCCTGCGGCGCGATGACGTGCGGGCGACCCTCGGCCGCGGCGGCCCGACGGCCCGTCCCGGCCCCGCGCCGCGCTTCCGCGAGGGGGACACAGTGCGCGTGAAGCCGATGCGCCCCGAAGGCCACACCCGCGCTCCGGCCTACGTGCGCGGGCGGACGGGCCGGATCGTGCGCCTCTACGGCTGCCACGTCTTTCCCGACACGAGCGCCCACCGGCTCGGCGAGAACCCGCAGCCGCTCTACAACGTCGAGTTCGAGGCGCGGGCGCTGTGGGGGGAGGACACGACGGCGGCGGACGTGCGGGTCGATCTGTTCGAGCCCTATCTGGAGCCCGCATGATGCCGGCGCGCCGGATCGTCGACCTGCCGGGCGCGGTGTCTGCCGGGGCGCCAGGCTGGCGTCACACTGGCGTCACCGCGGCGCATCGGCAGCCCCGGGAGGCGCGGCGGCATGAGCGGGGATGACGACCTCGCGGCGCTCGCCCGCGCGGCGGAGGGCCCGGCCTTCGCGGCGCCCTGGGAGGCGACGGCGTTCGCCCTGAGGGCGCACCTCGTGGAGCGGGGCATCCTCGATGCCTCCCGTTTCGCAGCCCTCCTCGGCGAGGAGCTCGCCCGCGCCCCCGCGCCCCGCGACGAGGGGACCGGCTATTTCGTCGCCTTCGTCGCTGCGCTGGAGCGGGCTCTCGCGCAGGATGTCGCCGATCCGGCCGCGCTCGCGCAGGAGCGCGAGGCCTGGCGCGCCGCCGCGGAGGCGACGCCCCACGGCAAGCCCATCGTCCTTTCCCGCGGCTCCTGAGGCCGCAGGTCCGGCGGACTGATCAACACAGCTGGTGTCAGGTCTTGTTCGGGCACCTCGTGTCTCGACACCCGTCGGCGTGGCCGAGGGACCGACGGTGGCGCCGGCCACTCAAGGGGGACAGGACGTCAGCCGGCTGCCCCGCCGCCGTCCTTCGCCTCCAGGCCGAGGATCGCGATGGCGCTGTCGCCGAAGGTGCGCGTGTCGAGGACCTGCCAGCCGGCGACGGTGCCGGGGAGGGCGTCCGCCCGCTCCTCGAGAACCGCGAGGGCGCCCGGCAAGAGCCAGCGCTCCGCCGCCGCCGCGGCGAGCGCCGCCTCGCCGAGCCCCTGCCCGTAGGGCGGGTCGGCGAACACGAGGCCGAACGGGGCGACCGGACAGGTGCCGGGCCTCGTCGCGTCCCGCCGCCACACGCGCGTGCGGCCGACGGCGCCGATGGCGTCGATGTTGCGGCGTATGGCGGCGCGGGCTTCGGCGCCGGTCTCCACGAACAGCGCGAACGATGCGCCGCGTGACAGCGCTTCGAGCCCGAGCGCGCCCGTCCCCGCGAAGAGGTCGAGGACGCGCGCGCCCTCGAGGACGTCGCCGTGACGGTGGACGAGGATGTTGAAGAGGCTTTCGCGCAGCCGGTCGGACGTCGGCCGCGTACGCTCTCCCCTCGGCGCCTCCAGCGCCACACCGCGATGCCTGCCGCCGACGATCCGCATGACCGGGTCAGTAGACGAGGCGTCGGCGGGATGGAAGCGGCCGCCGGCGGCTGACCCGGCCCGTGGCCGCCGGCTCCCTCCCCAGGCTAAAGGCGGTCGCGGGCTGAAGGCGGTCGCGGGCGGCAGCCTTACCTGCCGGGTGCGCGTGGTCCGCGGCCCGATGTGGACGGCTTCGGCCCGCGACCGCCGGCGGTCTTCGGCTTGTGGCCGCCGCGTGCTGGAGGGCGGCCAGCCTTGCCGGAGGGGCCGCGAGAGGGCTTGTCACCGAAGCTGCGGCGGGGCGGACGGGCCGAACGCGCGCCCTCCCCCGCACCCTCGGCGGCCGGTCGGTCGGAGCGGGTCCACGGCTTGCCGCCGCGCCCCTCCGGCCGGTCGGTTCCGGAGCCCGAGCCGGAGCCGTTCGAGCGGTCGCCCTCGCGCTTCGCCTGCCAGGGCGGACGGCTCCCCTTGCCGCCGTCCCTTCCGCCGTCCCTTCCGCCGACCCTTCCGCCGTCCTTGCCGGCGCTCGGGAAGCCGCTCCCGTGCCGCGCCGTGCCGCCGTCGCGGGAGGGGCCGTTGCGCTGGCGCGTGTCGCTGTCGCGGGAGGCGCCGTTGCGGTGGCGCGTGTCGCCGCCGCCGGCGCCCTCGCGCTGGGGGCCGCGGCCGTGCTTCGGCCTCTCGGCGTCGTGTGCGCGGCCGCTCCCGGCGTGAGAGCGCCGCGCGCCGTCAGCACCCGGGCGCGAGGGACGATCCCGCCCGGCCTCAGCCGGACCGGACGAGCGCCGCCCGTCCTCCCGCCGGTCCTCTCCGAGCGCCGCATCGTCCTCGCGCCGCCGTGTCCATGCCGGAGCCGAACGGCCCTCGCCGGGGCCGCGTCCGCCTCTTCCGGGGCGCCTGTCGCCGGTCTTCCCGCCGTCGGCCGCCTCGGCGTCGTCGCGCCGTGGCCCTGGGCGGTCGGCCCGCCCGCCGGTTCGCGCGAAGCCGCGGCCGGACGGGCTCTCGCCGGTCCGGGACGGGCCGGGCGCACCGTCCTTGCGCCACGGCTTCCCGCCGTCTCGTGCCGGTTCTCCGGCGCCCCGCGCCGGGCGCCCGCGATCGTCGCCGCGCCCCTTCGCGCCGCCCTTCCCGCCCTTGCCGAACGCGGCGGGCTTGCCGGACCTGTCGCCCTTGCCGGACACGGCGGGCTTGCCGGACCTGTCGCCATTGCCGGACACGGCGGGCTTGCCGAACCTTCCGGCCTTCGCGGGACCGTCCGGCCTGTCGCGCGTGCGCGCGCCGTCCCTGTCCGTGCGATCGCTTGAAACGGGCGCCGGGCCGATCGGCGCCTGCCCGCCCGCGACACCGAGGACCCGCCGCCCCCTGTCGGCGCCGGACGCCTCGCGCGATGGCCGCTCACGCCGCGCCGGCGCCTCTTGGGTCGCGGAACCGCCGCGCCGCGGTCGCGCGTCGGCCGGCCGCGAGCGCTTCGGCGGTGCCGTCACTGGAGACTCGAAGTCCGCCCCCGCCTCGGCGGACAGGCGCGGGCCGAGATTCTCCTTCAGCTGGCGCGTCGGGATCTCCTTCACCTCGCCGCGCGGAAGGTCGCCGAGATGGAACGGCCCGAAGGACACACGGATCAGCCGCGTCACCGACAGCCCCAGCGAGCCGAGCACCACCTTCACCTCGCGGTTCTTCCCCTCCGCGAGGGACACTGTCAGCCAGGCGTTGTCCCCCTGGACGCGGTCGAGCGTCACGTGGATCGGGCCGTAGAGGATGCCGTCGACGGCCGTCCCCTCGGCGAGCCGCGCGAGCGCCGCCTCGTCGATGGCGCCGTACACGCGCACGCGATACTTGCGCGTCCACCCCGTCGCCGGCAGCTCGAGCACCCGCGCGAGCCCGCCGTCGTTGGTGAGGATCAGGAGCCCCTCGGTGTTGATGTCGAGCCGGCCGACCGACATCACCCGCGGCATGCCGTAGGGCAGCGAATCGAAGACCGTCGGCCGCCCCTCGGGATCGCGGCTCGTGGTCACGAGCCCCTTCGGCTTGTTGAAGAGCCATGCGCGGGTGCGCAGCCTCTGCGGGATCGGCTCGCCGTCGACGCGGATCTCGTCGTCCGGCGTCACGTTGTGGGCGGGCGACTCGAGGACGACGCCGTTGACCGAGACGCGTCCCGCCTCCACGAGAGCCTCCGCGTCCCGCCGCGAGGCGACGCCGGCGCGCGCGATCACCTTGGCGACGCGCTCGCCCTCGAATTTCGGTTCCGCGGCGCCGTCCGGGCGCTCGTCGTCGTCGGTGGGCATGGAGAAGGACCGGTCCTGATGTCGTTCATGGAGCGTGCGCTCGCCGAGGCGCGGGCCGCGGCGGAGCGGGGCGAGGTGCCCGTCGGCGCCGTCGTCGTCTGCGAGAACCGCGTCGTCGGCGCCGCCGGAAACCGCACGCTCGCCGACCACGATCCTACCGCACACGCCGAAATTCTCGCCATCCGCTCCGCCGCCGCGACGCTGAAGTCGGAGCGGCTCACCGGATGCGATCTCTACGTCACGCTCGAGCCTTGTGCCATGTGTGCGGGCGCCATCGCCTTCGCAAGGATACGCCGGCTCTATTTCGGCGCGTCGGATCCCAAGGGGGGAGGCGTCGAGCACGGGCCGCGCGTGTTCGCCCAGCCGACGACGCACCACCGGCCGGAGGTCTACGGCGGCTTCGCGGAGACCGAATGCGCCGCCCTCCTCGTCGACTTCTTCCGCGCCCGTCGCACCCCCGAACCCTGACGCCTCGCCGGTGCGTCCCGCCGGGGCTGGCGCGCCTTTCGCACGGATCACGAAACAATCACGCAGGAAACGCGGTGGTGCGCGCCAGTTGCACGTTGCCAACGCCTTCGCGGAAGCCCAATCTGTTCCCCGTGCTGGACGCTCACATCAACGCAGTCTCCGCCCGCGTGCCGCGCCACGAGGTCCACGGCCTGTTCGACGGCTTCGTGCGCCGCCTCGTGACGGACCGCCGGAAGACCCTTGTCGACCGGATGCTCAAGCGCTCCGGCGTCGAGCGGCGCTATTCCGTCCTCGAGCCGCTGCCCGAGGGAAGCAACGCCCACGCGCTCGACGTGGAAGGCAACTTCGCGTTCGGCTCCTTCCCGTCGACAGGTGCGCGGATGCGCCTCTACGACCGGGAGGCCGCCGGCCTCGCCGAGGAGACGGTGCGCAGCCTCGACGGGGTGGACGTGGCGCAGACGACCCACCTCATCGTCACGTCCTGCACGGGCTTCGCGGCGCCGGGGGTGGACCTTCAGCTCCTGCGCCGCCTCGGCCTCCCCCTCACCACGCAGCGCACCCTCGTCGGCTTCATGGGCTGCTATGCGGCGATCAGCGCGCTCCGCCTCGCCCGCTCGATCGTCCTCTCCGAGCCGGGGGCGAAGGTCCTCGTGGTGGCGGTGGAGCTGTGCACGCTCCACATCCAGGAGACCGACGACCTCGAGGTGATCCTCTCCTTCTCCATCTTCGGTGACGGTTGCGCCGCCGCCTTCGTCTCGGCCGAGCCGCGGGGGCTGAGGCTCGACGGATTCGGCACGGCCGTGATGCCGGCGGCGGAGGACCTCATCACCTGGCACGTGGGCGACCTCGGCTTCGACATGCGCCTCTCTGGCGAGGTGCCCGCCACCCTCGGGGAGGCGCTGCCGGGGGCGGTGGACCAGCTCGTGCGCGGCGGGCCGCGGGCGGTGGACCTGTGGGCGATCCATCCGGGCGGCCGCTCAGTCCTCGACGCGGCCGAGCGCGCGCTCCATCTGCCTGGCGATGCGCTCGATCCCTCACGGACGGTCCTGCGGGACTACGGCAACATGAGCTCGCCCAGCGTCCTCTTCGTGCTCGCCGAGATGATGCGGCGGGTGCCGGGGTCGGGTGCGCGCGGGCTCGCCATGGCGTTCGGCCCCGGCCTTACCGCCGAAGGGATGCGCTTCTCGGCCGTCTCGTGACGCTGCGCCGATCGTTCGCGACCCGCACGGCGCCCTCCGCCCTCAGCGAGCGGATGGAGGATCCCGCCGTCGACGAGGAGACGTTCCGCGACTGCCTCGCGAGCCTTGCGAGCGTCAACCGCGCCTCGTTCGGCTACGGCCCGACCCTGCGGTTCGCGCAGAGGGTGGTGGAGCGGCACGGGCGGGCGCGGCCCCTGCGCATCCTCGACGTCGGCTCGGGCTACGGCGATACCCTGCGCGCCCTCGCCCGGCGGCTCGACACCCTGGCCGTTCCGGCCGAGCTCACGGGCGCCGACCTCAACCCCGACGCCGCCCGCGCGGCCGCGAAGGCGCCGCCGCCCGACACGCCGCGGGTGTCGATCCGCTACGTCACCCGCGACGCGCGCGCGCTCGGTGCCGCCGAGGCGCCGGACGCCATCGTCTCGGCCCTCTTCTGCC
>Ga0008837_100820_pt1 | contig 15242 bp, 9 predicted proteins | sample HotLakConsUCCSLE_FD_65500 | JGI IMG/M metagenome (GOLD analysis project Ga0008837, IMG submission 65500) | Hypersaline microbial mat communities from Hot Lake, Washington, USA - Hot Lake Consortium UCC-SLE | ecosystem: Environmental > Aquatic > Non-marine Saline and Alkaline > Hypersaline >...
GCGGTGCGCTGGGCGTGGTTGCCGGTGGCGGTGACCACATGCTCGGCGGTGATGACGGCGGTCTCCTCGGACGGGACGAGGTTGCCGCCCTTCTCGACCATCTTGGTGACGCTCACGCGCCACTCCGCGCCGGTCCACGCGTAGCCGTCGACCTGCCATTTCCGCTCGATGGAAACGCCCCGCTGCCGCGCGCCCTTGGCCATCGCCATGGTCACATCGGCGGGGTTTATGTAGCCGTCGGTCGGGTGATAGATCGCGCCCTTCAGGTCGTCGGTGCGGACAAGCGGCCAACGCTCCTTGATCTCGGCAGGGGTCATCCACTCGTAGGGGATGCCCACGGTCTCGGCGGTCGAGGCATAGAGCATGTACTCGTCCATGCGCGCGTCCGTCTGCGCCATGCGCAGATTGCCCACCACGGCAAAGCCCGCGTTCAGCCCGGTCTCTTCCTCCAGCGTCTTGTAGAAGCGGACGGAATAGTCGTGGATGTGGCTGGTCGCATAGCCCATGTTGAACAGCGGCAGAAGGCCCGCGGCATGCCAGGTCGAGCCGCTCGTCAACTCGTCGCGTTCCAGCAGCATCACGTCCTGCCAGCCCGCGCGGGCGAGGTGATAGGCGATCGAGGTGCCGACGGCACCGCCGCCGACGACGAGGGCTTTGACATGGGTCTTCATGGCCGGTCCTTCGGGCAATGCGCGCTGAATTGTTGCCCCTACCTGCCCGATGGACGCAAGTCGCGCCACGCCCACCCGACGCTAAATCGCGCGAAAGCGACAAGACCCCCTCCATGCGCGGGGTCCAGCTTCATCTTGGAAAATACAACTCCGGGGGAGGCCGCAGGCCGGGGGCAGAGCCCCCCGAATTTTCGCAGGAAAATTCGCACCGCGCCGCGCAAGCGGCGCGCCCCGTCCCTCGAATTGTCCCATGAAAATCCGCACGGATCGAAAAAGGCCCGCCAGGGCGGCGGGCCTTTTCCTCATTCCATGCCGACAGGGCTCAGTTCGGCAGCTCTGCCGTCAGCCCCTCGACGAAGAAGTTGATGCCCGCCAGCGGGCCATCCTCGGGGATTTCGCCTTCGGCCAGCCAGACCGAACCGTCCTGCCGGTTGATCGGGCCGGTGAACGGGTGATATTCGCCCGACGCGATCGATGCCGCCAGCGCCAGGGCCGAGGCGCGCACCTCTTCCGGGACCGCATCGCTGATTTCGCCGATCAGGATCCGTTCATCCCCGAGCCCCTGCCAGATGTCGCCCTGTTCCCAGGTGCCATCCATCGCGGCCTGAACCCGCTCGGTGTAGAAGGGGCCCCAGTTGTCGACGATCGCCGATATCCGCGGCGTCGGGGCGAACTGGCTCATGTCGCTGGCCTGGCCGAAGGCGAAGACGCCACCGGCCTCCCGGGCGACCGCATGGGGCGCGGTGCTGTCGGTGTGCTGGAAGATCACGTCCGCGCCCTGGTCGATCAGCGCCTGCGCCGCATCGGCTTCCACGGCGGGGTCGAACCAGGTGTTGACGAAGATCACCCGGAATTCGACATCCGGGTTTGCCGCCCGGGCGTGCAGGAAGGCCGAGTTGATGCCGCGGATCACCGTCGGGATCGGGTAGGAGCCGATGTAGCCGATGATGTTCGACTCCGTCATGTGCCCGGCGAGATGGCCCATCACGGCACGCCCCTCGTAGAAGCGGGCGTTGTAGGTCGAGACATTCGGATGGTCGCGCATGAAGCCCGTTGCATGCTCGAAATAGACATCGGGGAACCGCGCGGCGACAGCATTGACCGCCGGCCCGAAGCCGAAGGACGTCGCCACGATCATGTCGGCGCCGCCCAGGATCATCTGGGTCATGACGCGCTCGGCATCCGCGCCTTCCGGGACGCTTTCGGCCACCACGGTATCGACCGCGTCGCCCAGCGCCTCGTCCATCGCGATGCGGCCCTGGTCATGGGTGTAGCTCCAGCCGAGATCGCCGGTCGAGCCGACATGGATGAAGCCGACGGTGAAGGGATCGTCCTGCGCCGCGGCGGGCAGGGCGAGGCTGGCGGCAAGCGCCGCGGAGGCCAGAAGTCTTGGCAGCAGTTTCATGAGTTATCCTCTCTGTTGGATGGTTGGTTTGCCGTCTTCGCGCCTGTCCCTCTGGCGCGTTTGTCGGGGTCGGGGTCGATGGGCTCACCCTCGGGTGTCTCGTGGCCCGCATCGGCAAGCGCCGCGGTGATCAGGCCCGCGGGCACGGCGATCACGCCGATCCCGATCAGCAGGATCACCCCGGTGAAAATGCGTCCGCCCGTGGTGATCGGGTAGACGTCGCCATAGCCCACCGTGGTCAGGGTCGCCACCGCCCACCACAGGCTTGCCGGGATCGAGCCGAAGGCCTCGGGCTGGGCGATATGTTCGAAATGGTAGATGCCGACCGCCGCAAGATAGACCGCGACGCAGGCGATGAAGAGAAAGATCAGGAACTCGGCCTTGACCTTGTCGATCGCCATGGCGATCCGGTCGAGCGCGCGGTTGGCCTTGAACAGCTTTAGGATGCGCAAGAGCCGCAGCAGGCGCAGCGTGCGCACCGTGGTGAAACCGGGGAAGAGGAACAGGAGCGCAGGCACCACGGCGATGAAATCGACGATCCCCCAGAAACTCAGCGCATAGCGCATCGGATGGGCCGAACAGGTCAGCCGCAGCGCGTATTCCACCGCGAAGACGGTCAGGATCACGACCTCCATCGCGACCACCGCGCTGCGTGCGGCCTGCGGCAGGTCCGGCAGTGTCTCGATCGCGATCACCACCGCCGAGGCCAGGATCAGCCCGTAGATGAGCAGCGCGACACCGCGGCCCACCCGCGGATGGGTGCCGTCCAGGATCTCGATGATATCCGCGCGCCGCATCCATTCCCCCCTCAGGTCGACGCGTGAAAGATGCGGCCAAGCGAGGCCGGCGCGTTCAGGGCCGTGCGGGTGCGGTCCGACGAGATCAGCACCAGCACGATGATGGTCAAAAGGTAGGGAGATGCGCTGAGTAGCGCGACAGGAACTGGTAGGACGGAGCCGCGAAGTATCATTTGCAGATAAATCAACATGCAGATTGTCGGCAAAGACAAAAGCAATATCCATTTATTGATACTGCGCTTGAAAAAGCTGATGAGAATGAATGCCAACAATATAATCCAAACGGCAGCAGGCAGAACCGAAACGGGTATGTCGGCTTCGGCGGCCTGCAGCCGCAGTTGCAGCGCGGCGATCCCCCCGAAGAGCCATGCGCCCAAAAGCACGCGCCACGGCTTCCACGAGGCGAAGACGACCAGCGCCAGCGCGATCCAGCCGGCGCCCGCGGTCATGCCCTCGATCCAGTTCTCGACGCGGATCACCGACAGGAACGCACCGCCCAGCCCCGCGCAGGCGCCCCCGAAGAGGATGGCGAGCATCCGGATGCGCACCACCTTGTAGCCCAGCGCATGGGCGGCATCGTGGCTTTCGCCCACGGCGCGCAGGACCAGCCCCGCCCGGGTGCGGGCCAGCATGAACCAGACCCCCGCCACCAGCGCCACCGCGACATAGGTCAGCAGGTCGTGGGAAAACAGGATCGGCCCGATCACCTCGATCTGGCGCATCGCCTCGGGGAAGGGCTTGGCGACATCGGGGATCGGCTGGCCCGGGTAGCCCACCCCCAGAAGCGCGGCGAGGCCCAGCCCGAAGAGCGTCAGCGCAAGGCCCGAGGCGACCTGGTTCGCCATCAGAAGCTGCGTCAGCACCGCGAAGATCAGCGCCAGCGCGGCGCCCCCCGCCATGCCCGCCAGGAACGCCAGCGTCGGCGAGCCGCTTTCATGCGCGACGATGAAGCCGCAGACCGCGCCCATGATCATCATCCCCTCGACCCCGAGGTTCAGCACACCCGATTTCTCGACCACCAGCTCGCCGATGGCGGCCAGCAGCACCGGCGTGGAGACCGTGATCAGAGCCACGATCAGGGTGACGGGGTCGACGATCATGGCAGGGCCCCCAGGACATCATCCCCGTAGCCGAGCCAGCCCAGCGCCATGCCGGTCCCCAGGCCGAACGGCACGGCCAGAAGCAGCGCAAGGGGCCGCCTGCCCTTGGGTTTCGTGTGCCTGCCTGCGCGGATCTTGCCGGAAAAGATCCGTTCGCCCACCGAAACGACGATCCGGTCGAAGGCCAGGATGCCGAAGAACAGCACAACGGCCATGATCGCGACGGGCCAGAACGCCGCCGCGGAAAGCTGGGTCATGGCATGGGCGGCAAGGCCCAGAAACAGGCCCATTGCCGCCAAGCAGGCCGCGATGATCCAGTCGAACAGGTCCATGGGCCGCCGGTCGGTCATGCCGCCACCTCCCGCCCCCATCTGACGCGGTAATTCGCCAGCACGTCGAGCGCGAGCAGGAAGAACAGGAGCATCCCCTGGAACGCCTGGATCGAGGGCGCGGGCAGGCCCAGAAGCAATTGCGCCAGTTCACCGCCGATGAAGGTCAGCGCCATCAACAGGCCCGCCAGCAGGATGCCGATGGGGTTCAGCCGCCCGAGAAAGGCCACGATGATCGCCGTGAACCCGTAGCCCGCGTTGAAGTCGATGGTGATCTGCCCCGCCGGGCCCGCGACCTCGAACAGGCCCGCGGCACCGGCCAGCGCGCCCGAGATGCCGAGGCACAGGATCACCAGCCGCGCGGGGTTCACGCCGCCGAAGCGCGCCGCGCGCGGGGCCTGCCCGGCCAGCTTGATCTGGTAGCCAAGGATATGGCGGTTCATCAGCACATAGGCCGCGATCACCGCGACGAAGGCGACGAGAACCCCCCAGTGCATCCCCGTGCCCGCGATCAGTTCGGGGTTGTCGGTGCCCGGATGACGCGCGAGGTTCCGGCTGCCCGGAAAGCCCGAGCCTTCGGGGTTGCGCAGCCATCCCGTCGCGGCCGAGGCCAGTATCGCCTCGGCGACATAGACCAGCAGGAGCGAGACGAGGATCTCGTTGGTGCGCGCATAGACCTTCAGAAGCGCGGGGATCATCGCCCAGAGAAACCCGCCCCAAAGCCCCGCCAGCACCATGCCGGGGAAAAGCAGCGGATGCTCCGAGGGCCAGAAGGCCAGCCCGAAGGCGGCCCCGAACAGCGCGCCGACGATGTATTGCCCCTCGGCCCCGATGTTCCAGATGCCCGCGCGGAACCCCAGCGACAGCCCGATCGCGATCAGGATCAGCGGCCCCGCCTTGACCAGCAGCTGCGGGCGCGAGAAGCCCGCGAAGCGCTCGCTGAACAGCGGGTCCCAGAAGATGACGCGCATCGCCTCGACCGGGTCCGCCCCGAGAAGCGCGAACATCGCGCCGCCCGCCACCATGGTCAGCAGAACCGCAAGGATCGGCCCCCCGATCACCCATCCCTGCGAGGGTTGCGGGCGTTTCTCCAACCGGATCACGCGACGGCCTCATGCATGTCATGCGCCCCGCCGAGCATCAGGCCGATCTCTTCCATGCCAAGGCCCCGCGCGGGCCGCGGCGCCGACAGCCGCCCCTCGTTCAACGCGCAGAAGCGGTCTGAGATTTCCAGCAACTCGTCGAGGTCCTGGCTGATGACGATCACGGCCGCGCCGCCTTGCGCAAGGTCCAGCAGCGCCTGCCGGATCGCCGACGCGGCACTGGCGTCCACGCCCCATGTCGGCTGGTTGACCACCAGAACGGTGGGGTCTTGCAGGATTTCCCGCCCGATCACGAATTTCTGCAGGTTCCCCCCCGACAGCGCCCGCGCCGCCACCCCGGGCCCCGGTGTGCGCACGTCGAAACGCGCGATGATCTGTTCGGCAAAGCCGCGCGCCTTGCCCCAGTCGACAAAGCCCGACCGGTCCAGCCCCTGCCGGATGCGCGCGGTCAGAACCGCGTTTTCCGTCAGGCTCATGTCGGGGGCCGCGGCATGGCCCAGCCGTTCCTCGGGCGCACAGAGCAGGCCGCGCATGCGCCGTTCGTTGGGGCCGAGCGCGCCGACGCCCTCCCCCTTCAGCGTGATTGCACCGGGGGCCGTCGGCGTCTCGCCCGAAAGGGCGGCCAAAAGCTCGTCCTGCCCGTTGCCCGCAACCCCGCCGATGCCCAGCACCTCGCCCGCCCGCACCTCCAGCGCGATGGCGCGCAAGGGCGTGCCGAAGGGCGAAGCGGGCGTGATCGACAGGTCGGCCACATGCAGCAGAACCTCGCCCGGCTCATGGGCATCGCGCGCGGGCGCGCTCAGCGACTTGCCCACCATCAGTTCCGCCATATGCGCCGCCGTCACCTCGCGGGGCGTGCATTCGCCCACCTTCTTGCCCAGCCTGAGGATGGTGGCGGCATCGCAAAGCGTCCGGATCTCTTCCAGCTTGTGCGAGATATAGAGGATCGCCGTCCCCTCGGCGGCAAGCTTGCGCAGCGTGTGAAACAGGATCTCCACCTCCTGCGGGGTCAGCACGCTGGTCGGCTCGTCCATGATCAACAGCTTCGGGTCCTGCAACAGGCAGCGGATGATCTCGACCCGCTGCCGTTCCCCCGCGCTCAGGTCGCCCACCATCCGGCCGGGGTCGAGCGGCAGGCCATAGGTCTCGCTCACCTCCCGGATCTGCCGCGCGAGGTCGCGCGGCTTCGGCGGGTTCTCCATGCCGAGCGCCACGTTCTCGGCCACGCTCAACGCCTCGAACAGGCTGAAATGCTGGAACACCATGGCGACGCCCGCGGCCCGCGCCGCGCGCGGCTCCGCCGGGGCATACGGCGCCCCGTTCAGCCGCATCTTGCCCCGGTCGGGCTTGACCAGGCCGTAGATCATCTTGACCAGCGTCGACTTGCCCGCGCCGTTCTCGCCCAATAGCGCGTGCACTTCGCCCGGCAGGATGGCGAAGGACACGTCATCATTGGCGACGACGCCCGGGTAGACCTTGGTCAGGCCCTCGATCTCGAGCAGTGCCGTCACGTGCGCGTCGCTTTCCCCCGGTGGATCGGCCTTGCTGCCGATTCCTTGTGCAGATGCTCTTTCAGTAGCCGCCCGGCGACCCCCACGGCAATGGCTTGGGGGTGTTTGCCAAGGGCTGGATCGCCGATCGGGCAGGCAATGCGCGAAATTTCGGCATCCGCATGGCCGAGCGCGCCAAGCCGCGCGCGGAAGCGGGCCCATTTCGTCGCCGACCCGATCAACCCGCAAGAGGCGAAGCCACGCGCCAGCGCGGCATGGCAGAGCGCAAGGTCGATCTCGTGGGAATAGGTCAGGATCAGGTGATGCGCATGCACCGGCGCATGCGCCATCAGCCGCGGCAGGTCGGCGGCGGCCACCGTCTCGACGCCGTCGGGCACGTCCTCGGGAAACCGCGCCGGGCCGGTATCGGCCCATGTGATCGCCGCGTGGGGCAGGGGGGCCATCGTGGTGACGATTGCCCGCCCCACATGCCCCGCGCCCCAGACCCAGAGGTCCGCGCCCCGCGGCTCCTCCAACCCTTCCGCCGCTTCGAAGCGCAGCACCACCGCGCCGCCGCAGCACTGGCCGAGGGCCGGGCCAAGCGGCATCTTGCGCTCGGCATGGGCCACCCCGTCGGCCAGCATCTGCCGGGCGATGCGCATCGCCTCCCACTCCAGCGCGCCGCCGCCGATGGTGCCCTCGATCCCGTCGCCACGCACCAGCATCGCCGCCCCTTCCTCGCGCGGGGCCGAGCCCTGCACGGCCACCACGGTGACGCGCATGCCGGTCATGGCCCCCGCGCCCTGTCGACGGCGGTCAGAACCGCCTCCGCCGTCGCGGGCGCCTGCAGGTCCGGGTAATGCGGGCCGCAGGCCGCGCAGGCATCGGACAAAGCCATCAGCACCGAGATCCCCAGCATGAAGGGCGGCTCGCCCACAGCCTTTGAGCGATAGACCGTCTCCTCCCGGTTCGCCCCGTCCCACAAGCTGACGTTGAACACGTCGGGCCGGTCCGAACAGGCCGGGATCTTGTAGGTCGAGGGCGCATGGGTACGCAGGGCGCCCTTGCCGTCCCAGACCAGTTCCTCGGTCGTCAACCACCCCGCGCCCTGCACGAAGCCCCCCTCGATCTGCCCAATATCCAGCGCCGGGTTCAGCGAGGCGCCGCAGTCATGGATGATATCGGTCCGCAGGATGCGGTTCTCGCCGGTCAGCGTGTCGATCACGACCTCCGAACAGGCCGCGCCATAGGCGAAGTAGAAGAACGGCCGCCCGCGTCCCGCGATCCGGTCCCACTCGATCTTGGGCGTCTTGTAGAACCCCGTCGCCGACAGGCTGACGCGCGCCATGTAGGTCTTGGCGACCGCCTCCTCGAAGGGCATCCCGGCGCCGTTCGCCCGGACCATCCCGCCCTCGAACACCACCTCGCCCGGCTCGGCCTGCAACTCGGGCGCAACGACGCCTGCGATCCGGCCCCGGATCTCGTCGCAGGCGGCCTTGACCGCCATGCCGTTGAGATCGCTGCCGGAACTGGCCGCCGTGGCCGAGGTGTTGGGCACCTTGCCGGTATCCGTCGCGGTGATCTTCACTCGGTCCATCCCGACGCCGAAGCGGTGGGCGGCCACCTGCGCCACCTTCTGGAACAGGCCCTGTCCCATCTCGGTTCCGCCATGGTTCATGTGGATCGAGCCGTCCTGGTAGACATGCACCAGCGCGCCCGCCTGGTTCAGATGCGTCAGCGTGAAGGAGATGCCGAACTTCACCGGCGTCAGCGCGATCCCCCGCTTCAGCACCGGCTGTGCTGCGTTCCACTCGGCAATCGCCGCCCGCCGCCCGGCATAGTCACACCCTTCGGCCAGGCGATCGGTCATCTCGTGCAGGATGAAATCCTCGACCTTCATCCCGTAGGGCGTCACCCCCTCCTTCACACCCGCCGTCACCGGCGAATGTGCCCCGCCGTAGCGCTCACCGCGCCCCGCGGTCTCCTTCACCTTCATCGCCCCCCGCCCCGTGAGATCGGCGGTCTCGAGGCGCACCCCCTGCTTCATCTTTCCAGAAATATGCACCTCCGAACCCTCCACCGGCGCTTCCGGGTAGTAGTTCAGGCGCCGCACCTCCAACGGATCGCGGCCCAGCACATGGGCGACATGGTCCATCACCCGCTCGATCCCCACCATGCCCTGAGGGCCCCCGAAGCCGCGATAGGCGGTGGCGCTCTGGTGGTTCGTCTTCAACCGGTGCGAGGTGATCCGCGCATGGGGCAGGTCATAGGCGTTGTCGGCATGCAGCATCGCCCGGTCGGCCACCGGCAGCGACAGGTCCATCGACCAGCCGCAGCGCATGTAATGGGTGAAATCGACCGCCAGCAGCCGCCCCTCCGCGTCCACGCCCACGCGGTAGTCCACGCGGATGTCGTGCCGCTTGCCGGTGATCACGAAATCATCGTCCCGGTCATAGCGCATCTTGGCGGGCCGCCCCGTGCGCGCCGCCGCCACCGCGCAGGCGATGGCCAGATGGTTGCCCTGGCTTTCCTTGCCGCCGAAACCGCCGCCCATGCGCCGCACCTCGACCCGCACCGCGTTCATCGGCAGGCCGAGCGCATCGGCCACCTTGTGCTGGATCTCGGTCGGATGCTGCGAGGAGGAATGCACGACCATGTCGCCCCCCTCCTGCGGCAGGGCCAGCGCCGCCTGCCCCTCGAGATAGAAATGCTCCTGCCCGCCCACGTCGATCCGGCCTTCGATGACACGCGGGGCGCGGGCCAGCGCCGCCTCCACGTCGCCCTTGGCATAGACGCGCGGCCCTTCCTCGAAGCGGGAGCCCGCGGCCAGCGCCTCCTCCACCGTCAGGATCGGGGCCTCTTCCTCATACGCAATCACGGCCAGCGCCGCGGCCTTGCGCGCGCGCAGGTGGCTGTCCGCCACCACGAGAAACAGGGGCTGACCGGCGTAATGGATCGTTCCATCGCTCACCAGCGGCTCGTCGTGGGCCGAGGGCGAACAGTCGGGGATCACGTCGAAATCTTCGCCCGAGAGCACCATCACCACGCCGGGCGCCGCCCGCACCAAGCCAAGGTCCATCGCCGCGATGCGCCCCCGCGCGATCTTCGACACACCAAAGGCCAGATGCAGGCAATCGCCCGGCACGGGGATGTCATCGACATAGCGCGCCTGCCCCGTGACATGGAGCGGCGCCGCGTCATGCGGCAGGGGTTTGGAGACACTCATGCGCAACCCTCCGGTTTGACCCTCATGCCCTCACCTCCAGCACGCTCACCGCGTCACCCATGCTCTCACGGAAATACCGCGTCAGCATCCCCTCCGCCGCGCGCAGCCGGTAGGCCGCCGAGGCGCGCATGTCGGAGAGCGGCGTGAAATCCTGCGCGAAAGCGGTCTGCGCCGCGCCCACCGTCGCCTCGCTCCACGGCTGGCCCGTGAGCGCCGCCTCCACCGCCGCGGCGCGTTTCGGCACCCCCGCCATGCCGCCGAAGGCGATCCGCGCGGCGGTCACCACGCCATCTTCCACCGTCACGTTGAAACAGCCGCAGACGGCGGAAATATCCTGATCGAAGCGCTTCGAGAGCTTGTAGCAGGCCAGCCGGTCCGGCTGCACCGGCACCGAAACCGCCTCCACGAATTCCCCCGGCGCGCGGTCCTGCTTGCCGTAGTCGAGGAAGAACGCCTCCAGCGGCATCTCGCGCCGCGCGTTGCCCTTGCGCAGATGCAGCACCGCCCCCAGCGCGATCAGCGCGGGCGGGCTGTCGCCGATGGGCGAGCCGTTGGCGATGTTCCCGCCCAGCGTCGCCGCATTGCGCACCTGCACCGAGCCATAGCGCCGGATCATCTCGGCCAGCGACGGGTGACGGTCGGCGAAGAATTCCCCGACCTCGGTCAGGTTGGTCATCGCCCCGATGCGGATCGTTTCCGCATCTGCAACAATCCCCCGCAAATCGGTGCATTGGTTCAGAAACGCCAACGGCGCGAGATCGCGCAGCCCCTTCGTCACCCAAAGCCCCACATCCGTCGCCCCCGCGATCAGCGTGGCGTCCGGGTGCTCGGCATACCATTCCGCCAGCGCATCCGCGCTTTCAGGCGCGTAGGGTGGGCGGTTGCGCGGCGCGCCCGCGTGCTCGCCCACCGCCCCCTCCGCCAGCGCCGCCGCATCGGCGCGCATCCAGTCGGGCACCGGCGCGCCCGCCGCCGCCTCGGCCGCCCGCACGATCGGCGCGTAGCCCGTGCAACGGCAGAGGTTGCCGGCCAGTTGGTCGTCATGATCCCTTCGCCCGTTCAGATGCGCCACCGCCATCGAGACCACGAAACCCGGCGTGCAGAAGCCGCATTGCGACCCGTGATGCGCCACCATCGCATCCTGCACCGGGTGCATCTCGCCCCCCGGCCCGGCGATGCCTTCGATCGTGCGCACCGCGCGCCCCTCCAGCTGCCCCATGAAGAGGATGCAGGCGTTCAGCGCGCGGCTCGTCCCGTCGGGGTCGGTCACCATGACCGTGCAGGCGCCGCAATCGCCCTCGTTGCAGCCCTCCTTGGTGCCGGTCAGCCGCGCCTCCTCGCGCAGCCAGTCGAGAAGCGTGACCAGCGAGTCCGCCGCCACGTCCCGAGGTTTCCCGTTCAGAAGAAACCGGATGCTCATGTGATATGCCCGCCGCGGTACCCTGTCCGGGGTGGTCGTCCGACGCTCGATGCGGCGTAGAGCGCGGCCCCGTTTCCCTGTTCGACCGGCGCTTAGAAAAGCGGGCTTGGCCGCGCAATGCAAGCCTCGCCCGGCGCCATGTGCGGACGCCGCGGGCAGATGCGCGAATTTCGGGCAGATGCCGAACCTTGGCTATCGTCGCCCCATGCGCATAGCAGGGCGGCGACGCCCCATCCCTCGGGTTTTCCACAAGCGCGACCACCAGATGATGGGTTTGCCGGTTCCCTCGCGCCGGGCGCTGGGCTAGCGTTGCGCCATGGCCGATCCGCGATTCATCCACCTCCGTCTGCACACCGAGTATTCGCTGCTCGAAGGTGCGATGCGCGTGAAGAAACTGCCCGGCATGGTGGCCGAGGCGGGCATGCCCGCCGTCGCCGTGACCGACACGAACAACATGTTCTGCGCGCTGGAGTTTTCTGAGACTGCCGCCAAGGCGGGCGTGCAGCCCATCATCGGCTGCCAGATCGACGTCGATTACGACCCGGTCCGCCCCGGCGAACGGCCCGTGCCCTTCGCCGCCCTCGTGCTGCTCGCGCAGAACCGGCAGGGCTACGAGAACCTGATGAAGCTGAACTCGTGCCTCTACCTGCGCGGGGACGGCACGCTGCCCCATGTCACGCTCGAGGAACTGGCCGATCATGGGGCTGGCCTCATCTGCCTGACGGGCGGTCCCGATGGCCCGCTGGGCCGGCTGCTGCAGACCGGCAACCGCGGCAAGGCCGAGGCGCTGCTGACCCGGCTTCAGGGCATCTACGCGGATCGCCTTTACATCGAGTTGCAGCGCCATCCGGGCGAGGGCGGCCTGCCCGAGGCGGAAAAGCTGACCGAGCGCGGCCATGTGGAGCTTGCCTATGCCCGCGACCTGCCGCTTGTCGCCACCAATGACGTCTATTTCCCCAAGGCGGCCATGTACGAGGCGCATGACGCGCTGATCTGCATCGCGCAAGGGGCCTATGTCGACCAGTCCGAGCCGCGCCGCCGCCTGACCCCGCAGCACTATTTCAAGACGCCCGAAGAAATGGCCGCCCTTTTCGCCGACCTGCCCGAGGCGCTGGAGAACACCGTCGAGATCGCGCGCCGCTGCGCCTATCGCGCGCGCACCCACGACCCGATCCTGCCCCGCTTCGCCGAGAACGAGGTCGAGGAATTGCGCCGTCAGGCGAACGAGGGCCTGCAGGCGCGCCTTGCCGTCATCCCCCATGCCGCAAGCGTGGAGGAGTACCAGGCCCGCCTCGATTTCGAGCTGGGCATCATCGAGGGGATGGGCTTTCCCGGCTACTTCCTGATCGTGGCCGATTTCATCAAATGGGCCAAGGATCACGACATTCCCGTGGGTCCGGGGCGCGGCTCGGGCGCGGGCAGCCTTGTGGCCTATGCGCTGACCATCACCGACCTTGACCCCTTGCGCTACTCGCTTCTCTTCGAGCGCTTCCTCAACCCCGAACGCGTCTCCATGCCCGACTTCGACATCGACTTCTGCATGGACCGCCGCGAAGAGGTGATCCGCTACGTGCAGGAGAAATATGGCCGCGACCGGGTGGGCCAGATCATCACCTTCGGCGCTTTGCTCTCCAAGGCCGCGGTGCGCGACGTGGGCCGCGTGCTGCAGATGCCCTTCGGTCAGGTCGACCGCCTGTCGAAGATGATCCCGATGGAGGGGGTCAAACCCGTCTCCATCGCGCAGGCGATCAAGGACGAGCCGCGCTTCCTCGAGGAAATGCGCGAAAGCGAGCAGGACAAGCGCGACGGCAAGGTCAACCCCACCCGCCGCCTGATGGACTACGCCGAGAAGATCGAGGGGTTGCTGCGCAATGCCTCCACCCACGCGGCCGGCGTGGTGATCGGCGACCGCCCGCTGGACGAGCTGGTGCCGCTTTACCGCGACCCGCGGTCCGACATGCCCGCCACCCAGTTCAACATGAAATGGGTCGAGCCCGCGGGGCTGGTGAAATTCGACTTCCTCGGCCTGAAGACCCTGACCGTCGTGCAGAACGCCATCGAGCTGATCCATGCCTCGGGCCGCCAGCTGCACGAGGGGCCGGACGGCACCCGCCTCTACGAACCCGAACCGGGCACCGAGAACCAGGCCAACGCCATCCCGCTCGACGACACGAAAACCTACGAGCTTTACGCCTCCGCCCGCACCGTCGCCGTGTTCCAGGTGGAAAGCTCGGGCATGATGGACGCGCTGCGCCGCATGAAGCCCGACTGCATCGAGGACATCATCGCGCTTGTCGCGCTCTACCGCCCCGGCCCGATGGAGAACATCCCGAAGTTCTGCGAGGTCAAGAACGGCATTTCCGACCGCGAGACGCTCCACCCCTCGATCGACCACATCCTCGACGAGACGCAGGGCATCATCGTCTACCAGGAACAGGTGATGCAGATCGCGCAGGAAATGGCGGGCTACTCGCTCGGCGGCGCCGACCTGCTGCGCCGCGCCATGGGCAAGAAGATCCAGGAGGCGATGGACGCCGAACGCCCGAAATTCATCGCCGGCGCCAAGCAGAACGGCGTCGATGATGCCAAGGCGCTCGAGGTCTGGAACCTGCTCGACAAGTTCGCCAACTACGGCTTCAACAAGTCCCACGCCGCCGCCTATGCCGTGGTCAGCTACCAGACCGCCTGGCTCAAGGCGAACCACCCTGTCGAATTCATGGCCGCCGTCATGAATTGCGACATCCACCTCACCGACAAGCTGGGCATTTACAAGCAGGAGGTCGACCGGCTGGGGATCGAGGTGGTGCCGCCTTGCGTCAACCGCTCCGCCCCCACCTTCACCGTCGAGGACGGCAAGCTGCTCTATGCGCTCGGCGCGCTCAAGAACGTGGGCGTCGACGCCATGCGCCTGATCCACGAGGCGCGGGGGAAGAAACCCTTTGCCACGCTCTTCGACTTCGCCCGCCGCGTCGATCTCAAGCGGGTGGGCAAGCGCAGCCTCGAGATGCTGGCCCGCGCCGGCGCCTTCGACGCGCTCGACCGCAACCGCGCCCGCGTCTTCGCCGCGCTCGACGCGCTGACGGCCTATTCGGCGGCGATTCACGACGCCGCCGCCTCGAACCAGGTCTCGCTCTTCGGCGAGGCGGGCGAAGACCTGCCGGAGCCGCGCCTGCCCAACCCCGACGACTGGCTGCCCGCCGAACGGCTCGCGGGCGAGCATTCCGGCATCGGCTTCTACCTCTCGGGCCACCCGCTCGACGACTACATGCCCGCGCTCCGGCGCAAGGGCGTGCAGACGCTGGCCGAGGTCGAGCAAAAGGTGCAGGGCGGCCCCTTCGTGGCGAGGATGGCCGGGGCCGTCTCCTCCCGGCAGGAACGCAAATCGCAAAAGGGCAACCGTTTCGCCTTCGTCTTCCTGTCCGACCCCACCGGCCTCTACGAGGTCACCATGTTCTCCGACGTGCTCGAGGCGACGCGCCAGCACCTCGAGACCGGCTCGAACATCCTGCTGCAGGTCGAGGCCACGCTCGAGGCCGACCAGCTGAAACTGCTGTGCCGCGGGGTGCAGCCCATCGACACCGCGGTGGCGCAAGAGGCGACCGGCCTGCGCGTCTTCGTCGAGGACGAGATCGGCATCGCCTCGGTCCGCTCGCTTCTCACCCGCATGGCCGAGGACGCCGCCCGCGCCGCCCGCGGCCCGA
>Ga0008837_100857_pt1 | contig 14393 bp, 16 predicted proteins | sample HotLakConsUCCSLE_FD_65500 | JGI IMG/M metagenome (GOLD analysis project Ga0008837, IMG submission 65500) | Hypersaline microbial mat communities from Hot Lake, Washington, USA - Hot Lake Consortium UCC-SLE | ecosystem: Environmental > Aquatic > Non-marine Saline and Alkaline > Hypersaline >...
CACGGTTTCAAGCCTCTGGGACGCCGTCGCAGAAGTCCTCGATGCCTTCACTCCAGACGAGTGCCGACGCCTCCTCCAGATCGCCGGATATGACTGCGAATAGATCGAATCTGCCCTAGGTCGGAGAGATCCTCGCCCAGTCGGTCGAACTCCCGAAGCTGACGCTCGACTGCCATGCGTTCGTCGTCGGGCAGGGCCTGATGGACGAGCCATGCCCGACCGCGTCGATCGAACAGGTCGGCGTGCGGGCACTTCGGCGCGAGGTTCGCGCTGAGGATCGAGTGCACCTCGTTCTTCAGCCGGGTGCGGTGACGCACGATCTGGTAACGCCGCGCCACAAGCCGGCAGAGTCGCTCGATCGCGGCGTCTGGCGTCCAGATCTCGGGCAGGTAGCCGGCGGCGTAGAGGTTCGCCAGCGTACCCGCGTCGATCGCGTCGGTCCTCGCATAGGCGTGGGCGATCGCCTTGACCTGAAGAGGGTTCGCGATCACCACCCGCGCCACGAAAGGCGACAGAACGCGCGAGACCGCCATGCTGTTGCCCCGCCTCGATGACCACTTCATCGGTCGCCTCGACCGTCCTCCCGACGCCCTCCAAGTCATCTCGACCCGACCGGCACGGCGAAGAACGCCCTTCTCCCGGATCACCTCCTCCCCGAAGGTTCGGTGGATGTGGATGTCGATGCCAACAACGCGTCGCATCCGCGCCTCCCTGTCGATCGCTATGACGGGAGTGGCGGGCGACACGACACCTGCGGATCCGCGCGCGCAGCGCAACCGGACGAGTCGCAGAGGTGGCCAGCTACAAACCCGAGCTCGCAGCTCATCGTACGCGCCGGCCTGCCCGCACCTTCGTGCTCCCGGAGCCTCTGTCCCGGATGCTCGCAGCATACGCCGCCAGCACGAAAACCGGCGGCTGGAACGTGGACCCCGGTCCCCTCATACCGATTACGGACCCGATCAAGAGCGTCTTCGCGACGGTGCGGCACCGAACCGTGCGCACGAAGGGGGCGCTCTCGCACCGCACGGCGTGCCTCATGGTCTTCAGGCTCATGATGGCGGCGTCGAAAACCTGGCGGCGACTGAGGAGCGAAAAACCCTCCCTCTGGTCATCGCCGGCGTCAAATTCACCGACGCGGCGTCGCCCACATCGCGAACGCCGATCAACGCACCGCCTGAACGGCCCCGTCACCCAAAATCGACCATAGCTCACCGTCCGACGGGGCCGACCTCAAAATCCTCGCCTTGGTGCGCCTGAGCTCAAGAAAACATAGTTGCCCCGCCGCCGCGGGTGGCACGAGGCTTGCGAGCCCTGGAAGAGTCCCGGATAGGAGCAGCCGGAATGGATGTGGAGACGCGGGACGAGCGCCTGAAGCTCGTGGCCGAATGGTTGAGGGACCCATGCGGGAGGAAGGGGCCTCTCCTGGAGGCGCTCCTTGACGACCTCCGCCTAATCGAGCCCGATGGCGGGAAGCCGCTTCTCGTGCGCACAGGCCCGCGCGCGTATCGCCTCGCGGTGCTGGCGGGCGAGCCGCCGGTGCCGCGCCTCCTCGACGAGACGTTCAAGACGCCGCTCGAGGCCGAGCGGTTCCTCTTCGGCCGCCGCTGGGCGCTCCACTTCGGGACGACAGTCGACCATGTGCTCGCGAGCGGAGCCGACGATGGACGCTGAGGGGAACGGGAGGGGGCGATCGCCGGTGCTGATGGCGTATGCCGCTCACCTCTCCGTGCGGCCGGGCGAGCGGGTGCCGCTCAAGGTATCCTGCGGGGCCGAGAGCTATCGGCTCGATGTCGTCCGGCTTCATTCGCCGAGCACCGAGCCCGCCTCCCCGGGCTTCCGCGAGACGGTGATCGAGACTCCCGTCGCCGGTGAGCGGCCGGGGCGGATCCAGGCGGTCGACGCCGGCTCGTGCGCGATCCTGCCCGCGCCGGTCACCCGGCTCCGCGACTTCACGGTCTGCGCCCTCGTGTGGCCGACGCGGCTCGGGCACGGGCGCCAGGCGATCGCATCAGCCGTCGCCGGGGACACGGGAGCGGGCTGGTCGCTCGAGGTCGACGAGGGCGGGCGGCTCGGGTTCAGGATCGGGGACGGCGCGGCGACTTGGTCGCTCGCGCTGGACCGGCCCCTGCGGGAGCGGACGTGGTATCTCGTCGCCGCGACGTTCCGGGCGAGCGACGGGTTCGCGTCCGTCCATGCCCGGCGTGTCGACGGCCACCGCATCCTGCCGGGCGCAGGTGCTGCGGACGCGTCCGGCGCTGCCCCATTCGAGCCCGCCCCGCCACGGGACGAGCTGCTTCTGGCGGCAACGCGGGCAGACGCGACCGGCGGACGGCGCATCCACCACTACGACGGCAGGATCGAGCGCCCCCGGCTCGCCGCCGCGTGCCTCGCGATGGCACAAATCGCCAGCCTTGCCGGCCCGTTCATCGAGGCGCACCTCGCGGACGTGGTCGTGGGCGCGTGGGACTTCTCGGCGGGCATCGAGACGGACAGGGTGGTCGACCGCGGCCCCAACCGGCTCGACGGGACGGTGCACAACCTCCCCGCCCGCGCCGTCACCGGTGCCGCGTGGGACGGCAGCGTCTGGGACTGGCGGATGCGGCCCGAGCACTACGGCGCCATCCACTTCCACGCCGACGACATCTACGACGCGGGATGGGACACCGACGTCGAGATCCCGGTCGATCCCACCTGGGAGAGCGGCATCTACGCCGCCCGCCTCTCCGCCGGCGGGGCGACGTGGTATGTCCCCTTCTTCGTGCGCCCTCCTCCCGGCGCGGCGCGGAACGACGTAGTCTTCCTCGTGCCGACGGCCACCTACATGGCCTACGCCAACATCCGCGTGCGGATCGTCTCGCCGCTGACCGACCGCCTCACGGGCCGCCTCACCATCGTCGACGAGACGGACCTCCTCATCTTCGACCACCCGGAGATCGGCCGCTCCACCTACGACCCTCATGCCGACGGTAGCCCCGTCCACTACTCTTCCCTACGCCGGCCGGTGACAAACTTCCGGCCGACGGAGTCGGACCTCTCCATGGCCTACAACAATTTTGCCGGGGACCTCCTCGTCGCTGCATTCCTCGAACACGCGGCTGGGGCGTTCGACGTCCTGACCGACGAGGACCTCGACGCGGAAGGTCTCGCTGCTCTCGAAGGACATCTCGTCGTCGTTACCGGGACCCATCCCGAATACTTCTCCACGGTGATGCTGGACGCGGTGGAGGCGTTCATCCGGCGGGGCGGGCGGCTCATGTACCTCGGCGGGAACGGGTTTTACTGGCGCGTCGTTTTCCGGGCCGACAAGCCGGGCGCAATCGAGCTTCGACGGGCGCGGCAGAACCTCGCCCGCTGGAACCCCGGCCCCGGGCAGGACCACCACAGCTTCGACGGGACTCATGGCGGCCTCTGGCGCGACCTCGGGCGCGCGCCGCAGACGGTGTGCGGCGTCGGCTTCGTCTCGCAGGGCTTCGATCGGGCCGAGCCGTACAGAAAGCGCCCGGCGGCCGACGACCCGCGGGCGGCGTTCATCTTCGAAGGCATTGGGGAGAGCGTCATCGGGGATTTCGGCGTCATGCTCGGCGGAGCGGCGGGCGTTGAGATCGACAGGCTCGACCACGCGCGGGGCTCGCCGCCGCACGCGCTCGTTGTCGCCTCGTCGGAGGGGCACACGCGGGTCTACGAGCCCTCGGACGAAGTGGTGCCGAAATCGCCGCTCGACCCCGCCGCGCCCGACCCGGTTCGGGCCGACATGGTGTTCTACGAGACGCTCGGCGGTGGGGCGGTATTCTCCGTCGGCTCTATCGGCTACGCGGGCGCACTCGCGCACGAGGGGTACCGCAATCCGGTCGCTCGCCTCACGGCAAACGTACTACGCCGCTTCCGCGATCCCGCGCCCTTCCCGATGCCGGACGACGGGGCGGTCTGAGGTCGCGCGGGCTTAGAGGCTGTTGAGGATCCGGTCCATGGCGGCCCAGAGGTCGCGCACCACGGCCTCGCGGGCGGTAGGGCGCCCCGCAGCGACAACGCGGCGGCCGCCGACCCACGTCTCGCTGACCGGCGGAACGTCGCCGGCGAAGACGAAGGCGTCGATGGCCGATGCCGCGCGGGGGCCGTACATCGCGGGTGCAGCCTCGTCGATCACCACGAGATCGGCCCGTCGGCCGGGGGCGATCGCGCCGACGGACCGTCCGGTGGAGACGTCGCGCTCCCGCCGCCGCAGCGGACCGCAGCGCGACGCCGGGATGGCCGCCGCCCCTTGCGTCACGGTGGAGATCAACCCGGCTCGAATGAGCAGAAGCATTTAGCCGGCCCGAAGGCCCGCTGTGTCTACGGCCGGGCCGCCGCGTTGATGGCATCGTGCCGGGCGATCACCTCGCTCGGCCAGCGGCTCTTGATGTAGCTCAGCACGGCCACGATTTCGCGGTCGGTCAGGATGCCCTCGTAGGCGGGCATCGCGGAGAGATAGGGCTTCCCGCCGATCTCCTTCGGCAGCCCGTACTTCGTCAGCGCGAACAGGACCTCGTCCGGATGATGCCACGTATGGCCGGTCTCGTCGTGGGGCGGCGCCGGCAGTCGGCCGTCTGGCCTCCGCGTCCGCCAGTCGGGCTCTCCCTCGAGGTTCGCGCCATGGCACGCCGCGCACTGCGCGGCGTAGACGTTGGCGCCGAGGGCGACGAGGGCGGTGTCGGTCGGGGCGAGCCGAACCGTCGCCTCCGGTTGCCCTCGCGAGAGGAGCGCGAACCCCGCGGCGCCGGCAAGAGCGACCGCCGCAAGACCGCCGACGAGCATCAGCGTCCGGCGCATGGCCGCCGCCTCCGACGCGCCGCCCGCCCGGGCACCGAGCGCGGTCCGGTGGCTCGTCTCACCGCCCGGCCTTGTAGAAGACGCGGAAGTCCCCCGCGGAGCCGGCGCCGAAGGTGACGACGTCGTAGCGGGCGGACGGATCGTCCCCCATCCCCGGCGAGCCGGAGGGCATCCCGGAAACCGCGATACCGCGGATCTCGGGGCGCTCGGCGAGCAGCTTGTCGATGGCCGGCACGGGGACGTGGCCCTCAAGGACGTAGCCGTCGATGGCGGCCGTGTGGCAGCCGGCGACCGCATCCGGGACGCCGGCCTGACGGCGAACCGGGGCGAGATCCTCGAGCTCGGTGATGCGCGTCTCGAACCCCGCCTCGCGCATGCGCGCGGCCCAGGCGCCGCAGCATCCGCACCACGGCGTCTTGTAGACGTGGATGATGCCGCGCGCGTCTTGGGCAGTGACCGGTACGGCGGCAACGAGCGGTGCGAGGAGAACCGCGGCCGTAATGACGGGCCTCATGATGGTGGTGAAGGACAAGGCGAAAGCTCCCGATGACGGTTGGTGGTGCCGGGCCGATGTGCCGCGGAGGGCAGGCGGGCTTGCCGGGTGTGCATGGTCTGGACGGTAGAGATGGAAGCGCCGGTCCGACGCTTCTCGCACGGGCAGATGCCAGCGACAGCCGCGCGGCGGTGGATCCCCGGATCCTTCAGCCTTTCAGAGGAAGGATGGCCGCCTCCGGCCCCGTGCCGGCCGGGATCCCGGTCACAAAAGGACAATGCCGGACCGGGGCCGAACACGCGACAGCCGGCGGCGCGTCACCCCTCGGCTGCACGCCCCCGTCACACACCAGCCCGCGAGGCCCGGGCAGTCGCCCGCCGGCACTCGAGACTTGTCGCAGTGTGCGCCGGGACAGGAATGGCCGCCTTCTCGCTGGACGAGATCGCCGCCGTCATGGACCGCCGCCGGCGCGAATACCGAAGCATCACCTGCCGCGGCGAACGCGGCAACGGGAGCGAGACCGCCTGCCATCACCACGGCCGCCAGCGCGAGACATGTGAGGAGGAAGCGAAGGTCCGGCAAGCGACGACCCCCTTGGGCAAGTAGATGGGTCTTCGGCCCGTCTGTCTCAGTACAGGCTAGATGCGGCGAGGTCGCTAGCCTAGCGACCGGAACACTTCGACGTCATACCAACTCCCATAGATCATGACAGATGAGCGCGGTCGCGGAGGCCGAGGGTCATGATGCGCCATGGCTGATCGACGAGCTTGTTCCACGCCGCGCAGGCTTGATCGAGGACGTCGGCGTAGGTCTCGAAAACCCTGTTGGACAGCCAGTTGTCGCGGATGAATTGCCAGACGTTCTCGGCCGGGTTCAGCTCCGGGCAACGTGGAGGCAGGGGCATGAGCGTGATGTTGGCGGGAACGTCGAGCGCCTCGGTGGTGTGCCAGCCGACCTGATCGAGCAGCACCACGGCGTGTGCGCCCGGCTCGATGGCACCGGCGATCTCTTCGAGGTGCAGGGCCATGGCCTCGGTGTTGCAGCGGGGCATGACGATGGCTGCCCCCTTGCCGAGCGCCGGGCAGATCGCGCCGAAGACGTGAGGAGAAGCGGTGCGCTGATCCTTCGGCGCCGAGGGCCGCGTTCCGCGGCGGGCCCAGCGGCGGGTGACCGGGTTCTTCTGGCCGACGCGCATCTCGTTCTGGAACCAGATTCGAGAGGCTTTCCGGCGGCCTGGTTCTTCGCGATCGCCGCTATGGCGCCAGGGAAGTTTTTTTTGAACGTCTCGACGGCATCCGGCGCCTGAGCGTGATGGCGCGGTCGGGCCGACAGCTTGGCGAACCCCATCGCCCGCAGCTCGCGGCTCAGCGTCTGCACCGAGATCGAGACGCGAAACGCCTGCCAAACCCACTGCGCCAGATCGACGAGGCGCCAGCGCACCACGCCGTGGACGGCCGGATCGGGGCCGGCCTCCACCTGAGCGGCCCCCCAGCGGTGGTCCAGGAGCAATGTTAGTTCGGAGTGGGCCCGCGCACCAGCGGTAGCCCGGCCGGCGGAGCCGCCCCCACGAGCGCAGTCGGCCGGGCGGGCAACGGGAACACGACCTCCGGGGCGGGCGGCCTGTAGCAGAGCGCAGAATGGGGGCGGACTGCGTTGTAATGCTGCCGCCAATGTTCGATCACGACCCGCGCCTCCTCAAGTGTAAAGAAGATCTCGCCGTTGAGAAGCTCATCCCGGAGACGAGCGTTAAAGCTCTCGATGTATCCGTTCTCCCACGGACTGCCCGGCGCGATGTATGCCGTTCTGGAACCGACCGCGCGGATCCATTTCTGGACGGCCTTCGCGATGAACTCCGGGCCGTTGTCCGAGCGGATGTGTTCCGGAACGCCGCGCATTATGAACAGGTCGGATAGCACATCGATCACGTCCGTACTCTTCAGCCGACGATCAATCCGGATGGCGAGGCACTCTCGGGTGAACTCGTCCACCACGTTCAGCATCCTGTATTTCCGCCCGTCATGGGTCCGGTCTTCGAGGAAGTCGTATGACCACACGTGGTCCGCTCGCTCGGCCCGCAGGCGAATGCACGAGCCGTCGTTCAGCCACAGCCGCGACCGCTTCGGCTGCCTCGCGGGAACCTTCAGCCCTTCGCGCCGCCAGATCCGTTCCACCCGCTTCGCATTCACCAGCCAGCCTGCCCGGCGCAAGAACCCGGTGATGCGGCGATAGCCGTAGCGCCCGTACTGCCGCGCCAGCTCGATGATGTCTGCCGTCAGCCGGGCCTCGTCCTCGCGGCCACGAGGAACCTTGCGATGGGTGGAACGATGCTGCCCGAGAACGCGGCACACCCGCCGCTCGGGCAAGTCGAGCGTGCGCCGCACATGGTCGACGCACGCCCGCCGGCGCGAAGGGCTCAGAAGTTTCCCTTGGCGGCCTCCTGCAGGATCAAATTGTCAAGCGTGAGGTCTGAGATCGCCTTGCGAAGTCGGGCATTCTCCTGCTCCAGATCCTTGATCCGCCGAACCTGATCGGACTTCAGCCCGCCGTACTCCTTTCGCCAGCGGTAGTAAGTCACCTCGGTCACCCCGATCTGACGGATCGCATCGGCCATCGCCGTGCCTTGCGCCGTCAGAACCTCCACCTGGCGCAGCTTGGCGACGATCTCCTCCGGCTTGTGCCGCTTCCTCGACATCCTCGGTCCTCCTCATCTGGCCCCTCAGAGCCATACCTCAGGGTGGACCACTTCAAAGGGGGAGGCTCAAATTTTCACGGAGCGGTATTGTGCTACGCGACTTGATGTTATACCGAGCGCACAAAGTCCTGACCCTCGTCAGGGCTTCGTGCGCGAAGGCAAGCCCGACCGGGCGCCGGCCGGTCAGGCCGAACCTCACGAAGGTCCGACGAGTCGGAACTTCGTGAGACTGGTATTATATATTACGTAAATAGATAGGGCTCCTCTTAGAGTAGGCGATTGTGTATATGAGCTGCCTCGAGTAAATGTTGATCGGATACTTCGTGATTTCTTAAATCGATCAGGTAGAGGCAGCGCCCAATTAGCAGGAGAGTTTATGCTTAAATCAAGCGTTGAAACACCAATCAGAAAAATCTGCCGTAGCTTTTTCGCCGTCGTCTGGATTGTCGCTGCTACCCATGCTGCTGCCAGTCCAGCTGTCGTGGTAGATCTTCTGTTCAACTCGTTCGATCTGGTCTGCGTCGATTCCGACGGGCAGGTGCAATACACGGAGACCGTCGATGGAGAGCGGTTTGACGGAATTGGCCGCGCCACGCTGACGACGGATCTCATCTTCATCGAGGCTCCTGCGACGTTCGAAGGCGTGCGGCTGGCGGCGCTCGCCGCTTTGTGCGAGCCGTTCGGCATCGTCCCGGAAGAGCTCACGGCGTCCGCGCTCAACGACTATGTGGCGACCATCCCAGCGACAGATTGGCGCACCTACGACGTTATTGTCGCCGACCTGATGAATGGTGCGCAGATGTCGATCGTCGACAAAGGTCCATTCTGGATCATTTACCCCGTTTCCGACCATTCCGAGCTCGCGAGCAGTCGTTACAACGAGCGTATGGTGTGGCAGCTCCGAAGCTTGGAATTCCGGTCGAAGCGGTGAAGGGACAGACGGAACCGCGGGGTCGGTCTTCGGGCGCAGACGGGGGATGCACCGTTCTGCTCGGCGCGGGCTTCGTTGTGATCGTTGCACTAACGGTTGCGCTGAATGCGCTGCACCACCGGGAGAGGGGCCTTCTGCTCGAGACCGTCAGGGTCGCCGGCTGGGTCGCACACAGCACTGTCCTGGAGCACGAGAGGGCAGTCCACACCCTTGACCGTTTCGAGGAGGGTGTTGTTTCACGCAGGGAGCTTTATCTCCGCCTGTCCCTTTTGAATTCCCGTCTTCTCGAAATCAAAACCTCCGATCAGGCCGATTACATCCGGCGCGTGATCGATAGCCCCGACCAGATCGCGGGGTTCGAGGACGCTCTTTACCCGCACATCGTCGCCATTCGTGCGGGTGACGCTCTTGATATTGCGTCCCTGCACGCGAGCCTCGACGCGATGGCCCCCGTGCTCAGAAGCCTTGCGCGCCGGACTCTCGCCTACAGCCAGGTGGCCTACGAGCGTGAACGTTATCTGTCCCTCGTCACTCCGATGGTCGTCCTCGCCGCGACGGGTGCCATCATCGCCTTCGGCTTCCTCCTGTTCGCCAACGGCCTGAGACTTGATCGACGGCGAGTGGCCGCAACGATGGCGCTGGAGCGCACGAAACTCGCGGCCGAGGAGGACACGAAAGAGATCGCGCGGCTCGCCCCGCCCGCCATCATCGTTGGTCCCGACGGCGGTGTCCGGTTTACCACCGGACTGGCGGCGGTCTTTCTGGACGGGCTGTCGCTCGCCGATCGCCAATCGCTGGCTGCGGAGGTAGGCGCAGCGGCGGCCAGGCTCATGGTAGAGGAGAGCGACGAATCTATCTCGGCATCGTTCGTGCCCGAAAACAGCTCACCGGCGATCGCCCGCGCGGTCGAGGTGCGCTGCAGGAGGGTGGTCTGGCACGGAGAGCCGGCTGTCTTGGTGTTCCTCGTGGAGGAGACCTTGATCCGTGACGAGCTGCGCGAGTACATCTCGGGAATTGCCCGTTCTCACGTCGCGAGCACAGTGCGCGAGCTCGCACACGAGCTGAAGCAGCCAATCTGGCTGATCGATCTGACGGCGCGCAACCTCCTGAAGAAGAGCGCGCCGGAGATGAAGCCGCTGCTCGAGGCGCCCCTCGCCAAGATCTGCCAGAGCGGCGCGCGCATGAATGACATCATCGACGCCTTCCGCCTCGCGAGCGAAGGCCAACATCAGAATCGCGCGTTCAGCCTGCGTTCGGCGGTGGACGCGGCCATCTCCCTGTCGGCGGGTATGCTGCGCGATTCGAAGGTGGCGCTCCTTTACCGGCCGGGGCCGGCCGTGAACACGCTCATCTCCGGCAGCCAGATCCTCTTCGAGCAGGCGATGCTGAACCTCATCAAAAACGCCCGCGAGGCCTACGTCGAACGCAGGTCCGGACCGGATGGCACCCGCGCGATCGAGCTGTCTGTCGTCCTGTCGGACGGGTTCGTCAGGATCTGCGTGAGCGACGCGGCAGGCGGGCTCGACGCACGGTTGAAGGACCCATTCTCGGCGGGGGCTAGCACCAAGCAAAACCAAGCGGGCCTGCGTGGGATAGGTCTAGCCTTTACGCGCAAGGTGATCGAGGACATGGGCGGCACGATCGAATTCAGCAACCGCCCGGGAGTGGGGATGGCGTTCACGATCCTCCTGCCCGTGGCCCTACAGCCGGACGGCCGCGGACGCCCTTGCGAGGAATCGCTATCGCCCCGGCCAGCGAAACCGAAGCCCTTCGGCGGCAGCCCGATCACGGTCAAACTGTAGCGCCTCAGAGCGGCGTGCTGTCAATCACGGAGGTCCCATGGCGGCGGGCGGATCGCATCTCCTCCTTATCGAGGACGATACCGTTCTCGCGCAGGAGTTGTGCGAGGCTCTCGGCGATCTCGATGTTGTGCCCTTGAGCGAGCTCTCCGCACTCGATGCTGCGGATGTAGCGGGCCAGATGCTCGTCATGGATCTGCAGCTTCCGGGGCAGAACATCTTCGAGTTCGCCCGCCGTGTTCACCTCTGGAATGCGGGGGGGGTGATCCTCATGTCCGGCCACGGCGGCTCGGTCCTGCAGGCAAGCGAGCGCTTGCTCAAGGAACTCGGCGTTCCAGTGGTCGCCTGCCTCCAGAAGCCGTTTGACGTCCACATCCTGAGGGAGTTGGCTTGCATGCACGGCGCGGTCCCCCCTCTCCCCGCCCGCGCAAGGTTCGACGAGGCTGCGCAGCTCATCGGCCGGATAGACCGAGACGGAGCCCATTTCGGGTTCCAGCCAAAGGTTGATTTGCGCACGCGTCAGCTGTCGGGCTTCGAGGTCCTGCTGATGCCGCTCACCCACGGCCAGCGCGTGATTTCCCCGGGTGAGCAGATTACTCTGGCCAAGTCCGTGCCCGACCTGCACGAATCCATCGTGCGGCAGGCAGTGCGCGTCGGCCTTGGCGTTGTGCGGGATATCGAAGACGCTGGTGGGGCGCCGCTCGACATCTCCGTCAACATCGAGGCCGATCTGTTGCGGAACGGGCAGCTTTTCGAGGACTTGCGGCGCAGTTGCGAGGCCGGGTCCATTCCGGCCGAGCGCGTCACCTTCGAACTCGTGGAGACTTGGGCCTACGGCGGCGACATCTTCACGAGCGAAGGCATCATCGCGCTGCGCCTCCATGGCTTCGGCATTGCTGTTGACGATTTCGGCAAAGGTCACTCCGAGCTGATGGAGATCGTGAACCTTCCCGTTACGGAACTCAAGACAGACATGGCGCTGATCCAGGCCATGCGTGTAGCGGAGAAGGCCCGCGGACTGCTGGCCGCCATCAATGCATTTTGCAAGGATTACGGTATACGCTCGGTCGCAGAGGGTGTGGAGACCCGGCAGGACATCGCCAACGTGATCGCCGCAGGCTTCGACAGCGCGCAGGGCTTCGCGTTCGGCCGAAAGATGGACCGGGCGACCTTCATCGCCCGGGCGATATCGCCCCTGCCGGAATTGTTCGACCCCGTTGGAGAAGGGCAGGCGGCAGGTGAGGCTGGTGGCCGCGTCAGCTCTCGGGCGCAGCTGCTGGAAAGGTGATCGTGAACAGCGCACCGCGTTCGGTGTTGCACGCGGCGATGGTTCCCCCGAATGCCTTCACGATGCCGGCCGAGACGGTAAGGCCGAGGCCTGTTCCCTCATCCATCGTCTTCGTGGTGACGAACGGCTCGAAGAGGTGCGGCATGATCTGCGCCGGAATGCCTCCACCCGTATCGCTCACCGTCACCTCCACGGTGTCACCGAGGAGTGAGGCGGTGACTGTCACCGCATGGTCGCCGGGCGGCGCCGAGCGAATGGCATCCTTGGCGTTGAGGAGGAGGTTGATGAGCACCTGCTCTGCTGGGAGACATTGGGCGAGAATGAAGGGCTCCGGATCGTTGATGCGAACCGTGGCGGCAATGCCTGCGTCCGACAGCCCAGCCCCGACGAGGGCAAGCGCCCCGTCGATCGCCTTGCGGACGGGGACGGCCGTGAGTGCATTCGCCTCCGGCGTTCCGTGTTGCCCGAACTGACGAAGATGGTCGATGGTGCTCGCTGCCCGCCGCGCCTGCTCGACGACGATGCGCAGTCGCCGCTCCACCCCGTCGCCGTCGCCGCGGGCCCGGGCGTTTCGCGCATTCCCCATGGCGAGCCTTATGGTCGCGAGCGGCTGCTTCAGCTCGTGGGCGATGCCCGTCGCCATCTCGCCGATGGATGCGAGGCGCCCGGCGGCCGTCGCCCGCTCCCGCGCATCGTGGTAGCGCGAGATGTTCGTGACGTAGCCGACCGCGGACAGCGCCATGCCGTCGCGCGAAGACACGCTGGCGTCGGTGCGCATCCACGCCCACGAGCCGTTCGGCTGTCTCATCCTCCATTCTCGCGAGATGGAGGATTGGGTCCGCAGCGGGCGGATGAAGGCCGGTAGGTCCGGCGTCTCCGGCGACCGGCGATCCTCCCAGTCATCGGGAGTGGCGAGAACCTCGGGGGGCCACCCGGTCACGCGCTCGATTTTGCCGCCGACGTAGCGCATCGTCAGCGTGTCGTCGGCGTCCATTTGGACGGCGAACAGGACGAGGGGCAGCTCCTCGTGCAGCCGCGCGATCTGTTGCTGTCCGGCCTCGACCGCCGCGCGCCGGCGGGCATGGGCCGACCTTTCCTGGTAGAGAACCGCGAGCGTCGCACCGGAAACAAACGCGATGGCGACCAGCGGCCCCCAGACGATCCCCAACGTATTGGAAGAAAGCGTGGCGCTGGAGCGGCTGACGGCGACCGTCCATCCGGAGAAGCGGTCCAGTTCGATCGCCCTGTCGTTGGTGAGCTCGCCGCGACCGCTCGTCTCTGCCGTATCGCCTCCCGGCCGGGCGGAGAGCGGATACTCGCCTGTCCCCGTCAGGTTCACGTGCGGTTCTGGCTTCTGCGTGATCCGCAGCTTGCCCTTGGCAAGGAGGCTGGCGACCTCCTCCCCGATTTCGACTCGATGAGGGGGATCCACAGCTCTTCTGCGTGGAAGCCGTGGAGCAGGGCCTCGCCGTACCGCGGCGCCTCCAGCGGCAGGATCATGACGAGCTCACGGTTGGGCATGCCGCCCGGGCCGGTGACGTCGATGAGCTGGCTCTGGGCGGTCTCTACCGCTCGGGCGACGGCGTGGGACAAGCTCGGATGAGTGACGGGCGCACGGTCGCCCCCGCTCTCGGCCCCCTCTGCCGTGGTAGCACCGAAGCTCGCCTGCCCGTCTTGTCGAAGCCTGGCAAGGGCGATCCAGCCGCCAAAGTGGTCGATAATCGCCCGCGTCATCGGGCTCCACCCTGGGCCAGGAATGCCGCTTCCCTCCAACGTAGGGGAGGTGGCGATCCCGCGCATAGCGGTCTCCATCGATCGCAGGCGCCGCTCGACGGACGCGGCGAAGGCTTGCGCTTTCGCCGCCATGCGCGCCTCGGCCAACTCGATGGAGGCGGTTCGCGCCACGACGCCGCCCGCCGCCCCGAGCAGCATGCCGAGAACCACGACGGGCAGAAGGCGCATCCACAGCACTGGCCGCGGCCGGATCGGGGGAGCCGGTGCGGACGATGCGGCGTACGGAGTAAGGGGCCTGGCCCCGTCGGCAGTGGAGGTCATGAGAGCACGGAGATGATGGTCTCGGCGAGGACATCGATGTCCGGCGGCTTCGACAGGAACACGGTGGGCCGGTTGCGGTCCGACTCCGGCAGGCTCGGGTTGACGGCGCTGACCATGATGACCGGGATCGAGGCCAACTCCGGTGAGGCACGCATCAGACCGATCATCTCGGTTCCGCTGAGGCGTGGCATCCGGTGGTCGGCGATCACGAGATCGACAACTTCCGTCTTCAGCATTTCGAGGGCCTTCAGAGCCTGTTGCCCAATGTCTGATGAGCGCATGTGGCAGGCGGTTCGGCCGCGCTGGGCGGCTTGACGGGCTCGTTTCAG
>Ga0008837_100867_pt1 | contig 14155 bp, 15 predicted proteins | sample HotLakConsUCCSLE_FD_65500 | JGI IMG/M metagenome (GOLD analysis project Ga0008837, IMG submission 65500) | Hypersaline microbial mat communities from Hot Lake, Washington, USA - Hot Lake Consortium UCC-SLE | ecosystem: Environmental > Aquatic > Non-marine Saline and Alkaline > Hypersaline >...
GGGGGAAAGACGATCTCGATCCCCTCCTTCGCGAGGAGGGTGCGCAGCTCCGTGAGCTGGCTCTGCTGCCTGTGCTGGAGGCGGGCGACGCCCTCGTTGATGCGGGCGAGCTGCTCGGACGGCGTGAGCCCGTCGTCCGACACGGCGTCGACGCTCGCGCGCTGCTGGGCGATGAGACCCGCGACGCGCACCATCAGGAACTCGTCGAGGTTGTTCGCCGAGATGGAGAGGAAGCGCAGGCGCTCGAGGAGCGGGTGATTTGGATTGTCCGCCTCCTCGAGGACGCGCGCGTTGAAGGCGAGCCAGGACAGCTCGCGGTTCGTGAAGCGCGCGGGGCTTGCCCGCAGGGTCGCGTCCACCTCGTGGGGGCGCACCGTCCGTGCCGGAAGGGTTCCCGTGTCAGCCGTCATTCCCGCTCCGCTGGCCGCAGTCGCCGCGGTCATGGCACATCCTCGCCAGGGGGTGAACCGCCTGCCGCGAGCACCCGTGCGGCGAGCGGGCGCGTCGGCCCCTTCCGCTCGGCGAGGGCGGCACGGTCGATGGCCTCCACCGCTCGCCGCGCGGCGTGGAGTGTCCGCTCCATGCGGGCGAGGAGGAAGGTGACGACCGCGGGATCGGCCGGCAGCTGGCGGGCGATGAAGGCCTCCACGACGACCCGGCGCAAGAGCGCGTCGTCAGGCGCCTCGAGGGCCACCTCCGGAACGCCCCGCAGGCGGGACGAAAGGTCGGCGAGGGTCACCGCGGCGCGGGTGCGGCCCGTGAGGAGAAGCGTCGTCCCCGCCGCGCGCACGGCGTTGACGAGGTGGAAGAGGGCGCGCTCGTCGGCCTCCTCCATGTCGTCCACGGCGACGGGGCCGGAGGCGAGATCGAGAACGTCGGCTGCGGCAAGCTCCCTCCCCTCCACGAGCCGCGCCCCCGCCCGCTCGCAGAAGACCCGCGCGAGATGGCTCTTCCCCGAGCCTTCGGGGCCGCGCACCATGACGATGCGGTCCGGCCAGCGGGGCCAGTCGTCCACCAGCGCGTAGGCGGCCGCGTTGGAGCGGGCCACCACCGTCTCGGGCGGGTCCGCGGGAAGGCCGAGGTCGAGGGCGAGCTGTTCCATCGAGGTCCCGTGACGCACGGACGCCGCCACGTGGCGCCCGAGGCGGACCCTAGCACCGCCCGCCGCCGACGCCCGGGCGCAAGGGACCGCTCAACGATATGCACAGGGTCGTGGTGGACTGATGCGGGAAGGCGCGGCCCGCGAGGGGCACCGCGCATGGCGAGGAGGACCCGGCGCCCGGTTGCGCCGGGTTCACCCCTCAGCGCGTCATGAAGCGGAAGCCCTGCGCCTGCCGCTCCTCGAGGGTGCTGCCGGCGGGGGTGAGGCCGATCGGAACGCCCGCCTCGTCAGCGGCCCTCAGCCCCCTCTGGATCTCCTCCTCCACCTCGGGAACGCCGCTCTCGCCGAGATAGCCCATGTCGGCATGAAGGTCAGCCGGCCCGATGAAGAGGGCGCCGACACCCGGAACCGCGGCGATATCGGCGAGGTTGTCGATCCCCTCCACGGTCTCGATCTGGGGAACGAGGATGAGCTCGCCCTCGGGATCGAGCGGCCACAGGTCCGCCCGCCGCGCATAGTCACGGACGCCGAGATTCCAGGCGTCGGCCGCGACGGCCGGCGACCAGCCGCGCGAGCCCCTCGGCTCCGGGGCCGCGTCGTCCCTCACCGGCGGATAGCGCATGGCGCGCACGGCCGCCTCGGCCTCCTCGGCAGTGTTCACGAACGGCACCATGATGCCGAACGCGCCCGCGTCGAGCACCTGCTTGAACATCCAGAGGTTCTGGCCGACCTCGCTGCCGGGCGTACCGACGCGCACGATGGGCGTGACCGGAAAGCTCCCGTCGGGCGCGCGCAGGTTGACGAGAACCTGCCGCAGCGTCTCCGCGTCGAAGGCGTGGTGCTCCATGTCGATGATCACATAGTCGAGGTCGGAACCTCTGGTAGCACGCGCCGAGTTGAATTCGAGCGTGTTGAGGAAGACGCCTTCGACGCCCTCCCCCGTCTCGAGTTTCTCGACGAGCCTGTTGATCCTATCCTGTGCGAGTGCCAGTGACGGCGTGAAGATCAACAGGAGACCAAGCGAAAGAGATCGCACGAATGCGTTCACGAGACGATCCTCCCTGTTGTTTGCACGCCAGCGTGGCGGTGCGTGAGGGGAGCGTCAAGGCGAGCGGGGGATGCTTACGCCTTCTTCGCCACGGCGCGCCTGCCGTCTTCCCATGGGCGGCGAACGGTGGCAGGGCTCTCGGGACGACACAGCGAGCCAGAGGGTCATCCATGAGCAAGTCTGCGCGCGCCGCCTACGCCGCGGCCGGCGTCGACGTCGACGCCGGAGACGCCCTCGTGGAGCGCATCAAGCCGCTCGCGAAGGCGACGGCGAGGCCCGGGGTGGCTGGCGGCATCGGCGGCTTCGGCGGCCTGTTCGATCTCGCCGCGGCCGGGCACGAGGGCTCCCTCCTCGTCGCCTCCACGGACGGCGTCGGAACGAAGCTGAGGCTCGCCATCGAGCTCGGCTCCCATCGCGGGGTCGGAATCGACCTCGTCGCCATGTGCGCGAACGACGTGCTCGCCCAGGGTGCCGAGCCCCTCCTCTTCCTCGACTACTACGCCACCGGCAGGCTCGACGTGGACGCCGCGGCCGAGGTGATCGCCGGGATCGCCGAAGGGTGCCGGCTGGCGGGCTGCGCCCTCCTCGGCGGCGAGACGGCGGAGATGCCGGGCCACTACCAGGGGGCGGACTATGATCTCGCGGGCTTCGTCGTCGGCGCAGTTCCCCGTGCGCGGCTCCTTCCGCGGGAGGTGCCGGCGGGCGCGGCCCTCGTCGCCCTCGCCTCCTCCGGCGCGCACGCCAACGGCTACTCGCTGATCCGGCGGATCGCTGCGGACCGGGGGTGGGATGCCGCCAGCGCGTTCGAGGGCGGCACCCTCGGCGAGGCGCTGCTCGCGCCGACGCGCATCTACGTGCGGCCCGTCCTCGACACCCTCGAGCGCTTCGCAGAGGCGGTCCTCGGCATCGCCCACATCACGGGCGGCGGGCTGACGGGCAACGTGCCGCGGATGCTCGGAGAGGGCCGCACGGCGAGGATCGCGCGGGACAGGCTGTTCCACCACCCGGTGATGGCGCTCCTCAAGGCCGACGGAGGCCTTTCCGACGCGGAGATGGAGGCTACCTTCAACTGCGGCGCCGGCCTCGTCATCGCGGTCGCAGGCGATGCGGCGGACGGCGTCGTCTCCCATCTCAACGCCCTCGGGGAGCGCGCCGCCATCGTCGGCGAGGTCGTCCTCTCCGACGGCCCCCCCTCGTGCGAGATCGAATGACCGAGAAGACCCCCGTCGCAGTGCTGGTCTCAGGCCGCGGCAGCAACATGGAGGCGCTGATCGGCGCCTGCGAGGCGCCGGACCATCCCGCGCGCATCGTCCACGTGATCAGCGACCGGCCGGACGCTCAGGCCCTCGCCAGAGCGCGCGCGGCCGGAATCGGGACCACCCTCGTCGATGGCGGCAGCCATGACGGGCGCGCCGCGTTCGACGCCGCGCTCGGCGAGGCGATGCGCGCGACCGGTGCGGAGCTCTTCTGCCTCGCGGGCTTCATGCGCATCCTCGGCGCCGATCTCGTGACCGCCTGGCAGGGGCGGCTTCTCAACATCCATCCCTCCCTCCTCCCGGCCTTCCGCGGCCTCAACACCCATCGCCGGGCGCTCGAGGCGGGCGTCACGATCCACGGTGCGACGGTCCACGTCGTCACGCCGGAGCTCGACGACGGGCCGATCATCGCCCAGGCCGCCGTCCCGGTTCTGCGGGGAGACGACGAGGCGAGCCTTGCCGCGCGCGTGCTCGCGGCGGAGCACCGGCTCTATCCGGCCGCACTCGCCCTGCGGCTGGGCCGCGCGCCGGAGGCGGAGGACCAGTCACCGCTCTACAGCCCGCCCCTCCCCGCCTGACGGCGTACGAGAAAAGGCGGCGCCGGAGCACCGCCTTTCCGAAGCCTTTCCCCGATCCCCCTTCGAGGCCCTTCCGACGGCACTGGCGGCGTTCAGTCGAGGTCGTACTCGGGGGAGGCCTCGAGCTGCTCCTCGCTCGCCTGGACGTAGATGCGCCAGTCGTCACCGCGATAGATGGAGACCTGGTCCAGAGGCACTGCGACCTCCTTGTCGCCGATGCCGAGCCAGCCACCCACCTCGAGGCCGAGATAGGTGTGCCCGCTCTCGGTCTGCGTGTACACCTCGTCCACCTCGCCGATGCGCTCGTCGGTGAGGGCGGAGTAGACGGGCTCGCCGACGAGCTCCTCGAGGATGATGGGGTCGGTCGCGGGGTCCACCAGCTCGTAGCCCTCGATGTCGATCGGGGACGCGGTGTCCGTCTCCGGGACCGCCATCTGGGCGGCCGCCGGGATGGCAAGGCCGAGCGCGACGGCGATCGCTGTCAAGGTGCGCATCAATGGCTCCTCGCGTCTGCCGGGCCGGGGCAAGACTCGTGCATCGCCCGGTTCCGCGCATGTGTGTGGCAGGGTCGGGCCTCGCGGCCCCCTCGCCTTCAACACGACGCGGCGGGAGGGCGTTCCGGTCGGCAGCGCGAGGGGCCAGTTCGCCCCTCGCGCGCTGCCAGGTCAGGACGCGAGGGAGAGGGCGACGCTGGTGTCGTGGAATGCGGCGCCGCCGTAGGGCGCCACGGGGTCGGCGCCGGTCAGCGTGTTGATCCCGCGACCGTCCTCGAAGGCGTCGTTGGGGAAGAGCCCCTCGGCGACGAGGGTGCCCCGCCTCACGCCCTCGAACAGGCGGGCCTTCACCACCACCGCGCCGCGGGCGTTCGACAGGCGGACCCGCACGCCCTCCGCAATGCCGCGGTCGGCGGCGTCCTGCGGATGGACGAGGACGGCGGGCTCCCCCTCGCGCCGCCGCGACCCCGGCGTCTCGTTGAAGCTCGTGTTCAGGAAGGAGCGGGCGGGCGCCGTCACGAGGCGGAAGGGCGCGTCGTCCGTCGCGCGCTCGATGACGTCCCACTGGTCGGGGAAGGTCGGCATCGCGTGGGCCGGACCCATGGGCCCCGCGTTCGGCGCGGGCACGGCCGTCCACTCCGGGCGGAAGCGGTAGCGACCGTCGGGCCACGCGAAGCCGTCGAGATAGTGCGCCTCGCGGAAGGGCGGCTGGCAGTCGATCCAGCCGTCGCGCATCAGCGCCTCGTGGTCGAGCCCCGAGGCGCGCACCATCCACTCCACGTGCTCGGAAGCGCTCATGTGGAAGCCCGGGTGGTCGGCACCGACGCGCCGGGCGATCTCGCAGTGGACGAAATGGTTATCCCGGCACTCCCCCGGCGCGTCCACGAGCTTCGGGCCGAGGAGGAGGTACTGGTGGCCGCCACCCTTGTAGACGTCGTCGTGCTCGGTGAACATCGTCGCGGGAAGGACGACGTCGGCCATCCGCGCCGTCTCCGTCATGACCTGCTCGTGGACGGCCACGAAGAGATCGTCGCGCGCGAAACCCTCGCGCACCTTGTCCTGCTCGGGAGCCACCACCATGGGGTTGGTGTTCTGGACGAGCATCGCCTCCACCGGCGGGCCGCCGAGGAGGGCGTCCCGGTCGCCGGTCAGGATGTGGCCGATCCGGGACTGGTCGAGGCGGCGGGTCGCGGAGTCGACGACGTCGGTCCCCTCGATCATCCTCTTGTCGAGCCTGTAGATGGCGCCGTTGTTGTGGAAGGCGCCGGCGCCCTCGCGCTGCCACAGGCCGAGGACGGTGGCGATGGAGGCGGCGGCGTGCATCGCCACCACGCCGTTGCGCTGGCGGGTAAAACCGTAGCCGAGCCGCAGGTAGGTGCGCGCCGTGGTACACACCAGCTTCGCGAACGCCTCGATCTCGTCGACGGAGAGGCCGGTGATGGCGGCCGCCCATTCCGGCGAGCGCGTCGCAAGGTGCGCCTCGAGGCCTGCGGGATCGTCGGCGAAGCGGGCCATGTAGGCGCGGTCGGCGTGGCCGTCGCGGAAGGCGACGTGCATGACGGCGCAGGCGAGCGCCGCATCCGTCCCCGGCCGCAGGATGAGCGCCATGTCCGCCTGCTTCGCCGTGTCGTTCATGTAGACGTCGACCACGACGATCCTCGCGCCCCGCGAGCGGCGCGCCTCGACGGCGTGGGTCATGACGTTGACCTGGGTCGCGACCGCGTTGGTGCCCCAGATGACGAGACAGTCGGCGCAGCGCATCTCCCGCGGGTCGGGACCTGCGAGCCTGCCGGTCCCCGCGATGAAACCCGTCCACGCCATGTTGGTGCAGATGGTGTCGAACTGGCGGGAGGTCTTCATGGCATGGCGCAGGCGATGGATGCCGTCGCGCTGCACGAGGCCCATGGTGCCGGCGAAGTGGTAGGGCCAGATCGCCTCCGCCCCGTGCCGTGCCGCCGCGGCGAGGAAGGCCTCGGCGATCCGGTCGAGCGCCTCCTCCCACGGGATCGGGCGGAAGTCGCGCCCGCCCTTCGGCCCGGTGCGCAGGAGCGGCACCGTCAGCCGGTCCGGATGGTGCGCCCTCTCGGCATAGCGCGCCACCTTCGCGCAGATGACGCCGGCCGTGTAGTCGTTGTCCTTCGCCCCGTAGACGCGGCCGATGCGCCCGTCCACCACCTCCACCTCCAGCGCGCAGGTGGACGGGCAGTCGTGCGGGCAGGCTGAGCGCAGGCGCGCGGGCGCTGTCATGGTGCGGACCTCCTAGGCGGCGGGCTCGGCGGCGGGCTGGGCGGCGGGCTGACGGTCCACATTAAGCCACCCTGCCGCACCTTCAAGCGCGCCCGGTTGTCCTTGCGCGTGCGCGTGCGCTACCTCTGGCCCGACGCGCGCCGCCGCCCCCCGGCGGACGAGACCATAAGGCCGACCCTTGAGCCCACTTCCCGCATCCATCGACGAGACCGAAGCCCTCCTCGCCCGCGCCGACTACGTGGCCGACCGCGCGCTCGCCACCGTCCTCTTCCTGGCGCTGAAGCTGAAGCGGCCGCTGTTCCTCGAGGGGGAGGCGGGCGTCGGCAAGACGGAGATCGCGAAGGTGCTCGCCGCGGCACTCGGCCGCAAGCTGATCCGCCTCCAGTGCTACGAGGGGCTCGACCAGGCGGCAGCGCTCTACGAGTGGAACTATCCGGCACAGATGCTCGCGATTCGCCAGGCGGAAGCCTCCCATGGCGGCGAGGCGGCCAACGTCTTCTCGCCGCGCTTCCTGATCCGCCGACCGATCCTGGAAGCGCTCGAGACGCCGCCGGAGGGCGCGCCGGTGCTCCTCATCGACGAGCTCGACCGGGCGGACGAGGCGTTCGAGGCGTTCCTCCTCGAGATCCTGTCGGACTTCCAGGTGACGATCCCCGAGCTCGGCACCGTCAGGGCGCGGGAGGCGCCGATCGTCGTCGTCACCACCAACCGCACGCGCGAGATTCACGACGCGCTGAAGCGGCGCTGCCTCTATCACTGGGTGGACTATCCTTCCCTCGCGCGGGAGCGGGAGATCGTGCGGCGGAAGGCGCCGGGCGCTGGTGAGCGCCTCGCCGACGAGGTGGTGGCGTTCGTGCAGAGGCTGCGCGCCGGCGACCTCTTCAAGCCGCCCGGCGTCGCGGAGACGCTCGACTGGGCGCAGGCGCTCGCCGAGCTCGACCAGATGGTGCTCGAGCCAGGCCTTGCCGACGACACACTCGGCGTCCTCCTCAAGTACCAGGACGACATCGCGAAGGTTCGCGGCTCCGAGACGCAGCGAATCATCGACGAGATCCGCACCCGCGGGGCAGGCCGGCCGGTGGCCTGAGGCGCCTCGTCGGGCGGGACGGATCCGCCTCGCGCCGCACCACCCGCGACGGCGGCGGCGCAGGGCCGCCCTCTTCGCCGCGGAGCCGGAGAGACCGCCCCTGCCGGAGCGGAGAATGCGGTGTGGAGCTCGGGAACGTTGTCCTTTCGACCGCCGTTCCCCCGGCGAACCGCGATCGACGGAGCCACCTGCCGAACCGCTGCCGGCGCCTGACGCGGCGGTGGCAGGGACCACTGGGCCGGAAACGGGCCACGGCGCCCCGAATGGCGGCGCGCCGCACCGTCCGATCCGCGCCCGGCGGACTGCGCGACGCCTTCGGACCGGCGTCCGCTCGTTTCGGCACGCCCGTCGCCCGCGTCAACGGAGGACGAACGCAATGGGCCTTTTCACCAAGGATATCAGGACGATGGACGATCTCTTCGTCCACACTCTACGCGACATCTACTACGCGGAGAAGCAGATCGAGAAGGCGCTGCCGAAGATGATCGACAAGGCGTCCGATCCGGCGCTGAAGCAGGCCTTCGAGACGCATCTCGGCGAGACGAAGGGCCAAGTCACCCGCCTCGAGCGCGTGTTCGAGCTGCAGGGACTCTCCTCTGGCGGCGTCACCTGCGAGGCGATCGACGGCATCATCTCCGAGGCCGAGAGCGTCATGAGCGAGACGGCCGACGACGCCGTTCGCGACGCCGCGATGCTCGCCGCCGCGCAGGCCGTGGAGCATTACGAGATCACCCGCTACGGCACCCTCGCCACCTGGGCGCAGCGGCTGAACCAGCCCGAGGTCGCCCGCCTCCTCGCCGAAACCCTCTCCGAGGAGGAGGCGACGGACAGGAAGCTGACGGGGATCGCGAAGGACCACGTGAACCGCCAGGCCGCAGCGTAATCGGCCTCCGGGAGCCCGCACCGCGTGTGCGGGCTCTCTTCCTCAGGCCCGCTGCCCGTGGCCCGCGGCACGGTCGGCGGCGAGGCTCCCCGGCCCTCAGGCCGAAATGTCCTCGAAGAGGCGCCGCACCACCCGGCGCTGCGCGCCCCGGCGCGGACCCGACCGGGGATCCCGGTCGCCGCGGCCACCGTACCCTCCCCTGCCCGCTCGACCCCGACCGCGAGATCGCCCTTCATCATGAAGAGCGTCATCGCCAGCGTTCCCGTCAGGACGCAGCCGTCGTCGGCCTGCCGGCCTGCCGCACCGTCGAGAGGGCCTGTCCGTCGAGCGCGAGGCTGACGAGGACGCGCACGATGCTCTCGCCGACGGGGATCTCGCGAGGCTCACCTTGCCCGAATGGCTCGTTCTGATCCCGAGGGACTTCGTACGGCATCCTCGTTGTACGAGCACGTCCGTGGGGATCGGGATCACCTTCAGGAAATCGAAGAGCTTGAAGGACTGCGCCTCGGAAAGGCCCCCCGACCGAGAGTGACGCGTCGCGCCGGCGAGCTGCCGGCGCACGTCGCTATGGCCGACGGGGCGCCGCAGCGCGTCTCGTCGCGCAGTTGGACGGGTCGAAGGATCCGCGGAGGCGGGAACCGCGAGGGATTACGCCTCCTCCTGCTCCTCGGCCTCCAGGCGCGCGCGATCGACGGCGCCGCGGGCGCTCTCGTCGCGGTCCACGAACTCGATCACGGCGAGCGGCGCGTTGTCGCCGTAGCGGAAGCCGGCGCGCATGATGCGCGTGTAGCCACCGCTGCGGGCCTCATAGCGGGGCCCGATGGTCTCGAACAGCTTCGAGACCGCGTCCTTGTCACGGATGCGGGAGATGGCCTGGCGGCGCGCGTGGAGATCGCCGCGCTTGGCAAGTGTCACGAGACGCTCGGCGATGGGGCGAAGCTCCTTCGCCTTCGGGACCGTCGTCACGATCTGCTCATGCCGGATCAGCGCGGCCGCCATGTTGGCGAACATCGCCGTGCGGTGGCTCGACGTGCGATTGAGCTTGCGGCCTTGCTTCCTGTGGCGCATTGCGGCCACCTCCCCTGTCTCGTGATGCCGGGCGCTCCGGCGTTCGCGCAGAATGCGGCACGGACATGCCGTGCGGCAGGACGGGCTGGCGCCTGGCGCCGGCCCGGAAGTCAGAAGCGGCGGCCCCGGTGTGCCGCCGCGTCGATCAGTAGTGGTGGTCCTCGTAACGCTTGGCCAGCTCCTCGATGTTGTCGGGCGGCCAGTTGGGGACCTCCATGCCGAGGTGCAGGCCCATCTGTGCCAGCACCTCCTTGATCTCGTTCAGCGACTTGCGGCCGAAATTCGGGGTGCGGAGCATCTCCGCCTCGGACTTCTGGATGAGGTCGCCGATGTAGACGATGTTGTCGTTCTTCAGGCAGTTGGCCGAGCGGACCGAGAGCTCGAGCTCGTCCACCTTCTTCAGGAGGGCCGGGTTGAACGCGAGCTCGGGGACCTCGTCGTGGATCTCCGGCTTCGTCGGCTCCTCGAAGTTGACGAAGATCGAAAGCTGGTCCTGAAGGATACGCGCCGCATAGGCGACCGCGTCTTCCGGCGAGACGGAGCCGTCGGTCTCCACCTGCATCGTCAGCTTGTCGTAGTCGAGGACCTGCCCCTCGCGGGTGTTCTCGACGCGGTAGGAGACCTTCTTCACCGGCGAGTAGAGCGAATCCACCGGGATCAGCCCGATGGGTGCGTCCTCCGGCCGGTTGCGGTCGGCGGCGACGTAGCCCTTGCCGGTGTTGACCGAGAACTCCATGCGGATGTCCGCGCCCTCGTCGAGCGTGCAGATGACGAGCTCGGGGTTCAGGATCGACACGTCGCCCACGGTCTGGATGTCCCCGGCGGTCACCTGGCAGGGACCCTGCTTGCGCAGGACCATGCGCTTCGGCCCGTCGCCGGACATGCGGACCGCGATCTCCTTGACGTTCAGGATGATGTCGGTCACGTCCTCGCGGACGCCCGACATCGACGAGAACTCGTGAAGAACGCCGTCGATCTGGACGCTGGTGACGGCGGCGCCCTGGAGCGATGAAAGGAGCACGCGGCGCAGCGCATTGCCGAGGGTGAGGCCGAACCCACGCTCCAGCGGCTCGGCAACGACCGTGCCGATCCGCTTCGGGTCGTAGCCCGGCGTCACGTCGAGCTTGTTGGGCCGGATCAGCTCCTGCCAGTTCTTCTGATTGGTCGTCACGGGTGAATGCCTCATGGGTTTGCCCCGCCGCCGAGGCGGCTCCTCGGTCGGCCGGGCTGACGCGGCGGACGCGTCAGACGCGGCGACGCTTCGGCGGGCGGCAGCCGTTATGCGGGATGGGCGTCACGTCGCGGATCGAGGTGATGGTGAAACCCGCCGCCTGGAGCGCGCGCAGCGCCGATTCGCGGCCCGAGCCCGGCCCCGTCACCTCCACCTCGAGGGTGCGCATGCCATGCTCCGCCGCCTTCTTGGCAGCGTCCTCGGCCGCCACCTGCGCGGCGTACGGCGTGGACTTGCGCGACCCCTTGAAGCCCATGGCACCGGCCGAGGACCAAGAGATGGCGTTGCCCTGCGCGTCGGTGATCGTGATCTTCGTGTTGTTGAAGGAGGCGTTCACGTGGGCGACGCCCGACGTGATGTTCTTCCGCTCCCTGCGCCGAACGCGCGTGGCTTCCTTCGCCATTCAGTCCCTCGTGCCTAGCGGCCCGGCCGCCCTCGTTCGTCTGCCCAGTTACTTCTTCTTGCCGGCGATCGGCTTCGCGGGACCCTTGCGGGTGCGCGCGTTGGTGTGGGTGCGCTGGCCGCGGACCGGAAGGCCGCGGCGGTGCCTGAGCCCGCGATAGCAGCCGAGATCCATGAGCCTCTTGATGTTCATGGCGGTCTCGCGACGAAGGTCACCCTCGACCATGTAGTCGCGATCGATGACCTCCCGCAGATGGAGGATCTCGGCGTCCGACAGCTGGTTCACGCGGCGCTCAGGCGTGATGTTGATCTTCTCGACGATCTCCTGCGCCTTCGCCGGTCCGATGCCGTGAATGTACTGAAGCGCAATGACGACCCGCTTGTTGGACGGGATGTTGACGCCTGCGATGCGAGCCACGATGCCTCCACTGCCGGCGCGGAGCCGGCGATATCCTTCAGATGTCGATGCCCGATTGTCGACGGGCTTGACGGCAAAAAGGGCCGGCAAGACCCGATGCGGGCGATGCCAGCCGTTTCGCACCGGGTCGCTCACGGCCGGTCAGGGCCGTCGGGGCGAACCACCGTTCCCTCAGGTAGGGCGGGTGGGTAGCGCGATGCAAGCCCCACGTCAAGTGTTCATGCGGACGCGCGAACCTCGGTCCCGCTCCCTCCCGACACCGCCGCCTCGATGTCCTCGGCGACTTCGTCGATCGAGCGCATCCCGTCGACGGACACGAGCTTTCCACGGGCGCCATAGAAGGCGATCAGCGGCGCGGTCTGCTCGCGGTAGACCGACAGGCGATGGCGCAGCGCGTCCACCGTGTCATCCTCGCGAACCGCGCCGCCAGCCTCCCTCGCGCGGTTCTCGACCCGCGCGGCGAGCTCGTCCTCGTCGACCTTCAGCTCGACCACGGCGTCGAGGCCGATACCACGCTCCGCCAACATGCTGTCGAGCGCCTCAGCCTGGGAGACCGTCCGGGGGAAGCCGTCAAGGATGAAGCCCCGCCGGCAGTCGGGCTCCCCGATGCGGTCCGACACGATCTTGACCACCACGGCGTCCGGAACCAGATCGCCGCGGGCCATGATCTCCTTCGCCTCGAGCCCCACGGGAGTCTCGGCCTTGACCGCGGCGCGCAGCATGTCGCCCGTGGAGAGCTGCACGATCCCGTGCCGCTCCACCAGGATCCTGGCCTGCGTCCCCTTCCCGGCCCCGGGTGGACCCAGCAGTATCAACCTCATCGACGCTTCCCCTTCAGCTTGGCCTTCTTCACGAGGCCCTCGTACTGATGCGCAAGCAGGTGCCCCTGCACCTGAGCCACAGTATCCATGGTGACGCTGACCACGATCAGCAGCGAGGTGCCACCGAAGTAGAACGGAACGGCCGTTGCCGAGATGAGGAACTCGGGCAGGAGACAGACGAGCACGAGATAGATCGCGCCGACGACCGTGATGCGGGTCAGAACATAGTCGATGTATTGCGCCGTCCGCTCTCCCGGCCGGATGCCGGGGATGTAGCCGCCATGCTTCTTCAGGTTGTCGGCAGTGTCGGTCGGGTTGAAGACGATCGCCGTATAGAAGAAGGCGAAGAAGGCGATCAACGCGGCGTAGGCCAGCATGTAGAGCGGCTGGCCGTGACCGAGCAGCACCTGAACCGTTCCGAGGAAACCGGTCGCCTCCGTCGCGCCGAAGCTCGTGAGCGTCGCCGGGATGAGGAGAAGCGACGAGGCGAAGATGGGCGGGATCACGCCCGCCGTGTTCAGCTTCAGCGGCAGGTGGGAGGAATCGCCCTGGAACATCCGGTTCCCCACCTGCCGGCGCGGGTACTGGATGAGCAGGCGCCGCTGCGCCCGCTCCACGAAGACGATGAACGCGATCACCGCGACCGCCATGACCAGCACGCCGAGGATGATCGGCGTCGACAGCACACCCTGACGGCCGAGTTCGAGCATGCCGACGAGGGCGCCCGGCAGCTCGGCGATGATGCCGGCGAAGATGATCAGCGAGATGCCGTTGCCGACGCCCCGGCTCGTGATCTGCTCTCCGAGCCACATGAGGAACATCGTGCCGCCCACGAGCGTGACGACCGTGGTGAAGCGGAAGAACCAGCCCGGGTCCGTCACGATGCCGCCCGCGCTCTCGAGGCCGACGGCGATGCCGTAGGCCTGGACGGTCGCGAGGACGACGGTCCCGTAGCGCGTGTACTGGTTGATCTGCTTGCGGCCCTGCTCGCCCTCCTTCTTGAGCTGCTCGAGCCGCGGGACGACCGTCGTGAGAAGCTGGACGATGATCGACGCCGAGATGTACGGCATGATCCCGAGGGCGAAGATCGCCATGCGGCCGACGGCGCCGCCGGCGAACACGTTGATGAGGCCGATGATGCCCTGCTGCGCCTGGTCGAACGCCTCGGCGAGGGCGACGGGATCGATGCCCGGCAAAGGAACGTACGTGCCGAGGCGGTACACGACCAGCGCCGCGAGCGTGAACCAGATGCGCTTCTTCAGTTCGCTCGCCTTCGCGAACGCCTTGAAGTTCAGGTTTGCCGCAAGTTGTTCGGCGGCTGACGCCATGGATCGCTCCGATACTGGTCCGGCGCACACGCCGGGATGGGATCACACTGCCCGCTTGCCGCCGCTCCGGCCCGATCAGAGCTAACTAGCGCGATCGCAGACCGCTGTCACGCGGCCCCGACGGGGTCGCCCTCACGTGGGCGGGTGCCGCGCCGTGTCAAGAAGGTTCACGCACGCATCCGACAACAGCGT
>Ga0008837_100883_pt1 | contig 13876 bp, 14 predicted proteins | sample HotLakConsUCCSLE_FD_65500 | JGI IMG/M metagenome (GOLD analysis project Ga0008837, IMG submission 65500) | Hypersaline microbial mat communities from Hot Lake, Washington, USA - Hot Lake Consortium UCC-SLE | ecosystem: Environmental > Aquatic > Non-marine Saline and Alkaline > Hypersaline >...
CCAGCCTTTGTCATTGTATAGTTTCAAAACACGCTTGAGCACGTTGCGCGGCGCGGTCGATATGGGCGCGCCGTCGGCATCCTCTGCATCGTGGATGATCTGTAGGGTCCAGTCCGCGGTCCATGGTGCCGCCGTCGCGGTGCTGAAATCGGGCCGCATGATCATGTCAGGTTCCAGATCGGCCCCGTCGCGGAAATCTGCCCAACCGCCCGTGATGGTTTGCAGGAAAATAGAGGTCGGCAGATAGTATTTTGCGCTGTCATCGAATTTGAACGCGGGCATGGCCTTGCCGCGCGCGACACCGGCCATGTCGGCGATGATGCATTCCACCTCGTCCAGCCTGCGGCCTTCCAAGTAATCGCGCGCCGCTTGCGGAATCTGATCCTGCCAGGAACTCATGCGCGCACACCCGCATGTTGTTTGAAAAACGCCGCAATACGATCTGCCATCGCGCGGCTGTCGGCGCGGCCCAGACCGGCCTGCGCCTGCTGCAAAAGCGGGTCCGGCACCACGCCGGGGCCGCGATGGTCGATCAACCCTTGAATGACACCATCCTCGAATTCGGGATGGGCTTGAACAGAGAAGCCGCGCCCCGGATACAGCAGTGCGGCATGGGCGCAGAACGCATTGCTGGCCACGGTCTGCGCGCCATCGGGCGGCGTGATGACCTGGTCCTGATGCCAGGCATTCAGCCGCACTGGCCCGGTATCGAAGCTGTAATCCTGCGCGCCGACAGCCCAGCCACCGGCGTATTTCGCAACCTTGCCCCCCAGTGCCTGCGCCATGATCTGATGCCCGAAACAGATACCGACCACCGGCACATCGGCGGCAAAAGCATCGCGGATGAACTGTTCCAGAACCGGGATGAAAGCGTGGTCTTCATAGACCCCGTGGCGCGAGCCGGTCACAAGCCAACCATCGGCGTCCGACACGCTGTTCGGGAACACCATGTCCTCGACATGCCATGCCTGAAAAGCAAAGCCTTGCCCATCCAGCAGGCGCATGAACATGGGCGGGTATTGCCCGGTTTGCGCGCTCATCTCATCGGGCAGGCGCCCGCATTCGAGGATACCGATCTTCATCGCCTAGAGTCTTTCAGGGTTGCCAATATCTGACGCTATCGCGCACCCGCGTCGCCCGCAAGCCCAGTGACAAGGTCCGCCACCTGCGGCGGGTGGCTAGACGCTATCAAGGTATAGCATGGCCAGCTCTTGCGGTTCCATCGCGGCGAGGGCCGCGATTTCCTGCCGCTTGGTGCGGGTGAAATTGTCGATCAGCCGGTGCGGGAACAGCCGTGGCATAGCATCAGACGCGGCAAAGCGTGCGACCGCATCCTCCCAGTCTGCAGGGATCTGGGGCAGATTCTGCGCATAGGCATTGCCGGTCAGCGGGAGCGGCGGGGCGATCTGGTCGGCAAGACCCAGCTCCATCCCGCCCAGAATAGCGGCCAGCACCAGATAGGGGTTGGTATCGCCGCCGGGCACCCGGTGTTCCAGCCGTCGCGCGGCGGGCGGGCCATTGGGCACCCGGACCGATGCGGTGCGGTTTTCATAGGCCCAGCCAATGCCGGTGGGCGCATGGGCGCCCGGCACCAGCCGATCATAGCCGCCCGCATGGGGGGCAAAGATAAGCGTCGCATCCGCCATCGTCGCCAGCAGCCCACCAATGGCATGCCGCAGCGCATCCGACCCGCGCGCCGTGCCATCATCGAATATATTGCGCCCGTCGCGGTCCAACAGCGAGGCATGGACATGCAGCCCGCTGCCCGATGCGTCGGGGTAAGGCTTGGCCATGAAACTGGCGGCAAAGCCATGCGCCCGCGCCAGCCGGCGCACCAGCAGCTTGAACAACCATGTGTCATCGGCCATGCGCATTGGGTCGGCGCCGTGGTTCAGGTTGATCTCGAACTGGCCCGGCCCGGCCTCTGATGTGGCAGTCTCGGCGTCAATGCCCAAGGCTTCGCAGCCTGCATAAAGCGCATCAAAGAACGGGTTGAACGTGTCCATCACCTGCATCGAAAGCGTTGCCGCGCCCCAACTGCGCCGCCCCGTGGTCGGGTTGACCGGGGGCTGAAAGCGGCCGCTGCTATCGTCGATCAGGTAGAATTCCAGCTCTGTCGCGGTCACGGCGGTCAGACCGCGCGCGGCCAGCCGGTCGATTATCGCGGCCAGCGCATGGCGCGCGTCGCCCGCAAAGGGGTGGTCCCCTTCATCGTGCATGGCCATGGGCAGCATCGCGGCCTCTGGCCCGATCCACGGCATGGGCAAAAGCCCGCGCGCGGTGGGGCGCAGAAAGCCATCTGCATCGCCTGTTTCGAACACAAGCGGGCTGTCGGCGATATCATTGCCCAGTATGTCCAGATTGAGCGCCGAGAGCGGCATCTTCACCTGCCCCGCCATCAGCTTGGGCAAGGCGCTGGCAGGCATCCGCTTGGCGCGGGCAATTCCGTTCAGATCAGGGATGACCACACGAATCTGGCGTAAAGAATCTGGGTCCATGGCTTAACGAATATATTGCGGGCGGAACCGGAACCGCACGCGCCGGGCCCGTGGCAAATGCCGGTTCAAATGCCGCCCTGCCAACCCGTAAAGGCCGACGATCACCAATGTCAGGGCCACGAAATAGGCTGCGACCAGCGGATAGGCCACGAAGGGGTTGAAGGTCTGGTCCACGAAGTAGCGGGCGTAATAGAATGCCTCGCCCACCTGTTGGCGCGCGGGGAAAGCGGACAGGAACACCAGCGTAGTGGAATGGGTCAGGAAGATCGCCTCATTCGTGTAGCTGGGCCATGCCAGCCGCAGCATATTTGGAAAGATCACCCGGCGAAACTTGGTCCAGCCATGCATTCCGTAAGCATCCGCGGCTTCCAGATCGCCTTTCGGGATGGATTGCAGGGCCCCATGGAACAATTCGGCGGAATAGGCGGTGGTGTTCAGCACCAGCACGAACAGCCCGCCCACCTGCGCCGTGGTCAGCGCAGATGTGTCGACCGTCAGCGTGATGAATCCCAGCGGAATGTCGATGCCGTTCCGGGGCAAGAGCACGAAAGCCGCATAAAAGAAAAAGAACTGGATAAAGAGCGGTGAGCCGCGAAACACGAAAATGAACAGACCCGCAAGGCGCGACAGCCACGGGATATCGCTAAAGCGTGCCATGGCCACGGCAACCGCCAGCCCAAAGCCGATGGCGATGGCAAGAGCGGCGAAGTAGATGTTCCACATCAGGCCCGAACCGATCAGGAACACCTGATCGCAAAAGGTAATGTCCAAACCCCGCGGCAAAAGCCGTTCGCCATAGTCACGGCCAAGCGCGCGCAGGCCATAAGCCTCGAAGCTCTCCCAACAGGTTCTCATGCGCCCGCCTTTCGCAGCCGTTCACCCGCAGCGGTGGCTTGGCCATGCGACAGCCGGCGGCTTAGCCACGCGAAGACCCGTTCGCTGGCCCATGTCAGGAACAGGTAAAACACCAGCAGCGACAGAAAATACCACATCCGCCAATCGGGGTGCGGGTAGCTGTAAAGCGAGGTTTTCTGCCCGCCCAACTCGCGCGCCCAATAGACGATGTCTTGCAGCCCCAGCAGGAACAGAAGCGGAGTCGCCTTTATCAGGATTTGCCAGATATTCGACAGGCCGGGCAGCGCATAGACCCACATCTGCGGCAGCACCACGCGGCGAAAGGTTTGGGCGCGGGTCATGCCATAGGCTTCGGCGGTTTCCACTTGGGCGTGCGGCACGGCCTGCATGGCACCGTGCAGCGTATTGGCCACGAAAGCGCCAAAGACCAGCGCAAAGGCCAGCACCGCCATGCCAAAGGAATAGGCGTTATACATCCATTGCGGCGACCCGTTGGGCGGCAGTTTGGCCTCTGGGCAGACAAGGAAATCAGTGCCTTGGCGGATCGGCTCTGTCCATTCGGGGCAGCGCGCCTGATGCAGCATCCATTCCAGCCCCTGCCCAAGGGCGATCGGCACGAACAGGAAGAACACGATATCGGGCACGCCACGCACGATATTGACGTAGACTTTGCCGAACCAGACCAAGGGCGCGATGCGCGCCCGCAGGGCCAACGCGCCCAGCATGCCCATGCCAAGCGACATGGGTGCGGTGACGGCCAGCAGCACCATCACCAGAAAAAACGCCCAATAAAAGTTCTGATGTGTCGCCGAGGTCAGGTAACAGGCGAACCAGTCGAAACCTTCAAGGACCGAAGGGTCAGAGCAAAAGCCGAACATGCGCGCGGGCAGGGGGGCAGGGCCGACCGGCGGCCCCGCCCGTTTGCCTTACTCGAACAGCGGCGTTTCTTCGCCAAACCATTTGGTAATCATGGCGTTCAGCGACCCGTCGGCTTTCATCTCGGCAATCACGCCGTCGAAGGTGGCGCGCAACTCGTCATCGCTTTGGCGGGTGCCAACACCGATCCCGTCGCCCAGCAGCACGTCATCGCCAAGAAAGACCAGTTCCCCTGCCGAGTCGGTCACATAGGGTTCCAGAAACGCCTTGTCGGCCAGAACCGCGTCAACTTCGCCGTTGCGCAGCGCCGCGATGGTTTCGTCTGGCGTCGGGAATTCCAGCAGGTCCGCGTCTGATTCCGCGATATAGCCTGCCTGAATGGTGCCAGACTGCGCGGCCACCACGCCCGACATGGTCACGTCGGCATCGGTGCCTTCCAGCGCGACAAAGGCCGAGGGTTCGGGTTGCAGGTAGTTCTGGCTGAACGAGATGACTTCCTTGCGGGCTTCGGTAATGCTCATACCCGCCATGATCGTGTCGTAGTTGCCCGAGACCAGATTGGGAATGATCGTGTCCCAATCGTTGATGACCCATTCGCAGGTCAGTTCGGCGCGGGCACAGATTTCATCACCCAATTCGCGCTCGAACCCGTCCAGTTCGCCCGTGGCGTCGTTGATGAAGTTATATGGAGGGTAAGCGCCTTCAGAACCCATGCGCACCACGTCTTGTGCAAAAGCGGCGCTTGCGCCGAAGGCCGCCAGCGACAGGCCAAGGATCAGTTTTTTCATGTCATTACTCCCGGTTGGTTTAGGGCTAGTTGGGTTGACTGTGGCTGAGGAACTGCTTCAGCCGCTCGGATTGCGGATTGCCGAACAGGGTGTCGGGTGGCCCCTCTTCCACGATGCGGCCATCATGCAGGAACACGACATGGTTGGACACATCGGCGGCCATGCGCATGTCATGGGTTACAATCAGCATGGTGCGCCCTTCTTGGGCCAGTGCCCGGATCACGCGCACCACTTCTTGTTCCAGTTCAGGATCCAGCGCCGAGGTCGGTTCATCGAACAACAAGGCGCGCGGTTCCATGCACAGCGCGCGGGCAATCGCGGCGCGTTGTTGCTGCCCGCCCGATATTTGCGCGGGGTAGACATTGGCCTTGTCGCCAATGCCGACTTTGTCCAACAGCGCGCGGGCGCGCGGCTCGACAATCGCGCGATCCTGTTTCAGCACATGCAGCGGCGCTTCCATGACGTTTTGCAACACGCTCAGATGCGACCACAGGTTGAAGCTTTGAAACACCATCGACAGGTTGGTGCGAATGCGCGTCACCTGCGCGCGGTCGGCAGGTTGGCGATGGCCGCCTGTGCCGCGCCAGCGCACGGGTTCGCCTTCGAACAGGATGTCGCCTTGCTGGCTGTCTTCCAGCAGGTTGCAGCAGCGCAAAAGAGTGGACTTGCCCGACCCGGACGACCCGATCAGCGAAATCACGTCGCCTTTCTGCGCGGTCAGGCTGACCCCTTTCAGCACCTCCAGCGGCCCATAGGCCTTGTGCAGGTCGCGGATCTCGATAACGGGCGTGTCGGGCATGTGACCTTGCTGGTTCGAACCTGCCCGCCATTTCTGCCTAAAAACACGGCAATGGCAAGGGCGCTTTCGCCCCTTGCCCCCGACTGACCTGACGTCGCGCCCGTCTGCCTAGTTGTTGCGCAGACCCGGCCAGTTGGCATCGGCCCGTCGGATAAAGCCCGGAATGTCCCGTTCCCAACGGCGTTGGATTCGTCGGTTCGCGTTCAGATACAGCTTTCCGTCCACGATCGCCCAGGCGTCCGGGTCCACCGGGGCCAGGTAGCCCTCGGCCACCGCCCAGGCGCAGTTGCCCCCGTATTGCGGGGCGTAAGCTGCGGGCGCGGCGGCAAAGGCATCCCTGTTGGCCGCCGATGCGAAATGCCAGCGTTTGCCGTCCCAATCGAACGCATAGGCCGGATCACCCCGGCGCGGGGTACCTTCGGTGAAATAGGCCACCGGGTCATGGCCATCGAGCACGGGGGTCGCTTGGGCAAACAGGTGCGACGCGGGCAGGGCCAGCAGCGAAGCGGCCAGAACGGCGCGGCGAGAAATCATTTTATCCTCCATAGTGACTGCTGAACCCTACGCAACGGCGTCAAAGATCATAACATCACCCTTGTGTGATTTGCTTGCGACAGACCCTGTGCGGCTGTAGGTGTCGGGCCAAACAGATCAGGAGCAAATGCCATGGCGTCGTATCAATATGTCTACCACATGGATGGCGTGTCCAAGACCTACCCGGGTGGCAAGAAGTGTTTTGAAAATATCCGCCTGTCTTTCCTGCCCGGGGTGAAAATCGGCGTGGTGGGCGTGAACGGCGCGGGCAAATCCACGCTTCTGCGCATCATGTCCGGGGCTGACAAGGATTTCACCGGCGAGGCATGGGCGGCCAAGGGCGCCAAGGTCGGCTACCTGCCGCAGGAACCGCATCTGGACCCCGCGCTTGATGTGCGCGGCAATGTCATGCTGGGCGTGGCGGAAAAACAGGCCAAGCTGGAGCGGTATAACGAGCTGGCCATGAACTACTCCGATGAGACCGCAGAGGAAATGGCCGAACTGCAAGACCAGATCGACGCGGAAAACCTGTGGGATCTGGACAGCCAGATCGATGTCGCGCTGGAGGCGTTGCGCTGCCCGCCGGACAACGCGAATGTCGAAACCCTGTCGGGCGGCGAACGCCGCCGCGTGGCGCTTTGCAAGCTGCTTTTGGAAGCGCCCGACATGCTGCTGCTGGACGAACCCACCAACCATCTGGACGCCGAAACGGTCGCATGGCTGCAACAGCACCTGATCGACTACAAGGGCACGATCCTGATCGTGACCCATGACCGTTACTTCCTTGATGACATCACCGGCTGGATTCTGGAACTCGACCGTGGCCGCGGCATTCCTTACGAGGGCAACTATTCCTCGTGGTTGGAGCAAAAGGCCAAGCGCTTGGCCCAAGAAGCGCGCGAGGACAAATCGCGCCAGAAATCGCTGGAGCGCGAATTGGAATGGATCAGGGCCGGGGCCAAGGCCCGGCAGACCAAATCCAAGGCCCGCATTTCCGCCTATGAGGAAAAGGCCAACCAGTCCGAGCGCGAGAAGGTTGGCCGCGCCCAGATCATCATCCCCAACGGCCCGCGCTTGGGCGGCAAGGTCATCGAAGTGACCGACCTGCGCAAAGGGTTCGAGGACAAGCTGCTGATCGAAAACCTGTCCTTCGCGCTGCCTCCCGGTGGCATTGTCGGCGTGATCGGGCCGAACGGGGCGGGGAAATCGACCCTGTTCCGCATGCTGACGGGGCAGGAGCAGCCCGATGCCGGGACCGTAGAATTCGGCGACACCGTGCAGTTAAGCTATGTGGACCAGTCGCGCGACGCGCTGGATGGCAACAAAACCGTGTGGGAAGAAATCTCGGACGGGTTGGACGTTATTCAACTGGGCGACGCCGAAGTGAACAGCCGCGCCTATTGCTCTGCCTTCAACTTCAAGGGCGGCGACCAGCAGAAGAATGTTGGCCTTCTGTCCGGCGGGGAACGCAACCGCGTGCATATGGCGAAGCTCTTGCGCGCGGGCGGGAATGTGCTGCTCTTGGACGAGCCGACCAACGATCTGGACGTGGAAACCCTGCAAGCGCTGGAAGCCGCGCTGGAAGATTTCGCAGGCTGCGCGGTCATCATCAGCCACGACCGCTTCTTCCTTGACCGCCTCTGCACGCATATTCTGGCCTTCGAGGGCGAGGCGCATGTCGAATGGTTCGAAGGCAACTTCGCGGCCTACGAGGAAGACAAGAAGCGGCGGCTGGGCCCGGACGCGCTGGAGCCGAAGCGGGTGAAGTATAAGAAGTTTACGAGGTGAGGGGTAGCGCGCAACTATTATTGATGCGTCTCAACCATTGATTCAGCGGTTATTGGTATATACCTTCGATAATGTGTGTCGTAACTCCACAAGAATGCGACGGGAGCTAAGGTGTCGGTATGAACCCTCGAGCTGTTAAGGATTCGGACCCTAGAGAGAGCGCTAGGCGTGAAGCAACGATGCGCTTGGCAAAATCCATCAAAATGATGAAAGAAGTAGTAGACAAAGACCTAGCGAAGTCGATGCGAGATGACGTTAGCACCTTTGATGTTTCACCAGCTACCACCGAGGAGCTCGCCAAGATATCGGAGCGATACGTGCATCTAATGAGTGTGCTAGCGGCTATGCGTGAGCAAAGTGAGAAGCTCGCCGAATTGGCGGATGCGCTTGCAATGCCGCATGTAGGAAATGTTGTTGATCGTAAGAGTTCCGAACATTTCAAACGGGCGGCGAAGCTCTCAGATCTTTTCTCAGATATGTATGATAGCTCGATCAATTTGGGCCTCAGCCGTCCAGCGTCGGGCATTCGTGGGGTAATGGAAGACAGGATGAATATTGAAAATTATTTTTCACATGCGGTGAATGAGGCGATATCAGTTGCGCGAAAATGAAAGTGGGTCTGACCAACAGAAGTCGGATGAACACGAAAAAGGGACTGTAACTTCGGCTGAGCCGCAAGGTGATGATGTTGATCTCTCCGAAGTAAACAGTTTGGAGACCGAAGAAGCCGACGAAATCAGGTCCATCGTGCAGTCTGCCATGTATGCGGGTCCGCTACCTCCGCCGCAAATGCTGCATCAATACGAAGCGGTCCTCCCCGGTATGGCTGATAGGATCATGTCGATGGCCGAGAAAGAGCAAGCAATCCGCTCAAGGGACAACGGTTGGTTGGTCTTTAATGATTTTGCTCGCGTTTTTGGGTCCGTTGTTGTTTCTTTGGGCTTAGTTGGCGGAGCGATATATTGTGCTGTCATCGGACAGCCAGCGGTCGCAATAGCATTCGCGGCCTCCGGGCTGGTTCCCCAGATTGTCAAATATTTCAACGGTAAGAAAGATACATAGTTTCATCGCTTTGCTTCGATATGAGCTTGTGTATCCACCCGCCTGCCCCAACCAACACCATCTTGCACCCGCCCCCCCAATCGGCGACAAGTCCCGTGATCCGTTCCAAGGGGCCTGACCCATGCAGACACCTGCCCTGATCCGGGCTGCTCTGGCGGCCTCTGCCGTGTCGGTGCGAAAGAACGCGGCATCCCCTACCAGCGCCTGATCCGCGAGGCGTTAGAGCAAGCGCTCGATTAAACCCACCTCGCACCCGCCCTCTTCGGGGACAAGCTCTGTGCTTCGCGCCTGTCGGGTGTTTTCGCGCGGCCCTTTACCGACGAAATATCACCGCAGCGTTGATCGCATAGTTGAACAGAAAGGCCATGCCGATGCCGGCGCATTTTGCCAAAACCGGTGCAAAGCCCAAGGCGCTTAGCCCCAATGTGCCCCCCATGTTGATGCAAAGCCCGGCCAAAGCCCCAAGGGCAAACGCTGGCAGGCGCTGCAGTCCCGGTTGCACCTGAAACACAAAGCGCGAGGTCAGCGTGTAGTTAACCAAAACGGCAAGTGCGAAACTCGCTGTCCCGGCCAGCGCGATCGGCACGGGAAACTGCAACAACATCGCAAAGCCGCCCAGATCGACCAGAGCCGCCGCGCCGCCGGTCAGGATATAGCGGAAAAAGCGTTGCCGGGGCACAGTTCGGGTCATCCTATGGCGCATGGGACGGATCGGGAATGGTCGCAAAGCCGTGCAAGTCGATGAAATGCTGTTCGGCCAGCATGTCCAGAACCGGTATGTCAAAGATGGTGGTCAAAACGAAGACCAGCGTCGCGGCACCGCTTGCCGCCATCAGGCGAATTTCGGAAAACAGCTTTTCCGGTTTGCGCGCGACCGACCCCGTCTGCACAGATACACGACAATCGGGAACAGCAGCACATATTCGATGCGGTATTTCGCCACGAAGACTGCAAGGAACATCACGCATAAAAGCGCATAGGTCAGGTTTGCCACCGACAGCCGCGCTTCGGTGTAATGGGCAAAAGACTTGCGATAAAGCGCAAGGCGCGCTTGGCCCAAATCTGCCACGATATCGCGGAACTCGGCCAAGCGCTTGGTATTCATCAGGAATGCGCCACCAAACCAAAAGCTGAGCAGAACCGACACTGGCGGCAAGGTGACCGGGTCGATCATGGCCCAGCCCAGCATCAGCCGTAGCGGATTGTTGACGGATTCCGACACCACGTCCAGATAGGGCCGGTCCTTGCTGCGCAGCGGCGGCACGTTATAGACCAGCCCGGCGGCCAGAAAGCACAGGATTGTCACGCCAAACCCGCCATGAATTGCAAAGCCAAGTGCGACTGCCGCAAGCGCCAATGTGCCATACCATGCGTAGACCAGTCGTATATCCAGCGACACCTGCACGGCGGCGCGTTCGGATTTCTCGGGGTGATGGCGGTCGAAATCACGATCAAGCCATTCATTGATGACATAATTCGCCGAAGCCGCACAGATCGCTGCCAGAAACCCCAAGGGGATGTTCAGCAAAGGCTCTCCTTGATCGCCGCGCAGCAACAGCGCCAGTGCAATGCCGGGCAGGATGAACATATGTTTGGTGGAATGGTCAAAGCGGGCCAAGCGCAGGTAGTCTTTGATATTTGCCGCCCGGGCTTGGCGCCGATGCCGCTGTTCAATGCTATCGTCACGGGTCATGTGAAAGGTCTTTCCGGTTTATGTGGGTCGGGACCGTTTCTGCGCGCAGCGGGCGCGCGGCGTGCCGCGATCAGCGCCAGCCCGGCCAGCGGGACCAGCCAGATGATGCGCGCCTGAAACCTGTCATAGGGCGATGCCAGAACCCCGCAAATCGCCGCATTGAGCATGACGCCAAGTAGTAGCGCCGCGCAGACAAGCACCAGTTCGCGTTGCGCGCGGTGCTCTGCGCCCCGATAGAGCGCCTGTCCCAGCACCGCCAGTGCAAGCAGCGTCAAGCCGATGGTGCTGATATGCAGCATCGAGAGCAGGTGCTCTTGTTCGACCACGGCAAGCGTGCGCAATTGTGCTTTCATCCAGTCAGGATAGGCGTCGAAAAGGGCCAGCGCCCTGTCGTCCATGCGCTCCATCAAATAGGCGGGCAGTAGCAGCCCTGCCGGGTCGAACATGACCATTTGGCGCAGGAAGGCAGCTGTTGCGAAATCCAATACCGCGACCGGGTCATCCGCGACAACGGCGCGCGTGAAGGCGAATTGCTCTAGGCTGATGGCTTTTTGCAACTCTGGCGGGCCATCGGCGAAGAAACGCGTGCCCGGTTCGGACCCACCAAACAGGAAGTCGCGCCACTCGATAGGCAGGTGATCGACATACGCGCATAGTCGGAAGCCGACATCTGGACAGGCGCGGCGCAGGTAATCAACGCCCGGCCCGTCATCGACCAGATGTGCGGTCAGATGCGGGCGCGTGACATGGATCGTATCGCTGCCTTGGTTGCGCAGCGTCTTGTGAAGCTGCTCGAACCCTACGACCGCCGTGCAGACCAGCCCGATCATGGCGGCGGTGCGCCACATTGCGGCACTGCGCAAGGGCAACAACAGCACGGCGATGACAAGCGCCGGTGCCAACAGAAGGTGGCTGGTATGCGACAACATCGCAAAGCCGACCAGCGCCAACAGCAAGGTCCGATCCCACCAGCGAAGCGCTTGCCACCCGACCATTAGCGCCGTCAGAGCCAGCACCAGCACCCCCGCCAAGATATCGGGCATGGCCGTGCCAATCGACAGTCCAAGCGGGGTCAACAGCCCCAACGCGCTGAGACCCAGAATAAAGCCCCAGCGCGGTGCCCTGCCAAGCCCATGCGCCAGCAGCAAGGCCGCCGGGTAGGCCACCATCACCGCATGCGCCGCCGCCAGTGACCATAGCCGCCCGGCTTCCAGCCCTGACCAAGCGAAGATCTGGTAGAATATGGACCGCCCGCTGAATTGAAGCGCGGGCGCGGTAGCGCCTGTCGTGTTGCTGTCTTGCGGCAAGGCAGCGGCAGGCGCTGCGTCTGTTGGCACGAGGTCCATGAATGGCATAGACGAAAGTAGCCTCAACATCCCCTCGGGACGGTGCAGGTAAATGGCAGAGTCGTAATAGATGGCGACACCGCCATTTATCAGGGTCGTGGCCATCAGGCCCGCGCTGGCCAACAAGACCCATGGCCAGACCGGCGCGGTGGCGCTGGCGGTCAGGCTGGGCACGCGGGTTAGGCTGCGCAGGCGGGCAAGCTGTTCGCGAATTCGGCCCAACAAGCGCAAGGTTGGTTCGTCCACAACAAGTGTGAACAGATACGCCAAGGCCAGCACCGCAGCCAGATAGGCAGGGAAAAGCAGCAATTCAGGCAGCCCAAGGGTCAGCCTTTCCCACGCAAGGAAAGTATAAAGAATCGGCACATGCACCAAGTATAGCCCGAAGGAAACCCGTCCAAGCCATTGCAGTGGCGCAGTTTTGAACCAGTTTTGCAGGGTCCGAAGCTGAAGCGCCGCCAGCAGAATGAGCGTGGCACCCGCGACGGGTGCCAAGCCCCAAGGGTTGCCCGGATACAAACGGTCCGGCACGAATTCGGGGAGCCAGCTTATTGCAAATCTGCCGCCGGGCGTGCCCAGCATCATCCCCAAGGCCAACGCCAGCAGCCCTGTGACCGGCGGCAACCTCAGCCAGATCCCAGCTTTGTGGCCCTCGTACAAAAGCGCGCCGGTTACGAAACATAGATAGATATCGCGCAGCACCAGCAGGCCCAACAGGGCGAACCCGGCCAATGCGGCAAAGCGCACCCAAGGTCCGAACCCGCCCAGCCAGTAGGCCGCGAACAGGAACAGCGAACCGACCAGTTCCACTTGCATGGCCCACAACACATTGTTGAAAGGTGACATGCCGGTAATGAAACTGCCCGCCAGCCCGTCGTGGATGGCAGCGCCCAAACCGGGCAGCGGCCCTTGGGCCGTGAAGGCCAGCCATTCCGAAGGGGCGTCTAGACTGCGGGCCAGGTTGCCTGCGGCGTTGGGCATCAGTCTAAGCCACAGGTAGGCCAGTAGAATGCTGGCCAAAACAGGCAGCGCCAGCCGCAGGTAGCGCAGCAGCGCGTTCTCCAACAGGTTTGCGTGACGCCGTTCTGCCGCGGCGGCCATGACAAAGCCCGACAGCACGAAAAACACTGCGACTGCGAAAAAACCGTTCCAGAAAACCGCCAGAGGGGTTGCGAGCAACAAGGCAGGCGCTTGGGCGTAATCAGACACCCAGTCGGGATGAAGCATTGCAAGAAAGTGAAATACCACGACAACCAGTGCGGCAACCCCGCGCAACCCGTCAAAGGTCGCGATCCTGCCGATGCCAAGTGTTTTGGCAGGCAATCGAGGAATGTCGCCGACCATGCTCACACTCTGACAATCCACCTTGAGATTAAGGAAACTCTGGCGCGGTATCTATGCAGTTATGTAGGTTTTGGGTAACCATGCTAACAAAAAATGGCGCATCACCATGTCGATTTTGTGCAGATGAACAGCAAACCGGCACTCTATGACGCGGCCGGCCTGTTGGCTGCCTGTCCTGACGCGGTGCTGGCTGTCGATCTGGACGGCACGCTTGTGCCGGGCGACATGTTGCGGCGCGGATTGGTCCAGCTGCTTTGGCGCGCGCCTTGGTCGTCGGTGCTGTTGGCTGCGGC
>Ga0008837_100895_pt1 | contig 13667 bp, 13 predicted proteins | sample HotLakConsUCCSLE_FD_65500 | JGI IMG/M metagenome (GOLD analysis project Ga0008837, IMG submission 65500) | Hypersaline microbial mat communities from Hot Lake, Washington, USA - Hot Lake Consortium UCC-SLE | ecosystem: Environmental > Aquatic > Non-marine Saline and Alkaline > Hypersaline >...
CGGTCGACGGCGATGATCTTTTTCATCATCCTGGGCGCCTTCCTCTACAACGGTTTTCTGGCCCGCACCCAATTGCCGCAGGAACTGGCGAACTGGGTCGGCGCCGCCCCGCTGTCGCCCTGGGTGGTGCTGGCGCTGATCCTGGTCTTCTACCTGATCATGGGCTGCGTCATGGACAGCCTGTCGATGATCCTGCTGACCATCCCGATCTTCTGGCCCCTGGTTCAGGAACTGGATTTCAACTTCGTCTCGATGGTCGATCTGCACGCCGCCAAGCTGGACGTCGCCCTGGCCGAGGCGCAGGCGCTGTGGGACGGACTCCGAAGCGGCGCCATAGGCGGCCTCGATGCCGAGGATTTCGCCGAAACGCTGGCCGAGGTGAATGCCCATATGCAGACGCTGGGCCTGGGCAGCGTGGCCGAGGCGGGCAATCTGAACCTGGCCCAGATCACCGCCGCGGTGAACGAAACCACGCCCGAGATGGTCGACCAGGCGCGCGCCGCCGTCGCCGCCGGCGCCGAGATCGAGCGCGACGTGCTGCGCGAACTGGGCATCCGCGGCGTGTCGGAGGGCGCGCTCAACCGGATCAACATGGAGCGGGTCGCGATCTGGTTCGGCATCCTGGTGCTGATCGTGGTCGAGGTCGGCCTGATCACCCCGCCGGTCGGCATGAACCTGTTCGTGATCAACGCGATGGACCCGTCCACGCGGATGCTCGACACTTACAGGTCGGTCCTGCCCTTCGTCGCCTCGGACCTGATCCGGGTGACGATCCTGGTGCTGATCCCGGCGATCACCCTGTTCCTGATCCCGCTGTTCTGACGAATCCCTTGACTGATTACGCAGTATAATCATTATACGGTGTAATCAGTTTCGGGAGGAGCCGATGCAGATCACGGGAACGGCCGCCCTGGTCACCGGCGGTGGGTCCGGCCTGGGCGCCGCCACGGCGCGAGAGCTTGCCGGGCGCGGCGCGCGGGTCGCTGTTCTTGACTTCGACGGTGACAAGGCCCGGGCGGTGGCCGGCGACATCGGCGGCATCGCGGTGCAGGCCGATGTGGCCGATGAAAGCGCGGTAAAATCCGCGCTTGAAGAGGCCGCCGCGGCCCATGGCCCGGCCCGCATCGTCGTCAATTGCGCCGGTATCGGCAGCGCCGCCCGGATCGTCGGGCGCGAAGGCAAGCTGAGTATCGACCTGTTCGACCGCACGATCCGCGTGAACCTGATCGGCACCTACACTGTCATGTCCCATGCCGCCGCGGCGCTGCAGGCGCTGGACCCGTTGGGCGAGGAACGCGGCGTGATCCTCAACACCGCCTCCGCGGCCTGGCAGGACGGCCAGCTGGGCCAGGCCGCCTATGCCGCCTCCAAGGGCGGGATCGTGTCGATGTGTCTGCCGGCCGCGCGCGAATTCGCCACCCATGGCATCCGCGTCATGGCCATCGCTCCGGGCCTGTTCCACACCCCGATGATGGAGGGCCTGCCCGCGGAGCTGGCCGACAAGATCGCCGCCAACGTGCCCTTTCCCGCCCGTCTGGGCGATCCGCGCGAATTCGCCCTGATGGCCGCCCAGATCGTCGAAAACCCCTATCTGAACGGCACCGTGATCCGCCTGGACGGCGCGGTGCGCCTGCCGCCGAGGTGACCCGCATGGCATTGGTCGAAACCCAGATCGAGGACGGCATCGCCACCCTCACCCTGAACCGCCCGGGCAAGCGCAACGCCATGTCGGACGCCCTGTTCGACGAACTGACCGGCTTTTTCATCAATCCGCCGCCCGAGGTGAAGGTCGCGATCCTCACCGGCACGGCGGGGCATTTCTGTTCCGGCCTCGACCTGGCCGAACACAAGAGCCGCGACGCCGAGGCCACGATGCGCCATTCGCGCGGCTGGCATGCCGCCCTTGACCGGATCCAGTTCGGCGGGCTGCCGGTGGTGTCGGCGATGTTCGGCGCGGTGATCGGCGGCGGGCTTGAAATCGCCACCGCCACCCATGTGCGCATCGCCGAGCCCTCGACCATCTTCCAGCTGCCCGAGGGGCGGCGCGGCATCTTTGTCGGCGGCGGCGCCTCGGTCCGCGTCGGCCGCATCCTGGGCGCCGACCGGATGATCGAGATGATGCTGACCGGGCGCAAGTATTCCGCCGAGGAAGGCCTGGCCCTGGGCCTGACCCACTACGTCGTCCCCGACGGCCAGGCCCTGACCGAGGCGCGCAAGATCGCCCGCCGCATCGCCGACAATGCGCCCTTGTCGAACTACATCATGATCCAGGCCCTGGCCCGGATCGAAGACATGTCGAAACAGGACGGGCTGTTCACCGAAAGCCTTTGCGCCGCGCTGACCCAGACCAGCCCGGACGCGGTCGAGGGGCTGAAGGCGTTCCTCGAAAAACGCGACCCGAGCTTCGGATGACCGGTGACGCCACCCTGCGCCGCTATGCCGGCTATGGCATGAAACGCGCCTTCAACGCGATCCAGGCCGATGTGAACGCCGCGCTGGCGCCGCTGGGCCTGCGGATGATCACCTTTTCCACGCTCGCCGTGATCGCCGAAAACCCGGGCCTGCGGCAGTCCCGGCTGGCCGATATCCTGGCGATGGAGCGGCCCAACCTGGTCGTGGTGGTGGACGAGCTGGAACGCGCCGAGCTGATCAGCCGCCAGCGCCCGCCCGAAGATCGCCGCGCCTATGCGCTGCAACTGACGCTGGCCGGGCGGCGCCTGCTGGACAAGGCATTGGCCGCGGTGAACGCCCATGAACGCCGCATGACCGCGGGTCTGACCGAGGAGGAGCGGCAGGCCCTGATTCGGGCCCTGGCGCGGGTCGAGCAGAACGGGAGGAGAGACCAGGATGACCCAGCCGAACTATCTTGCCCATGAGGTCGCGCGCACCGATCGCGCCGATGGCACGATCCTGCTGGGCTGCGGGCATGACCTGGGCCCCGTGGCCCGCTGCACCACCGACTGGCTGACCGGCTGGGCCGCCCGCACCCCCGACGCGGTGTTCCTGGCCGAACGCTCCGGCCCCGGCTGGCGCGAGGAAAGCTATGCCGCGACGCTGGAGGCGGTGCGCGCGATCGCCGCCGCGCTGCTGGCGCGCGAGCTTGGCCCCGACCGGCCGATCCTGATCATCTCGGGCAATTCGGTGAACCACGGCCTGCTGACCCTGGCCGCGCAATATGTCGGCATTCCGACCGTCCCCCTGGCCGAACAATACGCCCTGATCCCCGAGGCCCATGGCCGGCTGGCCTTTGCCGCGGACCTGGTCACGCCCGGCCTGGTCTATGCCGAAGACGGCGCGGCTTTCGGCGCCGCCCTGACGCTGGACTGCTTCGACGGGATCGAAAAGGTCCTGACCAGCAAGGTGCCCGGGGGCATGACCGCCTTTGCCACCCTCGAACAGGGCCTGCCGGGGCCCGAGATCGACGCCGCGAATGCCGCGATCGGCCCCGATACACTGGCCAAGATCCTGCTCACCTCGGGCTCCACCTCGGATCCCAAGGGGGTGCTGACCACGCATCGGATGATGTGCACCAACCAGGCGCAACTGGCCCAGGCGCTGCCCTTCCTGACCGCGCGGGCGCCGGTCATCGTCGATTGGCTGCCCTGGAACCACGTCTTTGGCGGGTCGCACAATTTCAACATGATGCTGGCCAATGGCGGCGCGCTCTATGTCGACGACGGCAAGCCGGTGCCGCCGCTGTTCGACCGCAGTGTCGAGAACCTGTCGATGCGCACCGGCACGATCGCCTTCAACGTGCCCGTGGGCTTTGCCCGGTTGCGCGACGTGATGCGCGACGATGCCGGCCTGCGCCGCGCCTATTTCGAAAGCCTCGACATGCTGTTCTATGCCGGCGCCTCGTTGCCGCAGGATGTCTGGGCCGATCTGGAACGCATGGCGATCGAGGTGCGGGGGGAAATGCCGCTGTTCACCTCGTCCTGGGGGTTGACCGAAACCGCGCCCGCCTGCCTGCTGCAGCACGAACCGACACAGCGGTCGGGCATCGTCGGCGTGCCGCTGCCGGGGATCGAGGCCAAGCTGGTGCCCGATCCGGGCGATGCGGGCCGCTATGACGTCCGGGTCAAGGGGCCGACGATCTTTGCCGGCTACCTGGACGCGCCCGACAAGACCGCCGAGGCCTTCGACGACGAGGGCTATTTCATCACCGGCGACGCCATGCGTTTCGTCGACCCGGCCGACATGGCGCTGGGCCTGAGATTCGACGGCCGCGTGTCGGAGGATTTCAAGCTGTCCACCGGGATCTGGGTCCGCGCCGCCAATCTGCGGCTGGATCTGCTCGAGGCGCTGGGCGGCATCGCCCAGGACGTGATCGTCACCGGCGCCGACCGGGACGAGATCGGCATCCTGATCCTGCCGGTCCCGGGCCTGCGCGACATCACCAATGTCGACGACGGCGCCCTGGTGGGCAAGGCCGCGGCGAAACAGATCCACGATGCCGTGTTGCGGATCAAGACCGAAGGCCGGTCGGCCCAGGTGCGCCGCGCCCTGATCCTGGCCGATCCGCCCTCGATCGCCGAGGGCGAGATCACCGCCAAGGGCAATCTCAACTTCCGCAAGCTGCTGACCCGGCGCGCTGCGCTTCTGGACCGGCTTTATGACGATGCCGACCCCGCCACCATCCTGATCGAGGCCCGCTGATGCCCTTCATCCCCCATGGCGCCTATTGGTCCACCCCCTTTGCCCGCTGGCAGGGATCTCTGGCCCATCTGAACTCCATCACCTTCGCCGCCGACATCGCCCGGGCCAATCTGGACCGGATCGGGCTGGACCCGGGCAGGCTCGATTTCTGCGCCTTCGGCCAGACCGTGATGCAGCCCGGCAGTTTCTTCTGCACGCCCTGGTTCACCGCCCTGATCGGGGCCGAACGGCTGGGCGGGCCGACGATCAATCAGGCTTGCGCCACCGGCGCCCGGCTGATCGCCACCGCGGGCGGAGAGATCGCGCAAGGGCTGGCCGACACCGCATTGATCGTGTCCGGCGACCGCACGTCGAACGGGCCACATGTCTATTACCCCGCCCCGGGCGCGCCGGGCGGGACCGGAATCTCCGAAGACTGGGTGATGGACAATTTCAGCGCCGATCCCTGGGCCGGGAACGCCATGGTACAGACGGCGGAAAACGTCGCCGCCCGGGTCGGGATCGACACGGCGGAACAGCACGACCTGGTGGTGCACCGCTACGGCCAGTACCAGGACGCCCTGGCCGACAACCGCGCCTTTCAACGCCGCTACATGGCCGAAAAGACCGAGGTGATGGATGCGAAGGGCCGCAAGGTCGTGGCCGTGCTGGAGGGCGACGACGGCGTGCAGGCCGTCGATCCCGCCAGGATGGCGGCGCTGAAACCGGTGATCCCCGGCGGCACCGTCACCTTCGCCGGCCAGACCCATCCGGCCGACGGCAATGCCGGCATGGTCATCACCGCCAGCGCCGAACGGGCCGCCGAGCTGTCGGACGGGCCGCGGATCGAGATCCTGACCACCGGCCAGGCGCGCGAGGAAAAGGGCTTCATGCCCGCCGCGCCGATCGCGGCGGCGCATCGGGCGCTGGACCGGCTGGGAATCGGGATCGACGCGGTCGACGTGATCAAGTCGCATAATCCCTTCGCGGTGAACGACATCGCCTTTGCCCGCGCCTTCGGGCTCGATTGGCGGCGGATGAACAATTATGGCTCCTCGCTGATCTGGGGCCATCCGCAGGGCCCGACCGGCCTGCGCGCGATCATCGAGATGATCGAGGAACTGGTCCTGCGCGGCGGCGGCACTGGGCTGTTCCAGGGCTGCGCGGCGGGCGATTCCGCGATGTCCGTGGTGATCCGCGTGGGATGACGCCCACCCACGCCCATATCCCCGGCCGCACGCCGCGCCATCCCGAAGGCGCTTTCGACGCGATCCGCGACAGCGTGCGCGCCGGGACGGACATCCAGAGCCTGGCCGCAAGCCAGGCGTTCCGCATCGGCCTGGACTGGCTGGACACCGGCTATTGCTGGGAGGCCCACGAGGTGCTGGAGCCGGTCTGGATGGCCTGCCCGGACGGCGGCGCCGAACGCGCCCTGGTCCAGGCCCTGATCCAGATCGCCAATGCGCGGCTCAAGACGGCGATGAACCAGCCCCGCGCCGCCGCCCGCCTGCGCGCCGCCGCCGCCGACCTTCTGGACCGGGCCGAGGCGCTGGGCGGGCCGATGGTGATGGGCCAGCGGATCGGAGCCTGGCGTGATTCCCTGGCGCATTCCGGGTAATTTGCAATATAATGCAGATCAAGCGATATTCCGATAAATACCAGAAATTCCACAAAACTATCCCAAAGCGTTTCGCTCATTCCCCGTTTACTGACCCGCAGTAACGCATTATCATGCATATCCATACGGCACCCCCGCCGGCCATCATCCGCAGGGTGGGTGTCCAACCCACCACCCCAGGGAGGACCCAGATGCTCGACCTCATCAATGTCAGCTACGACACCCAGATCCCGAACAATGTCGGGCTCAGTTCCGACCGTCGCGTGCTCAAGGCGCTGGAAAAATGGCACCCCGGTTACATCGACTGGTGGACCCGGCTGATCCCCGACAATTTCCAGCAAAGCCTTGTCTATCTGCGCACCGCCGTCAGCGTGGACCCCAAGGGCTGGGCCAAGTTCGATTACGTCAAGATGCCCGAATACCGCTGGGGCGTGCTGCTGGCCCCGCAGGCCGAGGATCGGAGAATTCCCTGTGGCGAACATGCCGGCCAGCCCGCCTGGCAAGAGGTGCCGGGCGAATACCGCAACATGCTCAAGCGGCTGATCGTGATCCAGGGCGATACCGAACCGGCAAGCGTCGAACAGCAGCGCTTTCTCGGTCTGACCGCGCCGTCGCTCTACGACATGCGCAACCTGTTCCAGGTCAATGTCGAGGAAGGCCGGCACCTCTGGGCCATGGTCTACCTGCTGCACAAGTATTTCGGCAAGGACGGCCGCGAAGAGGCCGACGACCTGCTGCGCCGCTCGTCCGGCAGCGAAGAGGCCCCGCGCATGCTGGGCGCCTTCAACGAGGAAACGCCCGATTGGCTGTCCTTCTTCATGTTCACCTATTTCACCGACCGGGACGGCAAGATGCAGCTGGAAAGCCTGGCCCAATCCGGCTTCGACCCGCTGTCGCGCACCTGCCGCTTCATGCTGACCGAGGAAGCGCACCACATGTTCGTCGGCGAAACCGGCGTCGGCCGGGTGATCCAGAAGACCTGCGAGGTGATGAACGAACACGGCATCACCGACCCCTACGACGTCGACCGGATCCGCAGCTATGACGTGATCGACCTGCCGACGATCCAGAAGAAACTGAACCTGCACTACACCCTGTCGCTGGACCTGTTCGGGCAGGAAGTGTCGACCAATGCCGCCAATGCCTTCAACGCCGGCGTCAAGGGCCGCTACATGGAGCACCGGATCGACGACGACCACATGCTCAAGGACGATACCTATGTCGTCTGGGATCTGGAAAACGGCAAGCCGGTGCAGAAGGAAGTCCCGGCCCTGACCGCCATCAACATGCGTCTGCGCGACGATTACACCCGCGATGCCTCGGGCGGGGTCGGGCGCTGGAACAAGATCATCGAAAAGGCCGGGATCGAATTCCGACTGAAGCTGCCGCATGAAAGCTTCCACCGCCAGATCGGCGTCTTCGCCGGCGGCAATTTCGACCCCGACGGCAAGGTGATCTCGGGGGCGGATTACGATGCCGGCCTGCCGACATGGCTGCCGACCCATGCCGATGGCGACTACATCGCCTCGCTCATGAAGCCGGTCTACGAGCCGGGCAAATACGCCAGCTGGATCGCCGCGCCCAAGGTCGGCATCGACAACAAGCCGGGCGATTTCGAATACGTCAAACTGCATATGGCGTGAAAATTTCGTGACAGGGCGCGGTCCGGCTTGACCGCGCCCGGCCCTTCGCAGGAGAATGCCGACATGGAAGTGACCCGCAATACCGGCGACTCGCCCCGGACCAGCGAACTGGCCCGCAAGATCGCGCAAAACCCGACCACCTGCATCGGCTGCCCCGGTTGCAAGGGTCTGTGCCAGGTGCTGATCGACGCCCTGACCGTGCCCGACACCGTTCTCAAGCGCGCCGCCTGAGCCCTCCGCAGGTGCCCGACATCCACGAACACGCGATCCGCGTCACCTGGGGCGATTGCGACCCGGCCCGGATCGCCTATACCGCCCGACTGCCCTGGTTCGCGCTGGATGCGATCAACGGCTGGTGGGAGGCCAAGCTGGGCCAGGGCGGCTGGTTCCACATGGAACTGGACCGTGACGTCGGCACCCCCTTCGTCAACCTGAACATGGATTTCCGCGCGCCGGTCACGCCCCGCCATCCGCTGATCTGCAAGGTCTGGCCGACCCGGCTGGGCAAGACCTCGATCTCGTGGCGCGTCGACGGCTATCAGGATCGCACCCTGTGTTTCGAAGGGCGTTTTACCTGTGTCTTCACCCAGGCCAGCGCCTTTCGCAAACAGCCGCCGCCGCCCGAGATCCGGCAGCTCATCGAGGCCCATCTGATCCCCGAAGACGCGACATAATTCCGATTCCCGTGTCCGACCGTTGCTCCTGCCTGTCTTTCGGGTAGTGTTGTGCACTATAGTTCAGGATTGCCGGGCAGATGTCAGAAGTTACCGATTTCCAGGGCCGCGCACGCGCCGCCGGACCCCCGGGCCCCGAAGCCGAGGCCGAGGCGCTGATCCGCCGCGTCGGCGACCGGGTCCGCAAGGCGCGCGAACTCAAGGGCATCCCCCGCCGCGTCCTGTCGGAACGCTCGGGCGTGTCGCCGCGCTACCTGGCGCAGCTCGAGGCGGGCGAAGGCAACATCTCGATCGCGCTGCTGTCGCGGGTCGCCACCGCCCTGGATTACCGCATCGAATGGCTGATCGGAGAGGAAGACCCCTGGACCTCGGACCTCGTCCGCATGACCGAACTGTTCCGCACCGCCCCTGCCGATCTGCGCACCCGGGCGCTGTCCCTGCTGGCCCCGGAAAGCGATGACGAGGCGCGGGCCGAGCGGCTGTGCCTGCTGGGCCTGCGCGGCGCCGGCAAATCGACCCTGGGAGAACGGCTGGGCGCGCGGCTGGGCGTGCCCTTCGTCGAACTCAACCGCGAGATCGAGGACCACAGCGGCATGCCGGTGACCGAGGTCATGGCGCTGTATGGCCAGGAAGGCTATCGCGATCTCGAGGCCCGGGCGCTCGACCGGATCATCGCCACCCATTCCCGGGTGATCCTGGCCGTCGCCGGCGGCATCGTGTCCGAACCCGACACCTTCGCCCGGCTGCTCGCGCATTTCCACACGATCTGGATCAAGGCCAGCCCCGAGGATCACATGGACCGTGTCCGCGCCCAGGGCGATACCCGCCCGATGGCCGGCAATCCCGAGGCGATGGCGACCCTGCGCACCATCCTGACCAGCCGTGAGGCGCTCTATGACCGGGCCGAGGCGCGGCTCGACACCACCGGCCGCAGCCTTGCGCAATCCGAAGATGACCTGGCCGCCCTGGTCACGGCACGGGGGTTCCTGGGTTAGGCCGGGCGGGGGGCGCTGCCCTCGCCGCGCGCCCCTCCGGTATATTCGAACCCCGAGACGCGAGGGACTGGTCGCGGGGGCGCCGCCGCTGCTAGACTTGCCGTCATGCATCCTGTGTCCAACGCGCTCTACGCCCCCCTGTTCGCCGACCCGGAAATCGCGGCCCTGTTCTCGACCGAGGCGAGCCTGGCGGGGTTCTGCGATTACCAGGCCGCGCTGACCGCCGCCCTTGCCGAAACCGGTCAGGTGAATGCCGACCTGGCGCGGCTGGCCCTGGCGGCGATCGACGGGTTCCGGCCCGATCCCGAAGGGCTGGAGGCGGTGATCCGGCGCGACGGCGTTCCTGTGCCGGGCCTGCTGGCGCAGCTTCGGGCGCAGGCCGGCGACGGTGCCGTCGCGCTGCATCGCGGGGCGACCAGCCAGGATGTGATCGACACGACCCTGGCCCTGAGCCTCAGGGCGCTGTTCGACGCGCTGTCCGGCCGGTTGCGCGGGCTGATCGACCGTCTCAACGCGCTGGTGCGCGAATACGGCGATGCGTCGCTGATGGGCCGGACCCGGATGCAGGCGGCGCTGCCGGTGACTGCGCGGCATCGTATCGCGCAATGGCGTGCGCCGCTGTCGCATGCGTTGGACGGTCTGGCGGCGCTGCGCGGGCGGGTCGAACGGGTGCATTACGCCGGCCCCGTGGGGTTGCAGGACGCCCCGCAGGCGCATGCGGTGATCGCCCACATGGCCCGCGCCCTGGACCTGTCGCCGGCGCCACCGGGCAGCCATACCGACCGGGCCTGGATCGCCGAGACCGGCGGCTGGCTGTCGCTGGTCACCGGCGCGCTGGGCAAGATCGGCCAGGATCTGGCGCTGATGGCGCAACAGGGGCTGGACGCGGTGAGGTTCGAAGGCGGCGGCGGCCGGTCCTCGGCGATGCCGCACAAGCACAACCCGGTCGAGGCCGAGATACTGGTCGCCCTGGCGCGGTTCAATGCCACGGCCCTGGGCGGGCTGCACCAGGCACTGGTCCATGAACAGGAACGGTCGGGCGCGGCCTGGGCGCTGGAATGGATGCTGTTGCCGCAGATGGCCGAATGCGCGGGGGCCGCGACCGGACATGCGGACCGCATCCTGGAGCGTGTTCGCGGTTTGGGCGACTAGACCGATTCTGTGCTCCCGCACATGGTTGCCGGAATGGCGGCAGGAGCGGTTAGCGGTAGCAATCCGGCCTCTCGCCCAAAACGGTATGCATTTGCATGCCGGACATTTTCAGCGGCGTTTGGTCTATTTCACTGAAAAAACACGAAAAATTCTCTGCGTAAGAGGGAAAATTTACAAACAAACATCACTTTTGATAATGGATTTACAAAAAAACTCCATAAATCCAGCGCCCAATTCCGTTTTGTTTACTTACCCCTATGATGTGCCCACGCCGTGATACGGAAAGGAGGTTCCGTATTCGCCAGCGGGTCGATCTTGCGACCACATGAGGAGGACATCATGAAGGACGACGTTGCCAGCGGACTCTATCCGCCTTCCCCCGAGGTTGTTGCCCGGGCGCATGTCGACGCGGCGCAATATGAGGAGATGTATGCGGCCTCGGTGTCGGATCCGGAGGGGTTCTGGGGCGAACAGGGCAAGCGGCTGGACTGGATCGCGCCCTATACGCTGGTCAAGAACACCCGGTTCACGCCCGGCGACGTGTCGATCAGGTGGTTCGAGGACGGGGTTCTGAACGTCGCGCAGAATTGCATCGACCGGCACCTGGAAAAGCGGGCCGAGCAGACCGCGATCATCTTCGAGCCCGACGATCCGAACGATCCGGCCCGGCACATCACCTATGCCGAGCTTTACGAACAGACCTGCCGGATGGCCAATGTGCTGCTGGCCCAGGGGGTGATGCGCGGCGACCGGGTGGTGATCTACCTGCCGATGATCCCCGAGGCCGCCTATGCGATGCTGGCCTGCGCCCGGATCGGGGCGATCCATTCGATCGTCTTCGCCGGGTTCAGCCCCGACGCCCTGGCCAACCGGATCAACGATTGCGGCGCCAAGGTGGTGATCACCGCCGACACCGCCCCGCGCGGCGGCCGGCGCACGGCGCTGAAATCCAATTGCGACGCGGCGCTGCTGCATTGCTCGGACAAGGTGCGCTGCCTGGTGGTCAAGCATACCGGCGACCAGACCACCTGGATCCAGGGCCGCGACGTGGATGTGCGCGCGGCGATGGAGCATGTCGCCCCCGATTGCCCGGTCCGGCCGATGAATGCCGAGGATCCGCTGTTCATCCTCTATACCTCCGGCTCGACCGGCCGGCCCAAGGGGGTGGTGCATTCCTCGGGCGGCTACCTGCTCTATGCGGCGATGACCCACGAACTGGTCTTCGATTATCACGAGGGCGACGTGTTCTGGTGCACCGCCGATGTCGGCTGGGTGACCGGGCACAGCTACATCATCTACGGCCCGCTGGCCAATGGCGCCACCACGCTGATGTTCGAAGGCGTGCCGACCTATCCCGATGCCGGCCGGTTCTGGCAGGTCTGCGACAAGCACAAGGTGGCGCAGTTCTACACCGCGCCGACCGCGATCCGGGCGCTGATGGGCCAGGGCGACCAGTTCGTGCAGGGCCATGACCTGTCCAGCCTGCGGGTGCTGGGCACCGTGGGCGAGCCGATCAACCCCGAGGCCTGGGCCTGGTACAATGACAAGATCGGCGGCGGCAAGCTGCCGATCGTCGACACCTGGTGGCAGACCGAGACCGGCGGCCACATGCTGACCCCGCTGCCGGGCGCCACCCCGACCAAGCCGGGCAGCGCCACCAGGCCGTTCTTCGGCGTGGTCCCCAAGGTGCTGGAGCCGACCACGGGCGAAGAGATCACCGACACCCAGGCCGAGGGCGTGATCGTCATCGCCGACAGCTGGCCCGGCCAGATGCGCACGGTCTGGGGCGACCATGACCGCTTCGAACAGACCTATTTCAGCGACTACAAGGGCTATTACTTCGCCGGCGACGGCTGCCGGCGGGATGCGGACGGCTATTACTGGATCACCGGCCGGGTCGATGACGTGATCAACGTCTCGGGCCACCGGATGGGCACCGCCGAGGTCGAAAGCGCCCTGGTCGCCCATCCCAAGGTGGCCGAGGCGGCGGTCGTGGGCTATCCGCACGACATCAAGGGCCAGGGCATCTATTGCTACGTCACCCTGATGAACGACGTGGCGCCCAGCGAGGAGCTGAAGAAGGAGCTGCGCACCTGGGTCCGCACCGAGATCGGCCCGATCGCCTCGCCCGACCTGATCCAATGGGCCCCGGGCCTGCCCAAGACCCGATCCGGCAAGATCATGCGCCGCATCCTGCGCAAGATCGCCGAGAACGACTACGCCGCATTGGGCGACACCTCCACCCTCGCAGACCCCTCCGTCGTCGACCAACTCATCGAAAACAGGGTGAACCGGGGATAGGTTTCGGGGCGGTTAACCATGGGTCGCGATTCTTCGCGAAATTAACGACTCGGTCAGCCTGTTCGGACGATACTGAGCCGGCACAGAACCATTCGAGAATGGAGTCTCGACCCATGGAAATCGCAGCCACCTCCTTACCCGCCGGGGTGCATGGACATGCGCCCGGTCCAGCGGTTCCCGATCTTCGTCCGACCGCCGATGCCGCGGCGATGGTCCGCGACAACATCCCCAACCTGCCCTTGCCGATCCCGCCGACATCGGACCTGCAGGGCGCGGTCAGCCGGTCCATGGCCATGGCCCCGGACGAGGCCGGCAAGGCCCGCCCCGATGCCCCGGTCAAAGAGCCCGAGCGCACGCTCAAACCCTATGGCGTGACCATGCTGCCGCACCAGGACGGCAAGCGGGGCTGACCCGGCCGGATCCCGCCCGCTCCCCGGCCGGGTGTGCCCCTTGCATCCTCTCGGGTTTCCCTCCATGGACGGCTTGCGTATAACCGTCTGAACGGTCCGGACGCGGACCGGAGGTTCCCAAAGCGAGGTTTCATGGCAAAAGGCCCCCACGACACCGATGTCGCCTTCATCCAGGCGCTCGCAGAACTTCTGCGCGAGAACGACCTGAGCGAGTTGCAGGTCAAACGCGATTACGCGGA
>Ga0008837_100922_pt1 | contig 13226 bp, 15 predicted proteins | sample HotLakConsUCCSLE_FD_65500 | JGI IMG/M metagenome (GOLD analysis project Ga0008837, IMG submission 65500) | Hypersaline microbial mat communities from Hot Lake, Washington, USA - Hot Lake Consortium UCC-SLE | ecosystem: Environmental > Aquatic > Non-marine Saline and Alkaline > Hypersaline >...
ACCTCGACCAGCTTGGCGAAATCCGCCAGAGAGCGGCTGAGTCGGTCGATCTTGTAGACCACCACCACGTCGACCAGCCCGTCCTCGATGTCCTCCAGCAGCCGCTTCAGGCCCGGCCGTTCCAGCGTGCCGCCCGAAATGCCGCCGTCGTCATACTGATCGCGGACGAGCACCCAACCCTCGGACCGCTGGCTGGCGATGTAGGCCTCGCAGGCCTCGCGCTGGGCGTGGAGCGAATTGAACTCCTGCTCCAGCCCTTCCTCGGAGGATTTCCGGGTGTAGATCGCGCAGCGGCGTTTTAGCTTCACCTCTGCCATTACCGGCGTCCCTGACGTTTGAGCCCAAAGAAGACCAGCCCATTCCAGCGGGTCCCCGTAATGGCGCGAGCGATGGCAGACAGCGACCTGTAGGGCCGCCCCTGCCATTCGAAGCCGTCGGCAGTTACGGTGACGATCTGCTCAACGCCCTGCCATTCTCGCAGCAGCCGCGTGCCGGTGATCGGGCGGTCGCGATCGGCGCGGATGCTGCGCTTCTTGCTGTCGCCGCCGTCCAGTTCCTCGCCAAGCCGCTCCAACCGCCGGATCGTCTCGGGCTTGAGCCCGCCATAGGCGAGTTCTTGGATCCGGTACGCGAGCCGGCTTTCCAGATACCTACGGTTGAACGGCGGTGGTTCGCTGTCGAACAAGTCGCGCCACTGCGCCTTCAGCTCCGGCGTCGACGTGGTCTTGAGCGCGGCCAGGCGGGCGGGAATGGGATCTTGTTTTGTCATGCGTTTCTCCGGTCATTTGCAGTTGCATGACCGCTCCGGGCGGCCGGATTGTGTAGCGAAATGTCTCCGGTCTCGCGTTCCCGGGCATCCTCTGTGCGTATCCGGAGACGGATAAGGCCAAGGGCCAGCAGACCGCACAATTCTGCGCGGCGCTCGGGGGGCGTCATGCGAAACGGGGAGAGCGGGTTGGGGCGTTTTGGCGGACGGGTATCGGTCATTTGAACCTCAGTCCCTTCAGGCCGCGCGATGTGCTGGTGCGGCCGTCCTCGAAGCCCCGGGTCTTCAATTCCTTGATCAGCGTTCGCTGCGTCCAACGCGACAAACCCTGGAGGTCCGCCCATTGATTGAACCGCAGGATCAGATCGGCGTTGCTCGAATAGCCCTGTGGATCGGCAATCGTTTCGTCGATCAGGAATTGTCCGACGATATCCTCCTCGTCGAAATAGGCCTGCGATGCCTCCACCAGGGGGGCGGGGACCGCCAACCCCTGCCTCTGCCAGGCGAGAGCGCCGTCGATGCACCATCGCAGGATCGCGGGACCTTCATCCCTCAGAACCACGGCCAGATCCTTTTGCTGTCGTTCGGCGGGGATCGTGACGGTGAAGGGGACGAGGACGACGCGGGATCGAATGGCAGCGTCGACACCCCGGAACGAGGGCTGGACATTGCCCGCAATCAGGAGGGTCAACTGGGGGTCGAACTCGAAGAAGTCCTGCCGCATGAACCGGGCCGTCATCCGGTCACCGCCCGTCAGGTCCTTGATGACGGCTTCGTCCCAGGTCTTGCCGCGTGGCAGCTCCGAGGCCACCGCAAGCCGGGCGCCCCGTAGACTGGCGACATCGGTCGGATGGCGCTCGGTCTGGCTCGACAGGAACACGCTGGCTGCGACCCGGCGGCCATAGTCGGCCCAGATATGAAGCAGGGTGTTCAGGAAGACGGACTTGCCGTTGCGGCCGGTCCCGTGAAGGAACAGCAGCTTGTGTTCTTCGGTCGAGCCGGTCAGGGCATAGCCAGCGGCGCGCTGGAGAAAATCGATGATCTCCTGCTGCCCGTCAGTGACCTCTGCGAGAAAGTCCAGCCACCGGGCCGGTGTAACGCCCGGGGATGCCGGCCCGCAGGCAGTCTGCAGTGTGATCAGATCGGCGCGTTCGGCCGCGCGCAGTGTTCCGGTCCGAAGGTTTACCGTGCCTGCGGGGGTGCCAAGGAGGAGCAGGTCCTTGTCCATGTCTTCGGCGCGCGTCGCCGAGGCGGGATTGGTCCGGGCCAATGCGGCCACGGCCGTGACGGTCGCGTTGCTCTTGAGAGGCTTGACGTTGCTGGCCGAGGACTTCCCGGGCTTTCCCGCTGCCATGGCGTTGGCAGCCTGTCGCAGGAAGCTGCGGACCCGCGTGAGGTGTTCGAGGCGGTTATCACCCCGCCAATGGCGGCCGGTCCAGAAATACCATCTGTCTTCCGTGGCGACATATCGGGCGTTGGCATCGAACTCCTCCCGGCCGAGGGCGAGCGCGAGGGCGTCGTGAGACAGATCGGGTGATCCGGACGGGCGCTCCGTCCGGTCGACGGGTCGCGGGGAGGGATTGCCCAAGTCGAGGGCGTGTCCTGCCTTGTGGCGCCGGGCGATCTCGCGCAGATCCGCGCCGGACTGCCTTGCTCTGTGCGCGATGCTCGCAATGGTCACGCCGCCCGAAGGGAGAAACCCCGCCCATTTCGCCGCGACTTCACCGGTCTTGTACTTTGTTCCTCCTCTGGACCAGTCGTCCGCCAATTCCAGCCCCTCGGCACGTCCACCGAAATGCGCATGGAGGGCTTGCAGGGTCTCGACCCAGGCATCGTAACCTTCGGCGTCCGGATCGATCGAGGCCAGGAGCTCGGCGACTTCGGCGAAACATGCCGGGCTCCGGTCGAACGTGACCGAGCCTGTCTTCGGTTGCTCGGCAGAGCACAGCGCGCCGATCCAGTCGGGGCAGGGGGCGGGTGCCGCGTCATTGATGATTTCGTAGGGCTTGCCTTCGAATGTCGACGGAGCGAGCAGGATGTAGCCGTGATGTTTGATGTCGACACCCGGGCAGAGACGCCCGGGAAACGTCACGCCGTTGTCTGTCGAGAAGACGTAATGGCGCCCGCCTCTCGGCGAGGCTTGGGTGAAGGTCGGTGGCAGAACCTTTCCGTCCGAGATCTCGGACCAGGCGCAATCGGGCTTGTAGAGGTCGGCGTCGATCGCCACGAGCCCTGAGGCCGCAAGGCTGAGCCCGATATTGGCGTCTGGTGAGTGCGTCCACCAATCGCGGATCACTTCGGCCTCGCTCGACGCAGCCTTGTGTCCCCGCGCCAGCAGGTGGGACGAACGATTGTCGGCCGATCGCCCTTTCGTGTCGGCGCCAAGCGGGAAGACATGCCATCCCCGACGCGCATAGGCCAGGGCGGCGGTCATCGGGGACGCTGCCGCGCTCACGTTGCCGCTCCGGGAAAGCGATTGGCGTTCTCGAAGGCACGGACCTCATCGCGCCCGTAGAGAACCCGGCCGCCGATCCTGAACCAGGACGGACCTGTGCCGGCTTCCCTCCAGCGCTGCAGCGTTCGCTGGCTGATCCGCCAATGACGCGCAAGTTCGCGCTCTGTCAGCCGCCGCGGCAACTGGTCGATCAGGGTGGTGAGATGGTCTGTCATGTCGGTCTCCGTCTGCTTCGGAGACCGTCTAGGGCGGCGAATCGTTGCCGGTCGGCGGTTCGTCGGATGTTGAACCTATGTCGGGGCGAATTTCAGAGACCAGAAGCCACGGCGAGGGCTGTAAATGTATCTGTCCTCGATGCGCTCCTTCCAGTCTTCAGCTCCGAAAGCGGCAGAGGGACTGTTCGCTCCTGTGTGGTCAAGCAGATCGCGGGTCCGAACAGCGCTCTGTCCGCTGACATGGGCCAGATAGAGCTTCTCGACGATCTTGACCCGGCTTTCGCCGACAATCGTCCACGGGTCTTCGGTCGGCACGAACAGGACAGCCCGATCGCCGTGGTCGAGAAAGTCGACGGCATCCGCGGAGGCGGCGCTGCGGCGCCTGTTCGCCCAGAGCAGTTCCAATGCGGCCAGGTCGAGTTGGTGTAGCTCGATGTCAATCGTCTCGGCGAGGTTCACGACCAAGTGTTTTCCCAGATAGCCGATGCCGCAATCGCCGGCTGTCACGACAAGACCGGATGCCCGATCCGCCTTGCTGCGCAAGAGCCTGTCGACCCGCTCGAGAGACTTGAGGTCATCGATGTTTTCCCAAAGGTATATCGGCAGCCGATCCGAACCGATCTGGCCCGAACCCAGTGAAAACAGGCCTTGGCCAAGATCCTCGGGACGCGTGGCCACCTGGAGCGGCGACAAGGCGGACAGGACCTTTTCCCGGACAAAGTCTCGATTGATGGTCCAGCTGAGAAGCTGGTCGAGTCGCGCGTCTCCAAGGATGACGTCCTCGCCGATGTGAAGGGAGGCCGTGTCCCGACCGAGGTCGGCATCGCTCGTGGCCTCGATCGGACCGAGATCATCATCATCGATCAGCATCTCCGTTGCGATGGTTCGCTGGTTCAGGAAATCAGCCTTCACAAGGCGATCGGTATTGACGTCGAGTTCACGCAACTCCAGGGCGCTGATGGTGTCGTTCGCGTGAGACAGTAGTTTGAGCAATGCCGGCAACAGTTCGGCTGTGAGTTCAGGGGATCGCTCGGAGACCCGAGCGACGACCCCGAGTTCCGTCAGGAGCTCGAACCCGATGCTCCGCAATTCCGGGTCTGTTTCCGCCTGAAGTGTCGACCGGTTCTGGTTGGTCACCCTGAAGCGCAACTTCCTTGATCCACGGTCACCGCGGTCAACATCAACAAGCAATTCGATATCGCAAAGAAACGGGGTGCCGTGGCGCGACCGTAGTCCTTGGAGCACATCCTTCGCGATCTCGTCGATCGGCTCGCCTGGGAGCACGTTGACCGTAAGCTTGCGATTATAGCCTCCAAGCGCGAAGCGGGCCTCGGTCACGTGCAAGGACAACACCCTGTCTCGGAGCGCCGTCGGAATGTCCGGGTTCAGTCTGGTGCGGAAAGGACGAAGGTCGTAATTGCGTTGGGTCAGAGGGCGTTCGGACAGCGATTGTTCCAGAACATGGGAGGCGAAGGTCCGCGCCACCGCCTTGCGATCGGTCCATTGCCGTCCGCAGACTTCCACCTGGCCCAGGTCCGGCTTGTAGACGAGGATCAACTCCTGAGCCGGTCGATACTGGATCGAGCGGATACGCTTGTCGGGCTCGAAAGTCTGGGGATTTGCCAAAGCACCACCAGTTGTGACAGCGAGCATGATTTCTTTGCGGCCGTCCTCGCCCGCCGGCAACTCGACCGCCTCGATGACGCAGCTATCGCGGAGACCGATCTTCTCGGAGATGATCTCCTCAAGAGCCCCCGTGTCGATCTGGTCGATGCCGATCTGAATGAGCCCGTCGACCTCATAGGCTTCGTAAATCGTTCGGTGCTCACGATAGCTCCGCATCTGCATGGCGCGTTCGACATGTCGGAACAGCGCGGGTTTACCGGCGAAGGACCATGCCGATCTGAACAGTGCTCCGGGCAACTCCTCGAGGTCGTCGCGGCATTCGAATGCAACACTCTCGGATAACCTCAGATGCAGAGCGTCCGCTTGAGGGGTGTCGAGCCGGGTGATTCTGAGCGCTTCCCGCTCAAGAAGGCTCAGGTTGTCTGGATGCAGTTCGGCCAGCCGGTCCCGTATGTCAACCGAAGTGACCTGCCGTGCAAGGCCCGGCGGGGCAAAGTCCGTGACGTCGGCTGTTGCCGCGGTCCCAAGCCAGTTGGAGAACAGTTCAGGGGAAAGGTCCCGGAGGAGACGGGTTATCTGCGGCGCGCCCTTGAGGGGCGGAATTCTGGTAATCGTCGTCGGTCTCATGTCAGGAAAGCCTATAGCAAAACCGGATGATCCATAGGTCTGGATATCCGGACCCTCCGCTCTCGGCGAATGTGAGGTTCAGCACCCTCCATCGCGGCTGCGGCCCTGCGGGGATCCGCAAATGACAAAAGTGACAGGTTTTCCATTATCCCACGTATAGTGAGAGAGGTCGTGGATATGGGGGATAGTCGGAAATCTGTCATTTCTGTCATCACGGCTGTGGTCAGGGATCATTCGGGGTTCTCCTGAGCCAGACGTATCGTGCGGCAAGCCCGGCCAAACGAACGCGATGGTTTGAAGATGCTGGCGTGCAGATGACGGTCAGTGACGTCTCGTGTCAAAAAGTGTCATGATTACAATGGGTTGAAATTTCTGATATCCTCTGTACAGGCCAAAGGGTTTTGACAGGGGGCTTCAGGATGGCAGTGAGACCTGCGATTGGCGTGCACGGCGCGGCTGCGATCGAGCAGCGGTCGGTGGCTGATCTCATCCCCTACGCCAACAACGCCCGCACCCACAGCGAGGATCAGGTGTCGCGGATTTCGGGGTCGATCCGGGAGTTCGGGTTCAACAATCCTGTGCTTGTGGATGGCGAGAGCGGCATCATCGCGGGGCATGGGCGGGTGATGGCGGCGCGTAGATTGGGCCTCGAGCATGTTCCGGTGATCGAGCTGACCCATCTGAGCGAGGCGCAGAAGCGGGCGTATATCCTGGCCGACAACCGGCTGGCCGAGCAGGCGGGTTGGGACAGGGACCTGCTGGGGTTGGAGCTGGCGGATCTGAGTGAGCTGGGCGTCGATCTTGGCGGGATCGGCTTCGAGGGTGCGGAACTCGATGCGCTGCTGGGGCATGGCGCGGCCGATCCGAGGGAGGAAGAGACGCCGGAGCCGCCGGCCCAGCCGGTCAGCAGATCGGGGGATCTGTGGGTGCTTGGCAACCATCGGCTGCTCTGCGGCGATGCCACATCCGAGGCCGACGTGGCCCGGCTCCTCAGGGACGTGCGCCCGCACCTGATGATCACCGATCCGCCTTACGGGGTGAACTACGATCCGGCCTGGCGCAACGAGACAGGGGCGGCGAAGACGAAGCGCACCGGCAAGGTCGCCAATGACGACCGGGCCGACTGGCGCGCCGCCTGGGCGCTGTTTCCGGGCGAGGTGGCCTATGTCTGGCACGGGGCCCTGCATGCCGGCACGGTGGCCGAGAGCCTCATGGCCTGCGGCTTCGACATCCGGGCCCAGATCGTCTGGGCGAAGGAGCGGCTGGTTCTGAGCCGCGGGCATTATCACTGGCAGCACGAGCCCGCGTGGTACGCGGTCCGAGGCAAGGGGCACTGGTCGGGGGACCGGACGCAATCGACACTGTGGAACATTCCCAGCCGGGATCAGGATGCCGCGACGATCCACGGCACGCAGAAACCCGTCGAGTGCATGCGCCGGCCGATGCTGAACAATGCAAGCCCCGGCCAGGCGGTCTACGAGCCGTTCTCCGGCTCCGGCACCACGTTGATCGCGGCCGAGACGACGGGGCGGACCTGCCTCGGGATGGAACTGGACCCGGCCTATGTCGACGTGGCGGTGGCCCGCTGGCAGCGCTTCACCGGCAACGACGCGCTCCGGGAGGATGGCACTCGGTTTGACGACCTCGAGCCGGAGGTCGTGGAATGACCCAGTCGCGCGGGCAGTCGGCCATCGAGGCCATGGCCAATGTCGCCATCGGCTGGCTGATCGCGCTCGGCACCCAGCTGCTGGTGTTTCCCGCCGTCGGGCTGCAGGCCACGCTGGCGCAGCACCTCGGGATCAGCGCTGTCTTCACCGCCGTCTCGCTGATGCGGACCTATGCGCTCCGGCGTCTCTTCAACGCGCGTGAGAGGACCGTGTGATGGGACGTCCGCCGGTCACGCTGAGCCCCGATCAGGTGCGCGAGGTCGAGACGCTGGCAGCGCTCCTGAGCCAGGAGCAGATTGCGGATTACTTCGGGATCGCCCGCAACACCTTCCGCGCCATCTGCGAGCGCGATCCGGAGGTTCTCGCACGCTATAAAAGGGGCAAGGCGAAAGCGATCGCCCATGTGGCAAACGGTCTGTTGCAGAAGGCGCGGTCGGGCTGCACGACCTCGTCGATCTTCTACCTCAAGACGCAGGCGGGCTGGCGCGAGACTTCGGCGATCGTACATACCGCCCAGGTCTCCGTGACACCGGGGATCAGTGCCGGCGAGAGGATCAGGGCCCGGCTCGACGAGATCGCAGAGCGACAGGCCGCAGGGCAGGCGAGGCCCGATCCGAAGGGGCTCACGGATGCGCGGGCCTAAGCCGCGCCCGAGCCGGTCGGCGCCACAGGGGCCCGCGGGCCTTCCGCGCTGTCCCGCGCATCTGGACCGGGCGGCGCGCAACGAATGGCGCCGCTTGGCCACGCCGATGTTCGAGGCCGGTGTCCTCACCCTGGCGGATCGGGCCGCACTGGCGGCCTATTGCCAGGCCTATGCCCGCTGGGTCGAGGCGGAGGAGAAGCTCAAGGAAACGCCGATGCTCCTGAAGACGCCGTCCGGCTACGTGCAGCAATCGCCCTGGCTGTCGGTGGCCAACAAGCAGCTGGAGCTGATGGCGCGCTTCATGGCCGAGCTGGGGCTGACCCCGGTCTCGCGCGCCCGGCTGCCCGAACCCTCTGGGGCAGTGGGCGGGGTCCGGATGCCGACCGAGATCGTCATCGTCAGTTCCGACGGAAACGGCCAACGCAGCAGACCGCTGATCGGGGCGGACGACGCGGAGGTGGCAGAGGTCGAAGATGCCGTGACGGGCAGCTCCGGCGCATCTCGATAGGCCTACACTAAGTGACTGTTCGCATGTACAAAACTGCCAAACGAAGGTTGCGCAGGTCTGTACATGGACAAGGGTCTTGCCTCATCACCCAAGCTGGTCGCCTACGCGCGTGTCTCGACCGCACGGCAGGGCAGGTCCGGGCTGGGCCTGGAGGCGCAGCGCAAGGCCATCGAGGACTACGCAAAAGGGCAGGGCGCGGAGCTCCTCGCCCGGTTCACCGAGGTCGAGAGCGGCAGAAAGGTGGACCGGCCGGAACTGGCCAGGGCCATTGACCTCGCGCGTCTGACCGCTGCCACGCTCGTCATCGCCAAGCTCGACCGGCTGTCGCGCAATGCGGCCTTCCTGCTGACCCTGCGCGACAGCGGTGTCCGCTTCGTCGCCTGCGACATGCCGCAGGCCAACAGCCTGACGGTGGGCATCATGGCGCTCGTCGCCGAACAGGAACGCGAGGCGATCTCGCGCCGCACGAAAGAGGCGCTGGCCGCCGCCAAGGCGCGTGGGGTAAAACTCGGCAACCCAAACGGCGCCGCTGCGCTCAGGCGGGCAGGGAAGGGCGGTATAGCGCTCCGCCAGACGGTCACCGCCAACGCCGACACCTTCGCCCGATCGCTCGAACCAGTTCTCGCCGAGATCCGCACCGAGGGCCACACCACCCTCCGCGCCATCGCCACCGAGCTGAACAGACGCGGCATCCAGACAAGGCGTGGTGGGCGGTGGTATGTGGCGAACGTCAGTAACCTTCTGGTGCGTCTTCAGCGGGTCTCGACCGCGACCCGGAGAACGTGATCTCGCTTAGGTGTCCAGTTCAGCTAACGAAGGCAGGAAAAAATGAAAAACGATCGAGGCAGGAAGATGAATCAAACCGTTGTGTCCGCACTGCTCGCGCTCACACTCGTCGCCGGTGCAGGCCGTCGGACGGTGGTCAAGGGCACTGGGCGTGATGAGTTCCAAAAACTGCGCGCAGGCCCCACGCTCGGCTTCAAAGTCATCCTGGGCCGACCCGATGATGCTGCGTTGACGCGCCACGATTGCGTAACGGAAGTGGGGCAACTCTGGTGCCGCGTCTCACTTGCCAATGCTCCGGCCATCACCGGCTATGTCTCCGCCGATTACTTTTCCATGCCATGACGATTGCCGCTTCTTAGTTGGCAGCCACATCGTACTACCACGACCTGTCTCCTGCTGCCTTTTGCCCACGTCTGTGCGGTGATGCTGAGATCGCCCACGATGCTCTGGCCGAACCCGAGAACTTGGTCGCGGTCAGTGCGTGTGTTCGGGCAAGTCTTTCACCTCGTCCTTGCACATTGAGGTTGTCGCATGAACCGTTCCATCCTTGTCCCGCATGAGCCTTATGCCCGAAATTGGCAGGAGCGCCGGTTCGCGCCAAGCCCGCGAAATCCACCAATTAGGGATCGATGGGGTCGCACATATTGATCTTCTGGCTACAGCGAGTGCCTTGTCGGAAGATTTGCATTCTGAGCCAAAATCCGATCTTACCTCTCGATATTCCGTTAGGATTATCTCGAACATGCTGCAGGACTCATTCTTCGCCCTGAATCCGTATCACGTTGCGCTGGCCGTGATCGGCCTGATCGTCATCCTCGCGCGATGGTTGCCGCGTCTGGTATCAAAGCGAGAGCCGGCGTCAGCACCACTCATGATCATGTTCGGGGCGGGCGCGGCGCTGCTGATACCGAATTTACCGACGTTACCTGACCCGCGCCAGACACCGCTGCCGTGGGAGTTGGTAAGTGAATTGACTGTTATTGTGGCCCTGTTTGGGGCAGGGATGCGCATCGACAGCCTAAGGCCTTGGCGAAAGTGGGGTCCAACGGCCCGAATGCTGGGCATCGCCATGCCGTTGACCATCACGGCAGTCGCGTTGCTTGGCGTCGGGGTCGAAGGGCTGACGGTTGCAGGAGCGATCCTGTTGGGCGCGGTCCTTGCTCCGACCGACCCTGTACTGGCGGCGGATGTTCAGGTCGGGCCACCGCAGGAGGGTGAAGAACACCCTGTGCGCTTTACCCTGACCACCGAGGCAGGGCTCAACGATGGGCTGGCCTTTCCATTCGTGTATCTGGGCCTCATCATCGCAGCCGAAGGATTGAACCCCGGCGCATGGGCGCTGGATTGGCTGGTCTGGGATGTCTTCTATCGTATTTCCATCGGCGTCTTGATGGGATGGGCCGGAGGCCGGGTATTGGGTTACGTCCTTTTCACGGTTCCCAGAGGCGCGATCCTTGCCGAGACGGGGTCGGGGGTGATCGCACTGGCTGGGGTGCTGCTGTGCTACGGGTCGACCGAATTGGTGGAAGGCTATGGCTTCATCGCCGTCGCGGTTATGGGACTGACCCTGCGCCGGGTGGAGGAGGAGCATCATTTTCATCGCCAACTGCATGATTTTACGGAATCCATTGAACACGCGTTGACAGCGGTGCTGCTGGTTGCCTTGGGCAGCGTTCTACCGTTGCTTTTTGCCGACCTGACTTGGATGCACGCCTTGGTTGCATTGATGCTGATCGTGGTTATCCGACCTGTGTCGGGATGGATCGGCTTGATCGGAACCGACATGTCCCATCGCGATAGAGCGGTTGTTTCGGTCTATGGCGTGCGCGGCATCGGCTCCATCTACTACCTTTGCTATGCGGGCAGTCATATGGAATTCCTAAACGAAAACCAGCTTTGGTCGCTCGTCGCTTTGGTCATCCTGCTGTCGACAATTCTTCACGGCTTCAGCGTCGGCTGGGCGATGGATCAGATAAAGGAAGAGTGATGGGGCAGCAGACGCGCCGACCTGACCAACACAGATCATAATGAATAGGGGGCGTTCGATCCCGGGACCAGCCTCTTCACCGCACCCGTCGACGGCAGCTACCTCTTCGGCGCGACGCTGCTCTACAAGATCAACGCCAGCGCCACGGCCCACATGCCCGGGCGGGCTGGTGCTGAACGGCACGACCGAAATCCGCAGCTCCCTCGGCGAAATCTCCGCCACCCACGTCTCGCTCGCCACCCACGTCTCGCTCGCCACCCACGTCTCGCTCGCCACCGTCATCTGGCTGCAGGCCATGGTCCCGCTGACGGCCGGCGATACCGTCGATCTTCAGGGGTATTTCCGGGTCGCGGACAGCTATTTCGCGGCCGATCACACGTCCTTCTGGGGCTGCAAGTTCGGCTGAGCGGCGGAAGGAGGAATGGGCACCACCGGCGTCATGATTTCGTACACAGATCGGGTTCTGTTACCCGCGCGGTTCCCGAGCGTAGATGTCCTTCTGACTCCGCACTTCAAGAAGAGCAGTCTGCTTTCCTGCTGGTCTTGCCCCCGTTTCACCTGCCAGTTCACTGAGGGCTTGTTATAGACTTATTTTTGGCTAGCGTATGGTCATGGAGGTGCAGCAAATGGGACTTGTCATCTCTGAGCCTGTCGACACGAAGGAGAAACTCCGGTCGATCCTTCCTCGCTGGAATGGCAATGCGGGCCGGAAGGATCACGATCGGATCAATGAGGTTGCAGCGTCGTTCATCGCCCGGTCGCCCTATGTCGTCATCTCGTCCGCTGCTGAGCACGGTTGCCATGACGTGTCGCCGAAGGGAGACGCACCGGGCTTCGTGGCTGTGCATGATGAAAAGACCCTGATCATACCGGACCGGCTGGGCAACCATCGCCTCGACACATTCGAGAACCTTCTCATCGATCCGCGGGTCGGGCTGTTGTTCCTCATCCCCGGCCACACGGAGACATTGCGGATCGCCGGATTCGGGCAGATCGCGCGCGACGAGACGCTGCGCGTGCCTTTTGCGATGAACGGAAGGCTCCCCGAACTTGTCCTCGTAGTGACAGTGGAGCAGGTGTTCATGCACTGCTCGAAATCGCTTGTTCGCTCGAAACTGTGGTCGCCAGAAACGTGGATCCATGCGGATGGCGCTCCGAGCCTCGCGCAGTGGGTGAAGTCGGCGGTGCCGACCGACGAGACGCTCGAAGAGGTGCAGGGTGTTCACGACCGGGATCGCGAGAACAGGCTCTATTAGCGAGTATCTGTTCGCGACGGGTCGTCGATCTAACGAATGGGCCTAGGCGCTGAATACAGTCGATGAAAATTAGCGTTATGGTTATTGGATTTTTCCTAATTGAATGAAGAACGATGCTCTGTGTTGGGGATGAGCGTCGCGGCACTTTGAAATGTCCAGCCTTCGAATTGGTGCCGTATGTCGTCAAGAAAAGAGCAGGCGCGCGCACAGCGGGATTCGCTAGTGAGGCGCAGGACGGAAGGTTGACCGAACATGAATTCAGATGAAGCCTTTGCCGCTCTCGAACGCCGCGGCTGGGCCGATGAAGGGACCGCAAGCGCCTATGCGCGCGACTTTGCGCGCGCGCCTCCGAGATGGCCGTCCCCGCACTGGTGGCCGAAAGTGGTGTCGAGCCGGGAATGGCGGTGCTCGATCTCTGCTGCGGTCACGGCAGTGTGGCGCGGGGGTTGGTCAACGCGGGCGCAAAGGTGACGGGGCTCGATTTTTCTCCCGCAATGCTTCGGCTCGCACGTGCGGCGGTGCCCGAGGCGAATTTCGAGGAAGGCGATGCAATGGCGCTGCCCTACGATGAGGGGAGTGTCCTGAACTTTGTGTATCCGGGCCGGTCCATGCGGTTTGGGATACTCAAGCGTCGAAGCGCTCGCCGAACATTATGGCGAACTGATTGCGGGCGGCAAACCATTCTCGGAC
>Ga0008837_100937_pt1 | contig 12974 bp, 8 predicted proteins | sample HotLakConsUCCSLE_FD_65500 | JGI IMG/M metagenome (GOLD analysis project Ga0008837, IMG submission 65500) | Hypersaline microbial mat communities from Hot Lake, Washington, USA - Hot Lake Consortium UCC-SLE | ecosystem: Environmental > Aquatic > Non-marine Saline and Alkaline > Hypersaline >...
GGCGGTAGCGGCAACGACACGATCCTCGGCGGCGTCCAGTTCGACACCGTCTTCGGCGGCGACGGCGACGACAGCCTCATCGGCGAAGCGGGCAGTGACAGCCTCGAGGGCGGCGAGGGCAACGACACGATCGACGGTGGCAGCGGCTTCGACACCCTCCTCGGCGGAGATGGCACCGACGCGATCCTTGGCGGCAGTGGCGGCGATTCGATCCTCGGCGGCGCCGGTGCGGACAGCATCGACGGTGGCAGCGATAACGACACCATCGAGGGCGGTGCCGACAACGACACGATCCTGGGCGGCGAGGGCGACGACGTCATCGACGGCGACGAGGGCAAGGACGAGATCGACGGCGGCGCCGGCAACGACACCCTCTTCGGAGGCGTCCAGTTCGACACGATCCTGGGCGGCGATGGCGACGACAGTATCCTCGGCGAGGCCGGCCGCGACCGGCTCGAGGGTGGCGACGGGAACGACACCCTCGACGGCGGAACGGCGCCGGACACGCTCATCGGCGGCGCCGGGGACGACCTCCTCAACGGCGGTTCCGGTAACGACACCATGGAGGGTGGCACCGGCAACGACACCTATACGGTCGACTCTCCCGATGACGTCGTCGTCGAGGACGACGAGGCGGGCAGCATCGACACGGTGGTGTTCTCGCTCGGCGCCTTCTCCATCGATCCGACGGTCAACGCGAACCTCTCTGGCGAGGTGGAGAACGCCACGTTCTCCGGGACGGGGACTGCGGTCCTCCTCGGCAACGACCTCGACAACGTTCTCGACGTGTCGGCCTCGACCGACGCCACGGTGGAAGGCGGCATCGGCAACGACACCATCACGGGCGGTGCCGGCAACGACAGTCTCTACGGCGAAGACGGCGACGACGTGATCGACGGTGGTTCGGGCGCCTCGTCGGGCAACACTGACGTCATGTTCGGTGGTGCCGGCAACGACACCATCACAGCCAGCGACGCCGGTATCGATGCACTCTATGGCGAGGAGGGCGACGACAGTCTCGTCGGCAACGACGAGGCGAACCTCCTCTCCGGCGGCGCCGACAACGACACTCTCCTCGGCGGCGGCGGCAACGACCTCCTCGACGGCGCGGAGGGCGCGGACTCCATGGTCGGCGGACTGGGAGATGACGAGTACATCGTCGACGACGAAGGCGACGTGGTGGAGGAGCTGCCCGGCGAGGGAACCGACACCGTCATCACCTCCCTCAGCGGCTACACGCTGCCTGACAACGTCGAGATTGGCAGCTTCATCGGAGTCGGCGTCGCAGGAGAGGTCGATCTCACCGGCACGGCGGGCGACGATTTCCTCTCGTCGAGCATCTCCATCATGACGCAGTTCGGTCCGATCAGCGCGAGTGCGACCGGGGACGTCGAAATCGACGGCGGGGCCGGCAACGACATCATCATCGGCAACGAGCTCAATGAGATACTGCGCGGCGGCGACGGCGACGATTTCCTCTCCGGCGGCGGTGGCTCCGACCTTCTCTTCGGCGGCTCGGGCAACGACAGCTTCGATTACTACGCCGCATCGGACAGTGGGCCGACCACGCCGGACATCATCCTCGACTTCGAGGGCAGTGCGGCAAGCGGCGGCGACTTCCTGACCTTCGACGGTCTCGGGGCGCTGACGTACATCGGTGACAACCCGTTCACGGGTGCAGGCCTCGAGATCAGCTGGTTGTCTATCGACGCCGATGGCGACACGTCTGTCGACGACGTGGTGGTTGAGGTCGACATCGACGGGGACTCTGCGGCCGACATGGCCATCTTCCTACTCGACGTCCCCTCGCTGTCCGCCAGCGACTTCGAGATCATCAGCTGACGATGGCCCCTTCCCGCCGCCGGGCTTCCGGCGGCGGGGCGGACCGGAAGGCTGAGCCTCCCCGGCCCGCCTCACCCGATGCCACGGCTCGGGGGATCTTCCGGCGGAACTGTCGACGGGGGGAGGCGATCGCGGCGTGCGGACCCGGTTCCGGTCGCCGCGATGTCGTCCGGGGATGAGAACGCGCGGCCGGCCGGGGAGAGGCCGGGCTGATGAAGGTCAGGCCGGAGCGGCTGCAGAGGAAGCGGCTGCGACGCCGACCTGGCCGAGGCGCTCGCCGGAATAGCGGCGCTCGCGGATGGGCCGCCACCACGCCTCGTTCTCGAGATACCAGCGGACGGTCTTCTCGAGGCCCGTCTCGAAGGTTTCCACCGCACGCCAGCCGAGCTCGGTCTCGATGCGCGTCGCGTCGATGGCGTACCGCAGGTCGTGGCCCGGGCGGTCGGTCACGAAGTCGATGAGGTCGCGGCGGGGGCCGGCCGGGGACGGGACGAGCCCGTCCAGCGCGTCGCAGATGGCGTGGACGACGGCAAGGTTCGTGCGCTCGTTGCGCCCGCCGACGTTGTAGGCGCGGCCCGGCCGGCCGGCGCTCACCACGAGCGTCAGCGCGCGGGCGTGGTCGTCCACGTAGAGCCAGTCCCGAACGTTCTCGCCGCGGCCGTACACCGGGAGCCTCTGCCCGTGGAGGGCGTTGAGGATCATCAGAGGGATCAGCTTCTCGGGAAAGTGGTAGGGTCCGTAGTTGTTGGAGCAGTTGGAGAGGACGACAGGCAGGCCGTAGGTGCGGTGCCAGGCCATGGCGAGATGGTCCGACGCGGCCTTCGAGGCGGAATAGGGCGATGAGGGTGCGTAAGGGGTCTCCTCGGTGAAGAGGCCGCCGTCGATCGGAAGGTCGCCGAAGACCTCGTCCGTCGAGACGTGGTGGAAGCGGAAGCGCTCCGCCCGTTCGCCCTTCAGCCGCTCGAAGTGCCTGCGCGCCGCCTCGAGGAGCTCGAAGGTCCCCTGGACGTTGGTGCGGATGAACTCGCCCGGGCCGTCGATGGAGCGGTCGACGTGGCTCTCTGCGGCAAGGTGCATGATCGCGTCGACGTCCTCGGCGGCGAGAAGCTCCGACACGAGGGCGCGGTCGCAGATGTCCCCCTTCACGAAGCGGTAGCGCGGGCTGTTCGCGATGGGCTCGAGGGAGGCGAGGTTCGCAGCGTAGGTCAGCTTGTCGAGGACGACGACCGCGTGGTCCGTCTCCCGCACGAGGTGGCGGCAGACGGCGGACCCGATGAAGCCGGCGCCGCCGGTGACGAGGATCTTCATGACGCGCTCCCGGTCGTTCCCGCGCGATTGCCGCGGCGCCGCCTCACTATCGCGATCGGGAGGGGGCGGTCCAGCGCCCTCTCCCGGCCGGGACGGTGGATCTTGCCGGGTGGGGCGGGAGGCGCCGGGGTTGTGGCGGCGCCGACGGTTCGGCTAAGCCACGCGCGTCAGCCGCCGCGGTCCCGAGCGGGCGGCGCGTGGACAGGAGCGGGAGACGACGTGAAGGGGATCGTTCTGGCCGGCGGCAGTGGCACGCGGCTCTATCCGATGACGCTGGCGGTCTCGAAACAGCTTCTGCCCGTCTACGACAAGCCGATGATCTACTATCCGCTGTCGACGCTGATGCTCGCCGGGATCCGCGAGATCCTGCTGATCTCGACGCCGCACGACCTGCCGCGCTTCGAGGCGCTGCTCGGAAGCGGCGACCGGTGGGGGATGCGCTTCCGCTATGCCGAGCAGCCTCGGCCGGAGGGGCTGGCGCAAGCCTACCACATCGGCGAGGAGTTCGCGGGCGGCGAGCCGTCGGCTCTCATCCTCGGCGACAATCTGTTCTACGGCCACGGCCTTCAGGAGATGCTGGCGCGAGCGGCGGCGCGCGCGCGAGGTGCGACCGTGTTCGCCTATCGCGTCTCCGATCCTGAGCGCTACGGCGTCGTGGCGTTCGACGACGGGGGGAGGGCGGTCGCCATCGAGGAGAAGCCGAAGGCGCCGAAGTCGAGCTGGGCGGTGACAGGGCTCTATTTCTACGACGGGCGGGCGAGCGAGCTTGCGCGGACCTTGAAGCCCTCGCCTCGCGGAGAGCTCGAGATCACGGACCTCAACCGCATCTATCTCGAGGAGGGCGCGCTCGCGGTGGAGGGGATGGGCCGCGGCTATGCCTGGCTCGACACGGGGACGCCCGAATCGCTCCTCCAGGCCGGGGAGTTCGTGCGCACCCTGGAGCAGCGGCAGGGCGTGAAGGTGAGCTGTCCCGAGGAGGTCGCCTTCACCATGGGCTTCATCGACGCGGCGGCGCTGCGCGAGCTCGCGGCCGACCTCGGCAAGGGCGACTATGCGCGCTACCTCGCCCGCCTCGCCGACGAGGGGCCGCTTCGCCGCTTCCCCCCGGCGGCCTGACCTCCGCGCCGTCGCGTCCGACGCCCTCGCTGACGCCGATCCCGGCGGACTCGGGGTCCCGCTCGTCAGTGGCGTCGGAACGGCGGGCGGCCCATGAAGCCTCCAGGAGGCATGTTCAGGTTCTCCGTCAGTGGCGACGGCGCGGGTCTCGCGGCCGATGCATTGGGGACATCGTCGAGCCGATCGCCCGCGCCAGCACGTCCGCCGCGTCCACAGGGGGCGAGCGCATCGTCGGGATGGTCCACGTCGTCGGGCGCGCCGGCGAGGAGGCGCCCGGCGGCGGCCTGTCGCTCCTCGTCCGCGGCCAGCCGGCGCACGAGGTGCAGGCAAGCCGGTTCCTCTTCTGTCCGGCACCTTCCGGGTGCCTTGCCGGGCGCGGTCGTGCGGAGCCCTCGTGATGGCGCACGCCGCGGCACTTCTCCCTGGCAAGGCCCGATCCTGCGCCGCCGTGGACGGGCCGTTGCGCAACGGGTAACAGACGTGGCGGAGACGGGGCGCCCCGAGCCTGGAGCGCTTCATGCCGACGCCACGGCGCGCCGGGCCCCTCCTTCACGAACGACGCGACCAGTCACATTGAGGCAGCGGCAGGACTGCATGGAAGAAGCTTCGCTGATCCTCCACGTGGGCGGCGCCAAGTGCGGATCGAGCGCCTTGCAGGCAGCGCTCTCGGTCGCGAAGTGGGATGCGTCCGACATCGGTTATGCGGCGCTTAATGGTCACCGTCGCCGTGTCGTGTACGGCCCAGCCGCCGTCCGCTCGTCCCTGCGCAGCGCCTACGGCTACATCGCATCGTCCGGGGCGGACTTGCTTCTGAAGCTCGACCGCCCAGCTCGTCTGAAGATGTTTGACGACCTGCGGGCGCTCGTCGATCGCAAGCGTCTGGTGGTCCTCTCCAACGAGGGCTGGCTCGGTCGCTACCAGTCCTTCGCCGACAGCGGCTTCCTCGACGACCTCGCCATGCCGTTCATCGTCTACGTGGTGGTGCGTCCGCAGGTGGACTTCATGAACTCGGCATGGTGGCAGTGGGGCGCTTGGACCGGCGTCGGCCTCGCCAGATGGGTGCACTCGAAGATCGATTCGGTGAGGTGGCACAGCCAGATCAGCCGCTGGCGCGAGCATCCCTCCTGCCGCGACGTCAGGGTCACCGTGCTCGGAAGGGACGTCGTCGGTGATTTCTTCGCCACCTTCGGCGTCGAGCACGATCCGGCGGCGACTGAGGCAAGGCAAGTGAACACAAGCCTTCCGGGCGAGATCCTCCGCCTCTTCCAGCGCCATCCGCACCTTAGGCCGAAGCCTGACAAGGCCGAGATCGACTTCGTGCTCTCGAGGATCGGCTACCGCGGGCAGCCGACGCCATGGGTCATCGATCCCGCGCTCGCCGCCGAGATCGTCGGGGCGGCCCGCGCGGACAACGAGGCTCTTCTCGCGAGCCTTCCTCCCGACCAGGCGGCGCGGATGCGAGACAATGCCGCCTGGTGGTCGGCCGATGCCCACGCCCACAAGCCGCTCGAGTCGCCCGAGCCCCAGCCGGCAGACGACGAGCTGCTCGATCCGCTCTGCGCCCGCCTCGTGGAGGCTCTGGTCGACTACGACGCCGAGCTGCGTCGGTTGCGGCGCATTGCTCCGCCCTCGACGCGCCTGGGCGGCAAATGACCGAGGGAGAGGACGGCGGGAGATCGCGCGCGACCGCGTGAAGCGCCTCGCCCGGTTCCCCATATCCGCGCCATCGCTTCGGCGGGACGGGCCCGCTCCGTCCTCGCCCGGCGTTCCCACCCGCGCCTGCGGCCGATCGGTCCCCATGCCGGGCGGTGCCGCGTCCGTCCGATCACCGCTCCGGAGGCCCGATGGCCGATCTTCCCCACCTCTTCCGTCCCCTGCCGATCGCAGGGCTCACGCTCGCGAACCGGATCGTCCTGTCGCCCATGTGCCAGTACGTCGCCGTCGATGGTCTTCCCGGCGAGTGGCATCGGGAGCACCACGCGCGGTTCGCCACGCAGGGGCTCGGCCTCGCCTTCGTGGAGGCGACGGCCGTGTCGCCCGAGGGGCGCATCACCCACGGGTGCACCGGGCTCTGGCACGACGGGCAGATCGCGGCGCACCGGCGGCTCACCGACCTCTACCGTCGGCACGGCGTGGCGGTGGGGATCCAGCTCGGGCACGCCGGCCGCAAGGCGAGCATGACGCGCCCTTGGGAGGGCAACCGCCCGCTCCGCGACGGCGATGACGAGCCCGCCTGGCAGGCCGTCGCACCGAGCGCCGTCGCGATGGACGAGGCGGCGCCCGTCCCGCACGCGCTCTCGGCGGGGGAGGTGGAGGAGATCGTCGCCGCCTTCGCCGCCGCCGCGGAACGCTCGCTCGCCGCGGGCTACGACGTCGTCGAGATCCACGGCGCGCACGGCTATCTCCTCCACGCCTTCCTGAGCCCGCTGTCGAACCTCAGGGACGACGCCTGGGGCGGCGATGCGCGGCGCCGCATGGCGCTGCCCCTTGCGGTGTGCGAGGCGGTGCGGGCGGTCTGGCCGCGGGGGCGCCCGCTCTTCTACCGTGTCTCCGCGGTGGACGGCGCCGAAGGCGGGCTCCTCGTCGAGGACACCGTGGCCTTCGCGCGGGCGCTGAAGTCCGTCGGGATCGACGTCGTGGACTGTTCCTCGGGCGGAATCTCGCGCCCGTCGGGCCAGCCCGCGGGCCGTCTCGCCCCGGGCTTCCAGACGCCGTTCGCCCGGGCCGTGCGCGATGGTGCGGGCATTCCCACGGTGGCGGTCGGGGCGATCTTCGACCCGCACCAGGCCGAGGCCATCCTCGCCGAGGGGATGGCGGACCTCGTGGCGCTCGGCCGCCAGCTCATCGCCGAGCCCGGCTGGCCCCATCGGGCGGCGCTCGCCCTCGGCCACCCGGCGCCCCACGCGATCATCGACAGGCGCTACGGCCTTGCCCTCGAGCGCAGGGCCGCGGTTCTCGACCTGTCCCCACCCGCCGAGGCGTGGCCGGGGAGGAATCCGCCCGCCAGGCCCTGAGCGCCACCGACAGGTCGCCACGGGGGACGCGATCCTGCGCGCCCGTGGCCCATCCGTTGCGCGGCGTCTCCCCGCGCGCCGCCGCTCGCGACAAGTCTTCCCGCGCCGGCATCCGCGACAGCGCGCCGCCGTCACCGCGGATGCGGCGCAGGCCTGCCTCGATGGACTGAGGCAGCCGCGCGAGGCGTTCCGGGCGACGTCGAGTGTGCTGCCGCGCGTCCTCGGGCGACGCCTTCCCGGCAACGTCAACGTCAACGTCAACGTCAACGGCAACGGCAACGGCAACGGCAACGGCAACGGCAACGGGCTCGGGATCGACGTGCGCCGAAGGCCGCTGGGAGACCATCCCGGCGTCAGAGGACGCCGTGGCGGGCGTAGACGTCGGCGAGGAGGCTGCCGGCGCGGATCTCGTCACGCGTCTCGTTCTCGCCGTTCACCTTGGCGAGCGCCCTGTCCACGGCCTCCTGCAGCCGGCCTGCCGGGATCACCACGACACCGTCAGCGTCGCCGAACACGTGGTCGCCGGGCTCCACCCTGACGCCGGCGCACTCCACCGCCACGTCCCGCTGCATCATCTTCGCCCGGCCGGCCGAATCCAGAGGCCCGATGCCGCCGTGGAAGACGGGGAAGGCCGCCCGCCGGATGGCCCTCACGTCGCGCACCAGCCCGTCCGTCACCGCGCCCACCGCGCCGCGCGCCATGGCGGCCGTGGTCAGGAGCTCGCCCCACGGCGCGATCCTCTCGGTCGGCCCGTCGCAGGCGAGGACGACCACGTCCCCCGGCTTCAGGTCGTCGATGAGCGCGATCTCGACGTCGTAGGGATGCTCCCCCTCCTCGACACCGTAGCGCGGCATGAAGAGGCCGGTGCGCGCCGGTCCGAAGACGACGGTCTCCTCGTCGAGCGGGCGCACGAACGGGCGCATCGCCTGCCGCGTCAGACCCATCGCATCGAGGGTGTCGGACAGGACCGAGGCATAGAGGACGGATTTCAGCGCTTCGGTGTCGATCATGGTGTCTCCCTTCGGGGGTCGGAGCGGCCGGCGGGGCGAATCACGCTCGTCCGCCCGTCCGTCCCGGCGATGTTGCCACAGCCGATCGCCGCGGACGCCACCGCGAGCGCGATGAAGAGAGCGAAAGGCCGCTCGCGAAGAAGAAGGGGACCTTCTCCGCTACCAGAAAGATCCACATCTCTCGCGAGACGCCAGATCGCGGACCTTCGGCCCGCGGGCACCGCCGCCACGCGTCGGCTCCCTCGAAGGGTGCCGCGCTGTGGGACGAAGAGGCCGAGACGTTCGAGACCGGAAAGCCGCCACGCAGCCACAGCGGGAAGGCGACGCCTTGCCCTGCCGTCGGCCCGCATCCGGTTCATCACGGGCCGCCCGTCAGCGGCGGCCGCCCGCGTTCGGCTCGGCTGAGCCAGCCGTCCCGCAGGTCTTTCGCGACAAGCGCGCGCATCGCCGCCGCTATCCCGGGGACGGCCGCTGCACCGGCCCGTGGCGCCGCGGGCGGACCCTGAAGCGGACACGGCGAACGTCTCCGGCTCGGGCCGATGCGCCATGGAAGTTTTCATCCTCACCACGCGCCATTCTCATAAGTTTACAGAATCGCGCGCGCCCCCGCCCGCACCCCTTCCCAACCGCTGCGAACTGTTGTGTAGATCGACGCTGTCGCGGCGTGTCTTGCACCTGGCGGAGAAAGGTTCCGGCGTGACGACGCAACAAACGGTCGCAGCGCGTGGCTCGCACGCGCGTATGCCTCCGGTTCCATGCGCCGAGGTTGAACGATGTCACACGGTTCCGGTTCCGCCAGAGGTTGCCGCTCCGATCCGAACCTGAGGAAAGCCGTGTTTCCGATTGCACGACCTCAGGAAGGGTCCAGCTTCATCGCCACCGACACTGCACCATCCGGCCGGCGCGCGGACGCCCCGGCCCGGCTCCGGCATTCCCGACAGAAACGGTCCCAAGGAGAACAGTGATGGCCGACCGGACGAGAAACTCCAATCCCGCGGACGACCCGCAGACGGTCCCGCGCGCCGCCGCGGACGGCGAAGCCTACTGGAAGGCCAATCTCAGGCTCATCGTCGGATGCCTCATCGTGTGGGCGCTCGTGAGCTTCGGCTTCGGCATCCTCCTGCGCCCGCTGCTGACGGGCATCGAGGTCGCCGGCACGGACCTCGGCTTCTGGTTCGCCCAGCAGGGATCGATCCTGGTCTTCATGGTCCTGATCTTCTTCTACGCCTGGCGGATGAACAGTCTCGACAAGAAGTACGGCGTCGAGGAATAGAGCGAAACGGACCGGAACGATGGATCAATATACCCTCAACATTCTCATCGTCGGCGCGACGTTCGCGCTGTACATCGGCATCGCGATCTGGGCGCGGGCGGGCACCACGTCCGAGTTCTACGCGGCCGGCCGCGGCGTCCACCCCGTCACGAACGGCATGGCGACTGCCGCGGACTGGATGTCTGCCGCCTCGTTCATCTCCATGGCGGGCCTCCTCGCCTTCGGCGGCTACGGCGCGTCCTCCTACCTCATGGGCTGGACCGGCGGCTACGTGCTCCTCGCACTCCTCCTCGCCCCGTACCTGCGGAAGTTCGGCAAGTTCACGGTGCCGGAGTTCATCGGCGACCGCTTCTACAGCCAGGGCGCGCGCACCGTCGCCGTGATCTGCCTCATCGTCGCCTCCGTCACCTACGTCATCGGCCAGATGACCGGCGTCGGCGTCGCCTTCTCGCGCTTCCTCGAGGTGGAGGCGTCCACGGGCCTCTTAATCGGCGCGGCGGTCGTGTTCTTCTACGCCGTCCTCGGCGGCATGAAGGGCATCACCTACACGCAGGTCGCCCAGTACGTCGTCCTCATCACCGCCTACACGATCCCGGCGGTGTTCATCTCGCTCCAGCTCACCGGCACGCCCATCCCGGGCCTCGGCCTCTTCTCCAATTACGAGCCCACCGGCGAGCCGCTGCTGACCCGCCTCAACGAGGTCATGGCAGACCTCGGCTTCGGCGCCTACACCACGCAGGACGGCTCCCCCCTCGCCGTCATGAACATGACGCTCTTCACCCTGTCGCTGATGATCGGCACCGCGGGCCTGCCCCACGTCATCATCCGCTTCTTCACGGTGCCGCGCGTCGCCGACGCCCGCTGGTCCGCCGGCTGGGCGCTCGTCTTCATCGCGCTCCTCTACCTCACCGCCCCCGCGGTCGGCGCGATGGCCCGCCTCAACATCATGGACACCCTCTGGCCGCAGGGCGTGCAGGGCGAGGCCATGGAGATCGCCGAGGCGCCGGACTGGATGAACACCTGGCAGCAGACGGGCCTCCTCGGCTGGGAGGACAAGAACAACGACGGCCGCATCCAGTACTACAACGACGCGAGCGCCGACATGCAGGCCCTCGCCGAGGAGCGCGGCTGGGCGGGCAACGAGCTCACCAACTTCAACCGCGACATCCTCGTCCTCGCCAACCCGGAGATCGCGCGCCTTCCCGGCTGGGTGATCGCCCTCGTGGCGGCCGGCGGCCTCGCGGCGGCGCTCTCCACGGCGGCGGGCCTCCTCCTCGCCATCTCCTCGGCCATCAGCCACGACCTTCTGAAGAGCCAGCTGATGCCGAACATCTCGGAGCGCGGCGAGCTCCTCGCGGCACGAATCGCCATGGCGGTCGCGATCGCCGTCGCCACCTATCTCGGGCTCAATCCCCCGGGATTTGCGGCACAGACCGTGGCGCTCGCCTTCGGACTTGCGGCGGCCACCATCTTCCCGGCGCTGATGATGGGCATCTTCGCGAAGAGCATCAACGACAAGGGTGCGGTCGCGGGCATGGTCGCAGGCCTCATCTTCACGGTTGTCTACATCTTCATGCACAAGGGCTGGCTCTTCCTGCCGGGGACGAACCAGTTCCCCGACACGATCGAGGGCTCCCTCCTCGGCATCCAGTCCACCGCGATCGGAGCCATCGGCGCCGTCATCAACTTCGCGGTCGCCTGGTTCGTGTCGAGCCGCACGGCGGAGACGCCCGAGCACATCAAGGAGCTCGTGGAGAGCGTGCGCGTCCCGCGGGGCGCTGGCGCCGCCACCGTCCACCACTGACGACGGGGGGCGCCCGCAACCCGGGCGCCCCTTTCCTCACCCCCGAACGGGGGACGGGGCGGTACCGCCCCTTCCCCGGGAGCCGGCATGAACGCTGCCGAATTCCTCTCCACCGTTCCGCCCTTCAGCGGCCTGTCGCCCGACGATCTCGCAAGGATCGCGGGCGACTTCACGCCTCGGCAGGCGGCGCCGGGAACCGCCCTCTACCGTGCGGGCGAGACGGTCGAAGGGCTCCATGTGGTGGTCTCCGGCCGCGTCGCGATCGCCGACGCCGCGACTCCGAACGAGACACTCGCCCTCCTCGGTCCGCGCGACCTCCTCGGAACGCGCGCCGTCACGACGAACGGCGTCGCCGGGGTGACGGCTGTCGCGCTCGAGGACACCACCGTCCTCGTCCTTCCGCGGGAGCGCTTCCGCGCGGCCGCGGCGTCCCACCCGCAGATCGACACCTTCTTCGCCCGCCGCCAGCCGGCGCGCCGCCCCGCACAGGGCATCGCCGAGACGCGTGTCGAGGCGCTCATGTCCTCCGACCCCGCCTTCGTGGCCCCCTCAACGCCCGTGAAGGAGGCCGCCCGCATCCTGCGCGACCGCAAGATCTCGAGCCTCCTCGTGCGCGACGGCGAGCGCCTCGCCGGCATCCTCACCGTGCGCGACATCTCGGGGCGCGTCGTCGCCGCGGGCATCGATCCGTCCGTGCCCGTCGCCGACGTCATGACGGCGGACCCCATCACGCTGACCGCCGACGCCCTCGGCAGCGACGTCCTCCACACCATGGTGGAGCGCAACATCAGCCATCTCCCGGTGGTGGGGCCGAAGGGGCTCGTCGGCATCATCACGAAGACCGACCTCACCCGCTTCCAGGCCGAGACGTCCGCCGATCTCATCGGCGACCTCGCCGCCGCGGCGGACGTTGGCGCCCTCGCGGCGGTCACGGCGCGCATTCCGGACCTTCTCGCCCGCCTCGTCGGTGCGGGAAACCGCCACGAGGTTGTGACCCGCCTCGTCACCGACATCGCCGACGCCGTCACCCGCCGCCTCCTCGCCATGGCCGAGGCCGAGCTCGGCCCGCCGCCGGTCCCCTACCTGTGGCTCGCCTGCGGCAGCCAGGGCCGGCGCGAGCAGACCGGGACGTCCGACCAGGACAACTGCCTCTTCCTGGACGACGCCTTCCGCGAGGAGGACGATCCGTGGTTCGCCGAACTCGCGCGCATCGTGAGCGACGGGCTCGACGCCTGCGGCTACGTCCACTGCCCCGGCGACATGATGGCGACGAGCCGGCGCTGGCGTCAGCCCGTCCGCATCTGGCGCCGCTACTTCAGGGGCTGGATCGAGAAGCCCGACCCGATGGCGCAGATGCTCGCCTCGGTCATGTTCGACCTTCGGCCCATAGGCGGCGTGACGGCGCTCCATGAGGGGCTCCAGGCCGAGACGCTGGAGGCGGCGTCCAGAAACTCCATCTTCGTCGCCCACATGGTCTCGAACGCGGTCAAGCACGCGCCGCCGCTCGGGCTTCTGGGCGGCATCGCGACGCTGCGCTCGGGCGAGCACCGCAACACCATCGACATGAAGCTGAACGGCGTCGTCCCGGTGGTCGATCTCGCCCGCAT
>Ga0008837_100958_pt1 | contig 12624 bp, 15 predicted proteins | sample HotLakConsUCCSLE_FD_65500 | JGI IMG/M metagenome (GOLD analysis project Ga0008837, IMG submission 65500) | Hypersaline microbial mat communities from Hot Lake, Washington, USA - Hot Lake Consortium UCC-SLE | ecosystem: Environmental > Aquatic > Non-marine Saline and Alkaline > Hypersaline >...
CCATATCCCCCAGAAGGCGCTGCACCATCAGTCACCGATCTCAGCGATGAAAGAATGGCAAATTAAGCGCCCCGAGTTATTTAATAAACGAGCAATTAATCACGCGGGACCCGACACATATGAAATAGTGGGTTATGGGCAATGAATTGTCGAGATAATATTAACAAATGCGCAGGCATGTTTATCAGTGTTATGTGGCGGGCTATATAATTGCTGTTAGGCATCTTCAAAAAGGACATACATGAGCGGACATATTAAAAAAATAGACTCAATAAAAGGTATGGCTGTCTATGATGATTTTCAGTGGTCATTATCCATGCGAGATACTGGGAATAATATCGCAGAATTTAAAAGTCTAAATATTCTGTATGGACGCAACTACTCTGGAAAAACAACTCTTTCTCGAATCCTTCGAGCTTTAGAAACCGGTTGTATCTCAGAGAAATATAGTTCACCCGAGTTTCGGGTGTCTTTTGATGGTGGCAGCACTGCGACGCAGAATTCACTAAGAAATCATGGTCAAGTCGTTCGAGTTTTCAATGAGGACTTTGTTCGGGACAATCTGCGTTTTATTGTTGATGATGAACATTCTATCAATTCTTTCGCTATATTAGGGGAGGATAATGCAAAGATTGAGGAAGAAATCGAGAAGCATGAAGCCGAACTTGGCAAGGAAGAGAACAAGTCTGGACTGCTGGGGGAGTTCCTCGGTTATGAAGAGAGTTTCAAAAAAGCCAGAAAAGACCATGGCGAAAAGTTGTCAGAATTGGAGGGAAAGTTACGTGATAAAGCCAATAAGGCAGGCACGGGTATCAAACATAATAAAGCGTTTGGTGATGCCAACTACAATGTTTCTAAAATAAAGACAGATATCTCGACTGTTACCAAAGACACTTACTCTCCCCTTTCTGATGAGCAAGTAGGCAACTTTCATGATCTCGTCAGAGAAGAACCCAAATCAGAAATCCCTGAATCAACGACTTTCAATCTCCAATACTCTTTAATCGCTACAAAGGCTAAAGAGTTAATCGGGAAAAAGATCCAGGCATCTGAACCAATTCAGGAATTGCTAAACGATGCGGCGCTGGCAACGTGGGTAAGGACTGGTCGGGCTCACCATCAAGAGAAAAGAGATAATTGCGCATTTTGTGGCAGCGACCTTCCTGAGGATTTGTGGGAGAAGCTGGACAAGCATTTTAATCAGGAGTCTGAAGACCTTCGTCAAGCGCTGGAAACCCTGCTTGGATCGATTGAGCGAGAGCGATCCAGAGTTCCTAATCTACTGAAAGTCAAAAACTCGGATTTCTACTCTAACTACACGGCTGACTTGGATTCGCTGACAGAACAGTGGTCGACCCTATCAACTTCTTACATTGAGAGTCTGGATTCGATAAAAGAACAGATCGAAAAAAGAAGAGATGATATTTTTACACCTCTTGAATTCAACAGTCCTGAGTCGGTTGAGGAAGATTTGAATGCAGTCAGGGACTTGTATGAGCAACTCAGAAAACAATCCAATCAGCTTACAGCTTCACTAAGTTCTGATCAATCTGAAGCTCGTGCAGCTCTACGCCTCCATGAGGTTTTTACATTCATAACCGATATAAAGTATGAAGAAGAGAATACGGCCATTGAAGCACTGAATGAGGCTATGGGCATAGCGAAGGAGGCTAGAAACTCGGAAAAAGAAAAAGTCGATACAAAACGAGAGAAAATAGCTGAACTAAAGGCTCAGCTAAAAGATGAAAGCAAGGGCGCTGACCGTGTAAATGATTACTTGAATAATTTCTTCGGTCATCAAAATCTTTCACTCAAAGCTATTGAAGCAATCCCCAGAGATACGTCATCTGGATACCGATTTGAAGTAACCAGAAATGACAAAAAAGCATTCCATCTCAGTGAGGGCGAATGTAGTTTGATAGCCTTCTGTTACTTCATGGCTAAACTTGAAGATATAGAAACTAAAGGCAACCAGCCAATCATCTGGATTGACGACCCTATCTCCAGCTTGGATGCAAACCATATATTTTTTGTTTACAGTCTAATTAATGCTGAGATTGTAACGCCGGAGAAATATGAAGATGGGGGAGAGATAAAAGAACGTTGTCGTTTTAAACAGCTATTTATTTCAACTCACAACTTGGATTTTTTGAAGTATCTGAAGCGTCTCCCCGGTGCGTTGAATAAAAATAAGTCTCAATATTTTATCATTACGCGGACAGAGAAATTCAGTAATATTACGCTGATGCCTCGATACCTTAAAGACTATGTCACAGAGTTCAATTTTCTTTTTCACCAAATTTATAAGTGTGCCCACGCCCAGGTAGACGGTGATGAGAATCATGATTGTTACTATAACTTTGGGAACAATGCTCGGAAGTTTTTAGAGGCCTTTTTGTACTACAAGTACCCAAATGCAGTGGAAAAAGATGACAAATTGGCGCGCTTTTTTGGTGACGATGCATTGGCTGCGTCATTAACGGATCGCATCAATAATGAATTCTCCCATTTAGCGGGTGTCTTTGAGAGAAGTGTTTTGCCCATTGATGTTCCTGAGATGAGGACAACGGCGCGTTTTATATTATGGAAAATCGAAGAAAAAGATCCGGATCAGTATTCAGCATTACTTCAAAGTATTGGGGTAGAACATACCTAACAAACGCATGTTGTCGGACTGGTTTTCCGCTACGTTCCAAACCAGCCGCAAATGCGGGCGTTATGTGTTAAGGATACATATAGAATGAGAGAGTTTTTTGAGTTTGAAGCTTTGGTAAAAGATATTTTTCGTCATCAGGGATTTAAAATTGATGATGAGAATAGGATGTACCAAACTGATAGAGGTGGAGTGGAATTAGATTTCTTAGCAACCCTTCAAAAAAAAAGGTATGTGGTAGAAGTTAAGTTTTATCGTCAAAGCTCTCAAAACACATCTCTTCTCAAAAAAGCAACCAAACAACTTCTCCGATTAATGGAAGTGACTGATATACCTAATGGAATATTAGTTATCTCTAGCAATGTTAGACCTGAACATATTGAAGAGTTAGAGAGGTTGGGGATTGTGGTTATCTCCAGATCTCACATATTTAATATGGCGTTAGGATCAATAGAGCTATCTGAAAAGCTATCCTCCTTACTTGAAGATGATGGCGAGTCGTCTTCGAAAGAAAATAAACTGAAAAAAATTAAGTTATCAGAACCGATTGATAGGCCAAAGTCAGAGGGATTGATTGGTTTTGTTTCGAGTAAGCCATGTTTATGCACTGAATTAAAAAGTATACCCGGTGGTAAGAAAGGGTGGTCAGATTACGAGAAGAAATGCACCGAAATATTAAAATATCTATTCGATTTAGATCTAACCGGTTGGCAGAATCAGCAGCGTACTGATGATGGGCTTAATAGATTTGACCTTGTTACTAGAATAAGAACTGTTTCAGATTTTTGGATGTTTATATGTAATGAGTTGGACAGTAGATACGTTGTGTTTGAGTTTAAGAATTATAAACTAAAGATAAATCAGGGGCAGGTGTTAACTACTGAAAAATATCTACATAAAAGAGCCCTTCGATCAGTAGCTTTTATAATTTCAAGAATAGGAATTAGCGATAATGCATTGAAGTTTTCTCAAGGAGCTATGAGAGAACATGGTAAGTTAATAATTGATCTGACAGATGAAGATATATGTAATATGCTCGACATGAAAGAGAAGGGAGATGATCCCAATGACTATATGTTTGAAAAGGTCGACTCATTTTTAATGTCATTACCCCGATGAACTTCGTACATAACAAACCAAGGCTGTCGGGCGCTTCGCGCCGCATCTTGGAGTGATATTTTTTCAGGGGCATGGGTTGATGTCGGTGGTGATCTTTCTTTATGTTGAAGCTCACATCTGTTTGAAAAGGCTACGGGAAAGAGAAATCCATCTTTTCGGCGCTGCAGATCCTGATTTCCTGGAATGCGCGGGGCAGTATGATCAAGGAACCACGCCGGGACGAAGTCTTGCCAAGACACCGTGCATGGCTAGAAAAACGACCATGTCGCGTCATAAAACTGGAAGGGGCCATGTCGGTGTCTGAGCAAATAGAAATTTTGAGGCAGAATGGCCTAACTAACCGCTTAAATTGACCACCCAAAGCGCCGCCGTGCTTAGGCTGACACCTTCTGCGAACGCGGTGTATTATCTGATTGAGCACAAGTCAGACTTATCCGTTTTCCATGTCAAGTACCACAAAAATGCGCCCAGTCGGCTGGCTTATGATGCAGCTATGTTAATAAATTCAGTATTCTATTAATTCATGTTATTCGAGGCGATCCATCAATATTATGACCAGAAAAACACTAGGCTTGAAAACAAAAAGGCAGGTAGACGCCCAGCCAGCTGACAAAGTTGAAGATCAATTCCCTAATGATCCCGAAAAACGGTTTTTAAATGGCGTCGCTATTCATCCTTCCCCACGCATTTATCTAGAACCTGGTTCTAATCAGCGCACCGTGCGGGCGATGGATTTGATTACGCCCATTGGGATGGGGCAGCGGGGGTTGATTGTGGCGCCGCCAGGCTCTGGCAAAACGACGATGTTAAAACATATCTGTCAGGCTGTGGCCGAGGCTCATCCTGACATAAAGCTGTATGCCTTGCTGATTGATGAGCGCCCTGAAGAAGTGACGGATTTTAAGCGCAGCGTGTCGGCAGAAGTACATGCCTCGTCGTCAGACGAGACCTACACACACCATGTACGTATGGCCGATAAGCTGCTTGAGTCGGCGCGTAAGCAGGCAGGCGAGGGGCATGACGTGATGATCGTGATCGATTCGCTTACCAGACTTTCGCGCGTTCACAATGCCGAGCAGCGGGGCAACGGTCGCACCATGTCGGGTGGGCTGGATTCCCGCGCGATGGAAATACCGCGAAAACTGTTTGGCGCCGCGAGAAAGATCGAAAACGGCGGATCGCTCACCATTCTGGCCACCGTGCTGGTGGATACGGGAAGCCGTATGGATCAGGTGATCTTCGAGGAGTTCAAGGGCACGGGCAATATGGAGCTGGTGTTATCCCGCGACGTGGCCAATCAACGGATCTTCCCTGCGATCGACATTGCCAAAAGCAGTACCCGTCGAGAAGAGCTTTTGATTGATGAAAGAGATATTGAAAAGGTAAGGACATTGCGTAGAGCGTTGACAACCCTTAAGCCAGTAGAAGACGCGCAGAAGTTGCTTGCGTTATTGGAGAAGTATCCCACTAATGCCGAGCTATTGGATGCGTTTTTACCCGCTTCGTGACATGTCTATAATAAAAAAGCCCACTTTTTTAAGAGGTGGGCTTGTTTGATAAGTATTAACGAGTACTTTATTTACTATGGTTCAAGTTTGACGCGGGCACTGTTTTTTTAACCGGGAAGCCTGCAATTTCTTTGCGCTCAATCGTGTTTTTCAATCGCCTTTCAATAGCGCAAAGGTTTTTAAAGTCACTGATATCTACAAGCGAGATAGCTTCACCTGAGGCACCCGCACGGCCGGTTCGGCCAATACGGTGGATGTACTCTTCTGGCTGGAAAGGTAAATCATAATTCACCACACGGCTCAGCTCACCAATATCCAACCCTCGAGCGGCCACCCCCGTGGCGACCAGGTACTTGAGTTCGCCCGTTTTGAACTGAGTTAACACCTGTTCGCGCATGGCCTGGCTTCTGCCGCCATGAATGGAATCTGCTGCGATGCCGCGTTTTTCCAGTTGAGCAACCAGCTTGGCCGCACTGTGTTTTTTCTCGACAAAAATAAGCGCCTGATCCCACGCTTGCTCGTTGATCAAATGGCTCAATAAGGCGGACTTGATGTCTTTGTCTACCGTGATCAGCCACTGTTTGATCGTGGCGGCGGCGCGGACGTTGGGCGTAATGGCGATGTCAGCCGCCAGGCTGGTCATCTTGCTGTCTGAGAAAGCGTTGGCGATGGCGCGAACGTCATTGGTCATGGTGGCCGTGAACAACAGGTTTTGACGGTTTTCAGGCAGGCGAACGATGATTTTATGGATGTCATCGACAAAACCCATGTCGACCATTCTGTCCGCTTCGTCCAGTACCATGGCTTCAAGTTCATCAAAGTGCAGCGCACGCTGATGCGCCAAATCCAGCAGTCTGCCCGGTGTGGCGACCAGAATATCCACGCCTTCTATTAAGCGCTCCTTTTGCGGCGCGGTATCCACGCCGCCATACACGGCCATCGAGGTTAAGGGCGTGTGCTTAGCGTATTGAGCCACACTGGCTTCGACTTGAACCGCCAGCTCGCGAGTCGGTACCAGGATCAGCGCACGTATGCGTTTGCCGCGCAACGTTTCCGCGTTACTGAAGCGTTCCAGTAGCGGCAGAACAAAGGCAGCGGTTTTGCCTGTGCCGGTTTGTGCGGTGGCGATTAAGTCGTTACCCGAAAGAATGGCAGGAATGGCTTGTTCCTGGATGGGCGTTGGCGTTTTGTAACCGAGCTCGGTAATCGCTTGAACAAGAGGACTGGATAATCCTAGTTTTGCAAATGGCATAAGGCGCTCTGACAGATAGTCGTGAGGGTGTCGAAAATAAAAGTGGTGCAGTATAGCGCGAGAGCCGCCGCGCGTTTCTCGAATTATCCAATCAGCGTCGTAGTGTTGCGACCTCACCCCTTGATTGCGGCGTTAGAGGCCCATCTTTGGCTTCACAAATCTAATATAAAGCAGCACAAGGCCGACTTATGCACGTTAACCGATCTATCGATCCACCCGAGCCCGCTGCGCAGCCTGATCTAGAAGGACTGGGCCGCATTGGCCTAACCTCGCTCGCATCTTGGTTCGAAATTCTTCGCGGCTAAGCAGCTTGGCCTTTCCTTTTTTGACCTTGGTCGCACGGCGAACAATTTCATCGTTCGAGGCTTCGGCTATAGGCCCAGATGGGTGTCGAGTCAGAAAGATTGGTTGTGCTAGACACCGCTAGCGAACGTGCGAGTGTGAAGCACTTGGCTTAAAAACGCTTTAGCTAACGCTTCCTCGAATAATGCCGCGGGTCTTTTAACGTCCGCCTTGACGTACGTACCTGAAAGCGTACACTCAATCAAAAGATAAACAATCAAGAGGTGCGTCATGACCGGAATCACAGCCACAGAGGCGCGCAGCAATCTATACCGGCTGATTGATGAAACGGCCGAGTCCCACCAGCCAATCGTCATCATGGGTAAGCGGAACAAAGCCGTCCTGGTATCCGAAGAAGATTGGTCAGCCATTCAGGAAACACTTTATCTGCTCTCCGTACCCGGTATGCGGGAGTCTATTCGCGAGGGTATGAATACCCCCGTGGACGAATGCGATGAGGAGCTGGACTGGTGACATGGAAGCTGGTTTACACCAAACAGGCCCAGAAAGACGCAAAGAAACTGGCCGCCAGCGGCCTCAAGCCAAAAGCCCAGGAATTACTGGCACTGATTGCAGAGGATCCCTACCGTAAGCCGCCTCCGTTTGAGAAGCTCATTGGTGACCTTGCCGGTGCCTATTCACGCCGCATCAATATACAACATCGTCTGGTCTACCAAGTGCTTGAGGATGAGCGATTGGTGAAAGTGCTCAGGCTCTGGAGCCACTACGAATAAAACGTAAACAGCTGTTGTTGCCTTATCTGTCGATTTTTACTTGGCCAGCGTTGCCAAACCCGCTGGAAGTCTTGCAAAGGCCATGGCGCATTATGAACCCCGTCATTCAAGAAGAAATATCCGGCTGTGGCATTGCAGCATGCGCAGTGCTTGCAGGCATTAGTTATGCGCAGGCGAAAGAAACAGCAAACGCCTTGGGTATCTATGCCGAAGACACAGCGCTTTGGTCAGACACCGAGTATGTCCGTAAACTCTTACGTGCGTTCGATATAAAGGCTGCACCCACGGAGACGCCATTCGATACCTGGGAGAGCCTGCCGGACAAGGCGCTGTTGGCCATTAAATGGCGGATGGAGCAGGGCAGGCCTTTCTGGCATTGGGTGGTGTTTGTCAGAAATGAGCGGGATGCAGTGGTGCTGGATTCCAAAAGAGCCTTGAAAACAAACACCCGCCGCGATTTTGGGCGCATCAAACCCAAGTGGTTCATCCGTATAGATTGAGGCTTGATGGTGATTATTCACGGTTGCTATTAATGGTTACGAGCTAGCGTTAGGTTGCTGTTCGGCTCTCGCTTTTTGCTCAGCTTGATCCAGAAGCACCGCACCGCTACCCGATTCGGCCAGTATGTCGTCTGGGTTATAGAGCGGGCAACGGGTCATGCTCAGGCAGCCACAGCCGATGCAGCCCGCCAGGTTATCGCGTAGCTTTTGCAGATAAGCAATCCGGCCATCAAGCATCTTCTGCCAGTTTTTTGAGAGCTGCTGCCAGTCTTCAACCGTCGGCGTGCGGTTGTTGGGCAGTGATTCAAAGGCTTGCTTAATCTCTTCCAGGCTTACGCCGACTTTCTGCGCGGCTTTGATCACCGAAATCCGCCTCAGCACTTCTGGTTTATAGCGGCGCTGATTGCCCGCATTGCGCCAGCTATGAATGAGCCCCTGCTGCTCGTAAAAGTGCAGGGTACTGACCTTGATACCGCAACGCTTGGCGACCTTGCCAACACTCCAGACAGCTTCTGCCATCACTCACCCCTGAACATTTTTTGCCATTTTTCCGCAAAAAAGCACTTTACCTCAAGTTAAGTTGAGGTTTTATCCTGCCATCTTACTTAACGCAAGGAGAATCTCATGTACTTGGAACACGTTAATCTGGTGGTTGCTGATATGGATGCCATGCTGAAATTTTACCGCGCCGTCTTCCCGCACTGGCGGATCCGCGATGAGGGTCATGGCGAGTGGTATGGCAAGCCACGCAAATGGATCCACTTTGGAGACGATTATCACTACCTGGCGCTAAGCGATCATGGGGAAGGGGAGAACCGTGATCTGAAAGGCCACAGCGTTGGGCTGGCCCATTTTGCCTATGTGACTGATAACCTCGATGCCGTTGTCACTCGATTAAATGAAGCGGGTTTTGCCATTGCCAAACCCGGCGCCCCAGAGCCGTTTCGCAAGAATGTCTATTTTGTCGATCCGGCCGGTTTTGAAGTAGAGTTTGTCGAGTATCTGAGCGACATTCCATCCGAGCGGAATTTAAACCGTGATGCTCAGTAAGGAGCCTTGAGATAATTCGTCAATACTGGGTAAACACAGAGGCGATAAGGGGCGCGTCTGACGTCGCGCCCCTTCGGCTGTGCTGGAGAAAAAAGCGGCGAACTTTCGGAGGAATATTTGCGGTATAGGAAATGGATGGTTTTGTATCAATATGGAATACGTAGGTGTTCCAACTGACTGGTTTCCTCTACCGCTCCAAACTGGCGGCTGAGTCAATAAGCTATGGCCTAGCTCGTTCCAGCCAATAGCCAGGCTTTCGCGAGTGATGAGCAACGGCGATGACGACTGTTTCTGCTGGCAACTCAATCAAGACTAAATCGTACGGGAAGCGTTCCAGAATAAGGCGTTTTGCGCCGGTATCTCCAGCTTTTCCAGGAAGAGGTGATAGGGGAATAAAGTTTTCTTCAATAACGTCGATAGCGGCGTCAATAGCAGCGAAAAACTCTGCTCCGAGCCCAGGTTGCTCATGTTCATACCATGCTGCAGCCTCAATCGCTTCCTGCGATGCTTCTTCCAGTATCCTTACCGTTCGCACTGTTATTGGCCTAACCTCGCTCGCATCTTGGATCGAAATTCTTCGCGGCTGAGCAGCGTGGCTTTTCCGCTTTTAACCTTGGACACCCGGCGAACAATTTCATCGTTCCAGGCTTGCTCGACAGAGTCGTCACGGGGGCCGTCGAGGCTCATTATGAGTTCGCGAGCCAGCGCTGCACGTTCCGACTCGGAGAGCGTCGAAATCTGAGAGCGTAGGTGGTCTAAAGTTTCCGCCGTCATGGTGCCTCCGCGAGTGCTTATTTAGCTATGCTATCCGGATTCAATGGCCTTAACAAGCCGATCAACAGGACGCCAGCTACAGTTCAAAGGGAACATGAAATGTTCAAACAAGTCGGCGGTGTAGAAATTCAGCCTACGCATAGGGCTACGTGCCACTGCGGCATGGTGGTGCTTGAGCTCGATCTGCCTGATGGCCTTGTCGACCCCAAAAGGTGTAATTGCTCGATGTGCAGGCGCAAAGGCGCGGTGATGGCCTATGTGCCATTGAGTGGTCTGCGTGTTATCAGCGGCGCTGAGCAGCTAAGGCTCTATCAGTTCAATTCGGGGGTCGCAAAACACTCCTTCTGTTCAAACTGTGGCATCTACACGCACCACTAAACCGCTCGAATCCCGTTATATACGGGTTCAATGTCGGGTGTTTGGAAGGCGTTAACCCTCATGACTTACCTGATCTTCCCGTTAGTGACGGTATCAACCATGAAGCCGACCTGTAGCCTCGGCCAAGATGGCATTGCAGTGAGTCCTGGTCTGCACAATGCTTTAGCAAACACGGAATATAGATGCTGACGCCGATAGGAGCTCAACAATGAAGGTGTGTGCTGCTCAGCTTCGACCCATCGCGGGAGATTTTGCGCGTAACCGGGCGAAGCATCTTGAACTCACCGAGCTTGCCGTTGCGCAGCGAGCAGATGTCGTATTCTTCCCTGAGCTTTCGCTAACGGGGTTTGAGCCGCGCCTTGCTGATTCACTGGCTGTCGATATAAACGATCACCGGCTTGATGTGTTCCAGGCATGGAGCGATCAACATAATCTACTTATCGGTGTTGGTATGCCGATCATCGTTGATGCGGGCGTGCGGATTGGCATGGTGTGGTTTACGCCGGGTAAGGCACGCTTCCTTTATTCTAAACAACAGTTGCACCCCGATGAGCACCCCTATTTTGTGCCAGGCTATGAACAACGTGTATTGAAGAGAGACGGCTGCAAACTGGCTCCGGCTATCTGTTACGAGTCACTTCAAATGAGCCATGCTGATGAGGTGGCTGTCTTGTCCGCTGAGTTGTACTTGGCCAGCGTTGCCAAACCCGCAGGCGGCCTGGACAAGGCCATGGCGCATTATCCCGCCGTCGCGCGCCGACATCATATGATTGTGATCATGGCGAATTGTGTCGGGCCGAGCGATGATTTTATCAGCGTAGGCCAGTCGGCTGCTTGGAACGTGCATGGAGAACTTCTTGCGCAGATGGATGCCGAGTCGGAAGGATTGGTAGTGCTGGACACCGTTAGCGGGCGTGCTAGTGTTAAGTTGCTTCTAATATAGGCTGCTGACGTCATGCTAAACACCACCAATGCGGGGTATCACGACCATGTTTGACGATTTTGAGAAGCGCCGTATTCAAACCGAGGACGCCGAGATATTCGTATGCTGCGGTGGGTCTGGTCCGCCGCTTTTGCTGTTGCACGGCTACCCTCAAAATCACGTGATGTGGCATGCGGTGGCAGCGCAGCTACTCCACCATTTTACCCTCGTGATACCCGACCTGCGGGGCTACGGTGAGAGCAAGGGGCCAAAACCCGATCCAGAGCACCAAGGGTATTCCAAGCGCGCCATGGCCCAGGACATGGTGGAGGTCATGTCGGCGCTTGGGTATGAGCAATTTCTGCTCGCGGGCCATGATCGCGGCGCGCGCGTGGGCTACCGGCTCGTGCTTGATCATCCCGAGCGGGTCTTGCGGTTTGCCGCACTCGATATCGTCCCAACCCTTGAGGTGTGGGAACGGATGAATAAAGATGTCGCCATGCGCACCTACCACTGGCCCTTTCTTGCCCAGTCGGCTCCCTTGCCCGAGCGGTTGATCGGTCACGATCCCGAATTTTATTTGCGCCACCTACTGGCGCAGTGGGCAGGGCGAGTGGAGGCTATCGAGGCTCCCGCGTTGGCCGAGTATATCCAGCATTTCAGTAAGCCATCCGTCATTGAGGCGACATGTGAGGACTACCGCGCGGGGGCCACGGTTGACCTGGAACATGATCTGGCGGATCGCAATGCTGGTCGCCGGATTCAATGCCCGATGCTGGTTGTCTGGGGCAGGGGCTTCCTCGCCGGGCAAGCCGAGTCGCCGCTTAGCGTCTGGCGTGATTGGGCGGATGATGTACGGGAAGTCGCTCTAGACTGCGGGCATTTCGTGGCGGAAGAAGAACCGGACGCATGCGCCGCTGCGCTTCACGATTTTTTCGCTGAATAGGCGGATCATGGGCTCGCAAGCCACCGGGTAATTTTGACGCTATGACGCTGTGACGTCATAATGTCAAGACGTTACTTTACTCGGAGAGTGCCATGAGCGAGACATCTAAGCGTTCTACGGTTTATTTCGACCCGCAGCTACACGCCGCCCTGCGTCTTAAAGCCGCGTATACGCATCGTTCACTGTCAGATATCGTCAACGATGCTGTCCGTGCGGCCTTGGCTGAGGATCAGGAAGACTTGGCGGCATTTGAGGAACGCGTTTCCGAGCCCACCATGAGCTACGAAGCCTTGCTGGATGATTTGAAGGCTAATGGCAAGTTATAAGTGTAGGGTCCCTGATGATCAAATGAGCTATAGAAGTTATCCTCTATTGGCCGCTCGAGAGCTTCTACAGCAATTCATCCAGGAGCAGGCCTATGGACATCAAACTGCATAAACAAGCGA
>Ga0008837_100975_pt1 | contig 12245 bp, 11 predicted proteins | sample HotLakConsUCCSLE_FD_65500 | JGI IMG/M metagenome (GOLD analysis project Ga0008837, IMG submission 65500) | Hypersaline microbial mat communities from Hot Lake, Washington, USA - Hot Lake Consortium UCC-SLE | ecosystem: Environmental > Aquatic > Non-marine Saline and Alkaline > Hypersaline >...
GTTTGGCGCATCACAGACCACAAGGGTGATCCCCGGCATCTCTCAACACGGGAATGCGATTTTTTCGCGCTATCCGATTGACGAGGTTGAAGAATACCGGTTGCCTGGAAGAATGAGAGGCCGCGGTCTGCTGGTCTGCACGATACAGGGCCATACAATTGCGAACACGCATCTGAGCCTCTATGCCAAGATGCAGGTCAGACAATTGGAACTGATCAGGGAAGTACTGCATGGGCGGACAAAGACGATCCTGGCAGGCGATTTCAATTGCCGCTCAACCCGCCCCTGGATACAGAATTTCGCCAATATGTCCGAAATGAACTTGATTACCGGGAATTCGACGAACACTTACCCTTCCTGGAAACCCGAGTCCGATATTGATCACATCTTTGCTTCAAGGTCGATCTCCTATCGAAAGGCCGAGGTTCTGAACGTTCGGCTATCCGATCACCTGCCTGTACAGACAGAATTCGAATTGTTGCAACAGTAGATACATCTTTCCAGCAGGTCTGATTACAACAGTGGCGATCCGAGACGCGCCAGATTGACCATCAATCTGAACAGAAGCGGGCGACCGGCAAGATGGCCAGCCGCCATCGGTTCGCTACGCTCAAAATCTCGCTCCAACATTGATTTTATTTTACGCGCGAATTCCTTGTCCAGGACAAGCAAGCCGGCTTCAAAGTTGAGGCGAAACGAACGGTTGTCCATGTTTCCTGAGCCTACGTAAGAAAACCGGTCGTCGACCAGCATGACTTTCTGGTGCATGAAGCCAGGTATGTATCGATCGACCTTCGCCCCATTGGTCAGTGCGCGGTCGATCCAGGCATGGACAGCCAGTCCGACGATCCAGTGATCGCTGGTTTCCGGCACCAGCAACCGAACCTCGACCCCTCGCATCACTGCCAGATGGAGGGCGGTTATCACCTCCTCATCCGGCACAAAATAGGGGGTCGCAATCCAGATTGAATCCTGTGCGGCATTTATCGCCTGAACAACAAACAGTTTGAACGTGTCGTCCTTGTCCGCAGGCCCTGTGGCCAGGAACAGGGCGGTTTTTGCATCATCCTGTATGGTAGGGGTCGACCAATCGAGCTCAAACTGCTCGCCAGTTGCCCAATGCCAGTCTTCCAGAAAGGAGAATTGTGCCGCTTTTACAGTCGGGCCCGTAAACCGAAGGCAGGTGTCCCGCCATGTTCGCTGCCCTTTTGATTTGCCAAGATACTCGTCACCAATGTTCAGCCCTCCGGTAAACCCGATCTGAGTGTCAAACACCGCAATTTTCCGGTGGTTCCTGAAATTAATCTGGAACCGCTTCCCCATCCTCGTCGCACTTCCAAATGGCGAAACGGATATCCCGGCGCTTCTCAGCCTCGAAAAATACGCCTCAGGCGTCCTGTTGCAACCTATCTCGTCATAAAGCAGCCTCACTTGAACGCCGCGTTGTGCGGCACTGATCAGGTGTCGAGCAAAATCCCGGCCCACATCATCATCATTTATGATGTAGAACTGCATCAGTATGCTTCGTTCAGAGCGATCTATTGATTGAAAAATTGCCGCATAGGTTTCTTCGGCATCAATCAAGAGATCCGTTTCATTGCCTCTGGTAAACGGAAACCGTGCAAGTTTTTCAATGACCTGCATTGCGCCCAACTCTGTTCTTGAAAGACGCAGAGTGTCTGGAAGCAAATCCTGGTTGATTGGTGTCTTCGCCAATTGCGTTCGAAACTTCCTGACGTAACCGCTGAACCGCCATCCGCCGAAGATCATAAAGAGAGGGACAGATAGGAACGGCATCGTAACCAGGGCGACGGCCCAGGCCACGGCCCCCTGACTGCTGCGCTCTTGTGAAATTGCAACAAGCGCAAAGACTACGCCAACCGCATAGGCCAGCGGAACTACAACCAATGAAAGGATATTCAAGCTGATCGCCATACTCTTGCTCTACCAAATACTCTAGTAGCAGCACAGCTGTATTTTATAGAGGTTCCAGGCAAACCCCTGCGGCGCTTGCGGTGACAGCTTCTTCGAAGCGATCCTGGCGTTGGAGAACAAATCATTCTAAACGATCAATGTCATGTGGGCTATCCTTTGGCTGTTCTCCCAAGTTGCCCGCGTCGCTTGTTAACCATTCCAGAGCTCTTGTTCCGGATACGTTCTTTTTGCCTTGCCGGACAAGCAACTCGGGACTATCTGTGGATTGTCGTCAGAAACTGAATTTCTGCAGCGACTTAACGGCCCCCGCCGATGCGTCAACATCGAACGAGGGCCTGACCCGCAACCTTCTCTCGAAAGGCCCAAGGCTATGTTGACCTTTATCGCTATCTCCCCTGATGGGGAAGACCAATCACATCCCTCTCCTGTTGAAGCTCGATCATGGCAACGCATAAAGCTGAATGGCGACCCGTTGCGGTCACCTATCGCGTTCTCTCGTCACTGATCATTTCACTTCACTGCGATCACGCCCAGGTTCTCGCCGATATCAGCTGTCCGACTGCCCATTTGGGGCAGCCAATGCGGAAATAATTTCCGCATTCGACGCTCGGTGTCTGCCTGGATGCTGCCGTCATAGCACTTCAACAGGAGCTTTCCATGACCAAGACTACCCTCAAGACAACTACCGCATCCGTGTATGCATATTCCACAGATTCTCCGGAATTGACGCAGCAGTTCGATGCGTTCATCAATGACCTCGTCGAAACATCGCTGTCCGCAGATGCCCTCGGACAAGCGCTTTCTCGCGGCATCGATAATCTTGCATCGGTGCTTCGGCCTCTGCCTGCCCTTGAAGGCCGACTGATTGAACTTGGCATTGCTGCTGTTGCCAAATGCAATCCAGACCTCAAGGTTCTGACCCAGAATCTGCGCCTGCCCGTGTTGCCGGCAGCTCTGCAACTCGTTGAGATGAATGACGCAGAGAACTATCATGCGTTGACGTTCGATTCCGACATGGGCGGCCGCAAGACCTACACGCCGGATTTTGTCATTCTCAACGAGCGCACGAAAACGGCGCATGTGGTCGATGCAAAACGTAGCGTCTACACATATGACCGCGTGCGGATTGATGACCTGCAAAACCGGATGAAAGCGGCAGGGCTTGTCGTGCCGGACTTCCTCTACAAAGAGCATAAGCGTCTGGTCGCCAAAGACGTGAGGGTCGTGATCCTCACAACTGACCATCGCAAGACCGACCTGACCGGCGGCATCTGGCATATCTCACAGCTTGATCATCTTGTCGAAGTTCAGGGCGCGGGCGCAGCGATCGCATCTCTCCAAGCAAATTTCCAATCTCGCATTGAGGTGAATTGGAAGCAGGCTTGCCAGACTTTTGCGCAGTCCCTCCATCTGCCGACAGCCCTCCCGGATCATTCTGAGGCCGTCGAAGAGATGGAAGCTGATGACGAGGATGATCCGACCCCTGGCGACACTACTGTCATCAGTGCCAGTGGCGGGCCACAGCAGATCAAGCTGGGCTTCGCTCAAGTGCCAACCCGGCACTGAAGAGCGCCCAGCTCTACCCATTCATCAATCTTATTGTTCACGACACCCGCCGATCCCAACGATCCGGCGCAGGGAGAAATATGTCATGCGTAAATCCGATCCCAACACTTCCACCAACAATGTCATTCCGTTCCCGAAGCGGCCGAAGAATCCACGCTCTGCAGCGGTGGCGTTGTCATCTCAACATGCGGCGCAGAACAGTGAATGTCGTAAGTACAAGTCACCGTCCCCGTTTCAGCCACCGCTGAAACCAAACTCCCCAAACGGGCGGCCAAACCAGGTTCATGAACAGCTCGCACTCCTGGCAATGTCCCTGAAAGGCAACCCAACACCTGAGCTGATCGACGAAATGGCTCCGGGTACGGTCCGCAATATCATCCGCCGCGTCGGAACAGGAGAATACGGCAAGGCCCACCTTCCGAAACATTTGAAGCGGCGGCTTGATCTGATGTGTCAGTTCAAGCACCCGGCCGGATTGATCCTCAAAGACTGGCTCGATGCAAACCGGCGGTTCCTGCCAGCCAACCTTCAAACCATTGCCGAGTATTCCACCTGCGCCAAGGAGCAAAAGTGATGAGCAAGATCAGCAAACGCATTACACGTTATCTCATGGCTCGCCAGCAGCGTGCGGCACGGCTTGAAGCCTTTGGGCGAGCCATGGACGCGGACATTCTTGAAAGTCAGCCGCTCGGTGAAGCGGAGCGCCGTGGCACTGTCTGGAAACTCGCGGCGGAAACGGCTACGCGCTTTTCCGGTGATGTCGATCAGGATCGGGAATTGATCGAGATGCTCCTGGAAACGGCTTCGCGGAACAGGATGCACATCGAAGGAAAACTGGAATCGGAGGAGTTCGGTGGATTTATCCTGGATGACGATGACGATGACGATGACGCCGCCGCCGACACGCTCAATGAATCCGTCAAATTCGGTGGAAGTCCAGACGAGCCGTTCGGCGCATCGGCTGAAACGGGAAATGAAAGCGAGTCACTAGCAAACCTGACGTCCAAAGCAAATGGGTCGACGCACGTGGCGGGGCTTACAGCTACGTTGACCCCTGCTGAACTGGCAAAACTTCGGGATCATGTCCTGTTGATCATTGAAGGCCTTGCACCGGCACCCAAGGTTCCTGAAGTCGCTACAGCACTACTGCTTGCAAAAGCAATTGAGCAGGATCAGCATGGCCTTGCTCGGTTGCTTTCGATCATGAAGCGCAGGAAATCGATTGTCGGGGTCCAGGTCCCGGTGCGGGAATTCGAGCGACACTTTGGCAATCTGCTCGAAGACGGTCTTGTGCTGCCATTCCATGTGTCACTTGAATCGATCACGGAACATTCAACGTTGACCGGGCGCTACAAGCCGCTTGCTGATTCTAAGCCGCGGAAATCCCTCAACTGCCTGGGCAGTGCTTCGCTGAAACGCTGCGACGACGACGACGAAATTCGCACGATCGTCTCGAAGCGGGTTCTGACCACATTCAAGCCGCTGATCATCTGTGATGAGCGTGAACGGACGCTACCTGCCCGGCTTGTCGCTGTTGCGGACATGATGATCGAGGGAACCGGGATTGACGCGAGCCTGATCGCTGATGTGCTTGCGATCTGTCACCAAATCCCGATCGACCGCTCATGGTTCCTCATGAAGGAGCTCGACTTCGAGCCGCGGCATCTTGGGATTGACGATCTCGCGATTGCGATCCGTCCAGGGCGGTCGCTGACCAAGATTGTCGCAATCCTATCGACGCTCGAAGCCGAAAACGCGGTGCAGGCTGAAGCGAAGAGAGACGACGGAAAGGAGGGCGGGCTGGGCTCGTTAATGAACAGGTCAGGTCGCTCGGAAGCCAGGAAGCGCGAGAAATATGCGGGCTGTTTCGACATCATTGAGCCAGTCAAAGGAGCGGCTCAATCAAAGTCGGTCACAGGACAAAAGGCGGGGCAGCCTTGCGCACCGTCATCCGGAAAGGATCACCTGTTTGTTGAACGGCTGGCAGGTTACGGCGATGCGCAGATGTGGGCGCTTGATCTCAAGGTTGACCTTGAGGCGTTTAGGAACAAGGAAGTCGAGTGGTCTGATCTCAGTTCACGGTTACTGCTCTCCGGGCCACCTGGGACGGGCAAGACGACTTTTGCCAAAGCGCTCTGCAACACGCTGGGCGTCACGTTGATCGCGACATCCGTGGCGAGATGGTTGGAAGCGTCGCATCTCGGCGATGTTTTGGCAGCGATGAACGCCACTTTCGAACATGCCACTCGCATCGCTCCGTGCATCCTGTTTATCGATGAAGTGGACAACATCGGAAACCGCGGCGGCAGTGACCGAGCTTACGATGATTACTGGTCGAGCCTCGTGAACCGTGTGTTGGAATTGCTGGATGGGGCAGCAAAAACCGAAGGCGTCATCGTTGTGGGTGCGACAAACCGGCCAGACAAGATCGACCCTGCTCTTCTGCGTTCAGGTCGGCTTGAGAAGCATATCGTTATCCCGCCGCCAGATACAGCTGCCCTGGTGAAAATCATCGCGCATCATCTCGGAGGTGATCTCGATGCCATTTTGAACAGCAGGGAGATCGGCAGTTCCGTCGGTGGCACAAGTGCGCTTGGTGAACTGCCTGCCCTCAGCAACGGCAGCACTGCCGATGACGGCAGCGATCAGTCCAGCCAAAGAAAACAAGGAGTGCTCATCAATGCATAACGCTCATATCAGCGCCGCAGCGCCCGATCTGAACTCAGCGCTCCAGCCGCTTGCATTGGCTGCGGCCGGAAAAACGGGTGCCGACATCGAGCGCCTTGTTCGTGAAGCTCGACAGAAAGCCCGTCGCGAAAAGCGACCACTGTCTTATGGCGACGTCCATGCAGCACTCACTGCGGGCCAAGCGGCAATGTCGCCAGAGTTGGTCTGGCGGATTGCTGTCCATGAATCCGGCCATGCACTCGCCTGGACCGTATTCGATATCGCAATCGTCAGGACGGTAACGGTCGGAAATGGGTTCGGAGGTTTTGTCGAAAGTGAGATGCGACAGGGTGGTGTCCAGTCACAAAGCTGGCTCAATCAGATGATGGCCTGCGCACTCGCTGGGCAGGCTGCGGAAAAGCTCGTTTTTGGCGAAGCGGGCGTTGGCTCTGGCGGCAGTGAAATGTCCGATCTCGCCAGGGCGACCAGGCTTGCCACAGATGCCGAGACGAACCTTGGCTTCGGCAAAATCCAACCTTTGCTTTACCGTTCAGTGCAAGATCAACCATCTATCCTCTCGCTTGACCGCCAGCTTGCACAACATGTTCATGCCCGGCTTGAGGTTGCCGAGACGTTGGCCTTGCAAATGTTATCGCAGCACCGCGATGTATTGCTAGCGCTTGCAAGGCGTCTTGTTGAGGCCAAGACACTGGATGGCCATGAAGTAAGAGCGCTTCTTGGCAGGGAAATGGATGCCTCCGCAGCGGGCCCAAAAAAAGCGGCGCCCTGAAAGCGCGATTCAGAATTCGGCTTCCGCGTTACCAAATGCGGCGCCCGCGATTCCTAAGTCCGCCTGGGCGATTGAACGAAGCCGCTACCGCGGCACTTGGATCGCGCGGTTTGCATGATGCGCTGCTGTTTTGAAGGATTGGGCTGTTTGGCCCACCTTTGAACAGGAGAAGATCATGAAGGACTTGAGCCCCCTGCGTCGGCGGATGATCGAGGATATGACAATCCGCAATCTGTCGCCTGCGACGCAACAAGCATATATTTATGCTGTCAGCAGATTTGCGCGGCACTTCGGTCGCTCACCAGAGCGCCTTGGATTGGAGGATGTCCGCACGTTTCAGGTGCATCTGGTGTCATCTGGCATTTCCTGGCCAGCCTTGAACCAGACGGTTTGCGCCATCCGTTTCTTCTTCGGCGTGACGCTCGGCCAGGAGCACCTGCCGGAACGGATTGCCTATGCCCGCACCCCATCCAAACTGCCGAGAATTCTAAATGGTGATGAAATCATCCGGTTTCTTGAGGCTGTTCCGAGCCTGAAGGCGCGCACAGCGCTAACGACGGCTTATGCCGCCGGGCTTCGTGCTGGTGAGGTTGTTGTACTCAAGGTCAGCGACATCGACAGTGAACGAGGTGTCATCAACGTCAAACACGGCAAGGGCGGCAAGGACCGTACGGTGATGCTTTCGGTCCAGTTGCTTTCCATTCTTCGAGCCTATTGGCGGCTGGCGCGACCCGAACTCTGGCTGTTTCCGGGACGGGATGAAACCAAACCCATCGATGTGACTTTCCTGCACTCGGCCTGCAGATTTGCTCGTACCGCCGCCAGCCTCGACAGTCAGGTCACTGTCCATTCATTGCGTCACAGCTTTGCCACCCATCTGCTGGAAAGCGGAACCGACATCCGCATTATCCAGGTTCTGCTCGGCCACAACAATCTGTCCACCACGGCGCGCTACACCAAGGTGTCCAACGAACTGATCCGCGGCACGACGAGCCCGTTCGACCGTCTGATGCTGGAGGGGGTTCCGCCCGGCTGAGACAGCCAACCATGTCGACCAGGTTTGAAGTGGCGGATATATTCCGCCGCTACGGCGAACATTACCGTCAATCACATGAAGGTCACCTGGGGCGTGTCGAGCGCCGCGTCATGAGTGCGGTCGAGATGTGCCGGACCGCTCGCCTGGGCGGGCATGTCCAGCAATGCCAGGACTGCGACACCGTCCGCATTGCCTACAATTCCTGCCGCAACCGGCATTGCCCAAAATGCCAGGGCCAGGCCAGCCGCGATTGGCTTGCCGCCCGACAGGCAGACCTTCTGCCCGTCGGCTATTTCCATGTCGTCTTCACCCTGCCGCAACAGATCGCCGCGATCGCGTTCCAGAACAAGGAGAAGGTCTACACGATCCTGTTTCGTGCCGTCGCAGAGACACTGCGCAGGATTGCCGCCGATCCCAGACATCTGGGTGCCGAGATCGGCTTTATCGCCGTGCTGCACTCCTGGGGCCAGAACCTCCAGTATCATCCACATCTCCATTGCATCGTTCCGGGCGGCGGATTGTCATTCGACCAGTCTCGCTGGGTCGCCTGCCGGAAGGGCTTCTTCCTGCCCGTGCGGGTTCTGTCACGGCTGTTCCGGCGACTGTTTCTGGAGGAACTCAAGCAGGCCTACGATCAGGGCCAGCTCCGGTTCTTCGGCGACATGGCAAACCTGGCTAACCCTGCCACATTCAATCGAACGGGAAGGGATGCACGGCGCGTTGACTGGGTGGTATATGCCAAGCCGCCCTTCGCGGGACCCAGACAGGTGCTGGCCTATCTCGGACGCTACACCCACCGCATTGCCATCTCAAATTCCCGCCTCGTCAGCATCGATGGCGATCGTGTCGCCTTCAGATGGAAGGATTATCGCCACCACGGCAAGCGGAAGGTGATGACGCTCGATGCTGATGAGTTCATCCGCCGTTTCCTGCTTCACACTCTACCGGATGGCTTGCACCGCATTCGACATTACGGACTTCTTGCCAATGGCCACCGGCAAATCAAGCTGGACCTGTGCCGAAAACTGCTCAACGTCCCGCCGCCGGAAAATGTGGCTGAAGAACCTGATACCAGGCAATCTCCGCCATTGGCGCACCGCTGCCCCTGCTGTGGGGGTGCCATGGCGGTCATCGGCGCGTGGTCACCTGGGCGGCCTGCTTGCCAGCCAGCGTGGAACGACAGCTCATGATGGCATCAGGCACCTCATCCTTCCAGCGATCAGCGTCGGCATGCCAAGCGGCCGCGGGCCGAATGCTTTGGCCAATCGTGCATGCGCGATGGAAAACGCAAGGGCGCGCAGGTTCAGCTCGATGCAAACCAGCCAGCCGAGGCGTCAACCATACTGCAAACACCCGCCAGCATTCACGTTCAGACTGGTTCACAAACACCAGTGAGGCTCGACCTTGCCTCAGGCTATCCCACACTTCAGTTAAATCCCCATAGTTCCAGGCAGCCCGCGACTTCGTTCAATCGGGCTTCAATGAGGTCCGATCTTTGGGCGTGGCATGCTCAGAATACGGACCTCACAGAACCCTCCAGATTCTTTTCCGCACAGCGTTTGCGGCAGCAGGGTCGGAGACCTCGAAACCAAGCCCGCAAACCAATTCCAATTCAGATTGTCAACATTGGCAGACAAACGGCGTTTGTTGCTTGCATCGCCGCCCGCCAGAATGCGACTCCATATGGAAAAGGAGACAAAGATGACAAAAAAACCAAAACGCGAAATCAATGCCGAGCAACGAGCGCGCCAGCAGAGAGTAAGAGACGAGGCCCGCGCTCGCTGTCGGCCATCACGAGATGATTTGGCGCGTATGCTGCTTTGGAAAATGATCATGAGCACCGGGAAGCACCACCTGGGGCGACGCGAGGCGCTAAATCGGCTTCGTGATGAGATCGTCGATGGCCTTGATCTTCAAGGTTTTGATGTCCGCGAAAGCGAAGAGGTCTTCGAAGACCTCGCTCAACGGTATGCCGATGGTCTGTTTCCATTCCGTCCGAAGCAGCATCTCAAGCGGACATGATCGAGCGCCTCTTTGGCTTCTTGTTGCAAACGCTGTTTGGTACTTTTCCATCTGCTTCCCCCCATTACTTCATATAACGGCGTTTGGAGAGGAATCGCATAATCCTGCCCGTCATGGGGAGCCTGGCTGTTCTCACTTTAGGTTCAATTTGAAAGACCGCCGTGCACGCTTTCGAGGCATTTGCAGACGGTTTCACCACAGAACTTCCGGATGCCCTGGGCCCGCTTGTGCATTGGGCGCTTCTCGTGAACGCGCGAATGGCTTGTGGTCCGGTCGTGACGTTATTCGATTGCACATAAACGGTTCTCCTTCGCAACCAGCCAAGCTGAACGGAAACCAATTTGCAAGGCTCACTGCATCGAGTCTGGATCGAGTGACCAATAGCGATCATGATACTCGTTGGGAACGCCGCGAGTGGGCGCATACAGAACCTTGGTCTCATAAGTTTGAAGTACCGCGAATTTTTCCTTCAGTTTGTCATCGAAATTATAGATCGACTGGCTGACGCTCTCCCTGCCCTCATTTTTGTGCGTCACCGTCTCAACGGACTTCCCATCGACGAAACCTAAGTTTTTCCAATCATCCAGATGCGTCGTGAAGGCCCTCCTGTTATCGTGCGTCCCTTTGAATGTGGTTGGCAGAGGCCCGCCTTCTTTTCTGGCTTTCAGTATGGCATTTTTGACGGCTGTGTAGCTCAGATGGCCCTTGGAAAAGTCGGTTGATTTCCCCTTTTCAGGGCGCAACGGCGGAAAGAGATAGACGCTCTCAGGTCTGACGAGCTCTTCATCCGTGAGCATCTCATGCACCACATAGCTTGCTACGTCGGGCAACGGCAGCAGACGATAGGCGCTCATCTTGTCAGGCCCGAGCGCCCAAACATAACGCCATGGTCGCCTCTTCGTTCTCACGAATTCGCTCTTGTGCGCACTCAAGACCGTCTCAATCCGCTGACCGGTCAGCATCTGAAGTCGGATTGCACTGACGATGCTGGGATCGCATTTATAGTCCCTTGTCAGCCATCTGAATGCAAAATCATGGAGCTGAATCGGGCTAGCGAGGATCGGCGTGAAGGTCGCCTTTGCTCTGATATCTGTCGAATCCTTGCGTGGGCGCTTTGGTACCGAGACCATCAAAGCCACATTCAACGACAGCTTGGATTCGTTGTAGACCTCTGGGCTCGTTGCCCATTTGAACGCCCCCCGGATAGCGGCATGTGTTAGGCGCATCTGGGCGTAATTGCCGCCTTTGCCTTTTACCTTTCCGCGCTCTTGGATGGACAATAAAACCTTACTGATATCGCTCGGTGTGATTGACTTGATTGGCAAGTCGTTCATCGATTTGAAATCCTGCGCAAGGATGCCGTCGGCGTATGCACCAAGGGCATTCTTATGACCCGAATAGGTTTTCACTGCCAAGTTCTCTTTGAGGTAATCGAGGTACCTGTCTCGCATCACCAACCACGTCCATTCTCCAGCAGCCACACCGGCCACCTCAATCGATTTTTGGATATCGACCCCGCCAGTTTCAACGAACGTGGCAACCAGAACTTTCGGATCGCGTCCCTCTGCTTGCTCGATCCTCAATCGCTTTACCAGGGCGCGGAGCTTTCCCAACTCGTCAACTTCTATCGTCCCTAAACGGCAGAGTTTGACTTTTCCGTCCCGAGTAGCCCAAAGCCAGTGCCCTGCACCGTTTCTCACACGGAGCATCAGGCCCAAGGTGTCCTGGTCGCGATACTCACGCTCTTCACGCCGCTTTATTGCCCCTTGCGCGCCCTGAAGCGTATTCCCGTCTATTACGACCTTGACCATGTTTGCGTGTCCCATAAATCAGATTGGGTCACAATAGGGTCACACGATAAAAAAACAACTCGGCATCGAGAAATTCCCAGAATGAACCACAAAAATGACTGGAAAGCGGCGTATTTGCAGGGTTTTCAATATGTTGACAACGAAATTTCGGAAGGGAAGCGCAGACTTTTAACGAAACCAGGCTCTAAAAAAAGCAAAGCTGCTATCTTTTAATCAGTAGGTCCAGGGTTCGAACCCCTGCGCGCTCACCAAAATATCCTAATGAAAACAACAAAAAACCGCTTCATAGGTAGTCGCGCTAGGCCGTGGACTCATAATGGCGCAGACGTAGCCTGATGCAAGCGAGTTTGGCCATGGCGAGGAACGTTGAGCCGAGCTTGTCGTATCGGGTGGCTATACGTCTGTAATATTTGAGTTT
>Ga0008837_100987_pt1 | contig 12040 bp, 12 predicted proteins | sample HotLakConsUCCSLE_FD_65500 | JGI IMG/M metagenome (GOLD analysis project Ga0008837, IMG submission 65500) | Hypersaline microbial mat communities from Hot Lake, Washington, USA - Hot Lake Consortium UCC-SLE | ecosystem: Environmental > Aquatic > Non-marine Saline and Alkaline > Hypersaline >...
CCCGGACATCGGGGTCCTGGTGCTCGGCGCCAGCACCGACACGAAGGGGCCGGGGCCCCTCGTCACGGCGCTGTCCAAGAGCGCCGGCCACCTGCCGGTGCCGATGACCATCGTGCCGGGCGACCTGTCCAAGGAACGGCTCGAGGCGATCACCTGAGGCGCCGCCGACGGGCCTGGACGTCGCTTAGAATCGTTCTAAACTGTTGACAGAGAGAATGCCCGACTGCATATGTCGGGTTAGCCGCGGAGGTGCTGCCCATGTTCATCCAGACCGAATCCACGCCGAATCCGGCGACCCTCAAGTTCTTGCCCGGCCAGACGGTGCTGGAAGCCGGCACGGCCGATTTCCCGGCACGGGAAGCGGCGGGGCGCTCGCCGCTGGCGCGGCGAATCTTCGAGGTTCCCGGGGTTGCGGGCGTATTTCTCGGCACGGATTTCGTGACCGTCACGAAGAGCGCCGAAACCGAGTGGGACCATGTCAAGCCGGCGATCCTCGGCGCGATCATGGAGCACTACCAGTCCGGTGCCGCTGCGATCGAAGGCCAGCAGCCGGAAGGCTCCGGACATGCCGATCACGAGGATGGCCCCGACGCCGTGATCGTCGGGCAGATCAAGGAACTGCTCGATACCCGGGTGCGCCCGGCGGTCGCCCAGGACGGGGGAGACATCACCTTCCACGGGTTCGACCGCGGGATCGTCTACCTGCACATGCAGGGCGCCTGCGCGGGATGCCCCTCCTCTACGCTGACCCTGAAGATGGGCATCGAGAACCTGCTGCGGCACTACATCCCCGAAGTGCTCGAGGTACGGCCCGTCGCCGCCTGAGTGGCGCCGCGCACCCGGCGCTGCCGCGATGATCTGCCTCGGCTTCGATACCGCCGGCGCCCGGTGCGCCGGCGCGCTCGTTTCGGGAGGCAGCGTGCTGGCCGAACGCAGCGAGGCAATGGCTTCCGGCCAGGCCGAACGGTTGCTGCCGATGCTCGAAGAACTTCTGGCCGAGGCCGGGCTCGGCTGGAGCGACCTCGCCGTGCTCGGTGTTGGCATCGGCCCGGGAAACTTCACCGGGGTGCGAATCGCCGTCTCGGCAGCGCGTGGCCTCGGCCTCGGCCTCGGTGTACCTGCCTTGGGGGTGAGCGGGCTCGAGGCGCTCGCTTTCGGAACCGCCGGGCCGGTGCTCGCGAGCATCGATGCGCGGCGCGGCGGGCTTTACCTTCAACGGTTCGGCCCCGGGGCTGAGGGCCCGGTCCTCGCTCCGGGCGGGGCGCCGCCCGACGGCTGGCGCGCGCCCGGGCTCTCGGTCGTCGGCGAAGAGGCGGAGGCACTTGCCACGCAACTCGGCGGAACGGCATGCGCCCCGGCCCATCCCATCGCCGAGGCGGTCGCACGGCTGGCCTGCGAGCGCGCTTCGGCCGCCAGCGCCACCGGCACCGCGCCTGCACGCCCGGCGCCGCTCTACCTGCGCGCGCCCGATGCCGCGCCGCCGCGCGAGGCGCCGCCTGCGCTGCTGCCATGAGCCCCGCCGCGCTGGCCGCGCTCCACGCGGCGGCCTTCACCTTTCCCCGGCCGTGGACGGAAGAGGAATTCTGCCGCCTTCTCGCGCGTCCGGCCATCTTCCTCGTTGGCGGCAGGCATTGCTTTGCGCTCGGCCAGGCGGCGGCGGGCGAGGCCGAGCTGCTCACCCTGGCGACCGCCCCGAGCGCCCGGCGCCGCGGGCTGGCCCGCGCGGCCCTCGCAGCCTTCGAGGAGGAGGCGCGCCGCAGGGATGCCGAATGCGCGTTTCTCGAGGTGGCCGCAACGAACCTGGCGGCCGGCGCGCTCTACGCCGGCGCCGGGTACCGCGAGGTCGGACGCCGGCCGGGCTACCTCGCCGCGCCGGGAGGTGCGCGGCAGGGCGCGCTGGTGCTGGCCAAGACGCTCCGCGCCTGAGAAACGAGGCGCGTGCGCCCGCAGAAAGCTATTGACGCTCTTGCCGCCCTGCGGCCTAAACTGGCAGGGATCGCACGATCTTCATCGCCCAGGGGGACACGGGACGCGCGCGTCTTTCCGGACGCGAGAGGCGCGCACCGATTTGGCCCCCGGTGGCCTGCAACCGGGAGACTTCAATGACACTGATGAAAACGCTGTTCGGCGCCGCCGCAGGGCTCGCACTCGCCGGAGCGGCTTCTGCCGAGCCGGCCCTGATCTACGACCTCGGCGGGAAATTCGACAAGTCTTTCAACGAGGCCGCCTTCAACGGCGCAACCCGCTGGGCCGAGGATACCGGCGGCAGCTTCCGCGACATCGAGCTGCAGTCCGAGGCCCAGCGCGAGCAGGCGCTTCGCCGGTTCGCCGAGAGCGGCGCCAACCCGATCGTGACCACCGGTTTCTCCATGGCGACGCCGATCTCCTCGGTCGCCCCCGATTATCCGGACACGAAATTCGTGACCATCGACGGCTTCGTCGACCCCGCGGAGCATCCCAACGTTCTTTCGGTCCTGTTCCAGGAACACGAGGGCTCCTACCTCGTGGGAATGCTCGCGGCGATGGCCTCTGAATCGGGTACGGTGAGCTTCGTCGGTGGCATGGACATCCCGCTGATCCGCAAGTTCGCCTGCGGCTACGCGCAAGGCGTCAAGGCCGTGAACCCCGACGCCACTATCATCGCCAACATGACCGGTACGACGCCCGCGGCATGGAACGACCCCGTGCGCGGGGCCGAGCTGACCATGGCCCAGATCAGCCAGGGCTCCGACGTGGTGTTCGCCGCCGCGGGCGGCACCGGCGTTGGCGTGCTGCAGGCCGCCGCCGATGCCGATATCCTCTCCATCGGCGTGGACAGCAACCAGAACTACCTGCACCCGGGCGAGGTGCTCACCTCGATGCTCAAGCGCGTCGATGTCGCCGTCTACAACGCGATGGAAGCGGGTGCCGACCTCGAGACCGGCGTGCAGGTGCTCGGCCTGGCCGAGGAAGGCGTGGGCTATGCGCTCGACGAGTTCAACGCCGAGCTGATCTCCGACGACATGCGCAGTGCGGTGGACGCCGCGCGCGAGCAGATCATCGCCGGCGAGATCTCGGTGCACGACTACTCCACCGACGACAGCTGCCCGGCGCTCAGCTTCTGATCGGCCGGCGTCTCGGCGAGTTGTGATGACCGGGGCTGCGCCGCAGGCAGCGGCGCGGCCCCATCAGCAGAAAGGGCCGCCTCGATGCGCTTCCGCCATGACCGTCCGCATTGCGGCGACAGCCAGCGCCGCGAGTATTTCTGCCAAGATGAAGGGGGCCTGCGCAGCGCGCCGCCCGGGCGTCATCTTGGCTCAAGTACTCACGGCACCACGGCCCGGCGGGACGCAGGTTCCGGCCGGCGGGCGCAACGATGAGCGCGGCCGGCCCGGCCCCTGCCATCGAACTCAAGGGCATTTCGAAAGCCTTCGGCCCGGTGCAGGCCAACAAGGACATCTCGATCCGCGTGATGCCGGGTACGATCCACGGCATCATCGGCGAGAACGGGGCGGGCAAGTCCACCCTGATGAGCATCCTCTACGGCTTCTACAAGGCGGATGCCGGGGAGATCTTCATCAACGGGACGCGCGTGGAGATCCCCGACAGCCAGGCTGCGATCGCGGCCGGGATCGGGATGGTCTTCCAGCACTTCAAGCTGGTGGAGAACTTCACCGTCCTCGAGAACGTCGTGCTCGGCGCCGAGGACAGCGGGCTGCTGATGCCTTCGCTGATGCGGGCCCGGCGCGAGCTGACACGGCTGGCGGAGGAGTACGAGCTCAGCGTCGATCCCGATGCGCTCATCGAGGACATCGGCGTCGGCATGCAGCAGCGCGTGGAGATCCTCAAGGCGCTCTACCGGCAGGCCGATATCCTGATCCTCGACGAGCCCACGGGCGTGCTGACGCCTTCGGAGGCCGACCATCTGTTCCGCATCCTCGCCAACCTGCGCAATGAGGGAAAGACGATCATCCTGATCACGCACAAGCTGCGCGAGATCATGGAAATCACCGATACCGTCAGCGTGATGCGGCGCGGCGAGATGACTGCAACGGTCAAGACCGCCGAGACCAGCCCCGAGCAGCTTGCCGAGCTGATGGTCGGCCGGAAGGTGCTGCTTCGCGTGGACAAGAAACCCGCCGCCCCGGGCGCACCTGTCCTCGAGGTCGAGAACCTTGAGGTGACCGACGAGCACGGCGTCGAGCGGCTTCGCGGCATCTCGTTCGAGGTGCATGCGGGCGAGATACTCGGTATCGCGGGGGTCGCCGGCAACGGCCAGTCCGAGCTTCTGCATGTTCTTGGCGGCTACATGCCCGCAAGGGGCGCGATCCGGGTGAACGGCGCCGAGATCGACCTTTCGGGAGCGCGCTCGGATGGCCAGACGCGACGGGCCCGCGGGATCGGGCACGTCCCCGAGGATCGCCAGCGCGAAGGCCTGATCATGGATTACCACGCCTGGGAGAACGTGATCTTCGGCTACCATCACGACCCGGCCTACCAGCGTTCCCGCCTCCTGATGGACAACGCCGCGATCAAGGCCGCGGCGGCCGAGAAGCTGAAGCGCTTCGACGTGCGCCCGCCCGATCCGATGCTAACTGCCAAGAGTTTTTCGGGGGGCAACCAGCAGAAGATCGTCCTTGCCCGGGAGATCGATCGCAAGCCCGACATCCTCCTCGTCGGGCAGCCCACGCGCGGCGTCGACATCGGCGCCATCGAGTTCATCCACCAGCAGATCGTGGCGCTGCGCGACGAGGGCAAGGCGATCCTGCTCGTTTCGGTGGAGCTCGACGAGATCCTCTCGCTGAGCGACCGGATCGCCGTGATGTTCGACGGGCGCATCATGGGCGAGCGCCGTCCCGAGGAAACCGACGCCCGCGAGCTCGGCCTGATGATGGCCGGGGTCGCCGGTGCCCGCGCGGGGGAGGCGGCCTGATGGAGGTGCTGCCGCGCTGGGTCGATATCGTTCTGATACCGCTGATCAGCCTGTTGCTGGCGGCGGTGATCTCCGCGATCGTGATCCTGGCCATCGGCGAGGATCCGATCGAGGCCGTCCAGCTGATGGTGGAGGGGGCGCTGGGTTCGAGCTACGGCTGGGGCTACACGCTCTACTACGCCACGAACTTCATCTTCACCGGGCTCGCGGTGGCGGTGGCCTTTCACGCGCGGATGTTCAACATCGGCGGCGAGGGCCAGGCGCTCCTCGGGGGGCTTGGCGTCGCGCTGGCGGTGCTGCTGATCCCCTGGCCGCACTGGACGCTGGCGCTTGTCGGCGCGACCGCGGCGGCGGCGATCTTCGGCGCGGCATGGGCCGCCATTCCCGCCTACCTGCAGGCGACCCGCGGCAGCCACATCGTGATCACCACGATCATGTTCAATTTCATCGGCGCCGCGGTGCTGAACTACGTTCTGGTCAACCAGTTGCGCCCCACGGGCCAGATGGAGCCTGCCTCGGGCCTGTTTCCCGAGCCCACCCATCTGCCCACGCTGCATGATCTGCTCGCCCCGATCGGGATCGAGTTCTCGGGCGCGTCGCCGGCCAACGTTACACTGCTGGTGGCGATCCTCGCCTGCGTCCTCGTCTGGTTGCTGATCTGGCGGACCCGGCTCGGCTACGAGATCCGCGCCTTCGGCCATTCCGAACCCGCCGCGCGCTATGCAGGTATCCGCCCGGTGCGCATCATCATGCTCGCCATGCTGATCTCGGGCGGTCTTGCCGGGCTGATGGCGATAAACTCCACCATGGGCGAGGCCGAGCGGCTCGTGCTGAACGCCGCCGAGGGCGCCGGCTTCATCGGCATCGCCGTTGCGCTCATGGGGCGCGGACACCCCTTCGGCGTGTTCCTTGCGGCGCTGCTCTTCGGGTTTCTCTACCAGGGGGGCGCCGAGCTGGCGCTCTGGACCAACATTCCCCGTGAGCTCATCACCGTGATCCAGGCGCTCGTGATCCTTTTCACCGGCGCGCTCGACAACATGGTGCGGATGCCCATGGAGAAGCTCGCGCTCGCCATGCGGCGGAGACGCAAGGAGGCCGAGCAGCGCAGACGGCCCGAACCCGAGGCAGCGGAGTAGCCCCATGGATTTCATGACGCTGCTGCAGGTGCTCGACTCCACCGTCCGGCTCGCCACGCCGCTTCTGCTGGCATGCCTTGCCGGGCTCTTCTCCGAGCGCGCGGGCATCTTCGACATCGGCCTTGAAGGCAAGATGCTGGCGGCGGCCTTCTTCTCGGCGGCCTTCGCCTTCGTGACCGGATCGGTCTGGCTCGGCCTGCTCGCGGGCATCGCCGCCTCGATGACCCTTTCGGGCATCCACGGGCTTGCCTCGATCACCTTCCGCGGCAACCAGCTGATTTCGGGAGTGGCGATCAACTTTCTCGCTTCCGGGCTCACGGTGCTGATCGCTCAGGCCTGGTTCAGCCAGGGCGGCCGGACACCCTCGCTAGTGGGCGAGGCGCGGTTCTCTCCGATCGAGCTGCCCTTCGCCGAAGCGTTCCTGCCGGTGCCGATCGCGGGGCCCGTCTACCACGACCTGCTCTCGGGCCATACGGTGATCGTCTACCTCGCAATAGCAGCGGTGCCGGCGGCGTGGTGGATCCTGTTCCGCACCCGCTTCGGGCTTCGTCTGCGCGCCGTCGGCGAGAATCCCGCCGCGGTGGACACCGCCGGCGTGAGCGTGATCGGGCTGCGCTTCGCCGCGGTGGCGATCTGCGGCGTACTCTGCGGGATCGCAGGGGCCTACCTCGCCACGGCGCTGCAGGCCGGCTTCGTGAAGGAGATGACGGCGGGCCGCGGCTACATTGCGCTGGCCGCTCTCATTTTCGCGAAGTGGCGGCCCTGGTACGCGCTTTATGCCTGCCTTCTCTTCGGGTTCCTTCAGGCGGTCGCGCTGCGCTACCAGAACATCGACCTCGGCGGCGTGATCATTCCGGTGCAGTTCATGGACGCGCTGCCCTACATCCTGACGGTGGTGATCCTGGCCGGATTCGTCGGCAAGGCGATCCCGCCGCGCGCCGGCGGCGAGCCCTATGTCAAGGAGCGCTGACACCGGGGGGCAGGCCGAGGCCCTTGCGGCGCTTGTCCGGGAAAGGGCTGGCGGCGCGCCGGTTTCCCTCGGGCTGATCCTCGGCTCCGGTCTCGGGCACCTTGCCGAAGCGGTGGAGGGGCCGGCGATTTCCTACGATGCGCTGCCGGGGTTCCCGCGCGCGGGCGTTTCGGGGCACCAGCCAAAGCTCGTTGTCGGCGCACTCGAAGGGCGCCGGATCGCGGTGTTCGGGGGGCGCGAACATTATTACGAGCATGGCCGGCCCGACGCGATGCGGCTGCCGCTCGAGGTGCTGCGGGCCCTCGGCGCGGCCGAGCTGATCGTCACGAACGCCGCAGGCTCGTTCCGCCCGGATATCCCGCCGGGCGAGCTGATGCTGCTGAGCGATCACATCAATTTCTCGGGGCTCAACCCGCTTATCGGCGAGCCGTCCGAGGCGCGTTTCGTGCCCATGACCGAGGCCTACGATCCAGGGCTGCGCGCGGCCTTGAAGTCGGCCGCCGCCGCGGAGGGCATTGCGCTGGCCGAAGGCGTTTACGCGTGGTATTCCGGCCCGTCGTTCGAGACGCCCGCCGAGATCCGCGCCATCCGCACGCTCGGCGCCGACGCGGTGGGCATGTCCACGGTGCCGGAGGTGATTCTCGCGCGGTTCCTCGGCCTGCGCGTCGCGGCGATCTCGACGATCACCAACATGGCCGCCGGGCTCTCGGACGAGAGCATCAGCCACGAGCACACCAAGGCCATGGCCCCGAAGGGCGCCGCGAAGCTCGAGCGGATCCTTCGGGCCATGCTGCGCGCGGCCTCGGCGTGACAATTCGGATCACATTCGCCGGTTGAACGCCGCACCGCTTGGCGCGGGGCGCTCGGTGCGCTACGCGCATGCCCATGCAGATCTACCTCCCCATCGCCGAGGTCTCGGTCAATGCCTTCCTGCTACTCGGACTCGGCGGGTTGGTGGGGGTGCTCTCGGGCATGTTCGGAGTGGGCGGCGGATTCCTGATGACGCCGCTGCTCTTCTTCATCGGCATCCCCCCGGCGGTGGCGGTGGCCACGGAGGCCAACCAGATCGTGGCCTCCTCCTTCTCGGGGGTGCTGGCGCACCTGCGGCGCAAGACGGTGGACCTGCGCATGGGCACCGTTCTGCTCGTCGGAGGTCTCATCGGCGCGGCGCTCGGGGTGCTGATCTTCAACGCACTCAAGGCAATGGGCCAGGTCGATCTGCTGGTGCGGCTCTGCTACGTTGTTTTCCTTGGCGTGATCGGCGCGCTGATGTTCGTGGAAAGCCTGCGCGCGATTCGCAAGACACGGAGCGGCGCGCCGCCCGTGCGGAAGCGGCACAACTGGATCCACGCGCTGCCGCTGAAGATGAAGTTCCGTACTTCGGGGCTCTACATTTCGGTGATTCCCCCGGCGCTGGTGGGGCTGGCCGTTGGCGTGCTCTCGGCGATCATGGGGGTCGGAGGCGGGTTCATCATGGTGCCGGCGATGATCTACCTTCTCGGGATGCCGACGAAGGTCGTGGTGGGCACCTCGCTCTTCCAGATCATCTTCGTGACCGGGTTCGCCACCCTGCTCCACGCGACCACCAACTTCACCGTCGATATCGTGCTCGCGGTGCTGCTGCTGGTGGGAGGCGTGGTGGGAGCGCAGGTAGGGGCCAGGCTCGGCACCCGGCTCAAGGCCGAGCAGCTTCGGATCCTGCTGGCGATCATGGTGCTTCTCGTGTGCGGAAAGCTCGCCTTCGACCTTCTGGTGCAGCCTTCCGAACTCTACAGCCTCGGGCGGGAGGCGCACGGATGATCCGGGCGGCGATTCTCGCGGCGGCGATGTGCTTTTCTGCCGCTTCACTCTGGGCGGAGGAGGTGGTGCTCGGCCTCAGCCAGGACGAAGTCGCCATCACGGCCACTTTCGAGGGCTCGGAGATCCTGATCTTCGGCGCGGTCAAGCGCGATCGCCCCGTGCCAGCCGGGGCCGACCCCTTGCAGGTTGCGATCACGGTGGCCGGGCCGTCCGAGCCGGTGACGGTGCGGCGCAAGGAGCGGCGCTTCGGTATCTGGGTCAACGCGGCATCGATCGTTGTGAACAGTGCGCCGAGCTTCTATGCGGTCGCCACCTCGGCGGCCTTCGAGGATACCGTCTCGGCTGTGGAAGACCTCCGGCACGGGATCTCGATCCCCTCGGCAATCCGGACCGTGGGTGCGACGGCCACGGCGCCGGATGTGGATGCCTTCACCGCCGCGCTCATCCGCATCCGCGACCGCGAAGGGCTTTACCAGCTGCGCGAAGGCAGCGTCTCGCTCGACAGGGAAACGCTCTTTCGCACCTCCATCGCCATGCCGGCCAACCTGACAGAGGGGCCCTATACCACGCGGATCTTCCTCACCCGGGGGGGAGAGGTCATCTCGAGTTATGGAACGGTGATTCCGGTGCGCAAGGTTGGCCTCGAGCGTTGGCTCTACACGCTCTCGCGCTCGCAGCCTTTGCTCTACGGGCTGATGTCGCTGGCCATCGCAATCTTCGCCGGCTGGAGCGCTGCCGCCGCGTTCCGCCTGCTGCGCAGCTGAAAGGGACGGCCCCGCACCCGCCGGCAGGAGCGGTCGCGGTCACCCCCGACCGACGAAGGGCATCTTCGTGGCCATGATCGTCATGAACTGGATGTTTGCGGAAAGGGGCAGCGCCGCCATCCGGAACACAGCGTCGGCACAGTGCTCCACGTCCATCACCGGCATGTCGCTGCCCTCGCGGGCCGCGGCCTCGTTCACCATGGGCGTGCCGGCATTGCCGATGTCGATCTGCCCGCAGGCGATGTCATAGGGCCTTCCGTCCATCGAGAGGCTGCGGGTGAGGCCGGTTATCGCGTGTTTGGACGTGGTGTAGGCGGCGGTGCCCGGGCCCCGGGGGGCGTGGGCCGAGAGCGAACCGTTGAGGATGATCCGCCCGCCTTGCGGTTCCTGCCGGCGCATCTGCCCGAAGGCGGCCCGCGCGGCCAGGAACACTCCGGTCACGTTCACATCGATCAGGGCGCGCCACGCGGCCGGCTCGATCTCGTCTATGGGGCCGGTGGGCCCGAAGGCGCCCGCATTCGCGAAGACGGCGTCGAGGCGTCCGGCCGATGCGTCGGCGAGCTCTGCCACCGCCGCATCCAGATCCTCCGCACGGGTCGTGTCGCCGGGAAGAACGAGCGCACCGGCATGGCCGGCGGCAACCTCGCGCAGCTCGACCTCGCGGCGCGCCATCAGGCCCACGCGCCAGCCTGCCTCGAGAAACCGTCGCCCGGTTGCCGCGCCGATACCACTGCTGGCGCCAGTGATCAGGATGCTCTTCATGGTGTCTCCTCTCCGGTCAGCGCAAGCGCGGCGGGCGGTGCTGCGAGATCGTCGGTTGAAAGCGGCGCGGTGGGCCGCGCGAGCGAGGGCCGCACGACCCAGTGCAGCCGGTCCTGCGCGCGGGTGATCGCCACATAGGCGAGCCGCTTCCAAAGAGGCACTCCCGCCTCGCTGCGCCCCGCGCGGGCGGCGGCGAAGAGATCCGGCGCAAAGACCTGCACCGCAGGCCATTGCGAGCCCTGCGCCTTGTGTATGGTGACGGCAGCGCCATGGAGGAAGCTCGCGCCCATCTTGGCGGCATAGGGGATGAAGGGCTCTTCCTCTCCGGGATGTTCGATCCGGACGATCGAGGCTGCCGAAACCTGCGGCTCCGGCGCGCCGATCACGTGCAGGCGGGAAAAGCCCGGGCGCTTGCCTGGCCCGAGGTAGACGACCTGTGCGCCCTTCACGAGCCCGCGGGCCTCGAGGTCTATCCGGCGCTTCCTGTGCTTGAGCGGCAGCTCGAGCCCGTCGCACACCAGCGGCTCTCCCGGCAGCAGCGCGTCGGGCGGGGCGCCATGGGCGGCACGGAAGGCCGCGATCAGACGGATTCGGGTGGCGTTCCGCCAGACGAGGACAGGTGAACGCGCCATCAGATCGGCCTCGACGCGCCGGGCCAGGATCACCCGGCTGTCGGAAAGGGCGGCCGCCGCGACGCGTTCCTCGAAGGTCTCGAACTCGAGCCCCGGGTCTCCCAGGGCATGGGCAAGATCGAGGATCGGGCTGTCGCCTTCCTGGCGGTGGATGCGCGTGAGGGTGAAGCGCCGTTTCTCGGGCAGCTTGTCGAAGATCATGCCGCCGGGTGCGTTCACGGGCGCGAGCTGCGCCGGGTCGCCGAAAAGGATGAGCGTGGGAAAGATCTCGCGAAGATCGTCGTACTGGCGTTCGTCGAGCATCGAGGCTTCGTCCACCAGGCCGATGTCGAGGGGATGCTCGCGGCGTTTCCAGCCGGTGATGAAATCCGATCCGCGCAGCCCGGCGGCCGCCAGCGCGCCGGGAATGGAGCCATGGGTGTCGAAGAAGGCGCGGGCACGGTCGAGTGCTTCGGGTGGAAGGGCCTCCACCTTGGGGCGCTCGCCCTGGCCGGTGAGCCATTCGGCGATGCGCTCGTATTCCGGATCGTAGACGGGCGTGTAAAGGATGCGGTGAATCGTTGTTGCGGGTACACCCCTTTGCCGCAGCACGCTCGCCGCCTTGTTGGTGGGGGCAAGGATGGCCAGAGTGCGCCTGTCTTTCCGGCGGCGGCTCTCGAAGTCCGGGCTCACGAGATCGACGCCGGCATCCGTGAGCGCCTCGGTAAGACGCGCGAGCAGCAGGGTCTTGCCCGATCCGGCCTTGCCGAGCACGGCCGCAACGCTTTCGTGCTCCGCCAGCGCGGGCAGGACGGTTGCCGTTTCGAGATCCACACCCTGGCGGGCCAGAAGCCCGGCCAGGGCGGTCCATGTCTCGGACTGGTCTCCGGAAAGGGTCAGCTCGGCGTTCATGGCGCGAGCATAGGCCCCGCCAGCGGTGCCGGCCAGTGCGCGACGGCGCGCCCCCTCAGGCTGCCGCGGAAACCTGCGCCGTGCCTGGCAGCGTACAGGCCGAGCGCTTGAGCCAGTGCCGCGCCAATTCGGGCGAGAGGCCTGCCCGCAAGGCGACCCGGGCGCGGGCGGCC
>Ga0008837_100993_pt1 | contig 11982 bp, 11 predicted proteins | sample HotLakConsUCCSLE_FD_65500 | JGI IMG/M metagenome (GOLD analysis project Ga0008837, IMG submission 65500) | Hypersaline microbial mat communities from Hot Lake, Washington, USA - Hot Lake Consortium UCC-SLE | ecosystem: Environmental > Aquatic > Non-marine Saline and Alkaline > Hypersaline >...
ATCGGGTCCACCGGCAGAAGCTCGGCGGCGCGCTCCATATGCTCCACCGCCTCCTCGGGGCGGCCGAGCCGGTAGAGCACCCAGCCGAGGCTGTCCACGATGTGCCCCGAGTCCGGGCGGGCGGCGACGGCTTCCTCGATCATGGCGAGCGCTTCGTCGAGCCGTTCGCGCATCTCCACCAGCGAGTAGCCGAGGTAGTTCAGCACCTGCGGCTGGCCCGGATTCAACTCCAGCGCCATGCGGAAATCGGCTTCGGCAAGCGGCCAGTTGTCCTCGCGCTCGTGGGTGATGCCGCGCGCGAAGTAGAGAAACCACTGCCCGGGCTCGGGTTCGCGGTAGAGCGAAATCGCTCTGTCGTAGGCCCGTGTCGCGCCCTCGTAGCGCTCAAGCCGGCGCAGCATGTCGCCGAGCGCGACGTGAACCACTGGCAGATCGGCATGGGTTTCCGAAAGCGCCTCGAGCACGGCGACCGCCTCTTCGGACTGGCCACCGGCATGCAGCGATACCGCCCGTCCCATCTCGGCGGCGTGGAAGGCCGGGTGATCCCGCGGCACCAGATCGTAGGTTTCGGTGGCGAGATCGTAGCGCCCCATCGCCTCCAGCAGATCCGCCGAAAGCAGGGTGGCGTCGACATGCTTGGGGTTCAGCGCCGCGGCGGTGCGGGCGTAGATCAGCGTGTAGCCGTCGGACGCCTCGCCTTCCAGCGCGTTGGCCACCGAGAAGAAGACCTCGGCCAGCCCGTCCTGCGCGCGGGCGAGCATGGTGAAGGGCGCGCGGGCGCCGCTTTGCAGGGTTCGCCGCAGGGCCGCGACGGCCGGGTCGGCGGGGTCGGGGTAGGCGCGCTCTAGCACCTCCAGCGCCGCCTCGTTTCGGCCGAGCTGGCTGAGGATCTGCGCATAGGCCACCGCGCCGCGGCGCGCGCGCTGCATCGGGGCCGCGCCATCGGCGAAGATCGCGTCGGCCCCCTCGAAGTCACCGGCGGCGGCGAGGGCGAGCGCCTTGTGGTAGAGGCCGAAGCCGGCGAGCCCGGGCTGGGCCGTCACCGCGTCGAACGCGGCGAGCGCGTCCGACATGCGGCCCTCGCCGATCAGCGCCCACGCCGCCATCAGCCCGTCCACCAGCGGCCCGACGCTCTGCCCGGCCTCGGTATCGGCCAGCAGTGCCGAGAAATCGCCGAGCCCGGCCTGGTCCGCGGCCAGCACGATATGCGCCAGCTGGCTGTCGATTCCCTGCGCCTGCATCCGGCGGGCGAAGGGAACCGCGCGATCGAGGCTGCCGAGGGAGACGAAGGCCGTCACCGCGCTTTCGAGGAGCGCGGGGTTGGCCGGATCGTGCACGAGGGCGCGCGTGGCGTAATCGGCCAGCGCCCGGAAATCCGACTGGTAGGTGGCATGCCGGGCCGCAAGATAAGAACCGGCCACCCCCTGCGCGCCGGCCTCGGCCACGGGCACCGCCATGAGGGCGGCAGAACACAGCGCAATGATCCGTTGACGAAGCAAGCCCCTCGACCCCTTTCGCAGATTTCAGTTTCCTCACGGTAGGCCGCGAGCGGCGCCGATGGCAATGCCCGTGAGGATCCGCCGCGGCGGGGCGCGGCCTGCGGCCTCACATGTTCGGATAGTTCGGCCCGTCGCCGCCCTGGGGCACCGTCCAGACGATGTTCTGGCTGGGATCCTTGATATCGCAGGTCTTGCAGTGAACGCAGTTCTGGAAATTGATCACGAAGCGCGGGCCGTCTTCGCCGTCCACCACCTCGTAGACGCCCGCCGGGCAGTAGCGCTGGGCGGGTTCGGCATAGGTGGGCAGGTTGACCGATATCGGCACCGCCGCATCGCGCAGCTTCAGATGCGCGGGCTGGCTTTCCTCGTGGTTCGTCATGGCGAAGCTCACGTTGGTGAGCCGGTCGAAGCTCAGCACACCGTCCGGGCGCGGGTACGCGATGGGCGCATGATGCGATGCGCGCCCGGTTGCGGCGGCATCGCTCTTGGCGTGATGCACGGTGCCCAGCAGCGAGCGTCCGAAGAGCGCGTGGGTCCACATGTCGAAGCCGCCCAGCACCAGCGAGGCGCCGAGCCCCCTGCGCGACCAGAGCGGCTTGACGTTGCGAACGGGCCTGAGGTCGCGGCCGACCGGGCCGGAGCGCAACGCCTCGTCGTAGGCCTCCAGCACATCGCCGCCGCGCCCGGCCGCAATCGCCGCCTGGGCCGCCTCGGCCGCCGCGATGCCCGAATGCATGGCGTTGTGGTTGCCCTTGATGCGCGGCACGTTGACCATACCCGCCGCGCAGCCGAGCAAGGCCCCGCCGGGGAAGGCCGCGCGCGGCATGGACTGCCAGCCCCCCTCGCTGATCGCGCGGGCGCCGTAGGCGATGCGCGTGCCGCCCTTCAGCAGGTCGGCGATCATGGGATGATGCTTGAAGCGCTGGAACTCCCTGTAGGGGTCGAGGTAGGGGTTCGCGTAATCGAGATGCACCACGAAGCCCACGTACACCTGGCAATCGTCGAGGTGGTAGATGAACGCTCCGCCCCCGGCCTGCCCGCCAAGCGGCCAGCCCATGGTGTGCACGACGCGGCCCGGGCGGTGCCTTTCGGGGTCGATCCGCCAGAGTTCCTTCATCCCCAGCCCGTATTTCTGGGGATCGGCGCCGGCATCGAGCCCGTAGCGCGCGATCGCTTCCTTGGAGAGCGAGCCCCGCACGCCCTCCCCGAGCAGCACGTACCTGCCCAGAAGCTCCATGCCGGGCTCGTAGGCGGGGCCCGGCGTGCCGTCGGGCTCCAGCCCGAAGACGCCGGCCACAACGCCGCGCACCTCCCCGCCGTCGCCGAAGACCAGTTCCGAGCAGGAAAAGCCCGGGAAGATCTCCACCCCCAGCGCCTCGGCGCGTTCGGCCAGCCAGCGGCAGACGTTGCCCATCGAAACGATGTAGGCACCGTGGTTCGACATCATCGGCGGCAGGATCGCGTTCGGCAGGCGCAGCCCGCCGCCGGCTCCGAGCAGGTAGAACGAATCCTCCCTCACCGGCACCGTCACGGGCGCGCCCGTCTCGCGCCAGTCGGGCAGGAGCGCATCGAGCCCCGAGGTGTCGAGCACCGCGCCGGAGAGGATGTGGGCGCCCACCTCGGAGCCCTTCTCGAGCACCACGACCGAAAGCTCCGGGTCGAGCTGCTTGAGCCGGATTGCCGCCGAAAGGCCCGCCGGCCCGGCCCCGACGATCACGACATCGAACTCCATGCTTTCGCGCTGTGCTGCTGCCATCTTCTCTTCGCCCCTGCCGCTCCGCCCGCCGAAGCTCCGTGCGGGGAGATAGCGGAGCGCCGCCGCAGGGGCAATCAAGCCGCGTCGGGATGCCGCCGATACCGGCACCACGCGCCCGAAAAGCCGCCTGTAGCGCCTGAACGGGCCTTGAAATCGCGCAGCGCCTCGTCTTCTGTGAAGGCGCTGTTGCCCACGGACCCGGGCCGGGGCAGTCAGACCCACCCAACAGCCTGCGAAACGAGCCATGGAAAAGATACCTCTCACACGCGCGGGCCACACTGCGCTTGATGCCGAATTGAAGAAACTCAAGAGCGTCGAACGCCCGGCCGTGATCCGGGCGATCGCCGAGGCGCGCGAGCACGGGGACCTTTCGGAGAACGCCGAGTATCACGCCGCGCGCGAGCGCCAGAGCTTCATCGAGGGACGGGTGAAGGAACTCGAGGGCATTCTCGGGCTCGCCGACGTGATCGATACCGCCAAGCTCTCGGGGCCGATCAAGTTCGGCGCGACCGTCACCCTGCTGGACGAGGACACCGACGAGGAGCGCACCTACCAGATCGTCGGCGAGCCCGAGGCGGACATCCAGAGCGGCAAGCTCAACATCAAGTCTCCCCTTGCGCGCGCCCTCATCGGCAAGGAAGAAGGCGACAGCGTCGAGGTCCGAACCCCCGGCGGCGAGAAAAGCTACGAGATCCTTAAGATCGCCTACGTCTGAGCCGATGGCCGCACCCAACCCAGATCGCAAGCCCATCCTCGGCATCTTCGACCGCCCGGCCCCCGGCAGCGTGAGCGCCACCGAGGTGATCGCGGCGGCGCTGAGCGTGCTGTGGCTCATGGGCTCGGTGCTTTTCTTCCTCTTCGCCCCGGCCACCGGCCCCGAGGGCGGCTTCGACAGCCTGAACTTCGTGGTCACGCTGATGGCGGTGTTCCTGCCCGTCGCGGTCATCTGGGTCGCGGCCGCCGCGGCGCGCTCCAACCGGATCATGCGCGAGGAGAGCCGTCGCCTGCAGGCGACCGTGGATGCCATGCGCAAGAGCTACCTCGCCGACAGGCAGGCCCGCGCCCTCACCGCCGTGCAGCCGATGGTGGAGAAGAAGCTCGACGAGATCGCCGCGAGCGCGCGCCAGGCCGAGGAAGCGATCGTGACCTTCACGTCCAAGCGCCAGCCCGATCCGCCGAGGCGCCCGCTGCGCATGGAAGAGATCAAGCCCGGCGCGAACGAACAGCCCGCCCTCGCCCTCGGAACCCAGGCCGAGGAGTTTGCCGAACCCCTGAGCCGGGAAGACTTCATCCAGGCGCTGAACTTCCCCGACACCGCGGAAGACGAGGCCGGGTTCACCGCCCTGCGCCGCGCGCTGAAGGATCGGTCCGTCGCGCAGCTGATCCACGCCAGCCAGGACGTGCTCACCCTGCTGAGCCAGGACGGGATCTACATGGACGATCTGCGCCCCGACCGCGCGCGCCCCGATATCTGGCGCCGCTTCGCCGCCGGCGAACGCGGCCGCTCGGTTGCGCCGCTGGGCGGCGTGCGCGACCGCACCTCGCTGGCCCTGACCGCCGGGCGCATGAAGCAGGATCCGGTGTTCCGCGACGCGGCACACCACTTCCTGCGCCGGTTCGACAAGGTGTTCTCCGATTTCGAGGAAACCGCCAGCGACGAGGAGATCATCGCGCTTTCGGAAACGCGGACGGCCCGGGCCTTCATGCTGCTCGGACGGGTCACAGGCACCTTCACCTGATCCGGGCGGCACGGCGCGGCGGGAGGCATCGCGGTCAGGCCAGCAGCCGCACCATCGTCACCGCCCGCGAGAAGCCGAACAGCCGCCGCAGCACCGGCCCTACCCGGGCCTCCTTCACCGCCACGAAGCCGCGGCGCTCGTAAAGCGCGCGCGCGCGGGGGTTGGTGTCGGTCACGTCGAGCAGAACCTGTCGGCAGCCACGGCGCACGGCCTCCGCGCAGACGGCCTCGATGAGAGCGGTGCCCACGCCCCCGCCCCGGGCGTCGCTGCGCACGAAGATTCCGTCCACGAGGAACTGCCCGTGGGGAAGGTTGCGCTCGAACGCGGCCAGCAGAAGCCCGCGCCCGAAGCCGCCTATCGCCCCGTAATGGGCGCGCAACTCGGGCAGCGAGCCCCGCATGAAGGCCGACTCGGCGGTGCGGAAACCGGCAAGCCCCAGAAGCCGCCCCGCGGCGTCGCGGGCGCAGAGCGCGTTCTGCGGGTCGAGCGCCTCGGCGAGAAAGGTCAGCGCGCGTGCCTCCGGTCCCAGCGCCGGGCGCAGCTTGCGCTCGAAGGCCTCCCAGAGCAGCCGCGCCGCCTCAACGCGCTCCGCCTCCTCGAAACCGAGGTGTACCGTGACCGCCCGGCTCACAGGCCCTCGTCCCCTTCGGGGCCCGCTTCGCCGGAACCCGCGGCGTTTCCCGCGCGCGCCCGGCCCGCCGCCCCCGCACCGCCCGCATCGTCTGCCGGCAAGGCGCGCGCGAGCGCCGCCCGAAGCCGCGCCTCCTCGCCGATGCCGAGAATCCAGCCTTCCTCGGGCGCGTGAACGTCGAGCAACCGCGCGAGATCGCCCGCCTCCAGCCCGGCCAGCGCCGCGGCGAGCAGGCGCACCTGCACGGCATCCTTGATCTCTCCGCTTCGCGCGGCAACTGCGGCAACCTCCGGCGCCACCAGCGAGGGCCAGATCTCCACCAGGGCGACCGGCGCGCCGAGCGGCTCGAAGGGCCATGCCGCCGCGCCGAACCGCTGCCGCAGCCGCCAGAGCACCGGCAGGCCCATCAGGGCCTGGGAGCCCACCGACCCGGCACCGGCGAGCTGCCACACCGGGAAGGCCCGGCGGGCGCGCGTTTCCACCTCGCGCCGCTCGGGCAGCCCGTGGCCGTCGCGCGCCCGGCCCTTGCGGGGCAGGTGGGCGATGTCGCGCCCCGGCAGGCCGTTGCCCCAGAACGGGCCGATGCCCGGGAACAGCGCGTTGAGCTGCCCGGCGATGTCGAAGCGATTGTTCGCGTCCGGCGCATCCTCGATCCGCTCCGCAAGCCACGCCCAGAGCGCCAGCGGATCGGGCGCGCCCGTCACCGCCGCGGCGAAACCCGCGGGGAACCCGAACGGAAAGTCGAACGCGGCCAGCACGCGGCGGCCCCCGGCACGCTCGGCGGCAATCGTCTCGGCGATCCAGCGCTCGGCGACGCGGCGGTTGCGCAGGTAGACGGGCTCGATCCCGGCGGCGGGCGCGCCGCGCCGGGCGAGAGCGGCCCAGATCGCGTCCTTCTTCGGCGTCGGGCCACGGTCGTTTCCACCCGACCAGTCGACGACGAGAAAGCTGTCGTAGCCCCCGTCGAGCCCGCACTCGCGGGCGATGAGATCGGCGATGGCGCGGGTATCGCCGGTGCCGAGCACGGGGCAGGGCACGTCGAGCGGCGCGTCCGATGCCACGGCACGGATCGTGGGATCCCCCGGCGCCATCGGCGGGCGGCCGCCGGCGGCGCGATGCACCTCGATCTTGGGGTGGCGCTCGGTCTTGAAGCCTTCCACCAGCACGAGATCCACCGGGGCAAGCCGGGCAACCAGCTCGGCAAGCGCGGGTTCGGGCGCGCCGCGCAGCTCGCGCATCAGCGCCCACCGGTCGCCGCTGGCCAGCATCACCTCCCTTGCCCCCGCGGTCCGGTGGCGGAAACTGTCCTTGCCCGGACGGTCGATGTCGAACCCGTGGTGGGCATGCTTCACGGTGGAAACGGTGAGCCCCCGCGAGACGAACTCGGCAACGAGCCGCTCCATCAGCCCGGTCTTGCCCGCGTCCTTCCAGCCCACGACGCCGAAGAGCCTCATGGCGCGCGTCCCGCCCTGGCCTCGGCGAGGGCCAGCTCGCCCGGCGTGTTGACGTTGAAGAACGGGTCTTCAGCGGCCGTGCCGCGGGCCTCGAACGGGACGGCGACCGCCCCGTGGGCATCGGCCCACAGGGCGATCTTGCGGTCGCCGGCGGCCAGGGCGGCGCGCAGATCCTCCCGCAGCGCGGTGGGCCAGAGCCCGAAGGTGGGGTGGCGCCGGTCGGTGGCCGCGAGCGCCAGCGGCGCTCCGGCGGCGCGCAGCCGTGCCACGAGGTCGCGCGGGAAGAACGGCGTGTCGCAGGCCACCGTCACGACGGCCGGCGCGCCGAGCCCCGCCGCCCAGTCCAGCGCCGCGAGCACCCCGGCCAGCGGGCCCTGCCCGCCGGGCCCGGGATCGGCGAGCACCTCCAGGCCGCGGCCTGCGAAACGTGCCGGATCGCCGTTGGCCCCGAGCGCAATGGCGGAGACCTGCGGGCGCAGCCGTTCGAGCACGTGATCGAGCATCGGGCGGCCCGCGAGCGGCAGGAGGGCCTTGTCGGCCCCGCCCATCCGCCTGCCCTCGCCTCCCGCGAGAACCACGCCCGGCGCAAGCCCCGCTGCACCGCCCGCCGCGCTCATGCCGGCCCCGTGCGCACCGGCCGCCCGGCACCTGCGGCGGGATGCGGCCGGGCGGGCGGCGGCGCCGGTGGCGGTGGCGGCAATTGCATCTCCATCGTGGCGCGGATAGGGCTTCGTCGCCCGAACCTACGGACGAAAGATGCCCCCTGCCACCGCCAAATCGCCGCTTCGCCAGGGCCTTTCGGATACCGCCCCCTTCACCCTCGTCGTGCCCGCATTCGGGATCCTCTTCGGGGTCGTGGCGCGGGAGGCGGGGCTGTCCCTGCCCGAGACCTTCGGGTTCTCGCTGCTGGTGATCGGCGGCGCCTCGCAGTTCGCGGCGCTGCAGCTCATGTCCGAGAACGCGCCTTGGATCGTGGCGCTGGCCACGGCCCTCGCGGTGAACCTGCGGATGGCGATGTACGCCGCTGCGCTGGCCCCGGCCTTCGCCGGGCTGCCGCTGCGCCGCAGGGCCGTTCTCGCCTATTTCAACTACGATCAGAGCTTCGCGGCGGCGTCCTCGGCCTTTGCGCGCAACCCCGGCTGGACGGCCTCCGAGCGGGCGAGCTATTTCGTCGCCGTGGCCGCACCGGTGGCTGTCACCTGGGTTGTCGGTAGCGTGGTCGGCCTCCGGATGGGCGATGCGATGCCCGGCTGGCTGGACCTGCGCTTCACCCTGCCTCTTGTCTTCCTCGCGCTCGTTGCGCCGATGCTCACGACCGTGCCGCGCCTGGTTTCGGCGCTCTGCTCGGTGGTGCTGGCGCTGGCGCTCGGCTGGGTGCCGGCGGGGCTCGGCCTGCTCATCGCCGGGGTCTGCGCCATGATCGCCGGCGCCGCTGCCGAGCGGTACCTGGAACGGCGCAGCGCGCGGCGGGATCCGCCCCCGGGCGAGGGCCCCGGCGGGAGCGCCCGGCCATGAGCGGCGGCGCGACATGGGGGATGATCCTCGCGCTGGCGGTGGGAACCTACCTCATCCGCCTGTCATTCATCGGGCTGATCGGCGACAGGCGCCTTCCGGGCTGGGCCACGCGGCACCTCGCCTATGCGCCGGTGGCGCTGATGCCGGGGCTCGTGGCGCCGCTGGTGCTGCTGCCGCCGGAGGGCGCGGATGTGCCGGAGCTGGCACGATACGTGGCCGCGGCGGTGGTGCTGGGGCTCGGCGCGCGCGGCGCGAACGTGCTTCTGACCGTCTGCGCCGGCGCGGCTACCTACGCGGCGGCACGGGCGCTGGGCCTCTGAGCGACGCGCTCAGCCCTGCGGCGGGGCGAACACCACCCCCTCGAGCGCGCGCGACTTGTCGTCGGCATCGTTCTCGAAGATCGCCTCGGTGCTGACGCCGGGCAGCCCGGCCCAGTGCTCCAGCAGGCGATTGGGAAAGAAGTAGCTGCGCATCTCCTCGAATCCCGGCAGCCCCACGAGCACGTCGGCCGTGGCCTTGGTGCACCAGCCGTTGCGCACTGCGCCATAGGCCTTCACCCGGGCCAGTACCGCTTCGGCCACCTCGGGGCTCACGTCGATATCCTGCCGCACCACGTGATAGGTCTGCCGCGCGTGGTATCGTATGTAGACATCGGCCACCTGGGGCGTCACGCCGAAGAGCACGTCGTTGCGCTCCGGGATCGCCGGGTGAAAGAAGCTCCCCGACGGATCGAAGATCACCCGCTCGGAGGCATTGATCATCAGCGCGCTGTGCGCCCCGTTGCCGGAGGAATTGTTGATCATCGTCAGCAGCGTCAGCCGGGGCGGGCCGTCGTGCCGGTAGGAAACGCGGGCCACCTCGGCATCGGGCGCCCAGACGGGATCGGCGCAGCCCGCCAGCACCGTGAGCGCGAGCAGCGCCGCCAGGGCCCGGGCCATCCCGCGCCGGACGGACGTCACGGCGGTCAGACCGCGACGAGCGCGAGGAAGATGAGAACCACCACGATGGCGATCACGGTGTTCGTCGTGAAGCGCATGAACCCCGCGAAAGTCTTCTCGTGCTCGGTGGTGTCCATGCTGCCGTGATTGTGTTCGGCCATCGTGCTGCGCTCCGCTTGCGTCCCGATGGCGTTCGATTAGCGCAAGCCTCGCCCGCTGTCACCACGCCGTGGCATGGCTTGGGGCAAGGTGTCTCACTCGGGGCCGGGTGCCCGCCCGCCCTCGCCGGCAAGCACGCGCCTCCACAGCCACGCGCCATCGGGCGCCGTCTCCCGCTTGGCTCGCCCGCTGCGCTCGAGCCGGTTGAGATGAGCCACGGCCTCGGCCAGCGCGAGCCCGTATTCACCACCCCGGATCTCGCGGCGGAAGAGCGGCACGAAGCACTCGGCCGCCCGCCGCGGCGCGGACAGATACGCCTCCAGCCCGCGCAGCGCCGCATGGTGGTGCCGCTCGAGCTGGCGCAGCCGCTGCGGCAGGCCGGTGAACGGCAGATTGTGGCCGCAGAGCACGAGCTGCCCTGCCCGGGCGTGGCGGCGCAGACGCCGGCAGCTTCGCAGCCATTCATCCAGCGGGTCGGCTCCGGGCTCGGTGGCGTGCACGCCGATGTTCGGGCTGATCGAGGGCAGGGCCTGGTCCCCGGCGATCACGAGATCTCCGTCCGCGCTCCAGAGCGTTGCATGGTCGGGCGCATGTCCCTGGCCGAAGCGCACGGCCCAGCGCCGCCCGGCAAGCTCGAGCGTGGCGCCCTCCTCCAGCCGGGTGAAGCCGGGCGGCAGGGGCATCGTGCAATCGCTGAAGTTGAAGGGGCGCTCCTCGGCGCGCCGTGCCAGTTCCGCCGCCGGCATGCCCGCGGCGCGCCAGAAGGCGAGCGCCTCGGGCAGGGGGCGCGCCTGGACATCGAGCTGGAGCATCCGCGCGGTCAGCCAGGCCGTGCGCGGCATCAGGAGTTCGGCCCCGAACCGCGCCATGAACCAGCCGGCCAGCCCCATGTGATCGGGGTGGTGATGGGTGACGAGCACCCGCGCCACCGCCCGCCCGGCAAGCGGTCCGGCAAGCAGGCGCTCCCACGCGGCCCGCGCGCGGGGTGTATCCATCCCGGTGTCCACGAGCGTCCAGCCATCGGCGTCGGCGAGCGCGTAGACATTGACGTGATCGAGCGCCATGGGCAGCGGCAAGCGCATCCAGAGCACGCCGGGGGCGATCTCGATCGCGCTCCCCTCCTCCGGCGGCGCGGGAAAGGGCGCGCGCACGCCCGCGCGCGATGCCGTGGCGGCGGCCGTCACAGCGCCCCACCGGGCGCGCGGGTGTCTGGAGGAATGCGCCGCGTCATCGCGGGCCGACCGTGCCGCGGCGCGCCCGGCTCCGCAAGCCATTCGGCACCGCGCCCCGACTGCCGCTTGAGGCCCGCGCCCGCCCGGTCTAGAGCCGGTATGCGCCGCGCCCCGGCGCCAGGACCCTGCGAGCCCAAGCACGATGCCCGCCACCTCGCGCCTTCCCCCCGATGCTGCGGGCCTTGCCGCCGCGGCGCGCACGCTCCGGCGCGGCGGCCTCGTCGCGTTTCCCACCGAGACGGTCTACGGGCTGGGCGCCGATGCGCGCCGCGGGGAGGCGGTGGCCCGCGTCTTCGAGGCCAAGGGGCGGCCATCCTTCAACCCGCTGATCGTCCACGCGGCGAGCGCCGATGAAGCCGGGCAGCTGGCGCAGATGCCACCGGCGGCGCAGCGGCTGGCAGCGGCGTTCTGGCCCGGCCCGCTCACGCTGGTGCTGCCGCTGCGCCCCGGGGCGGGGCTCTCGCCCCTCGTCACGGCGGGGCTGGCCACGGTGGGGCTGCGGGTGCCGCGCCACCCTTGCGCGCAGGCGCTGCTGGAGGCGTTCGGCGGGCCGGTGGCCGCCCCCTCCGCCAACCCCTCCGGCCGGGTGAGCCCCACGACGGCGGACCATGTGCTGGCCGGTCTCGGCGGGCGCATCGACAGCGTGCTCGATGGCGGCGCCTGCGAGGTGGGGCTCGAATCCACGATCCTCGCGGTCGGGCCCGACGGCGCGGTGCGGCTCCTGCGCCCGGGCGGGCTGGCGGTCGAAGACATCGCGGCCTGCCTCGGCCCGGGGGCGCTGGAAGCGCGCGGCCCGGCCCTTCCGCCGGGGGGGCGCCCCGAGGCGCCCGGCCAGCTCGCCACCCACTACGCGCCCCGCGCCCGGCTGCGCCTGAACGCCAGCGCACCGCGGGAAGGCGAGGCATGGCTCGGCTTCGGGCCCGGCGGCCCGCCGGGCGGTGCAACGCTCTCTGCCAGCGGCGATCTCGTGGAGGCCGCGGCCAACCTCTTCGGCGCGCTGCACAGCCTCGACGGCACCGCGGAGACCATCGCGGTCGCCCCCGTGCCCGAGCACGGGCT
>Ga0008837_101002_pt1 | contig 11836 bp, 9 predicted proteins | sample HotLakConsUCCSLE_FD_65500 | JGI IMG/M metagenome (GOLD analysis project Ga0008837, IMG submission 65500) | Hypersaline microbial mat communities from Hot Lake, Washington, USA - Hot Lake Consortium UCC-SLE | ecosystem: Environmental > Aquatic > Non-marine Saline and Alkaline > Hypersaline >...
CCCCTGACGCCGCCCCCGGCAAGGCGGCACGAGGTCACCGCACAGGCGCGATCCGGCGCGGCTCCACCCTCACCCCCTCAGCCACAGCGTCGCCCGGGTGGGTGACGACGACGTCGCCGGCCTCGAGGCCGGAGAGCACCTCTGCAAGGCGCTCGTTGCGGGCGCCGATCCCGAGGGGGACGAGCCGCGCCGTCCCGTCCTCCACCACGAACGCCGACCACGTCCCGTCATCGCGGAAGAGGGCGCTGACCGGCACGCGCACGGCGTCCTCCACCTCGGCCGTCACCACGTGGGCGATGACGCGGAAGTTGTGGCCGAGCCGCCCGGCGACGCCCTCGCCGTCGAGAAGGTCGAGGATCACCTCCACCCGCTGCTCCTCGATCCCGAGGGCCGAGACCTCCGTGCGGGCGGCGGGCGCGACGCGGCGCACGCGGGCCTCCACGCGCGGACCGCCCCAGCCGTCGATCCACGCGCGGCCGCCCGGCGCCACCGCCACCGCCTCGTGGGAGAGAAGGTCCACCACCACCTCGAGGTCGGCAGGGTCGCCGATGCGGATGAGAGGCGTTCCGGCGGCCACCACCTGCTCGCTCTCCACCGGCACCTCGATGACGACGCCGCCGATGGGGGACGGCACGCGCACAGGGGCGTCTGCGCCGGTCCCGCCGTCCTGTCCGGGCGCGAGGAGGCGGGCGCGCGCGCTCTCGAGCTCCTGGCGGCGCATGGCGAGTGTCGCCCGTGCCGTGCCGAGCGCGGCCTGCGCCGCCACCACGTCGAGCTCGCGCTCCTGGAACTGCCGCTCGGTGATGGTTCCGCGCTCCACGAGGCTGATTGCCCGCTTCATGTCGTTGAGGGCGAACTCGTGGCGCGCCTCGGCCTGGACGAGCTCGGCCTCGGCGAGGTCGACGGCCGCCACCGCCGCCTCCACAGCCGCCTCGAGCTCGCGCCGGGTGCGCACGTCGAGGAGCGTCGGATCGACTGGAAGGATGGTGGCGACGAGCGTCTCCCCCGCCACGACCCTGTCCCCGATGTCCCGCGGGGAGCGCGCCACCTTCCCCGCCACGGGAGCGGAGACCGTGTAGATCTCGCGGATGCGCGTGCGCCCCTCGTCGGACACGGTGACGACGAGGTCACCGCGCTCGGCCCGCGCCACGTCGACGGGCACAGGAGCCGGCCACAGCGCCCAGAGGAGCGCGGCGGCGATCCCCGAAAGCGCCGCGATCGCGAAGAGCCAGCGGACGAGGCGGGCCATCTCCTCACTCCCGTGTCTTGAGGACTTCGATCATGTCGAGCCGGTCCACCCGGCGGCGCACGAGGAGGGCGGCCACCACTGCGGCCCCCACGATCACGAGGCTCGACACCGCGAAGACCGAGGGCTCCATCACGAAGGGCATGCGGTAGAGCTCTGAGGAGAAGCCCTCGACGGTGATCCACGCGAGCCCGTAGCCGAGGAGCCAGCCGACGGGCTGGGCGAGCGCGACCACGATGGCGATCTCCGTCATGAGGACGAGCGACACCTCACCCTTCGAGAAGCCGAGGACGCGCAGCGAGGCGAGCTCGCGCCCCCGCTCCGACAGGCAGATGCGCGCGAAGTTGTAGACGACGCCGAAGGCGATGATGACGGCGAGCGTGACGTAGACGGTCACCATCATGGTGATGTTCTGCGCCACCGTCTCCTCGAACTTGTCGAGCGTCGTCGCGCGCAGGACGACCGCGCTCGCGACGGGCGTCTCCTTCAGGGCCGCGAAGAGCGCCGCCTCGTCCGCCTCGTCGATGGACAGCGTGACGCCAGAGACGGCCGGCCCCTCGCGCATCATCCGGTTGGCGGCCGCAAGGTCCATGTACGCGCCGAGGCCGAGATAGCCGGTGATGATCGCCGCGACCGGGAGCCTCTCCACCCGCCCGCCGCGCTCGATGAGCTCCACCTCCACCGTGTCGCCGAGGCGGGCGCCGAGGATCTCGGCCAGCGCCGAGGTGAGGGCGAGCCCCTCCCGCGGCATCTCCACGGGGCGAAGCTCCTCGTCGAGGACGCGCGTCAGGGTCGTCCCCGGCGGGCGGGCGAGGATGGAGACGCGCCGCTCCACCGGCCCCTTGCGCAACCGCGCGCTCACCGCCCGGAACGGCTCCGCGGCCATCACCCCCGGCAGGCGCGCGGCGTCGAAGACGGCCGCATGGGGCTCCTCCCCGGCGAAGGTGATGGTCGCGTCCTGCCGCTCGCTCTGGACGAAGGTGACGTCGATCATGTGGGCGATCGCGCCGAACGACCACATGGAGCCGAGGAGGACGCCGACGGCCATGGCGACGCCGAGGACGCTCGTCGCCGTGCGGAACGGGAAGCGCGACAGGTGCCGCGTCACCATCACGATCATCTGCGGCGGCCGCAGGAGGGCGAGGACGCGGGCGAACGGGCCGGCCCTGTAGCGCGTCGGCGCTGGCGGGGACATCGCCACCGCCGGCGCGAGCCGCGCGACGCGCAGGACAGCGACGAGCGCCCCCGCCACCGCCGACGCGACCGTGACCGTCGCGGCGATGCCGTAGACGTCGCTCGCCCGCTCGAAGACGAGGAAGGGAAAGTCGAAGAAGCTCGCATAGAGCCGCGTGAGCGAGGCGCCGAGCCACGTTCCGCCCGCCGCACCGATCGCGACCCCGATGAGGGCGATGGCGGCGACGAACTTCAGATAATGCGCCGCCACCTCGAGCGTGCCGTAGCCGAGCGCCTTGAGAAGGCCGATCTGCTCGCGCTCCAGCGAGACGAGGCGCGACATGGTCATGTTCACGAGAAAGGCGGCCACCAGGAGGAAGACCGGCGGCATGAAGCGCGCGAGGGCCGCGATCTGCTCCAGCTCGGCGTCGAGGAAGGCGTTGGAGGGGTGATCCTCCCGCCCGTAGGCGCCGGTCCCCCCGTAGGGGCGCAGCAGGGCGTCGAGCCGGTCGATGACGTCCTCCTGCGAGGCGTCGCGCCTCAGGCGGAGCGCGACGGAGGAGAACGCGCCCTCAAGGTCGAAGGCGGCCTCCAGCGCGTCCTCGGCCATGAAGACGATGCCGTAGCGGGAGGGGTCCGGCATGATCTGGCCGGGACCGATGGCATAGACGAACTCCGGGCTGAGCACCGTCCCGACGATCCTCAGCGTGCGCTTGCGCCCGTTCACGATGGCGCCGAAGGCGTCGCCGGAGCGAAAGCCGCGCGCCTGTGCAAAGGGCTCGGACACCGCGACCTCGTCGGGCTCGGAGGGGTCCGGCAGGCGGCCCGTGCGCACGACGACGCGGTTCACCGAGAGCGCGCGGTCCGGCAGGGACACGAGGAGCCCTGAGGCGGGCGCGGCGAGCCCCGGCAGGTCGAGGAGGGCGATCTTCGCGACGCGCGTCTCGACGCCCGCGACGCCGTCGATGGCGCGGATCGCCGGGATCAGCGAATCGGGCGCCCGCGTCACATCGGCGAAGACATGGCCGAAGAGGTTGCGCTCGTAGTAGGCCGCCCGCGTCTCGGCGAGGGAGCGGTAGGCGCCGAGAGTCGCCACCATCGTCGCGACGCCCGCCGCCATCACGAAGGCGATGGCGAGCCCCTGCGGCCAGAGGCGGACGAGGTCGCGCAGGAGCTTGGCGTCGAGGGCGCCGATCACCAGGAAACCTCCTCGGGCGGGATCGGCTCGGCATTCTCGTGGACGGCCGCGATGCGCCCGTCGGCGAAGTTCACGACGCGGTTCGCGATGCCCCTGATGGCGGCGTTGTGGGTGATGACGAGGGTCGTCGTCCCGAACGCCACGTTGACGTCGGTGAGGGCGCGCAGGACCTGGACGCCCGTGCGCGAGTCGAGCGCGCCCGTCGGCTCGTCGCACAGGAGCACCTCGGGGCGCTTCGCGATGGCGCGCGCGATGGCGACGCGCTGCTGCTCGCCGCCGGAGAGCTGCGCGGGAAAATGGTCGATGCGCTGCTCGAGGCCGACGAGGGCGAGCGCCTCCTCCGGGCGCATCGGGTCCTTCGCGATCTCCGTCACCAGCGCCACGTTCTCCCGCGCCGTGAGGCTCGGGACGAGATTGTAGAACTGGAATATAAAGCCGATGTGGTCGCGCCGATAGCGGGTGAGCACGCGGTCCGACGCCTCCGTCAGGTCCTCGCCGCGGAAGGAGAGGCGGCCTGTCGTGGGCCTGTCGAGGCCGCCGACGATGTTGAGGAAGGTGGACTTGCCCGACCCGGACGGGCCGAGGAGGACCACGAACTCCCCCGCCCACGCCTCGAAGTCCACCTCGCGGAGGGCGTGCACCTCCACCTCGCCGGTGCGATAGACGCGGGTCAGCTTCTCGGCCCTGAAGATCGGCGTCCCGCGCCTTGCCGGCGGGTGCGTCCCTGATGCCGAACCCATGACACGCGGACCCGCGGTCAGGACGTCATGGTGAAGCGGGCCCGAGCGGGCGCCGGCCGGTCGGGCCGCGACATCGGCGCTGGCCGACGTTCCGGCATCGTCCGGCACTGGAGCGACACGTCGGCTACACTCAAGGGTTCACCCCGCCGGACTGGAGGCACGGGACCCGCTTGCCGCCGCGCACGGCCGGAGGCGCAGCCCCACAGCGCCTTCCGCATCCCGAATCTACGGGCATCCCCCGCGGGCACAAGGGGCGGCCTCATGCATCAGTGCACCGGCGGGTAAACGACGGCGACGGCGAGGAACCCCTCCGGCTCGGCGATACCGGGGGGCATGAGGCGGCCGATGGCGACGGCGCCGGGCATCAGGCGTGAGCCGGCCGCCGCCGGCGAGCGATCGCCAGGGAGCGGGATCGGGCCGTCAGCCTCGATGCGCACGGCAAGCGTCTCGACGATCCGCGTCGGGCTCGCCTCGAGGAGCACCGCCCCCGCCTCTGAGAGGAGGCGCGCGAGCGGGACGCCCTCGAGCGCGGCGAGCGCGGCCGTCAGCGCGGCGTCGTGGGAGCGCACCATGACGCGGGCGGAATCGAAGCCGAGGCCGAGATCGAAGAGGACGCCCGGCCGCCCGGCCGGCGCCGCGGCGTCCTCGCCGAGCCGAGTGAGCCCGCGGGCCACAGGCAGCCTGCGCCCGTCGTCGAGAACGGCGAGGACCACCGGCCCCGCCTCTCCCGCGGCGAAGGCGGCGATCGCGCCGCGCGCCGTCACGAGGCGGCCGCCGCAGGTGCTCGCCACGAGCGCCCCGTCGTGCCAGGCGGCCTCCACGGCCTCGCCAGGGGCGGCGGCGAACGCGGTGACGGCACCGTGGGGTCCTGCGGCCACCGCCCCGCCCCGCCCCTCGAGGACCGGCGCGACCGCGGCGCGAAAGGCCTCCGTCCCGCCGAGGCGCCGGAGAGGCCTGTCGAGGGCGCCGAGCCTTTCCGAGAGGGTGGCGAGGATGGCGCCCCTCTCGTCCTCGCCCGCCGCACGCCAGGCGCCGATCTCGGCCCCCGTGCGACCGCAGCCGAGGCACCATCCTGTCGTCTCGTCGAGCCGGCAGAGGCCGACGCAGGGGCTCGCCGCCCGCACCGCCGTCACGTTCACGCGTCCGCCCCCCGCGCCGCGCAGGACCGCAAGGTCGCACCGGGCGCGTGGCGCCTCTGCGTCCCGCTCGCCCGCCCTGCGCGCAGGGCCGGCGACGGCGGCGGACGCCGTCGGAGCGGAGCGTGACGGATCCGGAACCGGCCGCGACGGGAACGAGGCAGTGGTGACCGGCCCGCGGCGGCGGGCGGCGTCGAAAACGCGCATGGGAACCTCCACCGGCGCACCCCGGCCGGGAATCGGGTCGATCGGGCGTCGGCAGGTCTCCTGGCTCGCGGTTCATCGCCCCGTCCGGCCTTCCCGGTTTCCCAGTGGCGTGTTCGGACGGCGCTCGCCGCTCACAGTTGCGGGGGCAGCTCCGGCCTCGCGCCCCCCGTCTCTCCCGACGGGGCGGACGCTCACCGGATTCCCATTCAATCCCTTGCGGGAACCGACGGCGCTGAGATTGCCCGAGCGCGAGGAGGACCACAAGGGCAGCGCCTCGCGCGGCGGTGGACCGGCCCGCCTCGCGGGCGCGACCTCTTGGCACGCCCGTCACGCCGGGAGCTGGCCGGCGGTTCCGAAGGCGGACCCGGCAGGCCCCGCGCCCGACCCCTCGTCCGCCTCAGCCCGCGAGCATCGGGAAGGTGACGGTGATCGCCCAGGAGAAGGCGAGCGCGTTCGCGACGGCCGCCGGCACGGGGTGGCCCGTCCGCCGGTAGCTCCAGCGGCTGTAGAGGCCATAGATCACGAAGAAGAGGACGATCACCGGAATGATGATGATGAGGAAGAAGAGCCGCTCGAAGTCGAGCGCGATGGCGAGCGCGATGGACACGAGAAAGGCAGCCTTGGCCGCCACGAAGGCGCCGCGCGCGCCACCCTCGCCGCGGGTCGCCCACTCGGCCGTCAGGAAGTAGACGAGCGTCCCCGCGGTCATCGCCGCCAGCAGCGGAAGGCGCGCCGGGACGGGCAGATAGTTCGTGACCTGCCAGTCGATGACGAGGCCGAGGCCGCCGAGGGCGTAAAGCGTGACGGCGATCGCCGCCACCGCCATCGCCCCCGTCCGCGGCGCCCCGCCGGCCGCGGGAAGTCCGCCGTGCCGCCGCCCGCGCCACCACAGGAGCAGCCCCGTCAGGAGCCCGTAGACGAGGAAGTGGACGGCGAGATAGTCCCCCACGACCACGGGCAGGAAGTCGGTCGGGACGACGGTGAGGAGGAAGGGCGTCGCGAGCGGGGGCACGACGACGACCGGCCACAGCGCGCGCCAGCCGAGCCCCGCCCCCGCGAGCGGCCGCGAGACCACGGGGAGGAGCCTCGACAGCGGCCAGGCGAGGGCGAGGACGCCGAGGATGAGAAGGCCGATCCAGGGCAGCCGCGCGCTCGCCTCGACGGGTCCCTCCCGCGCGATGCCGAAGGTTGCGTCGAGCCAGGCGACGGCCTCGGTAAAGCTCTCCACGTCGTAGAGAACGGCGATGTGCTCGGCGGCGTCGGCGAAGACGGCGCGCCGGCCGGTTCCCCCGGCGGGGTCGCCGTAGGTGACGCCCTCCTCGGCGGCCCCGTCCACGGCGAGCCCCACCGCCCGGAGCGCCTCCTCCCTCAGCCCCGCCTCCCACTCGCCGACGACGACGAGGAGGTTCGGCGGGCTCTCAGCGGTGACGGCGGGCGAGAACATGGAGACGGCGATGGTCGCCGCGACGTCCTCCCGGCCCTGTGCGAACCGCACCACGATGTCCGACGCCATGGAGTGGCCGAGGACGGCGAGCCTCCCGCCCGTGCCGGGGAGCGCCGCGGCGTAGTCGGCGACGCCGTCGGTCTGCGCCACGAGGGCGCGGGTCGGGCCGTCAACGTCCAGGATATCGCCGGCGAGCGGCGCCGAGTGCTCGCCGTGGCCGAGGAAGTCGAAGGCGACGGCGACGTAGCCGTTCTTCGCGAGCGCCTTGGAGAACGGGCCCATCAGCGTCTTCGACCCGGCGAAGCCGTGGGCCACCACCACGACGGGAGGCTCGGGCGCCACCGCGTCGCCGGCCGCGGGGCGGAAGACCACGGCCGGCGTGTCGCCGATCGTCACGCGCTCTGCGGTGACGCCCGCGTCCGCCTCGAGGAGGCGCATGGTCGCGACGGCGATGGCTGCGAGCGACAGGATGGCGACGAGGACTGCGAGAAGGCGGTTCATGAAGGCTCCGGGTGCGCGATCGCGAAGGGCGGTAGCGCATCTGGCGCGGCCGGTCGACGGCCGCCACCGCGCCCACCCGAAGACGTGTCGCCGCAAGGATCTGGCGAAGCACTTTGACAACCTGTCCGCGCGATGCCGTAATTCCCGCCAACGACGAGGGCGCGACGACGCCCCGCGCAGGGAGGATACCGCCATGGGAACGGCGCTCGCCGTCTATCATGGCGCTTTCGGCCGAGCCGCGCTCTACAGGCTCAACAGGCCGCTTGCGCCGCACGCCCACCGCGAAGGGCACCTCATCTTCCTCGTCGAGGGCACCCCCGGCGAGCTCGTGGTGGACGGAACCGCCGTCCACGCGGATCCCGGCCACGCCGTCGCCATCAGCCCTTGGCAGCCGCACCAGTTCGTCCCCGGGGACCTCGGCCGCGGCAGCGTCTTCCTGACGCTCTACGTGACGCCCCGCTGGTTCTTCGAGATGTCGCGCGGGCTCGGCGGGCCGCTGATGCGCTTCGGCTCCACCATCGTTCCGCTGGGACCGGAGCTCGGCGCCCTCGTCGCCCGCCTCTCGGGGCTCATTTCCGAGGACGGCGCCGCGCGGTCGGACTTCTCCCGCCCGCTCGCCGACCTCACGGCGGCCGCCTTCGAGGAGAGCTGGTCCGTTGGCTCGGGCACGACCACCCGCGCCTGGCCGCACCTGTCGGACTACCGCATCCGCAACGCGCTGCGCCTGATGAACGCGCGGGTGACCGACAACGTCGCCCTCGACCGCGTGGCGCGCGACGTCGGCCTGTCGCGGCCGCACTTCTACAAGCTGTTCCGCCAGAACATCGGCGTCACGCCCAACATCTACCTGAACACGCTGCGCCTCGAGCGCTCCATCGAGCGGCTGACGAGGAGCGAGGACCCCGTCACCTCCATCGGGCTCGACCTCGGCTTTGCGAGCCAGGCGTCCTTCACGCGCTTCTTCTCCAATAACATCGGCATCGCTCCGACCGACTACCGGCGCGCCTCCCGCCTTGCCTGAGGCGGCACGGCGCGGGGCGAAACAGACGGCGGGGTATGCCGCGCAGGTGCGCCGCGGCTACGCTCGGCAAGCGTGCGTCCCCGCTCGCCGGGGGACGCGCGCCGACGGAGCTTGACCGACGAGATGATCCGCTACGCCGAGCGCCACCCGATCCTCGCCGCCGTGTGGGTCCTTCTCGCGGCGGTCCTCCTGTGGGCGATCTTCGCGCCGTGGCCCGAATGGCTCGAGGACGCCGTCGGGGCGAAGCGGATCTTCCTCAACGCCCTCTTCAACGGGATCACCCTCGGCGCGCTCTACTTCCTCGTCGCCTCCGGCTTCACGCTCATCTTCGGCCTGATGCGCAACGTCAACCTCGCGCACGGCTCGCTCTACATGCTCGGCGGCTACATCGGCTACGAGGTGGCGACGCTGACCGGCTGGTGGCTCCTCTCCTTCGTCGTCGCCTTCGTGGTGGTGGCGGCGGTCGGCGTCGTCCTCCAGGTCGCTGTCTTCCGCCGGATGGAGGGACAGGACCTCAAGCAGACGCTCGTCACCATCGGCATCTCCGTCGTCCTCGCCGACCTCATGCTGTGGACCTGGGGCGGGGATTTCTACAACATCGAGACGCCGCTGTGGCTGACGGGGCCGGTGGAGCTTCCGCTCGTCACCGGCATCTCGCGGCGGACGGGCGAATACCTCTACCTCAACTATCCCGTCGTGCGGCTCGTGATCCTGATCGCGGCGATCGCCATCGGCGTCGCCATGTGGCTCGCCCTCAACCGCACGCGCATCGGGATGCTGATCCGCGCGGGCGTCGACGACCGGGAGATCCTGGCGGCGAGCGGTGTGCGCATCCAGCGCGTGTTCGTCCTCGTGTTCGCCTTCGGTGCGGGTCTCGCCGGGATCGCCGGCGTCATCGGCGGCACCTTCCAGTCGCTGGCACCGGGCGAGGACATTCGCTTCCTCCTCGCCTCGCTGGTGGTCGTCATCGTCGGCGGCATGGGGTCGATCCCCGGGGCGGCGCTCGGCGCGCTCCTCATCGGCCTCGCCGAGCAGTTCGGCTCGGTCTATGCGCCCACCTACGCCATCGTCTTCACGTTCCTCATCATGGTGCTCGTGCTCGCCTTCCGACCGCAGGGCCTCATCGCCATGAGGCGCTGACGTGGCCCTCCTCGACCCGGGCCGCACCAGCGCCGCCGAGGCACCCGCCTGGTGGGACGTCAGCCGCATTCCGGCCGCCTACTGGATCGTCGGCTTCGTCCTCCTCGTGATGCCGCTGATCGCGGGCAACTTCATCCTGACGCAGATCTTCGGCTGGTCCTTCATCCTCGGGATGATCGCGCTCTCGCTCATGTTCCTCGCGGGCTACGGCAACATGGTGAGCCTCGCGCAGATGACGATCGCGGGGGTGGCGGCCTACTCGGTGGCGATCTTCGGCACCTCCGCCGTCGACACCATCAGCCTCGGCTGGCCCTGGTGGGTGGCAGCGCCCCTCGCGATCCTCGTCGCGGTCGTCTTCGGCACGCTCACGGGTGCTCTCGCCGTGCGCACCGAGGGCATCTACACCATCATGATCACCCTCGCGATCGCCGCCGCGATGTTCTACCTCGTGCGGCAGAACTACACCCTGTTCAACGGGTTCGAGGGCTTCAACCAGGTCCGCGCGCCGGTCTTTCTCGGCGTCGACTGGCGCCGGCCGGTGCCGTTCTATTATCTCAGCCTCTGCACCGCGCTGATCGCCTACTTCCTCGTCATCTACGTCGCGCGCAGCCCCTTCGGCCTCGCCCTCCAGGGGGTACGGGACAATCCGCGGCGGATGGCGGCGCTCGGCTTCGACGTGACCGCCCACCGCATCGCCGCCTACGCCTTCGCGAGCGCCATCGCGGGGACGGCGGGCGTCCTCATGGTGTGGCTCAACTCCCAGGTCTCCGGCGGCACCATCTCCGTGGCGGCCGCCATCGACATCCTCATCATCGCCGTCGTCGGCGGCCTCGCCCATCCGATCGGCCCCTTCCTCGGCGCGCTCCTCTACGTCCTCCTGAGGACGTTCGCGCTCGACGTCCTCGTCGCCCTCGGCCTCGGCGGCGAGCGCTTCCAGCTCCTCATCGGCCTCGGCTTCCTCCTCGTCGTGTTCTTCTCCTCGGACGGCCTCCTCGGCCTTTGGAAGCGCTTTCGCGAGCGCTCCCGCCGCGATCCCGTCACGGGCGAGCCACGGGAGGGCTGAGGATGGCGGAGACGGTCGCAGCACGCCTCTCCGCCACGGGAACGGCGAACGCGCTCGAGCTGAGGGGCGTCAGCCGCGCGTTCGGCGCCCTCGTGGCGCTCGCCGACATCGACATGACCGTGCGCCCCGGCGAGCGGCGCGCCGTCCTCGGCTCCAACGGCGCGGGCAAGACCACCCTCTTCAACTGCATCACCGGAGACTTTCCGCCGACGACCGGCACGATCCGCCTCTTCGGCGAGGACGTGACGGCCTTCCCGCCCCACGAGCGCATCCGCCGGGGGCTCCGGCGCACCTACCAGATCTCGCTCCTCTTCGGCGGGCTTTCGGTGATCGACAACGTCTATCTCGCCTGCCGTGGCGTCTCGCGGGGCCGCTTCTCGCTCCTGCGCCCGCGGCGGGGCGATCCGCTCCTCCAGTCGGCGCAGGACCTCGTGGAGGCCGTCCACCTCACGCCCGCACGCGACACGCTCGTCTCGAACCTCTCCTACGGGCAGCAGCGCCAGCTCGAGATCGCCCTCGCCCTCGCCGGCGCACCGCGCTTCGTCCTCCTCGACGAGCCCGCCGCAGGCCTGTCGCCGACGGAGCGGCGCGAGCTCATCGAGATCCTGACGGGCCTCCCCGCACACATGGGCTACATGATCATCGAGCACGACATGGACGTGGCTCTGCGCGTCGCCGAGCGCGTGACGATGATGCACAACGGGCGCATCTTCAAGGAAGGCACCCCCGCCGAGATCGAGGACGACGAGGAGGTCCAGGAGCTCTACCTCGGAGGCGCCCATGCCCATGCCGATGCCCGTGCCGATGCCCATGCCGACGGCCGCTGAGCGGGGCGCGGCCGGGCGGGGCGGCCCGCCCGTCCTCGAGGTGCGCGGGCTGAACGTCTTCTACGGCGCCTCCCACGCGCTCCAGGGCGTCGACCTCACGCTCCGGGCGGGCGTCCTGTCCGTCGTCGGCCGCAACGGGA
>Ga0008837_101064_pt1 | contig 10945 bp, 6 predicted proteins | sample HotLakConsUCCSLE_FD_65500 | JGI IMG/M metagenome (GOLD analysis project Ga0008837, IMG submission 65500) | Hypersaline microbial mat communities from Hot Lake, Washington, USA - Hot Lake Consortium UCC-SLE | ecosystem: Environmental > Aquatic > Non-marine Saline and Alkaline > Hypersaline >...
GCCAACACAAGCGATCGCCGCCAAGTCTCCAAATATAAATCAGGATCAGTCTTGGCCATTTTCACGACTGCTTCCATTAAGTCTTTTCGCTTGGGTGGGTTTTTCTCATCAATTAATTGACCCAAAAGCGATTCCCACACAGGGACAGTGCGTTCGCGAATCTTCCCATTTTGGTCGTTGCTCTGATTTACATACCCTACCGCTGAGAGCAACCCAAATACCCGCAAATGCTGAGATAGCCGTAACACTGCTGTCAAATCATCTCCCTCCATAGCAGCTTTGCCTTTATAGCGTTGAATATGTCCATGGGCAGATAAACTGATTTGTTCAGATCGAATAGTCATGTGTTTTAAGCCTCCGCAGCCGTAGATAGTTTTTCAATATTGCGAGGTGCTTCTGTCTGAGCAATCCAGCTCTGCAACCAGCCTCGGCCTATATTGGCCTGCCCGCCCACCTGCAAAAGGCCTTGCAATAAATCCAGCAGCACCGCATGGTCAGCGCCTGTAACAGCGTTTTCTTTTAGCAGGTTATAGCCCCAGGCATAGTAAAAAATAGTGTCTCGGGGAATGCACACATCTGTCCAAAAAACTTCGGCACCGCCTGCGTCTTCTTGAATTTTGTTGCGTATCTGAGTCCAAAGAGAATGTTCCATTAAGACTTGAAAGTCGGCATCTGGTAAAATAATCCGGCTTTTATGCCAGGTCGTTTGTACCGAACCTTGTAAGTTTTCGTGCCATTGCCCTGCTAGATCAAGTGCCTTTTTTTGGGCTTCGCTCAAGGCACCCACTTGGATTTGGGCATCTGCAATGGTGTAGCTACCGGCGCGATCGCCCACTGCCTGATCGGGAAACATCACCGATGGTTGCCTTGAAATTAAAGCGTGATCTCGCAACAAAGAATGACAGCTCACCCAAGTAAAAATGTCTTTACCCTGGCGGGTCATTGTTCTCATGGGTACCCAAAGCAATCGAGAATCACCAAACCAAACTTGGTGAACGCCCATCGTCTCGCCGTCTCCTAGCTCTTGGCCAAACAAGCGATCGCAAACCGTCTTGCCTCCCAGTTGCCTCACTTCTTCTCGCAGGCTACCCCGCAGCGATGAGCCAGGAATATAAGGAAAATGGGTATGAACCTCCCGCGCAATATCTAAAATGTTGCCTAAGTCGCCCTCACCACCGCAATGAATAGGTGAAAGACTATAAAGATAGCCCACTCGAAAATCAGTCATAATTCCTCTGTTGATTGAGTTAGTAGGTTATAGATGGGTAAGTGAAAGCTGTCTTAGTAAGACAGCCAAAGTAGCTCGGAGTAGCCGAGCTGCCGCCAAGTGTTGGCTTTATTTGGTCTGGGTCGATTATCTTTGCCATTGACCTGCGGTAAGTCTTGAAACAAACCTTGGGGACGCTCCATGTAATAGGCACTGCCCGGTGGTGCAGCAAATACCTGCGGTGAAGGAATGCTGCCACCCTTGGGATCCCGCAATCGCCCCGCTAAAGGCAGCGCCTTCGCGGTTGCCACACTGACGAGATTTCTGGGCTCTTCATTTCCCCCCGGCTTACCTTTAGCTCCATAGTCTTTATCTCCATGGGCCAGTTTCCACTCCCAAGGATAGGCTCGACAGGTGGACTGTTCCTTGCGCTTACGCTCAAACACTCCCGGCGTCACCAAATAAGCCATAGACCGAGTATCACTGGCAAAATTCTGATTCGACTGCTGCGAGATCGCAGCCCACTGCTCCGTGAGCTCAGGCGCAGCCGACAATATTACCCGATGCCCTTCGCCCCCTAGTCGCATCGTGAGCGCATTTTCCTGCGGCTGAAGCAAAGCATGGGTCTGCGCATCTAGGCCAATGGCCAACTGCCAGTTTGCATCTAGGCGAATGGCGTTTTCAACAAAATAGCCATCGCTCTCTTTTACCTGCCGGGTGCCCACTGCCAAAGCATTATGAGATCGCGTTTCTACCGTCCAAGGATAAGGCCGCTCTTGGCCCTGGCAGTGCCAGTCCGCGTCACTTAAGGGCTGATTTTTTAATAGCTTCATCACCATGGGTGCCGGTAAATACTGGCGAAGTTGTGGATCCGGTTTAACCATGTGCGACTGTTGTTGCGCCGCCAGTTCCTCCTCCTCCAGCCGGTTTTCTAGCACCAAGGGGGCAGGCTTGCGCTCATCCCATTTCATAAACGCACAGGGATGATCTTGCAGCCACTTTACCGGTGTCAGCCGCTGAGCCCCGACATAGTTTAGCGGACGCGGAAGGTACAGCGTTTGCTGATGGCACAGAAACGCGCCGCGTAAGGTGATGTGTTGTTGGGTGCCCAGTAAGCCCCGCAACGCGCCTGCGATCGCCTGCCCATTGGGCGGAAAGGTGCTGCTCGCCCAAGCTCGTTCACCCGAGGTAAAAGGCTTGGCATCGCGCAGTAGCAGCACGTCTAAAGGCGTAAGCGTATACCAATGCATTATCTGTTCCTCCCTTGCAGTGTAATTTCACGATGACGCAGCATAAAGGCCGCTAGCTTAAGCCAATTTTGAACTTCGAGATCTCGCTGGGCAGGCATTGTTGTCTCCCATAGGCTCGTGAGCAAAGCGGCCAAATTTGCTTGAAACGCCTGTTTTAACGAATCTTCTTGCAATGCTTCTCGACGACTGCAAAAAGCCTGCGTCCAAGGCGATATCGCGTCAATTGAGGGCACCGGATGCTGTGACCACATTTGCGCAGCCTGCTCAAACAGAGCCGGTTCTAGCGGTGTTGAACCGTAAGATTGCAGCAGCGATCGCCACTGTGCAAACATCCCAAGTTTCCCCTTGGTTCGACACTCGCCCTTGACGCCAAACTTGCCCGTCGCCTGTAGCTGATTGCCGTTGCCATACAGCACCCGCACTTGCACCGCATCCTTGGCTTCGCCCGTTGGTGAGAGATGCTTTTTAGCCCCGTCCGATTCTGCTGCCCACAGTTGTTCGAGTGCGATCGCCAAGGGCACCGAGTGATGGGCAATCACAATGCCAAAGCTAATGCTTGCTTTCTTACCCATGGTGAATAAAGGCCGAGAAGAAAGCCCCTGAGGCAGCGTTTGAGGATCTTTCCAGCGCCAGTAGTCGCCGTCATTTTCAAAGGCTTGGGCTTCATCTTTCTCGCCGCGAAAGCATTGTCGAATATCCCATAGCCAGCTATCCCACTCCCATAAATTGCTATAGGCCAACACATCATCACCGCCGCCATAAATGAGGCGTCCGGCATAGCGTTGTTCTGTCAGGTAAGGCACCAACTGATTAGAGAAATCCAACAGTGCCCGGCTCAGCGCATTGTGGGTAGAAGGCCCCATCCGCTTTTTCACATCTAAAAAGTCTTCAAAGGCTGTGTTCACCGAAGCCGGAACAGAGCGTGACTCTAGCACATAATCCCGGTAGGTCGAGAGCTTTTGTCCCTTGAGCCATTCGTTCATGCCATCGCCATCGCCTGCGGCCAACACATACCAATCTGCCGGACTTCGCCCTGGATAATGTTGATCGATTGTAGATTGAAGCGCTTGGCGGTAGGTTGTTGCCTGCTCTTGGGATATGTCTAATTCTTCGACTAACCATCCCGCATTCAAGCAGCGGGGATGATATCTTCGATAATCCGCATCGGCAAAGTCATCAATCCAAGGAATGCCCCAAGCTTGGCGGTCTATACCATTTCCTTTTTCACTGACCTTGTCGCTGAGGTCGTGACAAACTTGGTTAAAGTATTCTAGGTGCTCGTCTCCTTTCACCTTGAGATAGCCTGCTACCCCTGCGGTCAAGTCTGGGTAGGCCGCGTTTAGCTTACTGTCTTCCAATTGCAATAATTTTGGCAATATCAGGTGCAACCCCCGCTTTAATGTCTCGGTGGCATTGAGCTGCTCATTACCATCAAATAAGCCAGCCTGCCGCTGCCATTGCGCTTTGACTCTAGCTTCTGGCACCCATGGCTGTTCACTATGTACCGCTGCACCTACGCCCGATACGGTTGAGCGCACGCTAAACACAGTGGGAATTTCCCAATTGCGAAAGCTCTTAACGGCGGTTAGGCTCCAGCGCGTTTGGTCAAAAATGGGTGCCCACCAAGAGCCTACGTTAACGGTCGCGTCTTGATCCAACCCCTGTTTTCCTAAGTCGCAGACCTGTCGTAAAAACGTCAATTCTGCATCTTGAAATAAGCGAGATTTAGAAGCTGCGCGATCGCTGACCTGATACATTTTATTTTGAGCTTGAATCCAAGTTTGCAAAGCATCTGCTTGCCCTGTTGAAGCATTGCTTTGCAACGATTCTCCTTCTGCGCCTACCGGCAATGCGCTCCAGTAGGTTTGCCATTGACTGTCAAGCCATCCATGCCAAGTCGCGCTATCAAAAGAAAGATCTTTCATCCAATGACGCGCTTTAAGTTCATGGAAAACTAACTTGCTAAGCTTTTTCCACTCTTGCCTTAGGGTTTGTTCGGCCATTTGCATGGCTGCTTGTACGCGATCTTTAGGCAAGAGTACAACCAATACATTGGGAAACCCAGCAGTCAAAAGCTGTCCTTCCGTAGGTGGCTGAATCCACTGCTGCCACTCTGGCCACCCCTTAAAGTCGCCCTGCTGATTGCCAATGCCCTGCACTAGCCATTGGTCAATGAGCGGTTGTTGAAATAAACTGGGATAAATTAAACAATCCGGGCCATACTTCCACGCCAATGCCCAGCTAACTTTGGCCGAAAGGTAGTGCAAAATCCAAGAACCCGCCCAAAAGTCACGCATTTTGCGGCTTGCTTTGATCAACTCTTGAATCGGCGTAAAGCTAAACGTTGCCAAATAAGCTGTCGAATCCTCTGTGTCTGTACCCGTGCTCAGGTCTTCAAGGCTCAAGTTGTAACCCGCTAACGCGCCTGCCATTGCCGCTGTGACGCTAGCATTGCCCCAATTAGAACTATCGGGCAATCGCGGTTCGGCAGGCGTGAGCAGGAGCATAGGGTCATTGCCCATTGCCTGACAGGTCGCTTCTGGCAAACAGCGCCATAGCCACCAAAATACCTGCTGCGGACAGGTCATCTTACGCACCGGATCCAAAAGGTGGCTACCGATGCCGTCTAAATAGTCTGCTCGTGAAGACTGCGCTAGTAGCTGCTGATGCTGCTCTATTTGAAAAGGTTGCTTCTCTCCTGAAAGCAAATGAGAGATCTCTAGGCCAGAGTTATCCTGTGGGGAGGTTTCTCCACTGTCTGATGATGCGTAGTTTACCCCTGTAGATAAATTGCTGAGAGCAGCGCGATCACTGGCGGCGGCGATTGCCCTTGCCAAGCCAATCCGCTTTAAGGTGGGCTGTGTCGAAGTTGCCGGATCCCAACCCTTCGTCTGCCAGTCTTCCATCACGGGCAAGGTTTGCCAATCTAGCTGCCTAGATGGTTCTGCAGCATCATAGAGTACCTGTAGCGCCGGATTGTGCAGTAGTCCCCAAATTTTTGACTGCCAAAAAACTTTAGACGCAAGAAACTGAGACAAAGCAAACCTCTTTTCTGATGATCGTCGTGTACCACTGTTCACTACCCGGTACCGAGTGAACCTAAGATAGCGGGATTTTTAATAAAACTCTATAAGAACTCAGTATTGTGCATTTTTTACTTACCATGCCAGAATTGAGATTTGATAAAGCTTTCAGCGAAAGGTCTAAAGTTTTCAAATATTTTCTTTTTTATTTTCCAAACGGGAATTCAAGTTTATGCCCTTCGCCTATAGTGAACAGTCCGCTTTTGAACGCTTACTGCTGCTGATTGCGACGTTTGTACAGTATCCAGGTATCGGTAGTGCTGAGTCAGGGGCACAAGATTCGGCTCGCGATGCCTTTGAGGTCATTCAGGAGAAAATGCAGGCGATCTCGCAGACCTGTGACATTGATCTCCCGCTATACTCGGCGCACACGCTGCGCAAAGATCTCAAGACCCTTCGACAATACGGTATCCTTGAGCGGCGGATGTATCGGTGGGGTTATTACTTAGGCACCGGTGCGATGAGCCGGGATGAACTTCAAACCGCACTCCAATCGTTAGCCGCTCATGCTAAGTCTCAACGAGATCCCAATGTTCGGCGAGTTTTTCAAACCCTCGAACAGCGCTTGCGTGGGCTCAATCTCGAATCTGCTGGTCAGTTGTTTTATCCAGTTCGCACTCAGCTAGATCGCGCTATTGTCTATGCTGATCCAGAAGAAATGATGAATAAAGGCCAGTATCGCCACACCTTATTTCATCAGCTTATAGGCCTAGAAACTGCAATTTTTCAAGGGCAAGTTGTAAAGCTTTATCGGCAGCGGGATCCTTACAGTCAGATCAACGTCGGCTATATACAGGTGTATCCTCTACAGCTTATCTATGTTGATATTGCCTGGTATTTGTTGTATGAAGATCAATCTACCCAGCACTTAGAAGTAGAACGTGTTGATCGCTTTAGTGATTTTCTCACGGTAGTAGATCCCAATGGGCGAGGATTGCCTGCTCAGCAACAAAGTTTGCAAACTGCGCACAAGCTACTTAGCAATGGATGGGGCCTTTATTTAGGAAATGCTGCAGAACAGTCAAAAGAGCGCGCTGGGCAGCTTGACTATGTGGAGGTGTGGGTAAAATTCTTTCCGCCTGTTATGAATTTTATTTTAGAAGGCGATCGCCGCCATCCTAAGCAAAAAGTGCAAAAACGCACGAAGGGTCAAGAAACGCACGTAGATTACAAGATTAAACTGCCTGCGCGATCTCTTAATGAATTTTGTTATTGGGTACATCGGTTTATGCAGTACGCCCAAATAATTTCGCCCCAGTCGTTGGTAGAACAACATCATCAAGCGGCCTTAGCTCTCGCCAAGCGATACGAAACTTGACCGTAAAAACACAGCGTTTTGAGTGGTACCTAGAGCTTTTTTGACACCTTGGAGAGGAGCGGCAAGCCTCTTAAATATAATCCTAACGGTGCTAAGTCCATTCTTGCCTTGGCACTGACTAACATTCGCTTAAAGTTCTTGCTCAGATTCTTGCAACATTCAAGTGCTCAATCACCTCTCTCATTGGCCATGTCACCGGCCAATGTATGGTTCTCAGGATGGCTGTTGCAAACGTTTCTATTCAATTAGGATTCCCAGTGCATCGTAACGTCGCTCTTGTTTTGATATAGCAGACTCAGACTGCATGTACGTTCTAAAAATTTGCCTATCAAAGCTGTCAAATTCAACAATCTCAGCACTGACCGCTGATTGCTTAGCAGTGGGCAAACCTTCAGCATCCCTGTAATAAGCAATCGAATACTCTCCGCCATTGGGCGTAGGATGATCAATCCTTTCCTGTGTCTTTGCTGCGTTCAAGCTCATTTAATTACTCCATCCTTTTTCAATCGGTTCTTCATTTTGCGGGGCTCACTTCACATATCTCTTAGGATACTTTTGTTCCCATTCAATTGGGATTCCCAGCGCGTGGGAACAGAGAGGATAAAAGACGGCGTAGAATAAAAAACTCTAAGACGTTTCCATTCAATTGGGATTCCCAGCGCGTGGGAACCGACCTTCTACAGTGGACAGGCTGGCGACTCACGTACATTCAAGTTTCCATTCAATTGGGATTCCCAGCGCGTGGGAACAATTCTCAATGAAGCTGTGGCTACGGGAAGTCCAACTCGTTTCCATTCAATTGGGATTCCCAGCGCGTGGGAACTGCTTATAGATCACGCTTATACAAAAAAGGTGATCAAGTTTCCATTCAATTGGGATTCCCAGCGCGTGGGAACGAATTGTCTATATGAGCATAGGGGATTCACTTATAGAAGTTTCCATTCAATTGGGATTCCCAGCGCGTGGGAACATGAACAGTACACAATTTCACCATAATAGTAACAAGGAACGTTTCCATTCAATTGGGATTCCCAGCGCGTGGGAACTACGATTGCTAGGCTTGTTTTTGTAAAATTAGAAAAGTTTCCATTCAATTGGGATTCCCAGCGCGTGGGAACTCAGTGATGACCTAATATCAGGAGATGATGATTATTGTTGTTTCCATTCAATTGGGATTCCCAGCGCGTGGGAACTTAAGCCTAATGATCCTTTACTTTGTTTAATTCAATGAAAAGTTTCCATTCAATTGGGATTCCCAGCGCGTGGGAACAAGTAATGAGACAGTGATCGCCCACTATAACGATCTCTTAGGGTTTCCATTCAATTGGGATTCCCAGCGCGTGGGAACCAAGCTAGCGCCAATATGGGTAAGGTACTAACTAAGAAGTTTCCATTCAATTGGGATTCCCAGCGCGTGGGAACTTACATACTTTATAAAGCAATACCGATTACACCACGATTGTTTCCATTCAATTGGGATTCCCAGCGCGTGGGAACATTACCTGCCCGACAGAGAAAACCATCCTAGTCAGTGGATGAGTTTCCATTCAATTGGGATTCCCAGCGCGTGGGAACGTGACGGGATGCCTGCCGACCAAACCGGATCGATGTTTCCATTCAATTGGGATTCCCAGCGCGTGGGAACGTGACGGGATGCCTGCCGACCAAACCGGATCGATGTTTCCATTCAATTGGGATTCCCAGCGCGTGGGAACCGGTAACAAAAATGATCCCAATAAACGGGGCTATTGGTTTCCATTCAATTGGGATTCCCAGCGCGTGGGAACGCTTTTTACCAGCTTGTTTTAACTACAATTTGAGAGACGTTTCCATTCAATTGGGATTCCCAGCGCGTGGGAACTAGCCGTCTTTATAAAGAAGGTAACCAAAAATATTGTTTTTTAATTGTTTCCATTCAATTGGGATTCCCAGCGCGTGGGAACTACAGTAGATGATTCAACGGTTATCAACTCTACGCTTAATAAGGTTTCCATTCAATTGGGATTCCCAGCGCGTGGGAACGTTGGTGTGCTAGGGGCTAGTAGGGGGCTTCGTAAAAGAAATGTTTCCATTCAATTGGGATTCCCAGCGCGTGGGAACTTTTGTCAGCTAGGTAATAACCCTTTAATTACTGTGGGACAGTTTCCATTCAATTGGGATTCCCAGCGCGTGGGAACTCCAAAATTATCCTTTATGACGGGTTAGAGTCGCAAAATGAAGGTTTCCATTCAATTGGGATTCCCAGCGCGTGGGAACGTGATATATTGGCTAGCCATTGAGCAACTGACCTAGAGTTTCCATTCAATTGGGATTCCCAGCGCGTGGGAACCAGGCCAATGCGAGTAATCATTCTCACAGAGTCTTCTAGCTTAGCTAGTTTCCATTCAATTGGGATTCCCAGCGCGTGGGAACTTTTATAACACTTCGGTCTACCTTCAAAGCCTTAGCCAGTTTCCATTCAATTGGGATTCCCAGCGCGTGGGAACCTTAAGGTCTTCATCGCTAGTTAGAAGACCTAAAAGTTTCCATTCAATTGGGATTCCCAGCGCGTGGGAACTTGAAGGGCCAAAGATTACTGCTGATGATGCTGTGTTTGGTTTCCATTCAATTGGGATTCCCAGCGCGTGGGAACCCTGAGCTTGTGGGGCCAGTACGAGAACAGCAATGAAGAGCACCAGGTTTCCATTCAATTGGGATTCCCAGCGCGTGGGAACCGTCTTTTAGAGTTAAGTTTGAAACTATAAAACTCTCTTAGTTTCCATTCAATTGGGATTCCCAGCGCGTGGGAACTGGCCGTCCTGTGGACTCATGGAACTGGAATTGGCATGACAGTTTCCATTCAATTGGGATTCCCAGCGCGTGGGAACCAGGCTCACCCGATAGCCAAGCAGTTTCTTCCCAACTAAGCTCTGTGAGTTTCCATTCAATTGGGATTCCCAGCGCGTGGGAACCAGTGTGTACCCGACTTTTCTAAACTCTGCTTCAACGAGTTTCCATTCAATTGGGATTCCCAGCGCGTGGGAACCTCATCTGAAATCTGAGGAATACCGCCTCTAAGTTTCCATTCAATTGGGATTCCCAGCGCGTGGGAACCGTCTACGAATTTCAGCCTCCACAGCACCTTGACTTTCCCGTTTCCATTCAATTGGGATTCCCAGCGCGTGGGAACCTGTAACTGCCAACTCACCGGCAGGAGCCCGCTTGACTAAAGAGCCGGTTTCCATTCAATTGGGATTCCCAGCGCGTGGGAACATCACAAAAGCATTAGTGCCAGCAGCGCAAAGATGGAGTTGTTTCCATTCAATTGGGATTCCCAGCGCGTGGGAACTCTAACCCGTCTTTGGCCTTAAGTGCGAAGACATAGTTAGTTTCCATTCAATTGGGATTCCCAGCGCGTGGGAACAGAGCTGCGAATAGGGGGGATGAAACATGTCTTTAGGTTTCCATTCAATTGGGATTCCCAGCGCGTGGGAACTCCCAATTAGAAGAGAGACCTGGGCAATAAACCCAGAGGAGTTTCCATTCAATTGGGATTCCCAGCGCGTGGGAACGGTACTCTGTGACAAAAGACCTATCTTCTATAAATTCAGAGTTTCCATTCAATTGGGATTCCCAGCGCGTGGGAACTTGCTCTAGCAATGAGTCGGCCCGCTCTTGGCGGTTGATCGCGCTCAGTTTCCATTCAATTGGGATTCCCAGCGCGTGGGAACTTTAGTCCGACTTTTCCTTGGGGTTTCTGTCGGCTTCGTCGTTTCCATTCAATTGGGATTCCCAGCGCGTGGGAACTATAAGAGAGAGGTCATCAACGGGAAAACACAACTAGTTTCCATTCAATTGGGATTCCCAGCGCGTGGGAACCTAGACTCTATAGCTGATGTGTTTTCTCTATCGGCTAAAATGTTTCCATTCAATTGGGATTCCCAGCGCGTGGGAACCTGGAAGCTTTTTTGAGGGGGAGTCTAGTCCTCCCTCGTTTCCATTCAATTGGGATTCCCAGCGCGTGGGAACAGATAACCGACTGATTATCACGCCCATGCGACCGGACTTGTTTCCATTCAATTGGGATTCCCAGCGCGTGGGAACCCCT
>Ga0008837_101085_pt1 | contig 10666 bp, 8 predicted proteins | sample HotLakConsUCCSLE_FD_65500 | JGI IMG/M metagenome (GOLD analysis project Ga0008837, IMG submission 65500) | Hypersaline microbial mat communities from Hot Lake, Washington, USA - Hot Lake Consortium UCC-SLE | ecosystem: Environmental > Aquatic > Non-marine Saline and Alkaline > Hypersaline >...
GGTGACGGCGGTGATGGTGAAGAGGTGCGCCTCGTTCGCCGCCCTGTCGGTCCGGCCCCGGAAGGTGAGGTTCCACAGGCACGACGCGCCCTCGGCGGGCACCTGGTCCGGGATCACCTGGTGGAGGCAGCCGAACACCATGTCGGGAAGCATCTGCCCGATGATGTGGCGCGAGTTCACCGCCGCGGGATAGGGCGCGTTGAGGACCGTGCCGAGCGGCGCCGTCACCCGGTAGCAGCCGAGAGAGCCGGCGTTGTTCGGCACCTCCGGCGCGAGGGCGCAGGCGAGGCCGAAGCTGGTGTAGGCGGCGGTGTAGGTGGCCGGCACGTTGATCGCCCGCTTCTGCTGCGGGCTCGTCCCTTCGAAGTCCACCTTCACGTGGTCGCCCGCGATGGTGAGCGCGGCGCGAAGGTCGATCGGCTCCTCGTAGCCGTCCACGGTCATCGCGTATCGCCAGGTTCCCTGCGGCAGGCGCGCGATCTCGGCCTTCACTGCGGCCTCCGAGCGGCCGAGGACGAAGTCGGCGATCTCGTCGAGCGTGTCGATCCCGAACTCGGCCATCATCGCCGCGAGCCGCTCGCAGCCGACGTCGTTGCAGGCGGCGAGGGAGTAGACGTCCCCTTCCGTCTCCACGGGCTGGCGCGTGTTGGCGCGGATGAATGCGAGCGCCGTCTCGTCCATCTTCCCGCGGGAGGCGAGCTTCAGCATGGGGATGTAGATCCCCTCCATGTGGACGTCCGTCCCGTCCGGTCCCGTGCCGAGTCCGCCGATGTCGGTCAGGTGGGAGGTGCAGGCGAAGTAGCCGACGAGGCGGCCATTCACGAAGGCTGGCGTCGTCAGCACGAAGTCGTTGAGGTGGCCCGTGCCCATCCACGGGTCGTTGGTGATGAAGATGTCGCCCTCTTCCATGGTCTCGGCCGGGAAGTGGCGCAGGAAGTGGCCGACCGAGGCCGCCATGGAATTGACGTGGCCCGGCGTTCCGGTGACCGCCTGGGCGAGCATGCGGCCCTTGAGGTCGAACACGCCCGCCGACAGGTCGCCGCACTCGCGCACGATGGGGCTGAAGGCGGTCCTGAGGAGCACGGTCGCCTGCTCCTCCACCACCGCGATCAGGCGGTTCCACATGATCTGGAGGCGGATCTCGTCCATCGCGGTGGTGGTCATGATCGGTCCTCGAGGATGAGCGCGCCGCCGGCGCCGACCGTGACGACGAAGCCGGCCGGAATGTTGGTGGTGGTCTGCCGCTCGGCGACGAGGGCGGGGCCTGCGATCGCGACGCCGGGGCCGAGCGTCTCGCGATCGTACACCGGAACCTCGGCGGTCGTGCCGGTGACGGGATCGACGAGGTTGGCGGTCTCCGCCGGGGTGGGCTCGGGCGCGCCGGCGGCTGGCGCGCCGGCGGCCTCCGAGGGCGCGCGCGCCGCCTCGAGGGAGAGGCCCCAGCTCAACACCTCGATCTCGGCGCCCGGAATCGCGCGCCGGAACTGGCGGGCATAGGCCTCCTCGTAGGCCCTGCGAAGCGCCTCCACGTCGTCCGCCGCGAGGGGGCGCGGCTCGAGGGGGACCGCGATCTCGTGCCCCTGGCCGACGTAGCGCATGAAGGCCTGCCGTCGCTCCGTCAGGGGCGCGTCGGGCGCCCCGGCGCGCACCACCTCGAGCGCCTCCCGATGGAGCCCCGCGAACAGGGCGTTGATGCGGTCCGGATCGAAGGCGACGAGGCGCATGCGCAGACTCATCACCTGCTCGAAGGCGATGGGGGCGCGCAGGAACCCGACGGCCGATCCGACTCCCGCGTCCGCCGGGATCACCACGCGGCGGATGCCGAGCTTGCGGGCGAGACGGCAGGCGTGGAGAGGGGCCGCGCCGCCGAAGGCGACGAGGGTGTGGGTCGAAGGGTCGAGCCCCTGCTCCACCGTGTGGCGGCGGGCGGCGTTCGCCATCGCCTCGTCCACCATCTCGGAGACGCCGACGGCGGCGTCCTTCGCGTCGAGGCCGAGGGGGATGCCGATGGTCTCGCGAAGGGCGGCCCCGGCAAGGTCGGGGCGAAGGCGCATCGTGCCGCCGGCGAAGCGGGCGAGGGGGACGCGGCCGAGGACGACGTCGGCGTCGCTCACCGTCGGCGCCGTGCCACCGCGGTCGTAGGCGGCGGGGCCGGGCTCCGCGCCGGCGCTCTCCGGTCCCACCTTGATGCGGCCCATGGGATCGAGCGAGGCGATGGAGCCGCCGCCCGCGCCGATCTCCACCATCTCGATGACGGGGATGCGCAGCGGCAGGCCGCTTCCCTTCATGGCGCGCGCTGATCGGTCGACCTCGAACTCGCGCGCCATGCGGGGGCGGAAGCCCTCGAGGAGGCAGATCTTGGCCGTGGTGCCGCCCATGTCGAAGGAGAGCGTGTGATGAAGCCCGCACGCCTCGGCGATGGTGCCCGCGAAGATGGCGCCGCCCGCTGGCCCGCTCTCGACGAGGCGGACGGGAAGGCGCGCTGCCGTGGCGAGCGTGCAGAGCCCTCCGCCCGACGTCATGAGGAGGACGGGCGCCGCATAGCCGCCCTCCGCGAGGCGCGCCTCGAGGTCGGCGAGGTAGCGCGCCATCAGCGGCTTCACGTAGGCGTTGGCGCTCGCGGTGGTGAAGCGCTCGAACTCGCGGATCTCCGGCGAGACCTCGCTCGAGAGGGAGACCGAGAGGTCCGGCCTCAGGCGCGCCAGGATCTCGCCCGTCCGCTCCTCGTGGGCGGGGTTGGCGTAGGCGTGGAGGTAGGCGACGGCGACGCTCGCGACACCGGCCTCGTCGAGCGCGGGGACGAGCGCCGCGACGCCCGCCTCGTCGAGCGGCACGCGCACGGCGCCCGTCACGTCCACCCGCTCGCGCACGGGAAAGCGGCGGGCGCGGGGGACGAGGGGGGCCGGCTTCTCGAGGAAGAGGTCGTACTGGTCGAAGCGCGTCTCGTAGCCGATCTCGAGGACGTCGCGGAAACCCTCCGTCGTGAGGAGGGCCGTGACGGCGCCCTTGCGCTCCAGGATGGCGTTGGTGGCGAGCGTCGTGCCGTGGAGGAGGAGGCCGACGTCAGCGGGGGAGAGCCCCGCTTCGGCGAGAACGGCGGCGAGGCCGTTCATGACGCCTTCCGCGGGCGCCGACGGCGTCGTCGGGGTCTTGACTGTGACGCGGCGGGCGCCGTGCTCCAGCACGACGTCGGTGAACGTGCCGCCGATGTCGACGGCGATGGAAGCCTTCATGGGTGGCTCAGCCCCTCAGGTCGATCTGGGAGGGGAGGAAGAGGACGATGTCCGGAAAGAGCGCCAACAGGATCGCAAACCCCAGCATGATCAGGAAGAACGGGAAAGCCGCGCGCGTGATGCGCCCGAGCGGCTCCCCCGTCATGCCCTGTATCACGAAGAGATTGAAGCCCACCGGCGGGGTGATCTGCGCCATCTCCACCACGAGCACCACGAAGACGCCGAACCAGATGGGATCGTAGCCCGCGGCGGTGACGAGGGGGAGCGTGATCGGCAGCGTCATGACGATCATCGAGAGCCCCTCGAGGACGGTCCCGAGGAGGACGTAGAAGGCGACGAGCACGAGGATGAGGGCGAGCGGGGAGAGCTCCAGCGCGCCGATGGCTCCGGCGATGGCGCGGGGGATTCCGAGGAAGCCCATGGCGACCGACAGGAACACGGCGCCGAGGATGATGAGGCCCACCATGGAGCTGGTGCGCACGGCGCCCATCATGGCGTCCCGGATGTTCGGCCAGGTGAAGCTTCTCTGGACGATGGCGACGATGACCGCGCCGAGGACGCCGACGGCAGCCGCCTCGGTCGGGCTCGCGTAGCCGCCGTACATGGAGCCGAGGACGAGGACGATGAGGAAGAGGACCGGCCCGAGCTCGATCAGCCCGCGCAGGCGCGCGCCCCGCCCGAAGCGCTCCTCGCTCGCCGGCGTGATGCCGGGCGTCAGGGTCGCGCGGATGCCGAGGAAGACCATGTAGGTGAGCGCCAGCAGGAGCCCCGGCACGATCCCCGCGATGAAGAGCTTGATGATCGAGACCTCGGCGAGGACGCCGTAGATGATCATGATGACCGACGGCGGGATGAGAAAGCCGAGTGTGCCCGCCCCCGCGAGGGAGCCCATGACGACGTCCCTGTCGTAGCCGCGGCGCTGGAGCTCCGTCAGGGTCATGCGCCCGACGGTCGCCGTGGTGGCCGCCGAGGAGCCCGAGACGGCGGCGAAGAGGGTGCAGCCGAGCACGTTGACGTGGAGGAGCTTTCCCGGGAGCACCGACGTCCACGGCGAGAGGCCGCGGAAGAGCGAGCGCGACAGCTCTGTCCGGAACAGGATCTCCGCCATCAGGATGAAGAGGGGGAGGGCGATCAGCTCCGCGACGGTGATGGAGTTGAAGGTGATCTGCCCGAGGAGCTTCTCCACGGGCATCGAGCGGAACAGCATCAGCCCGCCGACGGCGGTGCCGAGGAGGGCGAGGCCCACCCAGACGCCGCCCGCGAGCAGCAGCGCCATCAGGCCGATGATGACGACGACGGACTGGCTCACGCGTCCTCGCTGGTGTGTGGGGGCGTCGCCGTGTCGGGTGGCTCGCCCATGACGATGCGGATCGCGCGGGCGAGGAGCTGGAGCGACAGGAGGGCCGCGCCGAGGGCGACGACACCTTGCGGGATCACGAGCGGCGTCGCCGTGGCGGTGAAGGTGCGCGACCCGTCGGCCCACGAGCCGATGGCGAGGATCGCGAGCGCGTAGGCGAGGAAGAGGGCGATCGCGAGCGCGACGAGCGTCGCGACGAGGTCGAGCGCGGGCCTCGCCCGGCCGGGCAGGACGCCACGCAGGATCTGCACGCGCACGTGTCCCCCGCTGTTCAGCGTCCACGGCAGGCCGAGGAAGAAGGCGGCGGCCATGAGGAAGGCGCTGACCTCCCAGGTGAAGCGGAGCGACCGGTTGAAGAGGGCGATGGCGAACACCTCCGCGAGGACGAAGATGGCCATGAGGGCGAGGCACGCCGCCGCGAGAACTGCGGCGGCGGCCCCGATCCTGTCGATGAGCGCGAGGAGCGCCCTCACCGGATCACTTGCCCACCTTCTCGCGGTAGGCGGCGATCACCTCGCCGGCGGGGTCGCCCGCCTCGGCGATGAAGGCGTCCCACATGGGCCTTGCCGTCTCGAGGAGTTCTGCGCGCAGCTCCTCGGTGGGCTCGGTGACCTTCATGCCGTTCTCGGCGAGGAGCGCGAGCTTCTCCTCGTCCTCCGCGCGGGAGACGTCCCAGAACTCGGGCTCGAGGCGGGCTGCGACCTCCTCGATGGCCTCGCGGTGCTCCTCGGAGAGGGCGTTCCAGGCGTCGAGGTTGACGGTCACCATGTTGGAGGCGGACTGCCAGTTGAAGCGGTTGAGGTAGCCCATGAACTCCCAGAACTTGCCGTCGACGCCGGACGAGGACGATGTGGTCACGCCCTTGATGGCGCCCGAGGCGAGGGCCGGAACGACGTCACCCCACGGCATCTGCCGGGGCGCGGCGCCGAGGGCGCTCATGTACTCGAGGCCGTTCTTGTCGACGACGCGCATCGGAACGCCCGAAAGATCGTCGAGGGTGACGATCTCCTCGGTCGTGTAGACGCCCTGGCCGGGCCAGGGGACCATGTAGAGGATCTTCTGGTTGTACTCGGCGGCGATCTCGTCGTAGACCGGGCGCGAGAACTCGTGAAGCGACTTGACCTCCTCGTAGCCGGAGGCGAGGTAGGGCACCGATTCGATGCCGAGGAACGGCGCCTCGCCCACCTGCTGGTTGAGCAGGATGTCGCCGAGCGGGACCAGCCCGTCACGCACGGAGCGCAGCATCTCCGGACCCTTGAAGCCGAGCGAGCCGCCGGGGTGGATGGTGATGTTCACCTCGCCGTCCGTCGCCTCGCGCACCTCTTCCGCGAAACGCTCGGCGTTCTTGACGTGGAAGTTGCCCGCCGGCCAGGCCATCGGCAGGTCCCAGTCGGCCGCCTGTGCCGTGACCGCGAACGACGTGCTGGCGAGGGCGAGGCTCGCTGCGAGTGTCAGCGCGATAGGTCGGTTCATTTCCGGTTCTCCTCCTCCTGGAGCAAGCGTTTAATAGACGGCGCAAATCGGCCGTGTCGAGGATATTCGCCAAGCGCCCGCCGCCGGTCCCGCAGGCAGTCTGCGCAAGGCCGCGGCGCCCCGCGCCCGGGGCGGCGCGCCGTCGCGGGCGGGTCCGTCAGCGGGCGACGAGGGAGACGCGGTCCGCCGAGAAGCCGATGGTGACGGGTCCGTCCGGAACGGCCTCGGCGCTCGCCGGATCGAGGGAGACGGTGATGGGCTCGGGCGCGCCGTCCGGGGCGACGACGATGCGCACCCGCGCGCCCCGGAAGACGCGCTTCAGGACGTGGCCGGAGAGCTCGTTCTCGAGCCCCATGGCACCGGTGGACAGGCGCAGGCACTCCGGCCGCAGCACCGCGAGCGCCCGCTCGCCCGGCCGCGGGCCGCCCTCGCGCGCCCGGGCGCGCAGGGCGAGGCCGTGCCAGTCGGCCACCATCCTGTCGTCGCCCATCTCCCGCACGGTGACGTCCATGAGGTTCGTCTCGCCGATGAACTCCGCGACGAAGCGCGTCGCCGGGCGGTGGTAGAGGTCCTGGGGCGTCCCGTCCTGCTCGACCCGGCCGTCGTTCATGACGATCACCCGGTCGGACATGGTGAGCGCCTCCTCCTGGTCGTGGGTGACGAAGACGAACGTCTTGCCGGTGCGCTCCTGGATTGACTTCAGCTCGATCTGCACCTCTGCGCGCAGCTTGGCGTCGAGGGCTGCGAGGGGCTCGTCGAGGAGGAGGAGCTTCGGATCGGGCGCGAGCGCGCGGGCGAGGGCGACACGCTGGCGCTGTCCCCCCGAGAGCTGGTCCGGCGTGCGCTCCTCGAGCCCCTCGATCCGAAGGAGCGCGAAGAGCTCCCCGACGCGCCGGCGGATCGCGGCCCGGCCCCAGCCCTTGAGCTCCAGCCCGAACCCGACGTTCTGCGCAGCGGTCATGTGCGGGAACAGCGCGTAGTCCTGGAAGACCATGTTGACGTCCCGCCGCTCCGGCGGGCGGCGCGTCACGTCCTCGCCGCCGAGGATCACGCGGCCGGCGTCGGGCATCTCGAAGCCGCCGAGGAGGCGCAGCGTCGTCGACTTGCCGCAGCCCGACGGGCCGAGGAGCGTCACGAAGGTGCCTTCCTCCATGGCAAGGTCGAGCCGCTCCAGCGCCTTCACGCCGCCGAAGCTCTTCGCGAGGCCTTCGACGCGCAGGATCTCGCCGCCCTTGATCCCGCCGCCCTTGATCCCGCCGCTCGTGATCTCGCCGCTCGTGATCTCGCCGCTCGTGATCTCGCCGCTCGTGATCTCGCCGCGCATGTCAGCCCCTCGCCCCGCTCTTGCGCATGGAGCGCTCCGCCCAGATGCCGAGCGCCGCCGTCAAGACCAGCGCCACCGTGGAGATGGCGTTGATCTCCGGCGACATGCCGGACCTCAGCTCGGCGAAGATGAGGACCGGCAGCGTCGGCTGGTAGCTTCCGAGGAAGAAGCTGCGCACGAAGTCGTCGAAGGACAGGAGCATGCAGAACACGGCGGCACCGATCAGCGCGGGTGTGAGGTAGGGCATCGTGACCCTCAGGAACGCGAGGAGGGGATCGGCGCCGAGATCGCGCGCGGCCTCCACCTGGCTCTTCGGCAGCGTGGAGAGGCGCGCCATCACCACGAGCATGACGAAGGGAACGTTGTGGACCGTGTGGCCGAACACGATGGCCCAGAAGCCGGGTTCGAGCCCGATGAAGCGGACGAACACGCGCAGCGCGATCGCCGAGATGACGCCCGGGATCACCGCCGGCAGGCACGCGATCGCGAACACGACGAGCTTTCCGAAGAACTGGCGCGGGCCGAGGAGGCAGGCGACCCAGGTGCCCATGATCAGCGAGAACACCGTCGACAGGATCGCGATGGCGAGCGAGTAGGCGAACGCGCCGATGACGTCGGCATCGCCGAGGATCTCGCGATACCAGCGCAGCGTCCACTCCTCGATGGGAAAGCCGATGAAGCGGCTGTCCTTGAAGCCCATCACCACCACGAGGGCTAGGGGCACGAAGAGGTAGACGGCAAAGCCCCAGTAGATGGCGAGGAACAGGCCGCGGCGCTCGTTCACGACAGGATCCCCCCGCCCTTGCGGCCCATGAGCTTCAGGAAGAGCCCGGCCGTCACCAGCGTCGCGACGAGCATGATGGTGGCGAAGGCCGCGCCCGTCGGCCATTCGTTCCCCGCCACCTGGAAGAAGCCGGTGACCGTCTCGGCGAAGACCGTCGTGCCCGGGCCGCCGAGGAGGACGGGGGTCGCGTAGTAGCCCGTGGAGATGAGGAACACGAGCGTGCAGCCCGCCGCCACGCCGTCGCGCGAGAGCGGGAATGTCACGCGGCGAAAGCGCGTCCACGGCCCCGCCCCGAGGTCCCGCGCCGCCTCGTGCATCGACTGCGGGATCTTCTCGAGCGCGGCGTAGAGCGGCAGGAGCATGTAGAGCGAGGTGAGATAGACGACGCCCATCCCGAGCGAGAAGTTCGTGTACATGAACGGGATTGGCCGCTCGATCAGCCCGAGCGACTGGAGCGCGATGTTCACCGCGCCGCGGTTGCCGAGGAGGATCATGATGGCGAACGTGCGCACGATCTCGCCCACCCAGAACGGGATGAGGAGGATGAGGAGGAACGTGAGCTGCCGGTTCTTCGGCAGCTTCTTGGCGAGGAAGTAGGCGACCGGAAACATGATCACGAGCGTCGCGGCGGTCACGAAGATCGCGAACGCGAACGTGCGCAGGAACGGCATGCGGTAGATGCGCTCCTCGAAGAAGAGCACGAAGTTCTGGATCGTGAGGACCGGAGCCTCGCCGACCGACAGAGGGTAGGCCTCGAGGAAGCCGATCCGCGCCATCTGGAGGACGGGGCCGAGGTGGGTGGCGAAGACCCACAGGAGCGGGATCGCCGCGAGGAGGAGGAAGCGCCGCCGCTCGGTGGCGAAGAGGCTTCCCGAGAGCGCGCTATAGAACCCGCTCGCCGAGAGGCGCGCCCAGAAGCCGCGGCGATCGTGCGCCGCCGCCGCCGAAGCGGCCGGATCTGCGATGTCGGTCATCGGATTGTCTCCGAACGGTGGAGGGGCCGCGCCGGGACGCGGCCCCTCGCGGGAATGGCGGGGTCGCCGGGACGGTGTCCCGGCGGAAGGCTCACGCGGCCTTGACCTCCTCCACGGCGGGATCGACGAGCCTGTACTTCATCTGGTTCGCCTCGGCGCGGAAGAAGCGCAGCGCCGCCACCTCCTCGTCCGTGAAGGAGGCCGCGCGCCGCTCGAGGTCGTTCAGGTACTCTCTGGAGCCCCTGAACGTGGAGATGAAGCCGGACTCCTTCGTCATGTTGGCGCCGGTCTCGGGCGAGGCGAGGATGGCGTCGATCAGGCGGTAGGCGTTGTCCGCGTTCGGCGCGTTGTTCGTCACGTTGAAGCAGTAGACGAAGCCGTAGGAGCCCTCGCTCGGGATCGTCATGTCGACGGGGAAGCCGTCCATGATGAGCTTCGAGATCGGCCCGGACCAGGCCATGGCGAGAACCACGTCCTGGTTGACGAACATCTGCTGGATCTCGGCGCCCGAGTCGTAGAACTTGCGCACCTTCGGCTTGTGCGTGACCATGAAGTCGCGCGCCTCGGCGACGATCTCGGCGGCACGCTCCGGCTGGTCCATGTAGGCGACCATGTTGCCGTCGTAGCCGAGGTAGAGCATCACGATCGACATCATGTCCTGGACGATGTAGGCGGTCTGCCCCGCGTACTTGTCGGAGAACATGACGTCCCAGGACCTCACCTCCTCGGGCGAGACGATCTCTGTGTTGTAGGCCAGCACCTCGGCACCCGCGAGGATGGGCACGCCCCACTTCTCGCCGCGGATCGTCGCCCAGTCGGACTCGCTGTAGGTGGGGTTGATGGTGCCCCAGTTGTCGAGGCGTCCGGTGTCGAGGGGAGCGAGGAGGGCGCTGTCGATGAACTGGAGGAAGCGGTGGCCGGCCACCGTGACGATGTCCGCCGTCGGGTTCGGTGCCTCGGCCTGCAGGAGGTTGAACTGCTTGCCCTGGTCGTCGACGAGGCGGATGTTGATGCGGATGCCCGTCTCGTCCTCGAAGGCGCGCCTGAAGTCGTCGGGGATGAAGTTGGCGTAGGTCCACACGTTCACCTCGCCCGAGGCCCGCGCCGGACCGGGGCGCAGGATGGCGGGAGCCGCGAGGGCCGTGGCGCCCGCGCCCGCGATGAAGCGGCGGCGGCTCGTGATGAGCTTCGTCATCGATCTGTCCTCTCCTCGTTCTCGCCGGTCAACGCGCCGGCTTCGTCTTCTGCGTGCAAGTCAGCCGCCAACCAGGCCAATTCGTCAACAGCAAGTTCATCGCCCCGGCGCGTGGCCGTCGCGGCAGAGCGCTCCGAGGGCTGCAGCGTCGAGCCCCTCGATCCCGGCGGCGCCGAGAAGGTCGTTCTGCGCCTCGAAGTCGCGGCCGTAGAGGGCCGAGAACAGGCGCACGCCCGCCTCGTGGAGCGGTGCCGGGCGCCCGGCGAGCGCGCCGAGACGCACCGTCGGCACGAGGCCGTAGGGCACGTCCTCCAGGACGTAGCGGC
>Ga0008837_101094_pt1 | contig 10533 bp, 8 predicted proteins | sample HotLakConsUCCSLE_FD_65500 | JGI IMG/M metagenome (GOLD analysis project Ga0008837, IMG submission 65500) | Hypersaline microbial mat communities from Hot Lake, Washington, USA - Hot Lake Consortium UCC-SLE | ecosystem: Environmental > Aquatic > Non-marine Saline and Alkaline > Hypersaline >...
GAGAAGGGGAGAAGGGGAGAAGGGGAGAAGGGGAGAAGGGGAGAAGGGGAGAAGGGGAGAAGGGGAGAAGGGGAGAAGGGGAGAAGGGGCGGCGACGTTCGGGGGCGGATGGATTATGCTACGGGCTGAATTCATGTGATGGTGTCAGATTGATGGGCGGGAAAAATGTTTTGTATGCGCAATCCGGTGGGGTGACGCCGGTGATCAATGCCACGGCTGCGGCGGTAATTGAAACCGCGCGGGCTCACAAGCCGAAGATCGGCAAGGTTTTTGCGGCTCGCAACGGCATCATCGGCGTGCTCCAGGAGCAGCTGATCGATACCTCGAAGTTGAAGAAGGCCGAGGTGGCAGCGCTCAAGCACACGCCCGGCGGTGTGTTCGGATCGTGTCGCTACAAGCTCAAGGGCATGGCCGACAACCGGCGCGAGTACGAACGTCTGATCGAGGTGTTCCGGGCCCACGATATTGGCGTGTTCTTCTACAACGGTGGCAACGACTCGGCCGATACCGCGCTCAAGATTTCCGAAATGGCCCGCGAGCTCGACTTCCCGGTCCAATGCATTGCCGTACCCAAGACCATTGACAACGACCTGGCGGTGACCGACAACTGCCCGGGCTTCGGTTCGGTGGCCAAGTACGTTGCCGTGTCGATCATGGAGGCCAGCCTGGATGTGATGTCGATGGCTTCCAGTTCGACCAAGGTCTTCATCATGGAAGTAATGGGCCGCCATGCCGGCTGGATTGCCGCCGCCGGCGGATTGGCCTGTCGCGAAAAGGGCGATCCGCCGCAGATCATTCTGTTTCCCGAGATTCCATTCGACGAAAAGGCGTTTTCGGCCGCGGTCAAGAAATCGGTCGAGACCAATGGCTATTGCTCGGTGGTGGTGTCGGAGGGCGTGCGTGATGCCAACGGCGAGTTCCTGGCCGACGCCGGGACCAAGGATGCGTTCGGCCACAAGCAGCTCGGTGGCGTCGCTCCCGTGGTCGCCGAAATCGTCAAGAAAAATCTGGGCTACAAGTACCACTGGGCGGTCAGCGACTATCTCCAGCGCTCGGCCCGCCATGTTGCGTCGGCGATGGACGTGGCCCATGCCACAGCCGTCGGCGAGGCTGCCGTCAAGCTGGCGCTGGCCGGCGAGTCCGGCGTGATGCCGGTGATCGAGCGCACCTCCGACAATCCGTATCGCTGGAAAATTTCCACTGCACCGCTGGACAAGATTGCGAATCACGAAAAAAAGATGCCGAAGAAATTCATTTCGCGCGACGGGTTCGGGATCACGCCCGCCTGCAGGACCTACCTGGAGCCATTGATCCGGGGTGAGGATTATCCGCCTTACGGTCGGGATGGCTTGCCGAAGTATGTTCGGCCCGAGTTCAAGTATCTGGACCGCAAGCTGCCGGCTTTCGAGGTTTGATCGGCGTGCTGTCGATTCTGCATGGCCTGCTGGGGATTCTGGTCATCCTCGGCATCGGCATTGCGCTGTCGGAAAAACGCTCGGCGATTGCCTGGCAGACCATCCTGGTCGGACTCGCGCTGCAATTCGCGCTGGCAGTGTTCGTGCTCTGGGTCCCGTTCGGCCAGGTCGTGTTCAATCGCCTGGGCGAGTTGTTCGTCACCCTGATCAGTTTTACCGCCGCCGGTTCCAGCTTTTTGTTCGGCCCGCTGGCCGATGCGGAGAGCTTCGGGTTCGTATTTGCATTCCAGGTGCTGCCGACCATCATCTTCTTCGCCGCACTGATGGCCTGCCTGTATCACTTGGGCATCATGCAGAAGCTGGTCGAAGCGATGGCTTGGGTCATGACCCGGCTGATGAAGGTTTCCGGCTCCGAATCGCTGGCGATGGCGGCGAACGTGTTCGTCGGCCAGACAGAAGCGCCGCTGGTGGTGCGCCCGTTCATATCCGGCATGACCCGCTCGGAACTGTTTGCCCTGATGACCGGCGGCATGGCCACCATTGCCGGTGGCGTGCTGGCCGCTTACGTGCTGCTGCTCGGAGGTTCCGATCCGGCCGAACAGGCGTTTTTTGCCAAGCACCTCATATCCGCCTCGATCATGGCCGCACCGGCCGCGCTGGTCATGGCCAAGTTGATCCTGCCCGAAACAGCCGAGTCTGAAACCGTCGGCACGGTCAAGACCGCGATCGACCGACCTCACGTCAACCTGATCGAAGCGGCAGCCGGTGGTGCTGGTGAAGGTCTCAAGCTGGCCCTGAACGTGGGTGCAATGCTTTTGGCCTTTCTTGCTTTGATCGCACTGATCAACGGCCCACTGGGCTGGCTGGGCAGCATCACCGGTATTGAGGATATGCTGGGCCAGCCACTGAGCCTGGCTCTGATGCTGGGCTGGTTGTTCGCGCCTCTGGCCTTTCTGGTTGGCGTGCCACTGGATGAATGCGTGGCCGTCGGCGGACTGATCGGCCAGAAAATCGTCGCCAACGAATTCGTTGCCTACGTCGCCCTGACCGACATCCAGGTCGATCTCAGCGACCGATCGGTGCTGATCGCCACCTATGCCCTGTGCGGCTTCGCCAACTTCTCCTCCATCGCCATCCAGATTGGCGGCATCGGCTCCATCGCCCCCTCCCGCCGCCCCGACCTCGCGCGACTAGGTATCAAGGCTGTGCTGGCCGGTGCCCTGGTGTCCCTGCTGAATGCGGCCTGGGCCGGAATACTGGTGGGCTAAAGTGCCGGGCGGCGACCCTTGATCTGCCAGCGCCATAGCCATTCAACCGGGCCCTGCGTGAACATCGACAACCACAGGTGGCTGAGGATCAGTTGGGCGAGAAAGAACACCAGAGCAAGAACGACCAGTGAGGTCAGTGACCAATCCGCAAACCACCCCAGCCCGAACCCGTAAAACAGCGGCACGCACACCGCTGAGTGGAGAAGATAATTCGTCAGTGCCATCCGACCGACCGGTGCCAGAGAACGCCGTGTCCAGGCGAGAATCGATACACTGCTTTGCCATAGCAGCACCAGGGTGGCGGCGTAGCCGATCGCCAGCAATGGTGCACCTAAGGCATCAGCGATCAACAAGATCGCGCGCTGAACGGTACCGTCAGGTTCCATCATTATCTCGGCAATGGCGAGCGGCAGACCGAGAGCCAGACCGATCAAAGCGGCAGCCCACAGAATCCAGCGATGCGCACAATCGCGGTGCAGCAGCTGCATGCGGGCGGCGGCTGCTCCGAGGAGAAACATCGCCAGCACCCGCATCGGTCGCAGTCCCTGAACCCATTCGACGAAGACACTGAGGGTCAGATTCAGATTGGCTCGCAGTACCTCCGGGTAACTTCCGCCGGCCAGCGCTGGCACACTGTCCTGCAAAACCCGGGTTGCATACGCACCGCGACCCTGCGGCAGCCCCAGTGCCGGTCCGTAGCCGGTCATGATCGCGACCGCTGTCAGCAATGCCATTGCCCAGGCAACGAGGGTGATCGGTGAGCGGTGAAGAAATGCGGCCAGAATCAGACCGACCAGCGCGTAGAGCAGCAGAATATCCCATGGCCACAGCAGGATCGAATGGGCCAGGCCGATCACCAGCAACCCGGCCATGCGGCGAAGATGCAGCCGGACCGCGCCGTCGCCGACCTTGTCCGCCAGCATCGCGAAGCTGTAGCCGAACAGCAGTGAGAACAGGCTGTAGAACTTGGCCAGAACCAGCACGTCCAGCACCCGGTTGAGCGGCTCGTCCCAGGTTGCCCAGGCCAGCCCGCTTCGACCCTCGCCAGCGATGAACGCGTAGCCGGAAAACACCTGGATATTGATCAGCAGGATGCCGAAAATGGCGAAGCCGCGCAGCGCGTCCAGCGACTCGATTCTTCCATCCGGTCTGCCCATCCGTGGTGTCGGTGCCTGGTTGGTCTTTTCTGACCATAGCGTGATTTGCCGGGTCAATCCAGTCGGAACGATCACTACCCCTCCATGGTCACAGGCGCATGAGTATCCATAACAGAATCGAGAATCTCCGGACAAAGGATTCGAAGGAGCAAGCAATGCGGATATCGGACCCGCCCAGAATCACAGATCCTGCGATCAGCAAAATTGCGATGGCAATTGCCGTTACGAGCGTCATTGCCATGGTAATTGGCACCTTCCTGTCCGCCTCGCCAGCGTATGCGTCCGACAATCAGGGCGACTGGAGCGACCAACTTGCGGCAGCCGTCGAAGAGATCGACCGCGAGATGCCCGGGAACCTGGGTGTCTACATCGCTCATCTGGGTGATGACGCTGAGGTACGCCATCGCAGTGATCGCGACTGGTACCTGGCATCGACGATCAAGATTCCACTGGGGATTGTGTTGCTGCGGCAAGCGGAAAAAGGCGAGCTGTCACTGGCCGAAGAACTGGAACTCGCCGACAGTGATTTCGTCGACGGCTCCGGCGGTTTACTGTGGGAAGATCCCGGCAGGCGCCTGACGCTGGCGGAGTTGAACCAGCGCTCGATTCGCGACAGCGACAGCACGGCCACCGATATGCTGATCCGGCGACTCGGGCCGGAAACCCTGGATCGGGAGTTGCGTGAAATCCTTGGCACTGATCGGTTGGGTCCGATCACGACCATTCTTCAGGTGCGCTATGACGCCTGGGGTGAAGTCCATCCGAAGGTCGAGTCATTGTCGAACCGTGATTTCATCGTACTGAGTACCGAAGATACGCTGGAGGATCGCTATCGCTACCTGCTTGATCGAATCGAGATCGATTCGGATCAGGCCGGCGTTGCCAGCGGTGCCGAGGCGTTCGACAAATACTATGCTCGCGGGTTGAACTCCGGTTCGCTGGAAGTTTTCGGTCGCCTGCTTGAACGACTGGTCAAGGGTGAACTCCTTGATCAGAACCACACCGACATGCTGCTTGGCTATATGGATAGCGTGAACACCGGTGACCGGCGCATCAAGGCCGGCTTGCCGAAAAATGCTCGCTGGGCCCACAAGACCGGCACCCAGATCGCACGCTCATGCAATGTCGGCATTCTCAATCCGGAGCAGCCTGACGCCGCCGTGGTTGTGGCCGCCTGTGCCGAGAACTACGAAAATCTCGGCCAGGCCGAACAGGCCTTTGAAAAGCTGGGCCGTGCGCTGACCGAGGCAGGCCTGGTTTTATAGCGAATCTTCTGAACTGGAAATGTAGAGGGCATCGAGCATCGGGTACTGCCGGGCGGTTCGGGCTGGCCGGGACGATCGGCTTGGGAGAGCCGGTGAGCTTTCTGGCGCTGGGTGCCAACGAATAGGTTCCGGTAGAGCTTGCCAACTTTTCGGGCTTCCTGAATGCTCCGTGCGGTCCGAAAGATGCGGTTGACACTGAAGCGACTTCCGCGCCCCGACCAGCCCGCCCCTCCCAACAGCACCCAATGCAGCAGATTGAGGGTTTGGTAAAGGCAAAAACCCGCACCTTGCAACCACTCGCCGCCGACCACCAAATAACCAGCCGCTCGTGTGGACAAGCTATTGAAGGTGGTTTTCCCAGCCCCGCGCATGCGCTATGCTTGGGCGCAACAGCACTGCGCGGCATTGCCGCGAGAGGCATGAGGATGAAGCCGACCGATACGCGTGACCCCGACTACTTTCACAAGGTTGTCGATTGTCAGTGGGGCTGTCCGGCCCATACCGATGTGCCTGAGTACATCCGCCTGATCGCCCAGGGGCGGTTTTCCGACGCCTACATGGTCAACCGCGAATCCAATCTTTTCCCCGGCATTCTCGGGCGGGTCTGCGACCGGCCGTGCGAGCCGGCCTGCCGCCGCGGGCGTCTCGACGAGAAACCGGTGGCGATCTGCCGGCTCAAGCGGGTGGCGGCTGATCACCGTGATGATATTACTGGTCAACTACCAAAAATTCCCCAGCAGAAGAACGGCAAGAAAGTGGCACTGGTCGGTGCCGGCTGTGCGTCACTGGCGGTCTGCAATGACCTGATGCCGCTGGGGTATGACTGCACAGTATTCGAAAAACTAGGCAAACCCGGTGGGCTGATGCGGACCAATATTCCGTCGTTCCGGCTGCCGGCGCGGGTGCTGGACGAGGAGATCGGCTATATCGTGGACATGGGCGTGGACCTGCGCCTGAACACGCCGGTGGAATCGATGAAGTGGCTGCTGGACCAGGGCTATGACGCGATCTTTATCGGCTCGGGCGCGCCCAAGGGTAAAGAGCTGGATCTGCCCGGTCGCCAGGAAGGTGCGGCCAATATCCATATCGGTATCGACTGGCTGGAATCGGTCGCGTTCAAGCACACCGAGTCGATTGGCAAAAAGGTACTGATCATCGGCGTCGGCAATACCGCAATGGACTGCTGCCGGACCAGCCTGCGTATCGGAGCGGATGAAGTTCGGGTCATGGCGCGCAAGCCACGGGAGTTCTTCAAGGCGTCGGACTGGGAACTGGAAGACGCCGAGGAAGAACAGGTCGAGATCGTCATCAACCGCAGCCCGAAATCGTTCGTGGTCGAGGACGGTCAGCTCAAGGGAATGATGTTCGAGGTGATGGAATATGCGATCGACAAAGGTCGCATCACCGACACCAAGGTAGTCGGTGAGGAATTCTTCGAAGCCGACGATGTGATCCTGGCGATCGGCCAGGAGACCGCGTTTCCCTGGATCGAGCGGGATATCGGCATCGAATTCAACGAATGGGACGAACCGATCTGCGATCGGACCACGTTCGAATCAACGCTGCCCGGCGTGTTCTTCGGCGGCGATGCAGCCTTCGGCCCGGAGAACATTATCTGGGCGGTCGAACACGGCCACCAGGCGGCAATCTCCATCCACAACCATTGTCACGACAAGTCTGTCAGCGATCGGCTGCCGCCGACCATGAACCTGGGTTCGCGCAAGATGGGCATCCACGAGTGGAGCTATTCAAACGCGTTCGAACCGGCTGCGCGGCGCAAGATGGAACATGTACCGCTGACCGAGCGCTTTCGTCAGCTCGATACTGAAGTGGAGCTCGGCTTTACCGCCGAGCAGACTGCTTGTGAGGTCGAGCGGTGTCTCAATTGCGACATCCAGACGGTGTTCGCTGATGAACTGTGTATCGAATGCGACGCCTGCATCGACATCTGTCCCACCCAGTGTCTGACCATAACCGCCAACGGCGAGCAGAGTGAGGTCGAGGCCAGGCTGACCGCGCCGCGCCGGGTGCCGGAACAGCCCCTGTATATTTCTGATGCGCTCAAGCAGACCGGTCGCATCATGGTCAAGGATGAAAACGTCTGTGTGCACTGCGGCCTGTGCGCCGAGCGCTGCCCCACCGCCGCCTGGGACATGCAAAAGTCGTTCCTCGGCATTCCATTGGCCGAAGATCACGACGTCATGCCCCAACGCTGCTCCAAGGCAGCTTCCTGAACCCTGAACCCTAATCTTGTATGTCTCAAACTGATCGCATCAACGATTTCGTGCTCAAGATCGGCACCGTCAACGGCACCGGTTCGGCCAGTGCCAACGGACTGCTGATGAAGGCGCTGTTCCGAATGGGTATACCGGTCACCGGCAAGAACCTGTTTCCGTCCAATATCCAGGGCCTGCCGACCTGGTATGAAATTCGCGCCAGCCGCGACGGCTACAACGCACGGGTCGCCCATGTCGACGTGATGGTGGCGATGAATGCCCAGACCTACGCCCGCGATCTGGCCGAAGTGGGCGAGGGGGGAACGCTGATCTATGACTCGACCTGGCCGCGCGAACGTCTGTTCGATCGCGAAGGTGTGCGGGTGCTTGGCATTCCGCTGGCGAAGATGGTCAACGAGAACTTCGAAGGTTCAAGAATCCGCACGCTGATGAAGAACATCGCCTACGTTGGTGCGTTGTGCGCATTGATGGAAATTGATCGCGCCATCGTGCGCACGCTGCTGGAAGAGACCTTCGCCGCCAAGCCCAAGCTGGTCGAGCCGAACTTCAAGGCGGTGACCCTGGGTTATGACTATGCGGTCAAAAATTTCGACTGCCCGCTGCCGGTGCGCGCCGCGCCGATGGACGGTACCCGCGGCAAGGTCCTGATCGAGGGCAATGTCGCCGCGGCACTGGGCTGTCTTTATGCCGGGGCGACCGTGGGTGCCTGGTATCCGATTACGCCATCAACGTCGTTGATGGACGCGTTCGAGAATTTCTGCGGCAAGTACCGCAAGGACCCGGAGACCGGAGAGAACCGCTACTGCATCATCCAGGCCGAGGACGAGCTGGCCGCCGCGGGCATGGTGATCGGGGCCGGCTGGGCCGGGGCGCGCGCGTTTACGCCGACCTCCGGTCCGGGCATTTCGCTGATGAGCGAGTTTATTGGCTTTGCCTATTACACCGAGATTCCTGCGGTGTTCTTCGATATCCAGCGGGTTGGACCTTCAACCGGCATGCCTACCCGCACCCAGCAGTGCGATGTGATGACGGCGGCCTATGCTTCGCATGGCGATACGCGTCATCCGGTGCTGTTTCCGGCCGATCCGAAAGAGTGTTTCGATATGGCGGTGATGGCGTTCGATCTGGCCGAGCGGCTGCAGACGCCCGTGTTTGTCCTTTCTGATCTGGACATCGGCATGAACGACTGGATGGTCGACGAGATCAAGTGGGACGACGCTTACCGGCCGGACCGCGGCAAGGTACTCAATGATAGTGATCTTGAAAACATGGACCGCTTCTATCGCTACCTGGATCGCGATGGTGACGGAATCGCGGCTCGCACGCTGCCGGGATCAGCCCCCAAGGGCAGTTATTTCGTTCGGGGTTCGGGACACAACCAGTTCGGCGGCTATACCGAAGATGCTGTCGAATACCAGCAGGTCGTTGATCGGCTCTCGCAGAAGTGGGAGACCGCCAGAACCCTGGTGCCAGGTGCCGAGGTGCGCAATGCCAAGCAGCGCAGCGATATCGGCATCATTGCCTTCGGATCGTCGCACGGGGCCACGGTCGAAGCATTGGATCGGCTGGCCGATGACGGTATCGATATCGACTACCTGCGCTTGCGTGCCTTTCCGTTCGGTGATGAGGTTGCGACCTTCATCGAAGAGCATCGAATGGTCTTCGTGCTCGAACAGAATCGCGACGCACAGATGCGCGGCTTGCTGATGCTGGAGCTCGACGCGCCCGCCGACAAGTTGATCTCCATTCTTCACTACAACGGCTTGCCGGTACCGTCGGACAAGATTACCGAAACCGTTTCAGACTACCTTCGACAGGAAGCTGTGGCATGACCTGGATCGCCAAACCGAAAGTTTCGTGGGAAGGCCAGCCGACCAATGAGCTGGGCCTGACCCTGGCCGACTACGAGGGCGGCCTGTCTACGCTATGTGCCGGTTGCGGTCATGACTCGATCACCGCGGCGCTGGTGCGTGCGTTCTGGGAGCTGGCCCTGAGACCTGAGCAGGTCATCAAGCTTTCGGGTATCGGCTGTTCGTCCAAGACGCCGGCCTACTTTCTGTCGGGCTCGCACGGTTTCAACTCGGTTCACGGCCGGATGCCGTCGGTCGCGACCGGTGCCCAGGCGGCCCGGCGCGATCTGATTGCGGTCGGCATTTCCGGCGATGGTGATTCGCTGTCGATTGGCTTCGGTCAGTTCGCCCATGCGGTACGCCGTAATCTCAACGTGCTCTACATCATTGAGAATAACGGGGTCTATGGGCTCACCAAGGGTCAGTTCTCGGCCTCGGCCGACCCCGGCAGCAAGGCCAAGAAAGGACTGGAAAACAAGAACCAGGCGATCGATCCGGTGGCCACGGCAATCACACTCGGTGGCAGCTTTGCGGCCCGTTCGTTTTCCGGCGACAAAGGTCAGCTGGTGCCGTTGATCAAGGCCGGCCTGTCGCATCCGGGTTGTGCCGTGATCGATGTGATCTCGCCGTGTGTGACCTTCAACGATCACGAAGGCTCGACCAAGTCGTATGCCTACACCCGCTCACATCTGCATGCCGTTGTCGAAGCCGATTACGTCCAGTCATCAAGTGAAATCGCGGTGGACTATGCCGAAGGCGAAACCGCCGATGTCACTATGCACGATGGGGCAATGATTAGACTGAAGAAGCTGGCCGATGACTATGACCCCTCCAACCGCGCCGGCGCCCTGGAATATCTCGAACTCGCCCGCGCCAGGCAGGAAGTCATCACCGGCCTGCTGTACCTGAACCGCGACCTGCCGGATTTCCATACCGTCTCCGGTACTTCAAGCAAGCCGCTGACCACCATCGACTTCGAAGACCTCAACCCCGGCTCGGAAGCCCTGGCCGAACTCCAGCGCGGTATGAGGTAGGCTGCTATTGAACTTGTAGGTCGGGCCGACGTGCCCGACGGTCCATGTGGCGCTGCCACCGGATGATGGGTTTGTGGCGACATGATTGTGGCTTGTTGATTGATATGTGTCCAAGAAACGGTCCTTCTGGTGGCAACTGGTTGCCATGACTTGTAGCAGGTTGCTGGAGACTGCATCGGGCATGGTCCCGTCGGGGACGTCGCCCCGACCTAGTGCGCCTGCGAGTGCACTCATTCCGCTCGGTGGAAGTCCGAGCCGGGGTATGCCAAGACCCCGTAGCTGAAGGTAACTGCGTCACTGTGAGGTG
>Ga0008837_101095_pt1 | contig 10523 bp, 7 predicted proteins | sample HotLakConsUCCSLE_FD_65500 | JGI IMG/M metagenome (GOLD analysis project Ga0008837, IMG submission 65500) | Hypersaline microbial mat communities from Hot Lake, Washington, USA - Hot Lake Consortium UCC-SLE | ecosystem: Environmental > Aquatic > Non-marine Saline and Alkaline > Hypersaline >...
CGATGACCCGCAATCTCACCCTCGCGGCGCTGGCGGCCGTCGTGGCGTTCGCAGCGATGCCGGCACAAGCCGGCGGCTACAGGCCCTACATCGACCCCTACGATCCCTACTATCGCGGCCCGGCGGGGCTCGCCGTGCAGATCCAGCCGCAGCAGCCCCTGACGCCGTCGCGCCACTGCCGGACCGTCGTCACGGAGGTGGTCGATCCCTACACCGGCAGGATCGTCTACGAGAAGCGCCGGGTCTGTCCGCCGCTGCGCTACTGATGCGCGGCAGCCCTCACCGGCGCCCGCCCGGATCCCTCGGATCCTTCGGGTCCCTCAGATCCAGGGCCGCGCCTCGGCGACCTTCGCCTCGTGGGTGGCCACGGCATCGCCCTTCTGCATGGTGAGCGCGATCTCGTCGAGACCGTTCACCAGGCAGTGCTTCAGCCACGCGTCGATCTCGAAGCGGATCGGCTCGCCGTCCATCCCGGAGATCGTCTGCGCCGGAAGGTCCACCGTCAGGGTCGCGTTGGCGCCGCGCTCGGCGTGCGCCATGAGCCGGGCGAGCTCGTCCTCGCTCACCTTCACCGGGAGAAGGCCGTTCTTGAAGCAGTTCTGGTAGAAGATGTCCGCGAAGGACGTGGAGATCACGCAGCGGATGCCGCGGTCGAGGAGCGCCCAAGGAGCGTGCTCGCGCGACGATCCGCAGCCGAAATTGTCCCCCGCCACCAGGATCTGCGCCGTCTCGTAGGCCGGCTGGTTGAGCGCGAAGTCGGGGTCGGGCGTGCCGTCGTTGCGCTTCGAGATCTCCGCGAAGAGGCCCCGTCCGAGGCCGGTGCGCTTGATCGTCTTCAGGTAGTCCTTCGGGATGATCATGTCGGTGTCGACATTGATCATGGGCAGCGGTGCCGCGACCGCCGTCAGCGTCGTGAATGGCTCCATCGTCCTTCCTCCCTCGCCCTCCGGCCGCCGTCAGCGGGCGCCGGCGCGGCGGATTTCCACCTCGAGGACCTGAATGTCCTGCTGAAGCGCCGTGCGCAGAGCGTCCGCCCGCGCGATCGTCGCAGTCGCCGCCTCGATCCTCGGCTCCATGTCGCTGAGGCTCTGGGTGAAGCGGCGGGCGACTGCGACGTCGGGCGGATCGCGGTCCGCGGGCGCGATCATCGGCGTCAGACCGTCGAGTGTCGAGCGCATCGAGATGACGACGCGGGAGAGGTCGCGCATCACCTCGCTGTTGAGGACGGCGAGCTCGGCGGCGTTCCGGGCGACGCCCGCCGCCACGCGGGCGACTGGATCCTGCTGCTGGCGCTGGAGCGTGTCGAGGAGGACCGGCGACATGGTCATGAGCCCGCCGAACAGCAGCGCCACGATCACCCCCGCAGTGAAGTTGCGGATGAGGGCGACGAGGATGCCTCCCACGATGATGACGAGGCCCGCCAGCACCGGGATGAACCAGCGAAGGTCCTGGTACTGAAAGTCCTGAAAGAGCTGCTCGACTTCCATCACCCACTCGTCCTTGCGTTGTTCGACCTTGCCTTGATCGAGGTCGCGTTGTGCGTCTGTCGTCTCGCGTCCGGGCGCGCCGGCGGCCTTGCTTCTCCGGCACGCCATCCATCTAGCCGGATTCGGCCCGGACCGCGACCGGCGCCGCACCATCGCCTTCCTGAAGCAGATCGCGCCGCCGCGCCAGCCTCTCGCGCGCCCCCTCGCGAGCGCTCGTCCGCGTCGTGCGGATGGCGCTTCTCAACGGCGCCCCGGGATGCGAGGAGAAGGGGAGACCTTCCTGGATGGCATGACATGCGCGCGACCGGAGCCGGCGTCCTCGACAGTTCCTATTCCTGGTTCCGCCTCGCGGCGACGCTCGCCATCGCGACGGTCGGATCGGCGGGGATGTGGGCCGTGGTGGTCGTCATGCCTTCGCTCCAGGCCGAGTTCGGCCTCGACAGGGCCGGGGCGTCGCTGCCCTACGTGGCGACGATGGTGGGGTTCGCGGTCGGCAACCTCGTGATCGGGCGGGCCGTCGACCGCTTCGGCGTGACGGTCGCCCTCTCGGTCGCCGCGTTCGTGCTCGCGGTGTCCTTCGCGGCGGCGGCGGCGGCCCCGTCGGCGGCGGTGGTGCTCGGCGCCCACGTCGTCCTCGGGCTCGCGACGGGGGCCTCGTTCGCGCCGCTGATCGCCGACGTCTCCCACTGGTTCTCGCGCCGGCGCGGCATCGCCATCGCCCTTGCGGCGAGCGGGAACTACGCGGCGGGCGCGGTCTGGCCCATCGTCATCGGCTCCATCCTCGGCGTCGCGGACTGGCGCGTCGCCTACCTCGTGCTCGCTGGGATCGTGATCGTCGTGATCCTGCCGATGGCGCTCTTCCTGCGGCGCCGCGTGCCGCCGGAGGCGACAGCCCATGCGGACGCCATCTCCACGGCCAACCGCCGCTCGGCGGATCTCTCCCTCGGCACGCTCCAGACGCTGATGGCGATCGCCGGCGTCGCGTGCTGCGTCGCGATGGCGATGCCGCAGGTCCACATGGTGGCGCTCGCCATCGACATGGGCTGCACGCCGGTGGTGGGGGCGCAGATCCTGTCGGTCATGCTCGCCGGCGGCTTCGTCTCCCGCGTCGCCTTCGGGCTCGTCGCCGACCGCCTCGGCGGCGCGATGACGCTGATCGTCGGCTCGACGCTCCAGTGCTTCGCGCTCGCACTCTTCCTCCCGGCGGAGGGGGTGACGGCGCTGTTCGTCGTGAGCCTCGTCTTCGGCCTGTCGCAGGGCGGGATCGTGCCGTCCTACGCCGTCCTCGTGCGCGAGTACTTTCCCGCAGGAGAGGCGGGCTCGCGCATCGGCTTCGTCATCATGGTGACCATCGTCGGGATGGCGCTCGGCGGCTGGCTCGCCGGCGTCATCCACGACATGTCGGGCTCCTACACCCTCGCCTTCGTGAACGGGATCGCCTGGAACGTCCTCAACATCGCGATCATGCTGACCATCATCGCGCGCACGCGGTCCCCGCGCCGCGCGCTGGCCTGAGCCGCACGGTCAGCGGCCCGCGGCGTAGTACTCGCGGTTCGGGCGCATGCGGGTGGCGCTCGCGACGCGGTTCGTCATGTTGAAGAATGCGGCGACCGAGGCGATGTCCCAGATGGCGCGGTCGGAGAATCCGGCCTCCCTCAGCGCCTCCCTGTCGGCGTCCTCGACGGCCTCGGGCGCGACGGTGAGACCTTCGGCGAAGGCGAGCATGACGCGCTCGCGCTCGCCGAGGTCGGCAGCGCGCCAGTTGGCGGCGAGCGTGTCACCGAGCGCCGCGTCGCCGGAGAGCTCGCGCACCGCCGCGCCGTGGGCGACGATGCAGTAGTGGCAGCGGTTCGCCGCCGAGACCACGACGGCGATCATCTCCCGCTCGAGCTTGGTGAGCTCGCAGTCCCCCAGCATCAGGTCGTTGTAGAGCTCGGTGAAGCATCTCAGCTTCTTCTCGTCGAACGCGTAGGCGAGGAGGACGTTGGGAACGAGACCGAGCTTCTCGCGACACTTCGCGAAATAGGCCTCGGTGTCCTCCGACAGGCTGGCGCGGGGCAGGTCGAGGGCGATCACCGGTTCTTCATCGTGCATGGCTAGACCCTCGTCGTTGGGTTAGGGATCAAGGAACGAGACGGGCGAACCCGCGGGAGGCAGATCATGCTCGAGACCTACGAGGAGTCCAAGGACGGCAAGCTCTCCGCGCTCGCGGACGCCGTCCGGGACGGTGCGACGGACGTGGGATTTGCCACCTTCGCGGCCCTCCTCTTCCGCCACGCCGCCGCCGAGGACCTCGCCCGCTACACGGTCGCGGACCTTCACAGCATCGCCGAGGCCGCCTGGGAGAAGCTCCAGAGCCGCGTTCCGGGCGCGCCGCGCGTCGTCGTGATGGCACCCGAGGAGACGCGGGTGACCGAGGTGGGCTCGGGCCATGCCATCACCGTCGTCGAGGCGCTCAACGACGACAAGCCTTTCCTGTTCGGCTCGCTCACCAACGAGCTGCACGCCCAGAACCTCGAGATCTATCTGGTCGTCCACCCGATCCTCGCCGTCGAGCGGGACGGCGAGGGCCGCCTCGTCGCCTTCCACGGCGAGGCGCGGCCGGGGGACGGTCACCGGCACGAGAGCTTCGTCCACGTCCACGTGGAGCCCATCGACGAGGCGGAGCGGCGCGAGGCGCTCGCCAACGCGCTGATGGAGGTGAACGTCGACGTCGACGCCGCCGTCGCGGACTGGCCGCGGATGCGCGCCCTCCTGCGCGAGCACATCGAGCGCTACCGCCACATGCCGCCGCCCGTCGCCCAGGACGTGGCGGACGAGGCCATCGCCTTCCTCGAGACGGTGGAATCGCGCGACTTCATCCTGACGGGCATGCGCGAGTACGCGCTCGACGGGACGCCCGACGACGGCGAGCTCGTCGGCACCGACGAGAGCGGGCTCGGCATCCTGCGCGACCCCGCCATCAAGGTGCTGCGCCGCGGCTCCGAGCTCGTCACCATGACGGCGGAGGTCCGCGCGTTCCTGAAGAAGCCGGACCCCGTCATCATCGCCAAGGCCAACGTGAGGAGCCGCGTCCACCGCCGCGTCCACCTCGACTACATCGGCGTGAAGCGCTTCGAGGACGGCCAGCTCGCGGGCGAGCTCAGGATCGTCGGCCTGTTCACGTCGACGGCCTACACCCAGTCCGTGTTCGACATCCCGATGCTGCGCAGGAAGGCGACCAACGTCCTGCGCCGCCTCGGCTTCGACCCGCAAAGCCACTCGGGCAACGCCCTCGTCAACATCCTCGAGACCTACCCGCGCGACGAGCTCTTCCAGATCCCGGAGGAGGAGCTCGCCCGCTTCGCCCTCGCGATCCTCCAGCTCTCGGAGCGGCCGCGGGTGCGCGTCCTGCCGCGGATCGACCCGTTCGACCGCTTCGTCTCGCTCCTCGTCTACGTCCCGCGCGACCGCTTCACGACGGGCATCCGCGAGCGGATCGAGGCGATGATGGCGCAGGCCTACGACGGCCACATCTCGGCCCGCTACATCACGATGCCGGAGGGCGTCCTCACCCGCCTCCACGTCATCGTCGGCCGGCGCGGGGGGGAGACGCCGCGGCCCGACCCGCGCGCCCTCGAGGAGAGGATCGCCGCAGTCATCCGCACCTGGGCGGACGAGCTCCTGCGCGCCGCGGTGGCAGCGCCCAAGCTCGGCCTCGACCGCTTCAAGATCGCCGCCTGGTCTCGGAGCTTCTCGGAGAGCTACCGCGCCACCTACTCCGCCGAGCGGGCCGTGCGCGACATCACGATCCTCGAGCGCATCTGCGACGAGACGCCGACGGCGATCCTGTTCTTCCGCCGCGACACCGACGGGCCGAGCCGCTGCTCGCTCAAGATCTACCACAAGGACGCGCCGATCCTCCTGTCCGCGCGCGTGCCCATCCTCGAGAACATGGGCTTCATCGTCGTCAACGAGCGCACGTTCCGCGTGAGCGTGCCGGGAACCGACGACGCCGGCATCTACATCCACGACATGACACTCGCCGCCGCCTCGGGGGCCGAGCTCGACATCGGGTCAGACTCCGAGAAGCTGCGCGCCATGTTCATCGCCGTCTGGGAGGGCGTGGCGGAGAGCGACGAGTACAACACGCTCCTCCTCACCGCCGGGCTCGGATGGCGGGAGATCGCGATCCTGAGGGCCCTGTCGCGCTACCTGCGCCAGGTGGGCATCCCCTACGGCCAGGACCTGATGGCCGGCACCCTCAACCGCTATCCGGAGGTGGCGCGCGCGCTCGTCGATCTCTTCCGCGCCCGCTTCGATCCCGACTTCCACAGGGACGACAGGGCCGACGCGCAGATGGAGATCAGCGCCTTCATCGGCGACCTGTGCAACGCCGTCACGAGCCTTGCCGACGACACGGTGATCAACCGCTTCGAGAACCTCATCCTCTCGACGGTGCGCACCAACGTCTACCAGCGCGAGGAGGACGGCTCGCCCGCGCGCACGTTCGCCTTCAAGCTCGATCCGGCGAAGATCGTCTCCCTCCCCCGCCCCGCGCCCTATCGCGAGATCTGGGTCTACTCGCCGCGCGTGGAGGGGGTGCACCTTCGCTTCGGCCCGGTGGCCCGCGGCGGCCTCAGGTGGTCCGACCGCCCGCAGGACTTCCGCACCGAGGTGCTCGGCCTCGTGAAGGCGCAGCAGGTGAAGAACGCCGTCATCGTCCCCGTCGGCGCCAAGGGCGGCTTCTTCCCGAAGAAGCTGCCGGACCGCTCAGAGCGCGACGCCTTCTTCGAGGAGGGGCGCTCGGCCTACAGGATCTTCGTCGACACCCTCCTCGACCTCACCGACAACATCGACGGCGACAGGACCGTCCATCCGGACCGCGTGGTGCGCCACGACGACGACGACGTCTATCTCGTGGTCGCCGCCGACAAGGGAACGGCCACGTTCTCCGACACGGCGAACGCCATCAGCCAGGAGCACGGCTTCTGGCTCGACGATGCGTTCGCCTCGGGCGGATCGGTGGGCTACGACCACAAGGCGATGGGGATCACGGCGCGCGGCGCCTGGGAGGCCGTGAAGCGGCATTTCCGCGAGATGAACCACGACATCCAGTCCGAGCCGTTCACGGTGATCGGCGTCGGCGACATGTCGGGCGACGTCTTCGGCAACGGGATGCTCCTGTCGCGCCAGACGAAGCTGATCGCGGCCTTCGACCACCGCGACATCTTCATCGACCCGAACCCCGATCCCGAGAGGAGCTTCGAGGAGAGGAGCCGCCTCTTCCACACGCCGCGTTCGTCCTGGCAGGACTACGACCGCTCGGCGCTGTCGGCGGGCGGCGGCATCTACTCGCGGCAGGCCAAGTCCATCGACCTATCGCCGGAAGCCCGCGTCGCCCTCGACATCGGCCGCGGCCACCTCACCCCGGCGGACGTCCTGCGCGCGATCCTGAAGGCGCCGGCCGACCTCCTGTGGTTCGGCGGCATCGGCACCTACGTGAAGGCCTCAGGCGAGACGAACCTCGACATCGGCGACCGCGCCAACGATCCGATCCGCATCGACGGTCGGGAGGTGCGCGCCAAGGTGATCGGCGAGGGCGCCAACCTCGGCGTCAGCCAGAAGGGCCGCATCGAGGCCGCCCTCGCGGGCGTGCGCCTCAACTCGGACGCCATCGACAACTCTGCCGGCGTCAACACCTCCGACATGGAGGTGAACATCAAGATCGCGCTCGCCGACGCCATGCGCCGGGACAGGCTCGGCCGTGAGGAGCGCGACGCCCTCCTGCGGCAGATGACCGACGAGGTCGCCTCGATCGTCCTTCGCAACAACTACATGCAGACGCTGGCGATCTCCCTCTCGAAGCGGCAGAACACCGACAGCGCGGGCTACCAGAGGCGCCTCATGGAGGTGCTGGAGCCGCGCGGCCTCGACCGCGAGCTCGAGGACCTTCCCACCAACGCCGCCCTAGAGGCGCGCGTCGCCACGGGAGAGGGCCTGACGCGCCCCGAGATCGGCGTCCTCCTCGCCTACGCCAAGCTCGTCCTCTTCGACGACATCCTCGCCTCGGACGTGCCGGACGACGACTATCTCGGCCGCGAGCTCGTGCGCTACTTCCCGCCCGAGATGGTCGAGCGCTTCCCTGAGGAGATCCAGGGCCACAAGCTGCGCCGGGAGATCATCGCGACCCGCCTCGCCAACTCCATGATCAACCGCGGCGGGCCGACCTTCATCGTGCGCGTCGGCGACCAGACGGGCGCGCCGCTCGCCGACATCGCCCGCGCCTACGCGGCGGCGCGCGACTCCTACGACCTCGTCGCCATCAACGCCGAGGTGGACGGCCTCGACAACAAGGTGGACGGCTCCGTCCAGCTCGCCCTCTACGCAGCGGCCCGCTCCCTCCTCCTCGACGCCACCGTCTGGTTCGTGAGGAACGAGACCTTCGAGGGCGGCCTCGCCGCTGTGGTGGATCGCTTCCGCTCCGGCATCGTGGAGCTGCGGGACCACTTCGTCGGCCTCCTGCCGGAGGCGGACGCCGCGGCCATCCGCCAGCGCGCCGAGGAGCTCGCGGGCCACGGCGTGCCGGAGCCCATGGCGCTGCGGTTCGCGCGCATCCCCCGCGCGGCCGCGGCGCTCGACATCGTCGTCGTCTCCTCCATGTGCCGCGTCACGCTGCAGGAGGCGGGCGCGGTCTGGTTCGTCCTCAACGACCGCTTCCGCATCTCCGACCTCGACCAGATCGCGAGCGACCTCTCGGCGGAGGACTACTATGACGGCCTCGCCCTCGACCGGGCGCGGCGCACGCTCGCCGACGCCCACCGCGCGCTCGCGGTCGACGTCCTGTCCGACACGGGGCCGGGATCGGGCGACGAGCGGGTCGACGCCTGGCTCGAACGGCGGGGGGAGGCGACTGTGCGCACGCGCCGCGCCGTCGCGGACATCGTCGACGGCGGCCGCGTCACCATCTCGCGCATCGCCGTCGCCTCCGGCCTCCTCTCCGACCTCGCGGTGGAGGGCAGGGCCGCCGCCTGACGCCCGCGTTCACACATGGTCAACCAAGATTAACTGAAATTACCGGAAGAGCTTAACCTCCGTTTCACCTTCGACCCCTAGATCAATACTCGCCATTGTCGTTAGGGTACTGCGTCGCAATGAGCGGTAGACTGGCCGGGGCGCAGCACGCGCTCCGGCCGCCCCCCCTTCGCCACGACATCCTCGTCGGTGACGCGATGGAGCGGCTCGCGGAGCTCGAGCCGGGGTCTGTTGACGTCGCCTTCGCCGACCCGCCCTACAACCTCCAGCTCGACGGCGACCTCCTGCGCCCCAACCAGACGAAGGTGGACGGGGTCGACGACGCCTGGGACCGCTTCGCGAGCTTCGCCGAGTACGACGCCTTCACCCGGGAATGGCTCGGCCTCGTCCGCCGGGCGCTGAAGCCGAACGGCACGCTCTGGGTCATCGGCAGCTATCACAACATCTACCGCGTCGGCACCGCCGTCCAGGACACCGGCTACTGGATCCTCAACGACGTCGTCTGGGTGAAGACCAACCCGATGCCGAACTTCCGCGGCCGCCGATTCACCAACGCCCACGAGACGCTGATCTGGGCGGTGGCGGACCGCTCGCGCACCGACTACGTTTTCAACTACAAGTCGATGAAGGCGTTCAACGACGACCTCCAGCATCGCTCGGACTGGACGCTCCCCATCTGCGGCGGCCCGGAGCGGTTGCGGGACCCATCGGGCGCGAAGCTCCACCCGACGCAGAAGCCCGAGGGGCTTCTGAACCGCGTTCTCCTCGCCTCGACGCGGCCTGGCGACGTGGTGCTCGACCCCTTCTTCGGGACGGGGACCACCGGCGCGGTGGCCCGTCGCCTCGGCCGCGGCTTCGTCGGCATCGAGAGGGATCCGGCCTATGCCCGCATCGCCGCCGACCGGATCGCGGCGGTCGTTCCCCACGAGGAGCTCGACCAGGTGGGGTTCGAGCGGCCGCGCCGCATTCCCTTCGGGGCGCTGGTGGAGGCGGGTCTGGTGCGGGTGGGGGACGAGCTCGTCGGCGGGTCGGGCGTGAGGGCGAAGGTGCGGGTCGACGGCTCCATCCGGGCGGGCGTGCACGAGGGCTCGATCCACAAGGTGGGCGCTGCCGTGCGCAACCTGTCGGCCTGCAACGGCTGGACCTTCTGGCACGTGCGCCGGCCGTGCGGCGATCTCGTCCCGCTCGACGCCCTCCGGGAGGAGATGCGCCGCAGGGACGCGGCCTGAGGGCCATCACCGTCGCCCGAGCACGACGTCGGCGATCTCGGCGATGATCTCGGCGATCTCGCGGCCGGGGGAGGCTGCGCACTCCGCCAGCACGTGCTCCACGTAAAAGACGTATTCCGTCCCGTCCGCCTTCCTCGCGAGCACGGCCGAATCGAACGGCTCGGCGTGCGCGACGTCGGGCCGGGAATGCAGATGATCGAGTATCTGGCCGGCGATCGCCGAGAGATCGTGCCTTTCCGTCATACCTCCTCGCTCGCGGTCAGCGCGCGCGACCGTCGCAGATCTGCGCCAGCAAGCTTGCGCAGGACTGGCGGGCGGCGTGGAGAGATGGGGAGGGTCCGGAGGATCTGGCCGCCCTGCCGGCCTCAACCCTTCGCCTCATTCTCGCCAAGAGGATAGCACACATGAATCGGAGGCGCAGTCCGGCGTCCCTCCCGCGGGTCAGCGACCGCAAGGCCCGGGAAAGCCACTGCGAAACCGACGGGCCTGGAGAACCCGCGCGCCCCGAGAGCGACCGGCGCACGGGCAGGGCCTGCCCGTGTCATACGGGGCTCGGGGCCGCGACCCCGTCGGCACGCCCCGCGGCTGCGGCCCGACCGGCCGGCGCCCGTTCGGGCTCGCCTTCCCGCGAAGCCCCGGCCGGAGGTCGTCACGTCATGCGCGAGGCGTCAGACCTCGAAGGTCTCGCCCACCTGCGGCACGCGCACGATGTTCGCGGCACTCCCCATCTCGGCGAGGAACTTCGAGGCATCGGGGTCGAGGAGGCCGAAGGTGCCGAAGTGGCAGGGCACCA
>Ga0008837_101098_pt1 | contig 10442 bp, 8 predicted proteins | sample HotLakConsUCCSLE_FD_65500 | JGI IMG/M metagenome (GOLD analysis project Ga0008837, IMG submission 65500) | Hypersaline microbial mat communities from Hot Lake, Washington, USA - Hot Lake Consortium UCC-SLE | ecosystem: Environmental > Aquatic > Non-marine Saline and Alkaline > Hypersaline >...
GCCGGCAAGGTACGGGTAGCTGTCGAACGACAGGTCGACGCCCTCGGCAATCGCCCCGTCGATCATGGAGATCAGTGCGGGCAGCTTTCCGCGGTTGCAATCGAAGCTCAGATGGGTGTGCGCCAGGTGCAGCGCCACGCCCGACCGGCGCGCGATCTCGAAGCATTCGCGGTAGCCACCCAGCGCATCGAGCCCGTAGTTGCGATGATGCGGGCAGTAGAAGCCGCCGAACTCCGCCACCACCCGGCACAACTCCACGAGCTCGTCGGTGTCCGAGTACATCGCCGGCACGTAGGTGAGCCCGGTGGAAAGGCCGACGCCCCCCTCCTCCATGCCCTGCCGAAGGAGCGCCTTCATCCGCTCCATCTCCTCGGGGGTGGCGCGCCTGTCGTCGTTGCCCATCACCAGCATCCGGAGGTTGCCGTGGGGCACGAGATAGGCGCAGTTCACCGCCGTGTTCCCGTCCAGCCGGTCCAGGTATTCGCCGACCGACCGCCAGTTCCAGTCGAAGCCGGCCGGATCGTCGTTCCACCCGCTGATCTGTGCCCTCAGTTCCCGCAGCGTCTCATCATCCACCGGTGCGTAGGACAGGCCGTCCTGGCCGAGCACCTCGCTCGTCACACCCTGCGAGAGCTTGGACGTGTGGTCCGGCGAGCAGAGCACCTGCAGGTCCGAATGGGTGTGCATGTCGATGAAGCCGGGCGCGATGGTGAGGCCCGAGATGTCCACCAAGCGATCGGCTGAAGGCCGCGCGCCGCCCTCGGTGACCCTGGTGATCGTATCGCCCTCGACCAGCACGTCGCCCGTCCGGGGCCCGGCTCCGGTTCCGTCCACGATGGAGCCTCCGGCGAAGAGGATCGAACCGCTCACTGGTACAGGACCCGAACGCGGGCGCCGCTGCGCGCGCTCTCGTAGATGGCGTCGCTGAGCGCAACGACCCGGGCGGCCAGTGCCGCGTCCAGTCCGGCCGGCGCCCCAGCTCCGCGACCGCACGCGATCAGCGCCTTCGTGGGCGCGCCGGGATCGTAGACGCCGGACGCCGCCTCGCCGTCGTGCATAGCGACACTGCCGTCGGCACGCACGAGGCGCAGGTGATCTGCCGCTGAATCGAGCCATATCTGCCCCTTCGCGCCGTAGAGCGCCATGTGCCACTGGGGCCTTGCGAGATAGGGATGGGTCGAGGCCGCGGAAATGGCGGCCGAACCGCCGCCGGCAAACTGCGCCGTTACGACGGCATGCAGATCGATGGCCGCGCCGGCGGGAAAGGTCGCGGCCTGCACGGCGACGACCGGGTCCCCCGTGAGCCAGTCCACCAGCCCAAGCTGGTGCGACATGGAAACGGCAACCGCACCGCCTGCTGAGACGCGCGGGTCGGTGTAGGTCGCCCGGTTGGATTCCGCCTCGCCGCCCCATCCACCATCGGTTCCGCCCGAGAGCAGCGCACGGGTATTCACGGCGAGGTGGAAGGTGAGGTGCTCCACGCTGCCCACCTCGCCGGCCTCGATCAGCCGGCGCGCAAGCGCGAAGCCGGGGGCGGCGGGCCAGCCGAAACCGACGAGGAGTTGCCTGCCCGCCGCCTCGGCAGCATCACGCATGCGCCGCGCGGAGGCGGCATCGAGCGCGAAGGGTTTCTCGACGAGCACATGGGCGCCGGCGGCCAAAGCGCCCGTCACCATCTCCTCGTGGGCCACCGGCGGCGAGGAGACCACGGCGATATCGGGGGCGTCGGCCAACGCCTGGCGCCAATCGGTGCTCCAGCGCGGCACGGAGAAGCGTTCGGCGACGGAGCGGGCCGTCTGCTCGTCGGGACTCGAGACCGCTGCGATCTCCACGCCCTCGGCAGTTGCGAGCGCAGGCAGATGGCTGCTTTGCGACCATGCCCCGGCCGAAAGCACGACGGCACGCAGGGTCATTTCCCGACCCCCGCGGCCAGCGATCCGACGACGTTGCGCTGGAAGATGATCACCAACAGGATCGGCGGGATCATCGACATCACCGTCGCCGCGGCCAGCGCGTTCCAGTTGAACTGTTGCACCGACTGGAAGCCGGCCAGAAGCGGCGGCACCGTCAACTGGTTGGTGAGCACCAGCGAGTAGAAGAACTCGCTCCATGCCTCGAGGAAGATCAGCACGCCGGCGGCCACGAGACCGGGCCGCGCGATGGGAAGCACGATGATCCAGAGCGTCCGGAGCCGTCCCGCCCCGTCGATCTTGGCGGCCTCCTCGATTTCGCGAGGCAACTGGTCGAAGTAGTTCTTCAGGATCAGGATGGCGAGCGGGAGGGTGAACACGTTGTAACTCACGATCAGCGCCCAGGGCGTGTTCAGCACCCCGATCTCGCGAAACGCCACGAAGAACGGGCCGATGATGGCGATCGCCGGCACCACCCGCGTGGCAATCACCGCCAGCTCGAACTTGCGCGACCCCGGAAACGGGTAGCGCGAAAGCGCATAGGCCGCGGCACCTGCGATCAGGAGGTTCACGACCACGAGCACCGAGGCCACGAAGAAGCTCTGGCCGATCGCGGGCAGCAGGCGCGAGCCGAGGTCGGTGCTGCCGATCCCTGCCCCGCCGGTTCGCCCGGTGAGGACCGAGACGTAGTTCTCGAAGGTGATCGAACTCGGAAAGAAGCTGAAGTTGCGCAGGCCGAGTTGCTGGGGCGTGATCAGGCTAGACACCACGAGGTACCAGACCGGCAGGAGGATCCAGGCCATGAAGACGAGAACGCCGAGGTAGAGGAACACGCTCTGCAAGAGGCTGCGGCGGCGGCGACCGCCCGACGCACGGCGCCGGAAGACGGACGCGAGGATCGAGGTCATTGCGCAGTCTCCCCGCGATAGAGCAGCCTGACCGTGACAAGCCCGCCCACGAGCGCGATCACGCCGAGCACGACGGCGAGCGCCGAGCCGAGGCCGATCTGGGTCACCACGAAGAGTTGGCGATAGATGAGGATGGAGAGCACCTGCGTTGCGTCTCCCGGGCCGCCCTGCGTCATCGCGAAGATGACGTCGAACTGCAGGAACGCGTAGATGATGTTGAGCACCGTCACGGTCACGAGCACCGGGCGGATCCACGGGATGGTCACGTTGCGCAAGCGCTGCCACCAGTTGGCGCCATCCAGCTCCGCGGCCTCGTTGAGCTCCTGCGGGAGCGTTTGCAGCCCGGCCAGCAGCAGGATGCCGGCAAAGCTGGCCTGGCGCCAGACCGCGGCGAGGATCACGAGGATCAGCGCGGAATCCGGATCGGAGAGGAAGTTCCTGTACTCGTCGGTGACGCCAAGGCCCACGAGCAGCGCGTTGAGGCCGCCAACGCTGCCGTCTGCATACCATTTCCAGAGAATCCCGAGTACCAGCCATGGCGTGGCCCAGGGGACGATCAGGAGCGCACGGGCAAGGCCCCGCCCGAAGAACTCCTGGTTGAGCAGCAACGCCATCGCCAGCCCGATCAGCGTGGAAAGCACCACGAAGCCCACCGAGAACTGGAACGTCACCCACATCGAGCGCCAGAAGACCCGGCTTCCGAAGATGATCTCGTAGTTCCTGATCCCGACGAACTCGCCGAAGCTCGACGCGTTCGCCGGGACGTTGTGCAGGCTGTAGATGACGGTCAGCACCGAAGGTATCAGCAGCAGCACACCAAGGATGATGGCCGCTACCGATGTCATCTTCAGGCCGAACAGGGCATCCGACCGTGCGAGTGACCCGGCCGGGTAGGATGATGCGAGCTTCACGATTCCCTCACCGTTCCCGCGCGGGTCACTGCCATCCCGGCGTCAGAGGCTCGGACCACCCTGCGCCGCGCGCGCCGCGTCGGCCAGCGCGGCAACCGTTTCCTCGGGCGTCGACTGGCCGAGAAGCAGGGCGTGCACGATGTCGCCCACCCGCGCCTGGAAGTCGGGATACCAGGGCATCGTCCGCGCCGGCACCACCTTCGAGCCGGTATCGAAGATGTCCGAAAGCAGGCCGAGATCGTAGAAGTCCGGGAAGGCCGCGACCACGTCGGGATCGGTGAAGAACCCGGCATAGGGCGCCGCGAGCCCGGCCGCCTCGGCCCACTTGGTGAACACCGAGAAACGGCCGGCGGAATCCTTCCAGCCGTAGTACTTGGCCAGTTCCCACGCCGCGAGCTTGCGCTCCTCGTCGTCGATCTGGCCGAGCTGCAGGACCTCGCCGATCTGGAGCGTGTAGTTGTCGGCGGCCGCCGGCGCGAGCATCACGTTGGCCGATTGCGGACCTTCGAGCGCCCGGATCGAGGTTAGGAAATAGTGGTGCAGCACGTAGAAGGCCGCGTTGCCCTGTGCCATCTCGTTGGAGAGTTTGCCCGGATCATCCGTGAGCAGCGACTGCGGGGCCAGCCCCTCCTGGTACATCTTCTGCCACCATTCGAAGACGCCCACGGTGCGCGGATCGTCGGCGAAGATCGGGTTGCCCTCGTCGTCGAAGGCATCGATGCCCTCGTTCAGCAGGTAGGTGTGCAGGTACTCCTCGCAGAATTCCTTCACCCAGTAGGCGACGTAGGGCGACTCGACGATGCCCGCATCGCGCAGCTTGACCGAAGCGTCGTAGATCTCGGCCAGCGTGCCCGGCACCGAGGAAACCCCGGCATCGGCGAGGAACTGCGCGTTGTAGTGCAGCGTGTGGACCGCCGAGAAATAGGGCACCGACATGATGTCGCCGTCGGGATTCACGTGGCGCGCGCGCGCGCTCTCGAACATGTCGCCGATCAGATCGTCGACTCCCGGCAGGCCGTTGAGCGTGGCCGCCCAGCCCTCGTTCACGAACTTCTGCGTGTTGTAGGCGAAGTTGTAGTAGAGATCGATGTCGTCGCCGCCGCGAAGACGCGTCTGGATCGCCGCCGAGTAGCCCACATTGGGGATCACAGCGAGATCGACGGCCGGGTTCCCCTCGGCTGTCCACGCGTCAACCAGCGAGCGGATCGTGTCGGGCTGGAAGTCCCAGGCAAGCATGTTGATCTCGCCGTCGAAGGCCGCGTGCGCGCGGCCGGGCATGAGCCCGGGAAGCGCCGCGAGACCCGCCGCCGTGGCCGCCGTCCCGCGCAGGAAGGACCGGCGATCCAGCCCCTTGCGTCCGTTGGGTTTTTCCGTCTTGAAAGTCATGTCGCGCCCTCTCCTGTCGTGAGTTTTGGCCCTGAAGCTGACGGGGCTCGCCTCGGTCTTGCTTCCACCTGCGGTCTGCCCTTGCCGGGTCTCGCTGCGACCGTATCGACGTATGCCCACGCGCTCACAGGCTAGTCCGAGTTTCTATCATATATCAACGCATATTATCACTACCGGGAGTCTCCGGTGCCTGCGCTGCCTCCCCGAGGAGCGCCACCGCCGACATCTCCACCCTGAGGCTCTCGATGGCCAGCCGCGCCTCGAGTGTGGCGCGTGCCGGCTTGTGGTCCGGATCGACCCACGCATCCCAGACACGGTTCATTGCCTCGTAGTCGCGGATGTGAGGCAAATACACGTTGACCGAAAGCAGACGGGTCTTGTCCGTTCCCGCCGCGGCGAGCAGCGCGTCGATCCTTGCCAGCACCTCCCGCGTCTGGATCTCCACGGGGGCATCATGGGTCTCGGCGATGGTTCCGGAGATGTAGAGATGCCCGCCGCCTGCTACGGCGGCGGCGAAGTGCCGGCCCGGTTCGATCCTGACGATATCCATGGCCGCCTCTCCCTAGTGCACGGGGCCGAGGCGCTCGCCGCTCGCCGCGTCGAAGAAATGGATCTTCCGCTCGTCGGCCCCGAGGTGCAGCCTGTCGCCCGGCGCCAGCGGGATGCGATCCCGCGTGGACACGACGCAATCCTGTGCGCCCACCTTGCAGACAACGAGCGTCTCCGCGCCCGTCGGCTCCACCGTGAGAACCTCTGCGGGAATGCCGCTCGCGGCGATCAGGAAATGCTCGGGCCGTATGCCCACGGCGACGTCACCCGGCGCCTTCCCCCCGGGAACGGCAAAGGGCAACAGCGTGCCGTCGGCCATGCGGATTCCCTGTGCCTCCGGCTGCCCGCGCAGCACGTTCATCTCTGGCGAGCCGATGAACCCCGCGACGAAGAGGTTGGCCGGCCTGTCGTAGAGGTCGAGCGGCGTTCCCACCTGCTCGATCCGCCCGCCGTTCATCACCACGATCCGGTCGGCCAGCGTCATCGCCTCGATCTGGTCATGGGTGACGTAGACTGTCGTGGTCTTCAGGCGCGCGTGGTTCAGCTTGATCTCCGAGCGCATCTGCACCCTGAGCTTGGCATCGAGGTTCGAGAGCGGCTCGTCGAAGAGGTAGACCTGCGGCTCGCGCACGATGGCGCGGCCCATCGCCACCCGTTGCCGCTGCCCGCCCGAAAGCTGCCGGGGCAAGCGCTGCAGGAAGGACGCGAGCCCGAGGATTCCGGCCGCGGCATTCACCCGGGTGTCCCGCTCCGGCGGAGCCAGCCCCTTCAGGCGAAGCGAGAAGTTCATGTTCTCGGCCACCGACATGTGCGGGTAAAGCGCGTAGGACTGGAAGACCATGGCGATGTCCCGATCCTTCGGGGCGAGATCGTTGATCACCCGCCCGCGAATGCTGATCTTGCCGTCCGTGATGTCCTCGAGCCCGGCGATCATCCGCAGGAGGGTGGATTTCCCGCATCCCGAAGGACCGACGAGGGCCAGGAACTCGCCGTCGTCGATATCGAGCGAGAGCCGTTCGATGACCGTGAGCTTGCCATAGCTCTTGCGCACGGACTGGATGCTGACGGCGCCCATCTGCCCCTCCGAAAACTGCCTTGCGCCACCCGGCGCCGGCCAGCCACGGCCGGGCCGCCGCCGGCCGATGGCTGCCGCGTGGGCCAAGGATGAACAGAACTGCTATCAGATTTCAACGTAAAGTTTTGCCTGGAAAACTGGCCATTCGCCGCCCGGCAAGCCCGCGCGCAGGCCGCCGGAGCCGTTGCAACAAGGCGCCGAAGGCACCGCGCGAGCCAGCCGATCGCGCCGGCGCCGCCCGGCTCGGAGCGCGGTGGCGGGCCGGGCTTCGGCGAGAGGGGTTGCCATCGCGTCGCAGTGTGTCATGTTGATGGCACACCCGTTCATCAGCTTCTCGGCACCGGTCTTTCGGCCGGCTGCATTATTTCGTGGGAAGCGCACGATCTCCCGAGGAGTCTTCCGTGCTCAATGCCGCCGCTGGCGCACCCTTCTCCTACGACGCCGCGCCCTATCGCAGGATCGCCGTGCTGGGTGCGGGTGCCTGGGGCACCGCGCTGGCCGCCACGGCGAGCCGGGCCGGCGCGGAGGCAACCCTCTGGGGCCGCGCGGCGGACGTGGTGAAGGATATCGAGGAGCGCCACGTCAACGGCCGCTATCTCGAAGGGATCCCGCTGCCCGAGACACTGCGCGCGACGACGGCGATGGCCGCGGCCCTCGCCACGGCCGATGCCGCCATGATCGTGGTTCCCTCCGCCTCGGTGCGCGAGATCGCACGCGGCATGGCCGGTGCCCTGCGCCCGGGCGTGCCGGTTGCCGTTTGCGCCAAGGGCATCGAGGCCGAAACCGGCCTGCTGATGACGCAGGTCGCCGAGCAGGAACTGCCCGGGCACCCGGTGGGGGTGGTCTCGGGCCCCACCTTCGCGCGCGAAACGGTGCTCAACCATCCCACGGCCGCCACCGTGGCCTTCCCCTTCGCATATGCCGACAGGCTCGCCCCGCAATCGAGCGTGGCGGCACGCTTCGCCGTCTCGCTCACCACGGGCAGTTTCCGGGCCTACGTCTCAGACGACCTGGTGGGGGTGGAGATCGGCGGCGCGGTCAAGAACGTGATCGCCATCGCCTGCGGGATGATGGCGGGCGCGGGCTTCGCCGAGAACACCCGCGCCGCTCTGATCACCCGCGGCGTCGACGAGATGAAGGCACTGGCCGAAGTGCTCGGCGGGCGCCGCGAGACAGTCACCGGGCTCTCCGGGATCGGAGATCTTGCGCTGACCTGTTCCAGCACCACCTCGCGCAACATGAGCCTCGGCCGACAGCTTGGCGAAGGCGTGCCGCGCGCGGCCTGCTTCGGGGGAACCCCGGTTGTCGTGGAGGGTGAGCACAACGCGCGCACCGTCACCGATCTCGCGCGCCGCCTCGGGGTGACGATGCCGATCTGCGAAACGGTCCGCGCGATCCTGCACGACGGCGCCGGGATCGGCGTCAGCTTTGCCGCGCTCTGGGCGCGGCCCATCGAGGCTGAGCCGCGGATGATGGACGTCGCGTTCCGCCACCCGGCCAGCGAGGAAGATATCGCAACACTTGCAGAAAGGATGTCATGACCCGTCACGAAACCTTCGAACCGCACAGCATCGCCAGCAAGGAGCTGGTCCTCGCCACCGATCTCGACGGCACCTTCCTCGGAGGACCCGAAGAGGATCGGGCCCAGTTCTACCGCTGGATCGAGGCCAACCGCGAGAGGGTTGGCCTCGTTTTCGTGACGGGCCGGGATCCGGGATTCATCAGCGATCTCACGCGTCGCCGGGGCGTTCCGCGCCCCGATTTCGCGATCGCCGATGTCGGCACCACCATCGCGGCGGTCACCCATAATCATCATCTTGCGCCCGTGGAGGCCCTGGAGGCCGAGATCGCCGAGGTCTGGGGCAATGCGAACGGGCTTGTGGAGGCGTCCCTGCACGGGGTGCGCGGACTGAAGATGCAATCGTCGGGCTTCCGCCACCGGGTAAGCTACGACATGGATCCCGATACGTTCGAACCCCGTGCCCTCGATATCGTGGCCGAGCTCGGGCATGACGCGCTGATTTCCGCGAACCGCTACTTCGACGTGCTGCCGAAGGGAGTGAGCAAGGGCCCTTCGCTTTTGCGGCTCCTCGCACACCTCGGCGTCGAGAACGAGCGCTGCCTTTGCGCGGGCGATACCGTGAACGATCTTTCGATGCTCGCGCTCGGACTGCCCGCGGTGGCCGTCGGCGGCTCCGAACCCGCGCTGATCGAGAAGCTGACGGGGCAGGATCATGTGCACTTCGCCCGTGCGCCGGGAACGGCGGGGATCGCCGAGGCGATCCTGCATTTCAACCTGCTCCGCCGGGCGTGAGGAGGCGCCGATGTCTTCCGATCTCGTCATCGTCTATCATCGCCAGCCCTATGAAGAGGTGGAGGAGAACGGCCGAACCGTTTTCCGGGAGAACAAGAGTCCGAACGGTATCGTGCCGACGCTGAAGAGCTTTTTCGGCAGTGTCGATCACGGGGCGTGGATCGCCTGGAAGCTGGCGGAAGACACGTCCGCCCCCGACTTCGATGCGCAGGTCGAGATCGAGGACGCCTACGGCACATATACGGTTTCGCGCCTGCCGCTCTCGGAACACCAGGTCCGCGAGTTCTACCACGTCACCTCCAAGCAGGCCTTCTGGCCGATCCTTCACGGGTTCAAGGAACGCTACAACTACGATCCGGTGGACTGGCCGAATTTCCGCGAGGTCAACTGGCGCTTCGCCGAGGCCGCGGCGGCAGAGGCCGCCGAGGGGGCGGTGGTCTGGGTGCACGACTACAACCTGTGGCTCGTGCCGGGCTACCTGCGCCAGATGCGCCCCGACCTGCGCATAAGCTTCTTTCACCACACGCCGTTTCCATCCGCCGATCTGTTCAACATGCTGCCGTGGCGCAAGGAGATCATCCTCAGCCTGCTGGCCTGCGACGACGTGGGCTTCCACATCCCGCGCTATGCCGCCAATTTCGTCTCCGTCGCGCGCAGCCTGCTCGACGTGAGCGTGCTCAAGCGCGAGAACGTCGCCGAAAGCCTCACCTTCGAGGGCACGGCACTGAACGAGCGCAGCGTGCCGACGGTGATCTCCTACGAGGATCGGGAGGTGGCGGTGAGCGTGGCGCCGGTGGGGATCGATTTCGATTTCGTCGAAGAGCGCGCGCGTGAGCCCTCCACCGCCGAGCGCCTGGCCGAGATCAGGGCCGAGATGGGCGAGGCGCAGTTGATCCTGTCGGTGGGCCGGACGGACTATACCAAGGGCGGCATCGAGCAGCTCACGAGCTTCGAGCGCGTGCTGGAGACAAACCCGCCGCTGCGCGGCAAGGTGCGCTTGATGCATGTTTCGGTGAGCGCGAACCGCAACATGTCGGCCTACGAGGAGATCCAGAGCGAGATCGAGCAGACGGCCGGGCGCATCAACGGCCGCTTCGGCACGCTCGACTGGCAACCCATCGCGCTCATTTCGCGGGCGATACCCTTCACCGACCTCGTTGCCTACTACCGTGCCGCGGATGTCGCGTGGATCACCCCGCTCGCGGACGGCATGAATCTCGTGGCCAAGGAGTTCGTCGCCGCGCGGACCGATGGCGACGGGGTGCTGGTGCTCTCCGAATTCGCGGGTGCGGCTGTCGAGCTCGGCTCGGCCGTGATCACGAACCCGTTTTCCAACAAGTCCATGGACGAGGCGATCGTCTACGCGTTGCACATGGGCGAGGAGGAGCG